>Ga0105240_10006511_pt1 | contig 17154 bp, 13 predicted proteins | sample KBSC54metaG_FD_80426 | JGI IMG/M metagenome (GOLD analysis project Ga0105240, IMG submission 80426) | Corn rhizosphere microbial communities from Kellogg Biological Station, Michigan, USA - KBS C5-4 metaG | ecosystem: Host-associated > Plants > Roots > Rhizosphere > Soil | place: Michigan, USA...
CCGCCGAATTCTGGTGCCGCGCCAATCAACGCCTGAAGATCGCGATTTGTGCGGCACACGGCATGCGCAAAAAAGGCGATGCCGGTTGTATAGCCGGTGATCTGTCCCTGATGCTCCACCACCATCGCGGAGCCCTGGCCAATCGCGTCGGTCAATTCCACTCCGCGATCGAACCCATGCACGTCGCAACACAGCGCGTCGCAGGCGGCAGCATCCACCGTCGTCGCGGGCCGGACATCGTACCCGGGAAAACGGAGATTTAGCGGCTTGCCTTGCAGGACAGACAAAAGCTCGCGCACATGAAACCCGAGCGAGGTGTAAAGCGACAAAGACCGATTGTGGTAGGTGGCCTGCAACAGCCTTATGCCAGGCGCACCGCGCGAGTGGCCACGATCAATGACGTCCCGCATCAATGCCCGTCCGATGCCCTTGTTCTGCACGGCGGGATCGATTGAGATCGGACCGATCCCAACAACCACCGAACGTTCATCGAGGAAGTTGGAACCGACGATCTTGCCATCCTGCTCGCCAACGACGCCGTAAAAACCGGGGTGCGAGATCAGGCCGCCCAGAAGTCCGGCAGCGATTTCAGGAGAGGGAAAGTCACGCGGAAAGTTATGCGCATCGCAGATCGACGCAAAGGCTTCGAAACATATGCGTCCGCATTCACCCGCGTCCGCTGCCGTTGCTGGTCGTAACGTCTCAGCCATGTCGCCCTCTTCTTGTTGCCGGCCCGGTTCGCCCATCATCGCAAGCGTTATCGATAGCCTTTGGCCCGCTCTGTGGGGTCATTGAGACAGACGGGAACCCTTCTGGCAACACGAGCACCAATTGGCATCGAAGGCTGCGTTATTTCAGTGGTCCAGTAGCGGTGCGGCCCCAATTATGGGGTCTGTTCACCTCACAGATGCTCATTGCGAATGTCCGCTTTGCGCCAAAAGCAGACATGCATGCCACCATCTCCCAGCTTGGTTGCCTTTCGGCCAAACGGGCTTTCTCCAATACCGTCCGTGTCTTGCAGCCGCCTGATCCGGCTTATTGCCTGCGGCAGACGGCTATGCCTCAATCAGTTGGCGAGAAAGCCTTGTTGGGGGCGGCGGAATGGAAATTCACAAACCGAAAACGCTGCGCCTGTGGCGTGGGCTTGCCATCGCCTTCGTGCTTTGCGTGATCGCCAGCAATATTGCCTATATTTTTTACGGCTTTGGAGATCCGAACGGCACGCTGGGCGGGCGGCTGACACTGGTGCCCGGCAAAGAATTTGGGTCCGCAATCGCCAGCGCGGTCGTGCCTGGTTCACCGCTGGCCCGGGCGGGTGTGACAGAGGGCTCGCACGTCCGCCTTGACCACCCCTTTGACACCTTCCGCCTTGTTTGGCCGGGCGAACAGGTCGGCGTCACGCTGCTGGATGCGGCGCCGCCGCGCCACGTTGAAATCACCGTCCCCGCCAATGCGCCCGATGAAGGCTTGCGTCTCGCGCGGCTCTATCTGATCGACGGCCTCAGCGCGCTGGTAGCGTCCATGGTCGGCCTGATCCTGGTGCTGCGCTCCGGCGGGGCATGGCCGCTGATGGCGTTGGGGCTGGGCTTCGCAGCCTTTGACTATACGACCTACAGTCCCTTGCAGAACGATCCCCGCACGATAGCCGCCTGGTCTGTGCTGCACATCGTGGCCAAGTTGGCGACGCCGCTGCTGTTTCTGGACTTTGCACTCAGATTCTACCGGGAAAATGTGACGCCGCTTGCAGGTTGGGTGCGGCCGTTTTTTGCCGCCGCCATGCTGGTGGCGGGGATCGCGGGCATCGCCGAGTATTGTTCCGATGTCAGCGGCCCTTTTCTCGTTTCAGCGCAAGCGGAATTTTCATACCTGGCGGAAAGCATCATCTTTCTCTCGGCGATTGCTGCTTTCGCCATGGGCTGGCGTGAGAGCACGCCATCTTTGCGAAGGCGCTATACCGTCATGCTTGTCGCGCTCGGCTGCTTTATCCTGTCGGCACTTACGCTCATTGTCGCAAGGCTCTTCACAGACCGGACCGACTTGAGCCATTTGCCCTTCACGGTGCAGATGGTTTTTGAAATACTGGCAACCGCGGCCCCTCTTCTGTTCGCCTATGCCGTGCTCCGGCACAAGGTGGTGGATATCGGCTTTGCCGTGAACCGCGCCCTGGTCTATGGCGTGGTCAGCACCATTTTGCTGGTCACATTTGGCATTGTGGAATGGGCTTCCGAACATTTCCTGCCGATCAAGAATCTGGAAACCAATGCGTTGATCGATGGCGGCATCGCCCTGGCGATTTTCCTGGCGTTTCACCGGCTGCGCGATTTTTCCGGGCATGTCATCGAAGGACTGTTTTTCCGCCAGTGGCGCGAAAATGAAGCCCTGTTGCGGCGCTTTGTGAAGGAAGCGGCCTTCATCGGCACCAAAGCCGCGCTGGGCAAGGCCGTTGTCGCGGAATGGACGCGGTTTTCCGGCGGCGCGCCCTCAGCGCTTTACCTGGTGGGCGCGGGGCGGGATTTCGTGGCCTTTCAGGGCGCGCTTTGTCAGGGCGAATTGGCAGGAGCGCAAATAGATGGCGACGACCCTCTGATCGTGGCGCTGCGCGCCCATGGCGAAGCGGTGGAATTATCCGACACCAGAAGTCTGCTGCCGGCTTCGTTGGCGTTGCCGATGCACCATCGCGGCGAATTGACGGGCCTTATGCTGATGGCTGGCAAACCGTCCGACGATCCCTATCGGCCCGATGAGCAGGAATTGCTGGGTTGGGCGGCACACCAGGTTGGGCTCGACCTGCAAGCCCTGGAAACGGAACAACTGCAAGACGATGTTTCAAAGCTGAAGCAGGATTGCGCCCGCCTGACCGCACAGCTTGACCTTGTCCGGGAGTTGGGCCTGAAGACAGTAGGCAAGCCTGGCTAGGGCCGCTTGGGATCAGAAACGGTCATTCAATCAATGTCCGCTCTGGGCCAATAGCCGACATTCAATGCCGTGCCAGCCCCATCAGCAGCATGGGATGAAAGCCAGGCATGTTGGCGGTACCGCAGAAGTGCATTTTTTCGGAGACACTCAGTGCGAGTTTAGTGCTGCCTTCAAGCCAGTATCTTCAAATTCCATGATGTGCTCGGCGAACGCCAGCTGTCCCTGTGCCTCTGAAGTTGCAGCAAGCAAGTCATCCCTACCTCGCTGAGAGAAGACACCGTCCACCGTACGTTGCGTTATCGCTTGCGCGACCTGAAGCCGAGTGACGGCAGGGGTAACCGCTGCCATGAAATCATCCATGGTATGATAGACGAAAGCATAGCGGCGTAGCTCATCGCGTGGCATGAGTTCCAGCACACCACCCTGTTTGGCAGCTTGCCATGCGCCATCCTGGGTCCGGGCTAGCTGCCAAGAATAATCAAACTTGCTTTGCCCGCCTGCCGCATCGCCCTCCCGCAGAATTGCGATATCTTCAGTCAATGCCGACCGCATTTTTGCAAACTTCGCCCTGTTGAACGCGGTTATGTGCTGATTTTCCTCAAGCTCCGCCACCAGTTCTTTACGCACTGTGTGCAGTTGACTGAGATGGTGGAAGTAATCGACGGTCTGCTCCAGGGCAATTGCAATCAGGATGCCCAGCACGATGGTGCCAAGTTCGATGAAAAACTCCTTCCAGGTCTTGGCGGCGTGCGGCTTGTGGATTTCCATCGATGGTTCCTCATGCGCGGGGGGCCGCGTTAGCTGCGGCAAATCGGGGGCACGCGTCGTAGGCAGGCCAGCGTCTTTCCTTTCCTGCGCCATCCTGCCCCGCAAATTTCCCTGAGTTCCATCAAGGCAGAAGGAATTGTCTTTGGCAACTTTGGCGGCGCTTGGGTCGAACGCGGCCCAAAACATTAGAATTACCGGCTGATATCCCGTCAGCGATGGGTTGGAGGGCGGACGGGAGTGTCGCTCATGACAATACGCCAGCTTGCCGATCAACCGGAATAAGGGTCGGCTGGTAGGGCAGAAATGCCCTCTGAAATCGAGGGATGTCTGGTTGATCCGTGCTCGGTTGTCCGGGCAACTCGAAATCTGGCTTGTTTGGGCCAAAAAGCGGTCATTCATCTCCCGTCAGCCCAATGTCCGCTTTGCGCCAAAAGCGGACATTATCCCGTTATCCCCAGTTCGAGTCCTGGGCCGCCCACTTTTTGGGATGTACATCACAAATTTCGTTGCGTCCCAATGTTACGCAGTGGCCGAGAAGGCAGGGCTTTACGCCCCGTTCGCTGTGTCTGTCCCTTCGGCCATTTCCTCGCGCAGCGCTGCCCATTTCAGTAAAGCGTCCAGCGCCGGGCAGAGAGCCTGACCCCAGTCTGTTAATCCATATTCGACTTTCGGCGGTACCTGATGATGGACGATCCTCCGAATCATGCCGTCATTTTCCATCTGGCGAAGCTGCTGGATCAGCATCTTCTGGGAAATCGCCGGAATAGCCCGCTCCAGCTCCGAGAAGCGTAGGACTTTCCCGCCAAAGAGGTGGAAAAGAATGAGGAGCTTCCATCGTCCTTCGAGCACTTTGAACGCCCGCTCCACATCCTGCGCGGCGGTGACGGGCGTGTACTCCTTGCCCTTACTCTTGGGTGAGTATCTTACTTTTTTGTGCGTTCTTGCCATCTGGTAAGTGTATCGCCATCATTAATTACAGCCAACCCCGACAACGGAGAACGGAGCCGATAACAGAAAGGAAATCGCCATGCCATTACCGTTGCCCAAACCGATCGAAGTCTTCATGTCATCCGAAAACACGCACGACACTGACGCGCTTGCGGAGTGCTTCGCGTCGGACGCCACGGTGCAGGACGAAGGCCAGACATTGAAGGGCCTGAAGGCCATCAAGGCGTGGCGGTTAGAGACTGCAAAAAAATACCAGCACACGCTGGAGCCAGTCGCCGCATCCGCACGCGGCGGCAAGACCGTCGTCAGCACGAAGCTCACGGGCAATTTTCCGGGCAGTCCGATCACGCTCGATTTCGTGTTCACGCTCGAAGGCGGCAAGATCGCTGCGCTGCAGATAAAGTCATGAGCAGCTTTCTCGGACTTGAGGGAAAGCGTGCGCTCGTGACGGGGGGCACCAGGGGCGTGGGTTACGCCGTCGTCGTGGCGCTGCGCGAGGCCGGTGCGACCGTCCTGACCACAGCCCGGTCGCGGCCTGAGAGCCTTTCCAACGCCGAGCACTTCGTTGAGGCTGATGTATCGACGGTGGAAGGATGCGCCGCCGTCGCAAACGCAGTCCGCGACCGTCTTGGCGGCATAGACATCGTCGCGCATGTCGTCGGTGGCTCCGTCGCGCCAGCGGGCGGCTTCGCCGTACTCGACGATAACGCGTGGTACAAAGCGCTCGACCAGAATCTGTCCGCCGCCGTCCGCCTTGATACTTCCAGTTATCGCGATTTAGCGGCCGCGATGAGACCCTGCGACTGGAAAATTGTCGCCTATCGGAAAGGCAGCCGACCCTTTAGGGTCGGCCTACCTAGCATGGCTTACGGCCGTACGATACCGCCGTCCAGATAACGGTCGTTGCCGCGGGTCTCGAACGGTACCTTGTAAGGATGGCGGGCGGCCGCCTTTTCGTCGATGTCGATACCGAAGCCCGGCTTGTCGTTGGCGAATAAATAGCCGCCCTTGATGTCCGGGCAGCCAGGGAACACCTCCCGGGTCGCTTCGTCGAAGAAGGTCTCTTCCTGGATGCCAAAATTTGGCGAGGCCAGGTCGAGATGCACATTGTAACAATGGCCCACAGGATCGACATTGTTGGGCCCGTGCCAGGCGGTGCGCACCCCAAACATCTCGCAGGTATGGGCAATCTTGCGGCACATGTTCAGGCCGCCCATTGCAGACTGATGGCAGCGGATGAAGTCGATCCAGCGGTTGGCGACCAGCGGCAGCCACTCGTTCTTATTGACGAACAGCTCACCCATCGCAAGCGGCGCGGACGTTTCTTGGCGGAAGATCTTGAACCAACCAACATCGTCGGGGGCCACAGGATCTTCCATGTAGAAGGGCCGGTACGGTTCGACCGCCTTGCATAGCTGGATAGCCTGGTTGGGGGCGGGACGCTCATGGATATCATGCACCAGACCGACGTCGAAGCCGATCTTCGAACGCAGATGGTCGAACATATTGATGGTGGTGGTGACATATTTTTCGGGATCGAACACTGGCGAGGTGCCCCGGATGGCCGGCGGGCGCAGCGCCTGCACCCGGTCCGAGGTCTTGGCACCGCCCACGCCATAGCCGGAATATTCCGGCACGGCGAGCTGCACACGCACAACCTGGTAACCCTTCTGCATATAGTCACGAACCTGATCTTCCAGCTTCGTGATGTCAGTGGACTGGGCGTGGCCGTAGAGCTGGATGGCCTCACGCGTCTTGCCCCCTAACAGCTGATAGACAGGCACGCCGCAGCGCTTGCCCAGAATGTCCCATAGGGCGCCGTCGATACCGCTGAGCGCATTATTGCTTTCGGGACCGGAACGAAAATATTGCTGCACATAGGCCGATTGCCAGATGTCCTCAATCTCGTCGCAACGCTTGCCGATCACGAATGGCTTGAGACGGGTTTCGATATAGGCTTGCGCAGCGGCGGGCACTTCCTGGTGGGTCGCCGTACCCAGGCCGTACAGGCCAGGCTCGCTGGTGATCACCTTTACGATCGTCCAGTTGGAGCCGCTCGGCGCTGTGCGAATCAGCTGGACATCCTTGATGGTGAGGGGAGGCATACCGCCACGTCGAGCCGTCTCGGCCGCGGCTGCGATTGGACCCGGCCCTCCCAGCGCGCCTGCAATTCCCGCTGCCGCCGCGGCGGGGACGGCCTTAAACATGTCACGGCGTTTCATTACGGTCTCCCTGAATGGTTTAGTCTGTCAATTTCAGTCATGCACACGGACGCCGATATGGAACATACGTCCGATAGTGTCGTAGAGGGCAGGATTCGACCCATCGTTATTTCCCCAGACGACCGGCGGCGAGGGAGTGGGAGCGAGGTTAGTCACATTGTCAATTTTGAAATAAGTTTGCCATTTGTCGTTGATCTCGTAGGAGCCACCTAGGCCGAGATAGAATGCACCTGGCATATGGTTGTAGTTGATAGTCGGGTTGTTGGCGGTGGGTAGCGGGCAGCCGGTGGTGCACTGGATGAAAGTTTTGCTGAATACGCCGCTGGAGATCCAATTTTCCGTGACTGTAAAGCTAAACAGGTCCGTTCTATAAGTTTGCGTGCCGAACGCCTTCCAGTGCGGGACCGTCCCCGTATTGGCGCCAGCTGACTCGACAGGAATAGTAGTGGGAACTCCAGAATCGGTAATGAATTTTGTAACGTTGGTCGCTAAGGCACGCAGAATAAAACTGCCCGGAATGTCCCAATCCTGCAGATCAAACTGGTAGCTAACCTCATAGTCGAAGCCGTCGGTGACCACAGTTGCCAAGTTGAATGGTTGTAGCAAGACCGTCTGGATTTTGTTGGACTGGGGCGGTCCACCATTGACCGTAATCAGCGCGTTGCATTGGGCCTGGTTGCCCAGAGAACACAATTGCACGATCTGCTGATTGGTCAGTGAGCCGATTTCTCCCTTGATGCCCAAGCGATAATAATCGACTGATGCGCGGAAGCCGGGCAACCAAGACGGCTGGAAGACAAGGCCCAACTCCGAATTGATCGACTTTTCGGGCTTCAGCGCTGGGTTGCCTTGCGTATTGTTTTGCACATTGACCTGAGTGGGGACGCCCGGCTTTGTTAAATCGAGCACCGAGGAATTGACACCGCTGGCCGGAGCATCCAACTCGCTAAGATTCGGCGCACGGACATCGCGCGACTGCAAAATACGGAAGCGCAAGCCGTCAAGCGGAGTATCCCAGGTCAGGCCCGCCTTCCAGGTATTGACATAGCCCGAAGAGGAATAGCCCGTGGCACGGCCTGCCGTATCAAGATCGACGCGGCCCCATTGAACATTATCAAGTAATGGCACCACCACTTCCACGAAACCTTCGGAGACGTGGTAACTGCCGCCGCCGCTATGGAAGTTGCCGATAAACCAGTTGCTGCCCGCGGTGGAGAGCAGAGGAGAGACATTCGGGCCGCCATTGCTGTTAGTATCGCCCACCACGCCGAAAGCTTCCTCGCGATATTCAATGCCGGTCGCGACAGAAACCGGCCCTGCCCAGAGTTCGAATGGCTTGCCATTCAGGCTGACGCTTGCCATTTCTTGCCGCTCTTTAGTGACCTGGCGGGGACCTGGTTGATTCAGGGACCCTCCCTGCATCCATGCCAAAGCGCCTGATGTGGGCGGAACGTTGCCAAATAGATCTACGGGTTGACACCCAATTGCTGTGGCCGCCGCGGAACGGCACACGATGTTGCCATTGGGGCCTTTGACAGCATCAACTGCGAAATTGAGGTAGGGAAGCAGAACGGCATTGCGGATGGCGACACTGGCGTCATTATTGGCGTGCTCGAAATAACTGCTCCAAGTCCAGTCCTTACCGAACAGGCTGAACGCACCGTCCGTCCCGACGGTGTACCGCAACAAATCGCGCTGGTTGGTGATAGTGGGATTGCCTTGGAAGTTGGCGTCTACCGAGCCCAACTGAAAACTGGTGATTGCGTTCGCAGCGCAGGCGGCGGGGATGTTTGCCGGCAGGTATGCGTTGTCGCACTGGATGGTATAGTAATCTGGACGGTAAAAGCCGATCATTGAAACGTTTCGTGTGCGAACCTGGCTACCGACGAACGAAGCCCAGACTTGGGCGTTGGGCGTAATCTCGTACGATACCCGCGTATAGACATTGCCCCTCGCCAGGGAAGACACCAATGTCGCACCGGCGCCAAAATTATTTGTGGTATCACCACCTAAACATAGGGGCGCAACACAGCCCGTCACCGCACCAGTGGCATTGTGAGTCGGAGTGTTTCCCGGACCGTAGTTGAACTGGTATGTGCTGCCATTTGCGGCGAAGGCAGTACCCTGGAGCGGACCACGGGTGATAATGCCATATTTCGCCAATAGATAATTAGCGGTGTTTGTCGCGTAGGTGTACTCAGGGAGGCCAGCAGGCGTGTTGGCAACACTCAGTGTAAGAATGCCGGGAGCGCTGTACCAACAGCGCCCGGCGGCTTGGGAACAACCCGTGCCATATGTGCCAATACCAATCCCGGCTTCATAGCTGTACTCGCCGCTGGCCACAACATGGACTTTCTCATTGAAGAAGTCTCCGCCCGCAGCCATCTGCATGGTGACATTTTCATCGTCTCCATAAGTGCTAACGCCAGCCAGAACGTTGGCTTTAAAACCCGAGAACTTGTTGTCTAGGACAAAGTTGACCACGCCTGAGACAGCATCCGAACCCCAGGAGGCGGATGCTCCACCAGTCACAATGTCGACGCGTTGGATCAGAAGTTGCGGAAACTGACTGATATCGACGGTGCCACCGACAACGGCCGGCACTACGCGCTGTCCGTCAATCAAAGTCAGCGCACGAGAAGTACCCACGCCGTGGATGCCGAAGGCGCTAAGGCCGTTGGTACCTGTGCTGGAGCCATGATTGCCCTGTGCAGTGCCGGTACTGCCCATCAGGGAGGGCAGCTCGGTAATTGCTGTGAACACATTGCTTTGAGCTTGATCGGCAATATCACCGGCAGAAAGCACCGTGGTCGGGGTCGGCGCGTCGAAGCCGGCGGTGGTGATACGAGAAGACGATACGACGACCTGCTCGATTCCCGGCGATGCCGACTCCTGAGCCCAAGCCGCCGAGGCGGACAGAATGTTGAGTGCAACCACCGCGGCGGCGCCCAACTTGGCTACTCGCAGAGATTTTATCCCCCGATTGTCGTGATGTCTCACTTCCGGCTCCCTCTCAATGGTATTGGTCCAGCTCGCACGACGGCGGGGCTGGACGCCGATATTTCGGCCTTAAATCAATCCGCTTTCGCCACTTCTGACTTCATTCTGGTATGCTTCAGAAAACAGTTGCGACTGGTGTGAAAGAATTTGCGTTAGTGCCGTGCTCATCCGAGTCCGCACGCTCGCGATACAAAAGCCACTCTCCCTGAAACGAGAGTGACCTCGCCGTGGTAGGCCGACAATGCGGAAAAGATGTTTGGGTGGTATAGATGTTTTCTATAACTCGCTGCCGCGATGACGGAGAGATCGTGTAGGAAGAGCTCGAACATTGGTTTTATGGTCGGCTACCACACCTGCAACGGCCTGATCGAACCAGGACCGTTCAGGACCCCCCGTGGGTGCGATTGCCGGCCGCCGATCCAAGAACGTTTCGGCATTCCGCCGAGATCTTGTCCCAGCGAGCGACAAGGCATTCCTGTTTGAGATTTGCTTCGCTGCAAAAGCGCTGAATATCAGCTTTGCAGGCGGGCTCCTGCCGGGTACTATCGTTTGCCGTGGATGCGCCCTTCGCCGCGGCCATGGCGATGTCTCCCACGCCGATCGCCGGGACAATCATCATGCCTATTACGGCCAGGGCCAAGGGGAAAGCCCCTCCACCGCCGGACGGCGAACTCCGAATTTTGCATCGTTCCGGCATCGCAGTCCCGCTCTGTGGAGGGGCTCCACAAATGAAGGCACACCAGGGGGGATGTGCCGTTCCTGACATCACGCCGACACTGCAGCGCGGCCTCCACGTTGCGACGCGGCCGCACCGGGGGCAATACCGGAAAAATGATCACCTAATATAGAAGTTCTTTATAACTGAGGCCGTAGCGGTCGCAGTCGGCATCACCGCAGGGCGGCAATCTTGTGGATCCAAATATGGCGAAGCAGGCGCTGTCGTCGTTGCAGACCCAAATCTGCCGCGGTACGTTTTTTTGGGGGATCGCATGCGGCTCTTGATTGTCGAAGATGACGCCGCTCTCGCCAGGGGGCTTTTAAAAGCCTTCCGGGGAGATGGATTGGCCGTTGACCATGTCAGCAATGGGCAGGACGCACTCGACGTCGTCAAGATGGAACCCTACAGCGCGATTATTCTTGACCTGGGCCTTCCCGATCTCGATGGACTTGCGGTGTTGAAAAGAATGCGGACCATGCAGGTAACCGCGCCAATTTTGATACTCACAGCGCGCGACGGCACCAACGACAGGGTAAATGGCCTTGACAATGGAGCCGACGATTACCTCTCCAAACCATTTGCCGTCGAAGAATTGGAAGCGCGGGTGCGGGCACTCATTCGCCGTGGCCAAGGCAGTCACGATCCTATAGTGGTCCTGGGATCATTACGCCTCGATCGCGCGACAGGCGCTGCCTATCTGGGCGACGACGTGCTGGAATTGACGCGTCGCGAACGGTCAGTGCTCGAAACACTGATGTCAAAAGTCGGCACCGTGGTTCCAAAATCAAGGCTGTCAGCGGATGTATTTGACTATGACGACGCGGTGTCTCCCAACGCTCTGGAAGTATATATAGGCCGCCTTCGGCGCAAGCTGGAACGAAGCGGGCTCGAGATACGAACGGTGCGCGGTCTGGGCTATCTGCTGCGTCAAATATAATGCGCGCCGATCGGCCTGGATTTTCAATCAAGCGACGTCTTCTATGGACGCTTCTCGTGCCGCTATGCGTTATCCTTTTCGCGCTGGGGCTTTCCGGAGCATGGCTGGTTCAGCGAAATGTCGAGAACAGCAGCGATCGCGTCCTCAGCGGCTCCCTGCAAGCGATCGGCGAAACACTGGCCATGCAGGAAGGCTATATAACCCTGGATCTGCCGCCATCAGCATTGGGCATGCTGGAAAATGTGGACCGCGATAATGTCTATTACAGCGTAATCTACAGGGGCAAAGTCATAACCGGTTATCCCGAGCTGACGACCGACCAAAGCGCAAATTCTCTCGAGAGTATCCGCTTTCGCGACGGTCTGTTTCACGGCGTGCCGATTCGAATTGCGATGGAGGCTAAGCTGGTGCCCCAGCTCGACAGCCCAATCATCGTTCAGGTCGCAGAAACGACAAAGAATCGGCGAGCCGTGGCAAACCGAATAATGGTCACCTTGATGGCCAGTGAGGTATTCCTGCTGCTGGTAATCGCCGGTCTGGTATTTTTTTCGGTAGACTGGGGTCTGAAGCCCCTGGCAGCATTGCGGCGGACCGTGGAGAGTCGCATAGCTCAGCCGGAGCTTGATTTTGCGCCGCTCCCGCTCAAAGACGTACCGCAAGAAGTTCTGCCCTTCGTCTCGGCGTTCAATACCCTGCTAAAACACGTGGAGCAGACCTTCGATACCCTGCGGCGCTTTACGTCCGACGCGTCACATCAGTTAAGAGCCCCTTTGGCGGTCGTAAGAACGCATGTCGAGTTGCTCGAACGCAGAGCAGAAGGCTCGCCCGAAGTGCGCACATCGCTGAGCGATATCAGCCAGGCCGTCAGGGCCCTCCAGCGTCTGATTGTACAACTCATTTCACTAGCCAAAGCGGAACGGCCCTCGGAACGGCACACGGTCGAGGTGTTCGATCTCGTTGAATGCGCCGCGGCCGCGTCACGGGCCTGCGCCGCTCGCGCCTTCGATAGTGGAATGGAGATTTCATTTGAGTCCGACCAGAATCGGCTGATGGTATATGGCAGCCCGATACTTGCCGGCGAAATGATGGCAAATCTTCTGGACAATTGTATCCGCTATGGCCGCGAAGGCGGACACATCATCATCCGGCTTCCCGATGGGCTAGGCAGATTGGAGATCGAAGATGATGGCCCCGGCATCCCGCCCGGTCAACGCGAACGCGTGTTTGAGCGCTTTTATCGTTTGCCTCAAAACAGCGATAGAGAGGGCAGCGGTCTTGGCCTTTCCATCGTTCAGGCCCTGGGCAAACGCCTTGGCGCCTCGGTGAGCCTGGAAACACCCTCAAACGGCGTCGGGACTCGGGCCGTCATACAGTTTCAACGCGTCTAGCCCGGAAAGACTCGCGCCTGCTTCCAGCGGCGCAAGAATTGAGCGCGCACGAGGCTGTCAAGATCCGATAACAAGCCCGGCCCGATGCGGATGGCCTGAATGCGCATGGGGTCAATGCGGGACTGCTCCTGCGGCACCGATAGATCCTTGCGAACTGGACCCATGCCGTGGGCTTTAAGGATGCTCTGCCCCTCGCGCGACAGCAAAAAGTCCAGAAAAAGCTTGGCGGCATTCGGGTGCTGAGCGCGCGCAGTGACAAATCCGACGCGGGAAAGGTCGAGGATGTAATCGGTAGGGTAGACGACCATCAGCTCCGGATGCCGCTTTTGCAACTCCATGGCATAAGAACCGATTACGTCGTAACCCACCCACTGCTTGCCCTCGATAATGTTGTCGAGCATATCACGGCTGGTGCTATAGAGCTGCGCGTCGACCCCGCCCAGTCTGTCGAATAGGTTCCAGGAGTCCTTGGTGACCCGAACATCTTGCGAGAGCAAAAGCATGCCTACCTCGGATTTTTCCGGGTCATAGGCCGCAACCTTGCCCATAAATCTCTGAGGCTGCTGTGACAACATGGCATTGAATGCGGCGTGCGTGTGCGGCATCTCCGCCAATGTCAGATAGCGGCTGTTATACACGAATACGATAGGTTCCAGCGTCACCCCGTAGCCGAGATCCTGCCAATGAGCCCAACCTGGCAGCGCCGCCATTTCCGGCGTGGTGTATGACATGGAGAAACCATCATTGATGAGTTTTTCCTGGAGATCCATCGCCGAACTCCAGATGAAGTCCGCGGACGGCTGGCCTTTAGCCACTTCGGAAATAAAACGGCGAAAGGTCTTCGCTCCGTCACCATCCGAGTTACGAATATCGATAAAGGGATAGTGCCGCTTAAAATGCGCCAACAGATCTGCAACCGCGGCGTCCGCATGCATCACGCCGTAAATGACGAGCTGTCCCTCCTGCCGCGCTCGGACGACGGTATCGCTATAGGCCGGAGGATAATTTTGGAGAGCGGCGGCTTGAAGCCCCACCGCCCAAAGAAAACCTGCCAGCGCAAATGCTTTCAAAAGGAGTTTCCCCCCTCTTTATCCAGGGTCGTTAGACTTTGTCCCGGGGTGAGTTAATCACTCCGCAGCTATCGAAACCAGATTTATCGAATCCGGCGGTAGAGGCGCCTCGTTCAGGATCAACTGGACGATCTGGCCTACCGCTCTCTCCACCGATGCCGGCAAACTCGCTGGATAGACCGCGTTAACGGATTGCCGGACTTCCGGACCGACAATGCGTCGAGCCGACAGCGATTTGCTTTCGATCTCTTCGGCGAACGCGCCATAAGGCGCAACTGTGTACCGGCCGCTATGCAACACCAGGGAACGCAACAAGGCTTGCGACTCCACTTCCTGGTCGATCGTTAATTTGATGCCCGCTGCAGCCACAGCATCATCGAGCAGACGCCTTGGCGTGCGCGCGCGGCATCCCAGTACCAGAGGCAATCCCACAAGCTCGGGAAGTGTAATGCTCTTCCTCAGCGAAGAACGGTCCGCTTTGGGCCCTATGATATAGAGCGGCTCACTGTAGATAGGGACCGTTCTCAGTGGCGGCTTGCCTGTCGTCAGGCAGATGGCAATGTCCAGGCTGCCTTCCATCAAGCCCTGATGCAGGTCGGAGGCACAGGCCTCCTTGAGCCATATCTTGGTCCCGCTCTGGTGTGGCGATGCCAGAAACAAAGGTCCCAACGCCTGCAGGGAGGGCGCAAGGCCTACTCTTATCTTGTGGCGATCGTCGTTGGCGATTGCAGTCATGGCGAGCTTGGCGTTGTTGATGGCCGCCAAAATTGATTCTGCGTGGTCCATAAAGGCTTCGCCGGCGCGCGTCAGCGACACGCCCCGTGCATGCCGATGCAAGAGGCGGACCTGAAGCTCTTCCTCAAGCTGCTTGACTTGATATCCCAGCCCTGGCTGCGAAACCCGCAGGTTCCGGCTTGCTGCTGCGAAGCTAGAGGATCGCACCACAGCGACAAAATCGCGTATCTGCCTAACATCCACGATTCGCCCCCTTGTCCACTGCCTGATCTATTGTCAGGTCGCCAGCCGTTTTCGACCTAGTGTGGCTAGAGGTTAGTGGCTTAAAGCTGTCAGTTAGCTGTCATGACTTTTTTTGCAGCGCACAATCCGGCAGAGAGTCGCTGACCAAATGTCAGTCCGAGCCGTCAGGGCTGCAAACGAACCGCCCAGCGTGCCCCGATCTTTATCCTGGCAGTCGGCGCGAACATAAGCCGCGTCTCCGACGCTCCACAGCAGTCGTAGCAGCTCTTCGTACGGTAATCGCTAGCCCGGCTAGAGCGCTAAGACGACATCAGCTAACGTCCGGCTTGCGCCAAAAGCGGACATTCTAAAAGCGTGATGCGCCTGGACCCACGAGCGGGTCCTCTGGTGCGAATGGCGATGGCGCAGGTCGGTGCTGTGCCGGCAATGGTGCCGATGGTTTGGGCGCAAGAGCATCGGTTATTGCTGACTACCGGGCTATTGCTCCATCACTATCTTCAGGCAAGCGCTTAGCGGGGACGAGTACGGGACCTAACAAGGGTCGAAGTCTCGATTCCACTGGCCGCACAGCTTGTTGTTCGGCCGCGCTCCGGCCTTGTTGCCGACACTATGTTCGGGTAATCAGTTCGCCCCCTCTGGCCTCCTTCAGGATTCGGAATTTTCTTCCCCAAAGCTAACGTCCACTGACCGCTTGGGCCGCAGGCAGAACCACCGTTCATTGTCCGTCAGCCCTCCCAAAGGGATGCCGCCGCGCCCGTAGTGATACTCGGTGGCCCCCAAAATGCCGTTCGCGACAATACCGTCGCTGGATAGTGGCAAGATGATTCGTTGGCCTGTTCCGCCCCGGTTCAGCCATTTTAAAATGGTCCCGGTCCCGTAATAGATGGCAGGTTCCTCCGCCACTCGTTTCAGCGTGCGCTGTAACCAGGTCAAGCCCTCGTGCTGAAAAACCTTCTCCAAGGGCAGACCGCGAAGATTCCTTCCCACAATCTGATTGATTTTGTCGCCCGCTAATCGGCCGACAAAGCTGCTAGTTACTCGATCGTATTTGTAAGCCCAGACGATCGGGAGTTGTTTCGTAATTCGAGCAGGCCGGATCTGCTCCCACGACGGCATTTGCCGTCCGCTCGCGGCCGAGCGCCAATGTAAAAGGACGGCCCTGAGCTCTGGAGATGTAATTGAAGCCACAAAAGAATCAAAAGAATCGGCTTGGTGATATGCCTCATCGTTCGGAGAGACCGCCGTCTCCGCTCTATCGTACTCAGTGTCGTTTTCTCCGAGCATCCGAGCCTCCTGCGTATCCTTGAGGTGCCGATAGGATCTGCCCCACAAGGGGGGCCTGAACTTCAGCCGGGACAACTTTGAAATAAAGAACCGCACCACGACAAAGAGCTCGCTTGAGTTTTCATTGTTGCTCTCTTCAGCCCTCACTAGGGTGCGCGAGAGACCCGCTCCTAGTGGCGCACACTTTTCGAAAGCCGCCGACAAAGCTATCTTGGAACTGCGCGCGCTTTCATAGTCTCAAGAAAGCATGCGAATGATCGTTTTCCCCGAGCGCCGTTCGGTCGGGTTGAGGGCGGCAACCGCCGCGTCCAGCGGGGAAACGCACCCGATGTTGGTCCGCAGCCGTCCGTCCCGCACCCGTTGGACGATCTCGTTGAGTTGAATGCGATCGGCCTCGACGACGAAGTCAACAGCCAGGCCATAGTCGGGTCGCACTTCGGCCGGCCCAACGATGGATACCAGTGTTCCTCCGGCTCGGACGAGACCTGCGGACCGCCTGCCGATGTCGCCCCCAATGGCGTCGAAAACCAGATCGACCTTCCCGACGTCTTCGAGGACGTCCTTGTCGAGGCCGACGAATTCCTGCGCGCCGAAGTCTTGCGCTTTTTGACGGTCGGCCGTGCGCCCAGTGCCGATGACATAAGCACCGAACTCACGCGCGAGCTGGGTCACCATGGTGCCGACGGCGCCGGCCGCACCATGCACTAGGACGCTCTGCCCTGCCCGCAGATGGCCGTGATCGAACAATCCTTGCCACGCGGTCAGGCCGGAGATTGGCAGGCTTGCGCCCACCGTGAAGTCAACATCACCCGGCAGCGACGCCAGGTTGCGGGCTTCGATTGCCATATATTCGGCGAGCGATCCGTCGCGATACCAGTCCGCGAGACCGAACACCCGCTGTCCCACCGACAGCCCCGTCGTGCCG
>Ga0105240_10006515_pt1 | contig 17146 bp, 21 predicted proteins | sample KBSC54metaG_FD_80426 | JGI IMG/M metagenome (GOLD analysis project Ga0105240, IMG submission 80426) | Corn rhizosphere microbial communities from Kellogg Biological Station, Michigan, USA - KBS C5-4 metaG | ecosystem: Host-associated > Plants > Roots > Rhizosphere > Soil | place: Michigan, USA...
CACCAGGAGGGTGGCCTGTCGCAGCCCGGGAATCGGCATCCACCGTCTCTGACCGCCAACCCGATCCGCTGTCGCGGCGTGAAGAGCCGCTTCTCGCGACCGACGTTGACGGCCTGGCCGGCCGAGTCGAAGTGGATCGGCACCGTGCCGCGATTGCAGAGCTGGCGCTCGACCGTGCTGATGCTGATCGGAGCTGTCTGGCCCTCGATCCACCCGCTCCCCGCCCGGCGGGCCAGATCGCGGTCGGTGACCACGATGCGGACCGCCGGCGGCTGAGCACCCACGACCTCGGGGGCAGCGCCGGTGCCCAGCCTCACCAGGTCGACGAATGCGTCGACAGCGATCTGCTCGATCGTGCGCGGGTCGTCGGCCAGCTTCTCGGCGCGCTGCACCTCGTCGGGGTCGACGAACCGTGGACCGCCGCGTCGCGGCGAGGTCGCCCCGTCGTACGCGGCCACCACCACGGCGGCCGACTCCGGGTCGAGGAGGCCCGACAACCGGGTCATGCCGTCTCGCTGAGCCGTGATGCGGAGGTAGCGGGCATCGCGAAGCGCGCGCTCCCGGTCGAGGATGTGCTGCTCGTCGAGCTCGGCACCCCACTCGCGCGCGCGGGCGGCGAGCTTCTCGACCGTGAGCGAGCCGGCATCCCGAAGCAGGGACTCAGCGGCCTGGACCACGGACTCGGCGGGGACCGCTGCATCGACGGCGCCGAGCCCGGACCGGATGGCGTCGGCCGCGTCGAGCGACAGAGCCCCCTCGCTGACGGCGGCGCCCACGACGCCGAGCGACGATGGCTCGCTCATGAGCGCGCCGACGCGCACCATGGTGTGCGCCTCGTGTGCAGAGGCGCCGGAAAGCCGCTGCACGAGCAGCTCGGGGGTGCGCGCACCCAGCCGTCGGGCCAGCCCGGCCTCGCCGAGCTCGTGACGCGAGCGCCGCGATATCTCGGCGGCGACGGCAGCCGACCACGCGTCAACGCGGCGCCGGATCTCTGCCAGAGATCGCTGCGCCGCGATCAGCGCCTCGTCGCTCAATGTCTCGCTCGAGGGCGCAGCAAACCGCGTCGACAGATCGACGAGGTCGGCAAGCGGAGCGGGGGAGGACATGGGTCCATTCTCTCATCATTCGAACATATGTTCTAGCGACTTTGACAACTCGTCGAGGGATGGGCCTGGGGAGGAGAGGACGCCCACGACGAGGCAGCGCGAGACCCCTGAGCCCCGCGCACGACGAGGCAGCGCGAGACCCCCGACCGCCGCGCACGACCCCCCGACCCACCCCCGGTAGAATCGCTCCCATGCCCCAGCCCGCCCTCATGGACTACGACAAGGCGCTCGAGCTGTTCGAGCCGGTGCTCGGTTTCGAGGTGCATGTCGAGCTGAGCACCGAGACCAAGATGTTCTCCGACGCCCCCAACCCGGCCCGCGCAGGCGCGCCGCAGGACGTCGGCCCGAACACTCAGATCACCCCCGTCGACCTCGGTCTGCCGGGCAGCCTGCCGGTGGTCAACGAGAAGGCGGTCGAGTACGCGATCAGCCTCGGCCTCGCACTCGGCTGCGAGATCGCGCCGAGCAGCCGGTTCGCGCGCAAGAACTACTTCTACCCCGACCTGGCCAAGGACTACCAGATCAGCCAGTACGACGAGCCGATCGCGGGCGTGGGCAGCGTCGACGTCGAGCTCGACGACGGCACCGTCTTCACCGTGCCGATCGAGCGCGCGCACATGGAAGAGGATGCCGGCAAGCTCACGCACCTCGGCGGCAGCACCGGTCGCATCCAGGGCGCCGAGTATTCGCTGGTGGACTACAACCGTGCCGGAGTTCCTCTCGTCGAGATCGTGACCCAGATGATCGTCGGGGCCGAGGAGCGCGCGCCGGAGGTGGCCAAGGCCTATGTGGCCACCATCCGGGACATCGTGCGAGCCCTCGGGATCAGCGAAGCACGCATGGAGCGCGGCAACCTCCGCTGCGACGCGAATGTCAGCCTCCGCCGCCGCACCGCGCTGGGGGAGGAGAAGAACAAGCCCGGCACCCGCACCGAGACCAAGAACGTCAACTCGCTGCGCAGCGTCGAGCGCGCCGTGCGCTACGAGATCCAGCGCCAGGCCGCGATCCTCGAAGCCGGCGGCACGATCACCCAAGAGACCCGCCACTGGCACGAGGACACCGGCCAGACCTCCGCCGGCCGGCCCAAGAGCGACGCCGACGACTACCGCTACTTCCCCGAGCCCGACCTGCTGCCGATCGAGCCCGACCCGGCTTTGATCGCAAAGCTGAAAGCCGCACTCCCCGAAGCACCGGCCGTGCGCCGCCGTCGCCTCAAAGAGGAGTGGGGCTTCACCGACAACGAGTTCCAGGATGTCGCGAACTCCGGCCTCCTCGTCGAAATCGCCGACACCGTGGCGGCGGGCGCGACCCCGCAGGCGGCACGCAAGTGGTGGACGGGCGAGATCGCCCGTCTGGCCAACGCGCAGGATGTCGACGCGGCATCCCTGATCACCCCGCAGCAGGTGGCCGAGCTCGACGCGCTCGTCAACGACGGCACCCTGACCGACCGCCTGGCCCGCCAGGTGATCGAGGGCGTGATCGCCGGCGAGGGCAACCCGGCCGAGGTGGTCGAGAAGCGCGGCCTCAAGGTGGTGTCGGATGACGGCGCCCTGATCGCCGCGATCGACGAGGCCCTGGCGCAGCAGCCCGACGTGCTCGAGAAGATCCGCGACGGCAAGGTGCAGGCCGCCGGAGCGGTCATCGGCGCCGTCATGAAGGCCATGCAGGGCCAGGCCGATGCCGCGCGTGTGCGCGAGCTGGTGCTCGAGCGGGCGACCGCGAACTAGCGCGCGGTCGACTCAGCGCCCGGTCGACTCAGCGCGCGACCGCCGACTCAGTACGACGGTGATACCGACGGCGCCGGCGACCGCGTCATCCCCGGCTGCGGCACGATCACGTCGTGCTGCCCGACGAACCGCAGCGGTGACGCGATGAAGGCCGCGACGGCCAGCACCGCGACGATGCCGCCGATCAGCAGGATCCGCGTGACGAGCCGCCCAGCCCTCGCCCCGAGGCCTCGCCGCGCGACGACCAGCGCACCCAAGCCGATGAGCCCGCCGAGCGTGTTGTCGATCACGTCGGTGAGATCGAAGCTGCCGACCGAGAGCAGGTGCTGCGTGGTCTCGAGCGACAGACTCGACGCGAGAAGGATGCCCGCGACCGTCCACCAGCGCAGGCGCGGCGCCAGCATCCCGAGGTAGATGCCGAAGGGCACGAACAACAGGATGTTGACCAGCGACTCGAGCGGATCGCTCGCATCGAAATCGCCGCTGGGCAGGTACGGCACCAGCTTGATCGGCCGCGGCAGCCCGGCGGCGGCGCCGACGGAGGGCACCTCGAGCTTCCAGAGGATGATCCACACCAGCAGCACCAGGTAGACCGCGAAGAGCGCGCCGAGCAGGCGGCGGTTGGGCAGCATCGTCTGCGCGGCGGAAGTCACCCGACGATCCTGCCCCGGGGCTGCCCCGCACCGCGTCACCCGCGCGACGGAGCCGGGTCCCTCGCAGGTCGCACGCCGTCCTCTTGACGCGCCATCCCTTATCCGCAATACTTAGGCACATGCCTAACTATCACGACAGCCTGGATGCCGTGCTCCGCGCCCTCGCGGATCCCACGCGCCGCGCCGTCGTCGAACGTCTGGCGAAGTCCCCGGCCGTCGTCTCCGAGCTCGCGGCGCCGTTCGCGATGGCGCTGCCGTCGCTGATGCAGCACCTGCGCGTGCTCGAAGACGCCGGCGTCGTGACCTCCGAGAAGCACGGACGCGTGCGCACCGTCAGCCTCCGGCCCGGTGCGCTCGACGTGCTGCACCTCTGGCTCGGCGAGCAACGCACGCCGGCCGAGCGCCAGGCCGACCGGCTCGGCATCCATCTCTCGCGCAGCAACTGAAACCAGATCAAAGGAACCACCATGACCCGCGTTCGCATCGACCTCTTCCTCTCGCTCGACGGCTACGCCGCCACGGCAGAGCCGACCCCCGAGAGCCCGATGGGCGAGGGATGGGACCGCCTGACCGCCGCCTACACCGCCACCCGCACCTTCCACGAGAAGGTCTTCGGCGACACCAGCGGAGCCGGCACCACCGGTGTCGACGAGAAGTACGCGTCGGCGTTCTTCGACGGCATCGGCGCCGAGATCATGGGCGCCGCGATGTTCGGGCTGCATTCCTTTCCCGATGACCCCGACTGGAAGGGCTGGTGGGGCGACGAGCCGCCGTTCCACGGCCCGGTCTACGTGCTGACCCACACGGCGCCGCGCGCCGACATCCCGATGGAGGGCGGCACCATCTTCCACTTCCGCAACGCACCCGCGGCCGAGGTGCTCGCCGAGGCAACCCGGGTCGCCGAGGGCAAAGACGTGCGTGTCGGCGGTGGCATCGGCACGGCGCGCGAGTTCTTGCTCGCCGGCCTGGTCGACTACCTGCACGTGATGGTCGCGCCGATCATCCTCGGGCACGGTACGCGGCTCTGGGACGACCTCGCCGGGCTCGAGCTCACCCACACGGTGACCACCGAGGTGGCCGAGAGCGGCACCATCCACGTCGTCTTCGATCGGAAGCAGGCATGAGCGCCGAGCCCACCGCACAGTCACCCGAGCGGCGGCTGGCCCGCGCCGGCTTCACCCTCACGCGCGACTACCCGGTGCCGGTCGACCGTCTCTGGGATGCCTTCGCCCACGAAGACGAGAAGCGCGCCTGGTTCGGCACCGACGAGAACTTCGACGCGCGGGAGTGGTCGTTCGACTTTCGCGTCGGGGGAGTGGATGTCGCCGAGGCGAGCTTTCACCACGGCCCGGTCTCGCGCTACGTGGGCACTTACACCGACATCGTCGAGCAGACGCGCATCGTCACCACCTACGACATGTGGCTCGACGGGGTGCACATGTCGACGTCGGTGGCGTCGTTCGAGTTCGGGGCCACCGGTGCCGGCTCGCTGCTGACCCACGTCGAGCACGGGGTGTTCTTCGACCAGTTCTGGGCGGATGGCGCGGGTCGCGAAGAGGGCACCCGCGGCATCCTCGAGAAGCTGGGCGCGTACCTCGGGGCGGCGGGCTAGGCCGACGCGGCCGCTCCGGTCCGGATCCGCACCTCGCGTTCCATCCGCTTCTCGTGCCGTGCCCGCCCCTTGACGGCCTCGGCCTCGCGCGTCTTGGGTGGAGCGTTCGTGACCAGTTGGTCGAGCATCCGCCGGGTGGCTGCCGCGATCTCGTCGATGGCGGCCTCGAACGCGGGCGTGTTGGCCCGCGACGGGTGCGTCGACCCGCTCACCTTGCAGGGCGGCTTCGCGCACCTCGTCATCGGTGGTGGCGGGCTCGAAGTTGTGAAGGCAGCGGATGTTGCGGCACATGCCGGTGAGGGTAGCAAACGGCCCAGCGCAAACGGCCCCGGCATCCAGACTCGGATGCCGGGGCCGGTACGCGTGACGACTAGCCGTTGACCGCCCAGAGGTGATCCTGCCCGTCCTGCATGATCAGCCCGAACACGTCGTTGGCCGAGCCACTGGTCGAGACGAGCGTCCAGCCACCCCGTCCCGGCATGACGGCCTGGTCGTACGAGGTTCCGTCGGCGTAGAGCTGGTAGCCGTGGATGGGCCCCGGGTCGCTGAAGCCGAGCGCGTGCAGCCGGGTCGCGACGGCGCCGTCATCGATGCCGATGGCGTCGGTCAGGTTGACGATCCCTCCGGTGCGGTTGACCCACTGGCAGGTGATCGTGCTGCTGGCGTGCGAGAGCAGGGCGAGCAGCTGGGGGTCCGATGTCGCGTGCACCGAGGTGTCGCTGGTGCGGATGTATCCCTGCATCGCGAACAGGTTCACCAGATAGGGGCTGACCGACGACGGGCAGTCGGCCGGCAGAACCGAGAACGGCACCAGAGCGCTCGGCTTGACCTGGGGGCCGTACTTGGTCCACAGCTCCTGAGGCAGACGGAAGCCGGGCAGGCTCGGCGTGTTGTAGATCGGCTTGTTCACCGATTCGGGGCCGATCGGGGTCGGGGTGGGAAAGACCTGCGCCTGGGCGGTTGCGGCGCCGCCGAGCACGAGGGCGGACGTGACGGCTGCGGTGACGACCGCGCCGGCGATGAGGTGCTTGATGGTCATCATCCTGGCTTTCGTGAAGTGGATGCCGCGGGGCCGCTGCATCTCGCTCACACAACGCGCACGGCTGCGCGTCGGGTTGACAGCGGGTGCGCGTGCCTACTCCGCGAGTGCGACGCCGGCCTGCTGGGCGGCGGCGGCCAGCGCGGCGTCGAAGGTGGCCAGTTGAGCGCCGAACTGCATCGCGGTGAAGAGCGCGACGGCATCCGGCATTCGGAGTCGGTAGGTGCTCCGCACGTCCGCCAGGCCGATGGCATCGGAGGCGTCGAGTGGGATCGTCTCGAGGCCGATCCGGGTCAGCGAGGCGAGGGCCGCATCCTGGAGATGGACACGGCTGGGATGGACGAGAGCCTCGGCCAGGGTCAGTACGCTGCATCCGAAACCGTCGACGAAGTGGCGTTCGAGCAGATCGAGAGCTGCCTCATGGTGTGGATCGTTCGCGTCGAGGAACGCGATCACCACATTCGCATCGAGAACGATCACTCCGGCCACTCGGCCAGCAGCTCGGCCCGGGCACCGCGGGGGTAGGCGCCGGTGGCAGCGCCGGATGCCTCCGCGAGCAGGGCGCGCACGCCGCCGCTGCGATCACCGACGCGCACCGAGTTGCGCCCCGCCTCGATCAGCCTGCGCAGCAGGGCGCCGCGATCGCCACGCAGTTCAGGCCACGCGACGGCTGCATCATTCAGGGCTGCCGCGATCTCGTCGGTCTCCGTCAGCATGTGACGTGGGCGAGTGGTCGGCATGAACGCAAGTGTAACACCAGGACGCAGGTGCAACACCCGGCACAACGTGACACTTCATGACGCCGCGAGTCCGACCGTGACACTGGCGGTTGTCGCGCAGCCGCCCGCCTCCGTAGCTTCGCCCGCATGACTCTTCTCGACTCCATTTCTGCCCCGTCCGTCTCCGTGCCGTCGGTCACGCCCGAGGAGCGCGCCGCGCGCCTGCTCGAGGCGGGCACCGCCTGGAACACCCGCATCGCCGCCGATGCCGCCAACGCCCTGCTCACCTACAAGGTCAGCGCCGAGGGTCAGGGCGCCGTGGCGTCGCTGATCCGCGCCGGCAAGCACGCCTTCATCGTCGACGAGCCGGGTTCGCTGGCCGGCGACGACGTGGCCGCGAGCCCGGTCGAGTTCGCGCTCGGTGCCCTGATCTCGTGCCAGATCGTGGTGTACCGGCTCTACGCGAACGCGCTCGGCATCCAGGTGGATGACATCGACATCGCCGCCGAGGGCGACCTCGACGCGCGCCGCCTCTTCGGCATCGACGAGTCGGTGCGGGCGGGCTTCACCGACGTGCGCCTGCAGATCACCATCACCGGCCCCGAGTCGGAGGAGCGCTACCAGGAGCTCCGCGCCGTCGTCGACGCGCACTGCCCGGTGCTCGACCTGTTCGCCAACCCGACGCCGGTGGCGGTCACCGTCACGAAGGGGTAGTCGGCGCGAGGGCGGCACAATGGGGGAGTGTTCACCGCTCAGCTCACCCCGGATGCCGTCCTCGCCCCGCTCGAACCCTGGCAGGCCGAGGAGTTCGCCGCCCATATGGACCGCGCGCGCGAGCACATCCGCCCCTGGGTCGGCCCGTCGTTCGTGACCACCGACGTCGACGGCGCCCGCGCCACTCTGCAGCGTTACGCCGACGCGACCGCGCGCGACGGCAACCGCATCTTCGGCATCTGGCTCGACGGCCTGGATGGCGCCGCCACCCCCACCCTGGTCGGCGGCGTCATGTTCGTGGAGTTCAGCGCCGCCGCCGGCACCTGCGAGATCGGCTGCTGGCTCGAGCCCGCCGCCGAGGGCCGCGGCCTGATCACCGCCGCCTGCCGGATGCTGCTGGCCTACGCCTTCACCGAACGCGGCCTGCACCGCGCCGAGTGGCGGTGTCGCGCCGACAACGTCCGCAGCTCAGCAGTCGCCGAGCGCCTCGGGATGACGCTCGAGGGCGTGCTGCGCGAGGCCTGGAAGGTGGGCGACACGTTCTACGACAAGCAGGTGTGGAGCGTATTGGCCGTCACCCCTTTGAGTTGACCGCCCGGCGCGCGACGGCATCCTCGCGGCTCGCCCGTTCGGCAAGCCAGAAGTTGGTCAACGCGGCAACCGCGAACGTGACGGCGATGACGATCACGACGATGCCGGCCTTGTTGCCCCGGGTGAGCACCACGAGTCCGATGACGTCCAAGACGAACGCGCCGAACCCCTGGAAAATGCCGCGGATGTAGCGCGACAGCTTCGAAATAGATCGAGCGGCGCCCGGCCCCGCGGCTGCGGTCTCGGCGGTGGCAGCGGGTCGTTGCCGTGCCCGCGTGATTCGGGGCATCCGCAGCGACATGGTCGGAGCCTATCGACACGCGACGCATTCTGGCCGGGTCGCGTCGCTCAGCTAGCAGGCAGCAGCCCGCGCAACCGCGCTGCATCTTCGAGGTCGACAGCGAAGCGCGGCAACGTCGCGCGTGTGTACATCCCGTCGATCTGCGAGGTCTCCCACAGCGAGTGGATGCGGCGCAGGTCGGCCTGGCGACTTTTCCATCCGATCCCGTCGATGACGGCGATCACGAACTGTCGTGGCAGTCGCACATCAGCCATCTCTTCGATCTCGCGAACGGCATCCGTGAGTTTGGATCCGGTCGAATCGAAGCCTTTGGCCGCGACGACGATGGCTGCATTGCCGGCGTCGGGCACGACAAGATCACAGGGGGCGGCGCGCCCGTTGCGGCCGGTGAACCGGGTGCGCGTCTGGTAGCTCAGTCCGAGCCCGGCGGCGATCGATTCGATGTCATCTTCGAGCAGGCGACCCGCGACGCCGGCTCGGTTCGCCGTCACACGCGAGCCGGCTCGAGCGATGAGAACGTCGCCGAAGCTGAATGTCTTATGGCGCGTCGATGCAAGCGAACTCAGCAGCTCGAACTCGTCATCGAGTCGCTCGATCGCGTCGGCCGGCCAGTTGCGCGCGACGGTAGTCCAACTGGAGGTGCCGAAGGCGTGCCGCAGATAGTTCTTGAGGCGCTCCTGCGAGAGACCGACGGTCAGGCCGAGGACGGGCATCCACTGCGGGTTCGCCGTGACCCATGCCGCCAGAGAGTCGCGATCGATCGCCGGCAGCGCCGCGAGGCTCTCGGCACCCTGCCGGATCGCGTCGCTCTCGGGAGTGGCGATAAGAGGGTCCACGTGCGCGTTCAGCGGCCCGAGCGAGTCCAAGTAGGCCGAGAACGGGATGACCTCCATGCGCGCGGCTCAATCCCTTCCGATGAAAATCAGCTCATCGACACTGCGCCGCAGCGCGGCCGAGTGGGTGCCGAAGCTGTAGGTGTGGGCGACGCGACGCAGTTCGACGTGCGGCTTGACGGCTGAGAGCAATTGGACGATGCGATCGGAGTCGGGGATGGCGTTCGACGAGTACGACATCACGATCGCCCCGGCATCCCGGAACTGCTCGAAGCTGGCGGCAAGGGCGCCTTCGACGGTGCTCTTGTTGGCGAAGGGGGTGTGCCGCTTCTGGATCTTCTTGGTCTTGGTCTCTTCCATGATGTCGACCCCGCGCCAGTAGACCGAGAGCCCTTCGAGGAAGTGGTACCGCTTCATGTAGTCGGCATCGTCGCGCGGGGGAGCGTATGGCGGGTCGAGATAGACGATGTCGGCGGTGCTGCCACCCAACGCAACCACGTCGCCCGTCACGACGTGGTGGGTCGCACCGTTGTCGAACACGATCCGGTTGTAGTCGGCGACCCGTTCGCGAAACTGGGCCTCCATTGAGATGCGCAGGTCTCGGCGCCCGTCGTCGTACCGCGCGCCGGTGAAGGTGAAGACGCCGCGCGGCTGCTTGCGTGCCGCCGCGACTACCAGAGCGGCGATGGCGATGTCGCGCTCGTGACCGGTCAGGAGGTCGATGTGCGACCAGGCGCTGTCGAGAAAGCGCCGGTCGTCGGCCGAGAGGAACAGGCCATCGAACTTGGTCTGGATGAAGTCGCGCCCGTCGAGCGATGGCCCGCAGATGACATCCACCAGTTCGTCACTCAGGATGACATGCGAGTTCTGCACGGCGGCCCGAGCAATCGTGCCCGGGAAGGCGAGAAAGTCGTTGCTGGTCACCGCGAATCCGAGCGACTTGAGCAGGAACGACACGACCCCCGACCCGCTGAACGCGTCGGCCGCGGTCACGCCGCCCAGCTGCTGGAACACCTCGGCCAGGCTGGCGGCGAGGCGGTATTTCGAGCCCATGTAGCGCAGCCGCGGGTAGAGCGACACCCGCGCCAACGCCTCGCTCGCATCGGGTGCGAGTGGCCGCGGGAGTTCGATCGTCACGCCGCCAGTCTGCTGGATGCCGCCGACTTCACCACACGGACGGGCCGGTCAGTGCGAAACAGGTGGGTCGTTGTTCGGCATGACGGTGACGCACAACGCCGCGCCGCGGGTAGCCGGGGGCCAGAAGGCCATAGACAAGGAGCGCGCAAAGAATCCGAACTCGGTCGGCCGTCTACCGCAGACTCGTGGGATGATCCCCGACTTCTATGCTGCTCTTGGGTCGACCGTGGTGTTGGTCGGCAGCGTGTTCCAGTTCCTTCGCGATGCGCGATCCTTTGGTCCGGCAGTCACTGAGTTTCTGCACGCTCATGACGGCCTCATTGCGGAACAGACTCGAGCCCGCCGATCCGAACTCAACTGGCATCAAGTCTGGTCGAGATGGCGCATGAGAAAGCGCGTCGAATCGGAAGCGACCGCTGCTCTGACAGCGGACGATCGCTCCAATCTCCGCGCCGTCTCACGCTTCAGCGTGGGTTGGGCTTGCGTTGCTGTCGGATCGCTCTTCGTGACTGTCGCTTCCTGGTGGCAGGTAGCGACATAACGGAAGGCCCGCACTAACAGTGATGGAGGCGGCGGTCGCGCAAGGGGATGACCGGTGGCACCCAAGTGTTGTCCGATTCGCCCACCCCCATTCGTAGCGCAGGTGAGACGAAAGGAAACTCACGATGAAACTCACGATCAGCTTGCAGGTCACCCTCGATGGCGTTGCCCAGGCGAACGGTGGCAACAACGACGAGATGGATCCCGGGTTCACCCGCGGGGGATGGGCGCTTCCGCCTGGGGATGACGCGAGCCTGCAGTACCTGCTCGACAGTTGGCGCCAGCCGAATGCCTTCCTGATGGGGCGCAAGACCTTCAGCCTGTTCGAGAGCTACTGGGGCGCTCGCAGTGATGACGGCGGATTCGGCGAGGCGATCAGCTCGAAGCCGCGGTATGTGGTGTCCAACACTCTGACCGGTTCGGCGTGGGAGGGCACGACCATCATCTCGGGCGACGTCGCAGCGCGGGTGCGCGAGCTCAAGACGCAGCCCGGAGGCGAGCTGCTCGTGGTGGGCAGCGTCGCACTCGCGCGGTGGCTGCTCGAGAACCGGTTGGTCGACGAGCTCAACCTCATCCAGTTCCCCATGATCATCGGCGAAGGGGAGCGACTGTTCCCGTCGCAGGGGCGCGACATCGCGCTCGAGCTGCTCGAGTCACGCGTGGTCGGCAAAGGGATCGTGGGGCTCACCTACCGGGTGGGTGGGCGGCCGCAGTACGCCTGAGGGGGTGAGCAGTCGACGGTTAGAGGAAGAGCTCGTGCAAATCGATCGCCGGCTCGCCGTCGACCGCGCGCCTACGAAGATCGTGCCAACCGGAGAGCTCCGACAAATGAAGCAACCTGTCAGTCACAGGGACGCCGCGAAGCACTGCAGCGGTCACGAGCACTCGCCCTTCGCTGAGTGCCATGCCTTCTCCCCGATACCTCTCGGCAAGCAGATCGAGTTCTTCGGGTAGGTCTCGGGTCGGGTTGCGCTTCCATCGGATTTCCGCCAAGAACTGCTGGCCCTGAATTACTGCGCCGGGAACGTTTGCCAGTTTCAGCAATTGCACAGCCATCTCTGCGCTGCGATCAGCCGCGCCCAGGTGCCCCTCAGCCCGCTCGACGACTGCCCGTTGCAACAGGTGGTAACCCCTCGCGAAGCCACCCCTCTCAGGTGAATCTGCACCGGCCGCAGCAGCCTTGTTGATCTGTCGCCGGGCCGCCGACGTGTCGGTGTACGCGAGAAGCTCCGCCACGGTGCCGTGCAGCCAACCAAGTGTGATTCGAGCATTGCTGGCGGTGGCGTACTTGATCGCGGCAGCGAGGTTCCGCATGAGGAGTGCCCGGTGGTCGCATGCGTTCCCGGTCGGCGGGGGACCGCCAGCCGCAAGGATTTCGGCGTATTTCCATAGCGCGTAGGCAGCTTGACTCGGAAGGCAGTACTCCACGAGTCGAATCGCTCGCGAAGCGGCATCGGTCGCGGCAATGAGGTCGCCGCAGGACTTGAGCGAATCCGCGTACCAGGTGAGGGCGTCCGCGTAATTGCTCTCGCCGAGTGACCAATGTGCCTTCGGCGCGTCGACTATCTTCTTGAGGTTTGCAGCGGCGAGGAGCGGAGCGCCGCCCACAGAAAGCCGCTGGCTGGCCCGCACTCGGGTCAACAGGCTCATCCGACGCAACGCGTGCGTCGGAATGATTGCTGCCGCAATTCTGATGAGTCTGCTGAGACGGCGCGAGTCGAGACAGCCGCTGTACTGGGCGAGAGCGGCAATCTCATTGATGTTCAAGACCCACGGCCAGATTTCGGACAGGCGATTAGGTCTTTGGCTGAGAGCCACGAGAGCTTCGCGTCTGCGGTCGTCTCTACTCAACGCGCGCGCGATAAGTTTTCGTCTTTCGATCTCGACAGGTCCTTTGAATACACGGGGATTTAAGAGTTCGTATAGGTCTTGATGGAGACCCAAGCCAAACATCAGGCGGCCCACTGCGAGCAGACGACTTTCCTTCGGTACACGCCGCAACCCTTCGTCGAGCCCGGTGGCAGGCGCGTTCTTGACCGTTGTCGCCGGGCTGGGAACGTCAACGACTAAGTCCGGCAGATACTCTCCCGCCCACTTGGGTTCGACGAGGAACTCGCGCGCCGGGTCCGCGTCAAATCGTTGACGCAGCACCTGAACTTCGCGCTCGCAAGATCCGGGATTGCGATTAACCCACGTGATCGACTTCGGCGGATATCTTTCGAACAGGGTGATGACATCGAGATCGCGGCCGCTGTACCCAAGAACTAGTACGTCCTTGTCGCGCAATGCCTTGCCGAACTTCCGCGTCAGTCGCCAGGAAAGCCCGCGCGAATAGTGGGTGACAGTGGTCCGGATCGAGCGAGGCCGGTTCCACACTCCGTGAACGTGCGTGACTTTGGCGCCAGGACCCGCTTCTTCCAGAAGCGTGTCCATGTTGAGCGTGAAGTGGTCCACGTCCAGTGACGCCAGCCGCAGATGGTTCGTATTGAACAAGGCATTGCCAACCAGACGGTAGACCTGGACGACCAAACGGACGGGAAGAGCGCTGGGACCGGTCAGCAGTTCGAGGGTCTGTTCCATCCGCAGCCTCTTGATCCGGGACTCGATCGCGGACGCGAGACTGTCGCTGAGGTCTCCGCTAAGGGACTGCCGGAGCGCGTGCCAGACTTCCTCGATCAGTGCTTCGGCGGCGGGAAGATTCGAGGGCGGATCGACCGAGATGCCGGCTCCGGTTACGACTGTCTGGAACTCGCACGATACCGAGCGACCACGTACTATGGCTGACCTTAACCTTAGCCACGCCGACCCTGCCATGTCTTGAATGTAGAGGCCAGATGAAGGCTTCGTCGAACGTGACAGTGAGTGCTTTTTGCGCATTGTGTCATTGGTGCGCAGATGCCGCACGTCAGCCGATCCCACCGCCCGTCGACCCCCATCGATGCCGCGCTCATCCGCTCGGAGCGCAGTCACGGGCCGAGCGAACTGCACTGATACCGGTCAAGGCCGCCTCACCCCAGCCGAGCAACCACCCCGCGAAAGAACTCTTCGCTTAACGCGATCGCCTCGGCGGGGTCGCGACCCTCGGCATCCTCGTAGCGGGCATCGGCGCGCTCGAATTGTTCGGTGACGAATCGTGCGATGACGGCGGGGACCTCACCGCGACCGATTTCGCGCGTCACCGACTTGAGCGCGATGAGCTCCTCCGTCGCCTCGCCGACGTCGGTGGGCGGGTCGCACTCCGCCAACACAGTGGGCAGGTCCATCGGCGGAACGTTGCGGTCGGGATTCTGCTCGAGCCACCGCAAGATGGCCGCCGGTCGAAGAGCGTAGAAGACCTTCTTGAGCGATGCGTTCTCGGCATCCGCCCATTGGCGGCGTCCGACGTGCAGATAGTGGCGGCCCAGCAGACCGCGGTCTGTGACTCGCTCGGAGAGGGCGAGTAGGCCATCTCGAAAAGTCGTGTCGCCCTGGTAGACGATCGGCGATCGCAGCCACTCGGTCACCGTGCCGTTGCCCTTCACCAGGAGGCGGAGGGCTTTCGCAACGTCCCAGCCGTTGACGTCGAAGATCTTGTCGAGCGGAGTTTCGATGACGTCCCGGCGACCCCAAGGGGAGAGGTAGTCACCCATGGGGCGCAGGTAGAGAAACCGTGCGTCGTAGTCGCTGTCTGGGGAGGGGAAGCCCCAGGCACGGCTCCCGCTTTCGATCGCCCAAACGATGCGCACGCCGTCATCAGTCTCGAGCCGAGCGATACGGTCGTCGATCGCCGTGACGATGGCGGAATCCATGGAGTCCGGGATCGCGCGCATGCGACGAACCTACCTGGATAGCTCAGCCGACTGGTTGCGCCAGGTTCCGCTTCGCCCACAGCCCCAGCTGCGAGATCATCGGCAGCAGTTCCGTCCCGGCGCTCGTCAGCTCGTAGCGCACCGCCACCGGCGGCCCCTCGGCCACCGCGCGCGTGACCAGTCCCGCGTCGGCGAGCTCGAGCAACCGTTCCGCGAGCACCGTATCGCTGATGCCGCTGACTGCCTTGCGCAGGCCGACGAAGGAGGTGACGCCACTGCCGAGCACGCTCAGGATCATGCCGTTCCAGCGTTTGCCGAGCACCGAGAACGCGAGGACGATCGCCGAGTCGCAGACCGGCTCGTCGGTGAGCGCGGGGGCCTCGCTGGCGTCGGCGGTTGACATCCATTCATCGTAGCGTGCTACGCTCCACCTAGTCGCTCAGTTTTTATTAGTCGCTAGTTTCTTGGAGAAATCATGTCGCTCTACCGTCTCGACGCCAGCATCAGTCCCGCGACCTCGAAGAGTCGCGAGCTCGCCGACCTGGTCGAAGCGGAGTGGACGTCGCAGCATCCGGATTCTCTGATCACCCGCCGCGACATCGGCACCGACCCGCTGCCGGCGACCACCTGGCGCGACGCCGTGCAGGGCGGCTTCGCGCCCGAGGAGCAGCGCACTGACGCCCAGCGCTCCGCGATCGCGCTCGCCACAACGCTGGCTGATGAGCTGATCGACAACGACGCGATCCTGCTGGCGATCCCGCTGTACAACTGGGGCGTCGCCGCCCATGTGAAGAGCTGGTACGACGTGACCTACACCGACCAGCGCATCAAGGGCGGCGCGCTCGCCGGTAAGCCCGTCTTGCTGGCCTCCGTGCTCGGCGGCGACTACCGCGAAGAGTCGGGCAAGGCGAGTTGGGACCACTCCACGCCGTGGCTGCGCCACGTGATCGAGAACATCTGGAAGGCCGACCTGCTCGTCGTCCAGCGCCAGCTGACTCTGGTCGGCATCAACCCGGCCCTGGATGCCCTCAAGGACGACGCGGCTCAGGTGCACGCCGCCGCCGCGCAGCTGGCCAGCCAGCACGGCCAGACGCTCGCCGCCAAGCGGGTGGATGCCGCCTAGGGCCGCTCACTCGATCGGGCGACCGCGGTCGAGCGGGTCGCGCGTTTCGCCAGCCGGAAGTTCGTCACCGCGGCGACCCCGAATGCCACGCCGATGACGATCAGGGCGAGGCCGGCGATGCCTTTGCGCGCCAGCAACAGCAGCCCGACGATGATGAACCCGAACGCGGCGAAACCCTGGATGACGCCGTAGACGTAGCGCGACAGCTTCGACACCGGGCGGGGACGTGCCGACATGCTCGGAGCCTACGGCACACGCGGGCCGCGACCCGCCCGCCGACTAGCATCGCCTCATGCGAGAGCGCATCCTGATCCTCTCGGCCGGTGTCGGCGCCGGGCACAATGCGGCGGCCGCCGCGATCAAGCAGGCGGCGCTCGCGCGCGACGATGTCGACGAAGTGCTCGTGCTCGACGTGCTGCAGCAGAGCAGCACGCTCTACCGGGATCTGCTCGGCAAGGGCTACTTCGCGCTTGTGGACAACGCGCCGTGGCTGGTCGACTGGGGCTACGACGTCAGCGACAAACCGTTCGCGCGGCGGGGTCCGATCGATCCGTGGACCCGGGCGAACTCGATCCCGGCGATCAGCGAGATCAAGCGATTCAAACCGACCGCCATCGTGTGCACGCACTTCCTGCCCGCGCAGCTGGTCTCGTCGCTCGTGCTGCGCGGGGCGACGGATGCCAAGACCGCGATCGTCACCACCGACTACGACTTCCACTGGCTGTGGCTGGCGAGCGCGTTCCACGCGATCTTCCTGGCGCGCGACGAGGGGCGGGTGCAGCTGACTGCGCAGGGGGTGCCCGCCGACCGGGTGGCCGCGGTCGGCATCCCGATCTCGATGCCACCGTCGACTGCCCAGGCGACCCCGTTCGTGCGCGACCCGGATGACGTGCCGAGGCTGCTGATCTCGGCCGGCGCGTCCGGGGGCGACTATGCCGCGGCGGTGGTGCGGCAGACGATGCACGTGCGCTCGCCGTTCCACGCGACCGTGGTGTGCGGGCGCAACACCGAGCTGCGAGGGCAGATCGAGCAGTTGGTCTCGCCGGCCGGCGATCGGTACCGGGTACTCGGGTACACACCCGAGATGCCGGACCTTCTGCGCGAGGCCGACCTGTTCATCGGCAAACCGGGCGGACTGTCGGCATCCGAGTGCATGGCGGCCGGGCTGCCGATGGTGCTCGTGAACCCGATCCCGGGGCAGGAGGTGCGCAACGGCGACTACCTGATGGAGCAGGGCGCCGCCGTGCGCTGCAACACCCCGAC
>Ga0105240_10006516_pt1 | contig 17139 bp, 14 predicted proteins | sample KBSC54metaG_FD_80426 | JGI IMG/M metagenome (GOLD analysis project Ga0105240, IMG submission 80426) | Corn rhizosphere microbial communities from Kellogg Biological Station, Michigan, USA - KBS C5-4 metaG | ecosystem: Host-associated > Plants > Roots > Rhizosphere > Soil | place: Michigan, USA...
CTTTAAAATCCAAAATATATCCTATCACCTTAAAAACCCGTAGAAGTTTATGACATTGCTACGCAAAAAGACTGACCACGAACTTATTCACCAATTTAGGGACGGTGACCTCCATGCGTTGGAAGCACTGATTGTTCGTCACAAAGACAAGTTGTACACTTCCATTCTCTTCCTGGTAAAAGACAAATATCTCGCAGAAGATATTTTCCAGGACGTTCTCATCAAAATTATTGACACCATTCGCGGTGGCCGCTACACGGAAGAAGGTAAATTCCTTCCCTGGGCGATGCGCATTGCACACAACCTTTGTGTCGACCATTTCCGGAAAGTAAAAAGGACCCCCGCCATCAAGACCAGCGATGACAGGGACATCTTCGAAGTGATCCACTTCACGGAAGAAGGCGCCGACACCAAGATGATGAAACGCCAGAGCCATGATCGTGTAAGACAAATGCTCGACCTGCTGCCGGAAGATCAGCGCGAAGTGATCATCCTCCGTCACTATGCAGACCTCTCCTTCAAAGAGATCGCAGCCCTGACGAATTGCAGCATCAACACGGCCCTGGGCCGCATGCGCTACGGCCTGATCAACCTGCGTAAAATGATGACCGAAAAAAAGATCGCCTTGTAATGATTAAATTTTACTAACAAGGATTTAAAGAAGATGGTAGTTCATCGCAGGTACGAAAAATACGATGAGCGTTTTTTTAAAAATCTTTAACTACCTTTAAGTATCGGGGAACGGATAGAACCGCTAACTTCAATGTGTGAAAAGATCAATTAAAAAAAATATTAAGAGTTCCTGCTCGAAAAGAGCAGGGACTTTTTTCTTTGGTACATTCGCCTTCGCGGGGTCACCCGCCGGTGCAGGCCTACCCGCCGTCACCGGTTCACCCTTCAACGGCAAAAAAATATTGTCATTCTGGCCCTCCATCTGGTAACAAGACTTGCCCTTAGTTTGGCTGGAAGGCTGGGACAGAATGACGCCTAATTGAAAAGCCCCTCACCCGAGGGGCTTTTTCTATCCTGATACGGTCTCTTATTTCTTCGATACGCCTTTGTCCTGCTTGTACGCGTCCAGTCCACACCTGAGCCAGCTGGCGTACTCCTTCGCGTCAGGCGTATAGCCCACGGGCCTGTTCAATAACTTCTCGTCCGGACTGATAACCACATAGAACGGCTGTGACGCATTCTTAAAATTTTCAGACTGCAAGGTTGCAAATTTGTCCCCAACCGTCCGAATGGCCTTCTTACTGCCATCGCCCGTCGTAAACAAAAATTGCTGATCATCCGGCAGCGGCTTACGATCGTCGACATACAGCGACACCAGGATAAAATCCCGTTTGATCTCGTCCTTCACGACCTCCTGCGGCCATACATTCTCCTCCATCTTGCGGCAGTTGACACAGGCCCACCCCGTAAAGTCGATCAGCAGCGGCTTGTGCTGCTCCCGGGCCAGCGCCAGCGCCTTGTCATAGTCATTGATCACATTGGCCTCGACCCGCCTTGAATCATCCGCAGACTTATACAGGCTATAGCTCAACGGCGGAGGAAACCCGCTCACCAGCGAAATATTCGCATACTTAGTATTGGTCAGACCAGGTGCCAGATAAAGGGCAAACGCCAGAAAAAGAATGGCGAAACCTATTCTCATCTTACTCAGCTTCTTAGGCGGCGGATCATGATGGAATTTGATGACCCCGAACAGATATAGCGCGAGCGCCACACTCACCAGGATCCAAAGCCCAAAAAAAGTCTCCCTCTTCAGTATGCCCCAATGCGTGACCAGATCCGCATTCGAAAAATATTTAATGAACAGCGCCAGCTCGAGAAAGCCAAAAACGATCTTCACGGTATTCATCCAGGCGCCGCTGCGGGGCAACGACTGCAACCAGCTCGGGAACATCGCAAACAATGCAAAGGGAAGTCCCAGCGCAAAGCCAAAACCAGCCAGAACCACCGTCAGCTGCATCGGCCCCCCATTCGGTCCCAAAGCACTCACGACAAAAGTACCCAGTATCGGCCCGGTACACGAGAAGCTGACGATCGCCAGCGTCAACGCCATAAAAAAGATCCCGCCAACACTGCTGATATTGGACTTGGTGTCTACCGAATTGGAAAAGCTACTCGGCAGCGTTATTTCGAACAGACCAAAAAAGGACAGAGCGAACACCAAAAACACAGCGGCAAAAAACAAATTGAGCCATACATTGGTAGCTATATTATTCAGAATATTCGCATTGTTCGCCTTTAAGAAATAAAAGGGCACGCTGATCAGCGTATATATCATAAATATGAAGAACCCATATAAAAATGCATTGCGTATCCCTTGCGACCGCGACCCCGAACGCTTGGTGAAAAAGCTGACGGTCAGCGGGATCATCGGAAAGGTACAAGGCATGATCAACCCCACCAGCCCACCGAGTATCCCCAGAAAAAACAGTCCGAACAATCCCTTTGACGCAGAATTCTCCGCTCCCGTCCCCCCGCATTTATTCACCGGATTATCCAGATCGATCGTCGCCTTCTTCAACTCATTGGCCCCGCTAACCGACCCCTTCAGCTCGGCCGACTTTGCCACAAGTCCACCCCCCGCCACCCGCGCATACCGGAAAGGCACCTCCTGCGGCCCCACCACAGAATCTTTATTGATCGCCATAAACACCACAGCCCCCTTCAGATCACCCTTAACCGCCGAACTATCCGACAGTTCCAGATGGATCAGCCACTGAGCCTGCCCCGTAAAAAATCCCGTCTTAGCATTATTGAAAAGCGGCTCCTTCTGCACCTGCAGCTGCCCCTTCTCCTCTATCTTCCCAACTGCCGCTCCCGCCGTCGAATCCAGCGTAATACGCGAATTGGGCAGACTATCCGGCATCGTCGTGGAATACAGCCTCCACCCTTCCTTAATATGTCCATTCAGGACCAGGACCGGCTTTCCGTCCGCACCCTGCTGAACGCCGAAATCCCAGGTGACCGCAGAATGCGAGGTATCGGACTGGGCAAGGCCACAGCGGACCATCACAAAAAAAAGAAAGGCCGTCGTCAGAAGACGACGCAATCGGCTGGAAAAGAAGTTAGCTTGCATACTCAGCATGATAAAACTTTACGTTCGGACCGGCGTCCCGCGACGTCGTTAACTAAAAAACGAGTTCCTGCAAAGAACCCGTTTTTAATGTATTGTTTTCGTCAGATAGACGACGGAACCATTTTTATCCTCCAATATTAACTTTGATATCCACGTCCGCCGGAGGAAGACACTGCTGGTCATTACAGACCATGAATTCAACCTTGCCCGCCAGACTTGTCTTTACATTCGTCTTCAGCTTGACCACCTGAACGAAATCAACCGTTTTCTCATAATATTTTACGTCATGTCCCCAGGCAGCCTCATTCTTCTTTACCAGCTGACCCTTTTCCTTTACCGGCCCGTCAAGCATCAAAAGAGGACTCTTCGTGAACGTAAACGTCGTCGGGATCGGGCCTTCACCGCCGGCATCCTGTGCATAAAGATGATAGTTGCCGCCGATCGTGGCCGTCATGTGCACTTCATAGGTCTTATCTGCGATCTTCTTCGCCGAATAGGACCAGGAGACTTCTTTGCTCGACTGGGCCATAACCAGACCACCCGCGAGTAAGGACAAGCAAAACAGGAGTATTTTTTTCATAATTTTTTAGAGGTATAAAGAACCCTAAAGTTCAGCTTCCAAATGTTATAGAAAACTAAAAATTTACCAACCCCGCCTTCCTGGCTGCGGGCTTCTCTTTCGCGTTGATAAATAAGGCTTCGAGGATCGTTTTTCCGTCGATATTCCCCAGCGCATCAGAGCAGGCGCGCTCAGGATGCGGCATCATTCCGAATACGTTCCGCGTTGCATTACAGATACCTGCAATATTCCTCAGCGAACCGTTGGGATTGGCAGCCGCCGTAATATTCCCGTCCTCATCGGTGTACCGGTAGATGATCTGTCCGTTTGCTTCCAGCTGGTCCAGCATCAGGTCGTCCGCATAATAGCGACCCTCGCCATGAGCGATCGGTACCTTCAGCGCACACCCTTCGTCGCCGACCCCGCGGAGATAGACATTCCTGGAGATGAACTGCTGATTGGCATTGCGTAATAGCGCCCCGGGCAGCAGATGAGACTCGCAGAGCACCTGAAAGCCGTTGCAAACCCCGAAGACCTTTCCGCCTTCGCCCGCGAATTTCGTAACACTTTGCATTATAGGGCTGAAACGCGCAATAGCGCCGCAGCGGAGATAGTCCCCATAGGAAAACCCACCCGGCAGAACAATGCAATCCTCCGTTGAGAAGGCACTCAGGTCGGTATCCTTATGCCAGAGCATAACTACTTCCTGACCAAGGTCCTGCTGCAGACTGTCATACATATCACGATCACAATTCGAGCCGGGGAAAACGACTACTCCAAATTTCATATCCTTATTGCGTTTAAAGAGCAAAGGTACATCTTTTTAGGAGTTCGGCGAAGCCTGGGCCCCTCCTTCCTGCGGCAGCCGGGATCACCCCGGAAAGTACCCTCCCCATGATCCCCGTCCCCGGCGCACTCCGGTTTTCACAGAAAATAGTTCATCGCAATAATATAGGCCACTATCATCCAGTGCAGAATATTAGGGCCGAGCGTCTTTGTGGGATAGTAGTAGGCGGCGGCATGAAAAGCCGCAAACGGGACGGCCATAATAACCCAGTTCTCATACGAGTTGACCCGGTTAATGAGAATGACCAGCACCGCAACGAGCAGGAAAAGAAGCAAAAGACTCCAGCTCTTGCGTATCTGGATAAGGAATTTGGAAAGGTTCTTCTGTATAAAATACCCGCCGACCATAAAAGGAACGATCAGCCAGATAATACCCAGGGTAACCCAGATGGAAGAGGGCAGGGCGGGGACGGTAAATACGATCTTCGGTATGATATTCGACCAGCTCCAGTGCCCCGAGAGATAGAGATAGATAAAGAGAAAATAGTAAGGGAAGGTGAACCCCAGCAGCCCTACAAACCACTCCCGGATACGAAAAGGCCGCATGGCCAGCAACCCCATCAGCACCAGCAGCAGAAAAGCCATCGCAGGTATGTATAGCAGTGATACAATACCCGTCCAGATCCCGATACTGAAAATAGCCGTGCCTGGCCGGTGGCTGTTATACAACTCCATCATCCTGTACCAAACCCAGATCATGATGGTATTGATCAGCAGTGGAGCTGAAAAATGTCCCCAGTCGGGCAGCAGGGAAGTGATCAGTATATAGGACATCCCCGGCAGAAAATTGGGCTTCGGTAATACCTTATTGTGATTGAAGATCCGGTCGAACAAACTCGCCTGGGCAATAAGCAGCAAAAAGGTCACCACGGAATAAAAGACCGGGAAACCATGAAATACGGCATCAAGGCCGTTCAGTATTATTTTATACAGATAATTGTCTTCCGGATGAAGGACGGGGACGACAGGATGTAAGAATAACGGAAATTTTAATACGAATGCATAGAAGACCAGCAACAGGGCATTAGCCGGGGTTTTCTGTCTAAAAATACCGATCATGCGCAAAGCTAATTAAAATCAACCTTGGCAAAGCACAGATAATTCTTGAAAAGACAGGGAATAACTGTCTCCCAGCTGCTGACCTGCTTGCCGTACCGGGGCATGAAGTCGTAACCCCTGTCAAGGTTCCGCAACGTCGGATACCGGGTTACCTTACCCTCGGGAGAAACACTCTGGTCGTTCAGCAGCATATTCCGCCGCTCGTAGAGATTGAACAGAAAATGCAACTCTCCGCCGGTATTGACCAGCTCATGGGAGATCAGGTTCTCGGTCTCGTCGTCAAACTGGCTCTTGGGAATAATGGCGCTCCACTGCATATTGCTCTGCGCATCGAAAGACAGGACCATGATATTCTCGGCGTGAAACCGGGTAGCGTAGTTGCCATAATTCCTGCTCCAGGGATTGTAATAAGGACTGTAGTAATACGGAGAATAAAAGCCCCCCGGGCCAAAAGCGGGATTGTACATATAGTCCCAGCGGTTAAACATATTCCCGCGGGACGTCGTATATAGGGACTCCGTCACCAGCAAATAGCCGCCGTCACGCTTGGTAATGATATGCTTGATAAAGAAATCGTTGAAAGCCATCCTCAGATTGGCGTCGGAACTCTTCGCCTGAGCCCGCAGCTCGTCGTTGAAAACCGTCACCTTCTCCTCCACGCGGCTGTTGGTTGCCTTGTCCCAGATGACCGAATAAAGCCCCTCGATATTTCCCCGCCGCTGCTTGTAATAAAAACCGGAGAGGATATAGCGCTTATTCGTATTGTCGACCTTCAGCTTGATCTCGTCGAGAATGCGGTCGCCCGCACCGATATCCTTTATGGAGAAGCTGTCCGCCGTCGGTCCCTTGGTGACAAGCGCCACCCGGGACACATAGTCATTACTTCCGCTGCGCAGATACTTGCCGAATACCAGCTGCCCGTCGTTGTCGACCTGAAAATCGGTAAACAGCTCGTTGCGCTCTTCCATCGGTATATATATGCGGTGCCTGTCCAGCAGTTGCAGGCTGGCGTCAAAAAGAAAGGTCGTAAACAGAAAATTGCGGGGGTTCTTACTGTTGATCTTAAAGACCATGACCCTTTGCTTGTCCTCGCTGATCACGGTCGTATATATCTTGTTGCTGGCGGCAAAACCGATCTGGGTAGTATCCAGATCGATGGGTTCTCCCAGTTTCCGGGCCTGACCGTCCAGCTTGACCGCAGCACAGTGGACAATACTCTTTTTCTGGTATTCATAGATAAGGTAGCAGAACTCCGGGTAGGCGACAAAATCGACGTTGATGTATTTATCCGGCAAAAAAGACAGCGGCACCCGCTGCTGCAGCTTCATATCGCTGTCATAGATGCTGATGGCGTTATTGGAATTATTATTCTTGAATACCAGGAAGTTACCACTGACCTTCCCAATAATCTCGAAATTGGTACGGCGTCCATCTTCCCGCTCAGGCTCAGTGTAGGTGATCTGCTGAACCTGGGCTTTTACCTGGACAGCAACCGTTAGAGTTAGTGCGAACAGTAGGAATGACAGGTTTCTGCTCATAGTTACCGCTACTTTTTAAGTCGTAAGATAGGCAAAAGTTTAACTATAACTTGTTACGAGGGTTTTAAAGTTCCGGTTGCCACAAGGCCGGCCGTGCCCCATCATAGGCCCCGCCAGGTGCCCCCGGCACCGGTACAAACCAGCCACCCGGCCGACAGGAAACCACAAGGGCTTTCCACCCTTCTCTTAAAATTAGCTTGCCTTTCAATCTTTTTACATATAACTTTGCCTATTTATTAACAGAAGACTCAGTTTGTGAGCAATCAGATCAACAAAGTCAGTTTAGCAAATCTAATCATTGCACTAGGCATAATTTACGGCGACATCGGGACCTCCCCCCTCTACGTTCTCAACGCCATAATCCACGGAAGAGTAATCAGAGAAGACCTGATCCTTGGCTCTCTTTCCTGTATTATCTGGACGCTGACACTCCAGACCACAGTTAAATATGTCTGGCTGACCCTTAAAGCCGACAACAATGGGGAAGGGGGGATATTTTCCCTCTACGCTCTCGTCCGCCGGCAGCGGCGGTGGCTGGTCCTCCCGGCCATGATCGGCGGCGCCGCCCTGCTCGCAGACGGCATGATCACTCCGCCCATATCCGTCACCTCGGCGATCGAAGGCCTGCGGCAGATGCCTGCCTTCCGCTATATCGAGCAGTCCACGATCGTTTACCTGGTCCTGGGCATCCTGGTCATCCTCTTCTTCCTGCAACAATTCGGCACGGAGTCCATCGGCAAGCTGTTCGGCCCCATCATGTTCATCTGGTTTAGCATGCTGGCCGTGCTGGGAAGCAGCCATCTTCTGGACGACCTGGGCATCTTCAAGGCCCTCAGCCCCCACTACGCCATCCAGCTGCTGACCTATTACCCCAAGGGATTCTGGATACTCGGAGCCGTATTCCTTTGTACTACCGGTGCCGAAGCCCTCTATTCCGACCTCGGCCACTGCGGCAAAGGCAATATCCGCATTTCGTGGATCTATGTAAAAGCCTGCCTCATTCTCAACTATCTGGGACAGGGCGCATGGCTCCTCGCCCAGTACAGAGGCCGCATATTCGATACCTCCGTTGGCAACCCCTTTTATAATATCATGCCTACCTGGTTCGTCATACCGGGCATCATCATCGCCACCGCAGCCGCCATCATCGCCAGCCAGGCCCTGATCACCGGCTCGTTCACCCTGATCAGCGAGAGCATGCGGCTCAATCTCTGGCCCAAACTGCGCATCAGCTATCCCACCGAAGAAAGGGGACAGTCCTATATACCCGCCATCAACTTCATGCTTTTCATCGGATGCTGCGGTATCACCCTCTACTTCCAGAGCTCGGCCCATATGGAAGCCGCCTACGGACTGGCCATCACCCTCTGTATGCTGGCAACATCCATCCTCTTCGCCAACTACCTCATCTCCCGGCGGACCAACTCCGCTCTGATCTACCTCTACCTCTGCGTCTATCTCAGCATCGAGATCAGCTTCCTCTCCGCCAACCTCGAGAAATTCCCACACGGCGGCTTCGTCACCCTCATCGTGGGCGGAGCACTCTTCGCAGTCATGTTTGTCTGGTTCCGCGCCCGCAAGATCAAGAACCGCTACGTTGAGTTCGTACGCATGGAACACTATATCCCGCAGATACAGGAGCTCAGCAACGACCGGTCTGTTGCCAAATCCGCCACCCACCTGGTCTATATGACCAGCGCCAACAACCCGAAAGAGATCGAACACAAGATCATCTACTCCATCCTGAATAAAAAGCCCAAACGGGCCGATATCTACTGGTTCGTCCACGTCGACACCCTCGACGACCCCTATACGGCCGAATATTCAGTCGAACACATCATCCCCAACGACATCATCCGGGTCGAGTTCCGCCTCGGTTTCCGCATCGAACCAAAGATCAATCTGATGTTCCGCAAGGTCGTGGAAGACCTCGTCAACAACCGCGAAGTGAACATCACCAGCCGGTACGAATCACTGGAACGTAATAACGTAGTAGGAGACTTCCAGTTTATCGTCATGGAAAAATACCTCAGCCAGGACAACGAACTGCCCTTCTTCGAGCGGGTCGTCATGAAATTATACTTCTGGCTGAAAGAACTGAGCCTCTCCGAAGAAAGAGGCTTTGGTCTGGACCCCTCCAACGTCACGATAGAAAAGTTCCCGCTGATCGTATCGCCGGTGCCCAATTTCAATCTGAAACGAACAGGCATGGAGTAGTCGATTCCCCTGCACGCAAATTAGACTAGGTCAGCTATGAAAAAATCTTTCCTTCGCTGGGCCAAACTGCTGGTCCTGCTTTATTGTGTCGTCGGTATTGCCTTGTATTACGGACAGGAGCGGCTGATCTTTCACCCCACCCCGGTAGACAGAAAGGCGGCATGGTCCATTGCTCCGTCCTTCAAAGAGCTGAATATCCCCTATGACGCCGGAACCAATATCAACGTCCTGCAATTTGCAGCTACCGACAGACCCGCGGACAGCCTGCCCAAAGGCGTGGTACTGTATTTTCATGACAGCAGAGGCAACAATGGCACCTACGCCGGCGCCGCCCCCGACTTCACCGCCAAAGGATACCAGCTATGGCTGCTCGACTATCCCGGATTTGGAAAGAGTACCGGCAAGCTCAGCGAAAAGAGACTATACGAACAGGCCCTCATCTTTTATAAGCTCGCACGAAGCCGGTGGCAGCCCGGGCAGATCATCATCTATGGCAACGGCCTGGGGACCGGTATCGCGGCACAGCTGGCTGCCGTACGGGACTGCCGGCGCCTTATCCTCGAGTCGCCGTACTATAGCATGACGTCCGCCATGCGGCGCTACCTGTTCATGTATCCCGTGAACCAGATGCTGCACTACCACCTGCCTACCAACGAATACCTGCAGGCAGTAACCGCACCGGTCACTATTTTCAACGGCGGGTCGTTTAGCAACAATAGCCAGGTAAAACCCGGCTCGGCACTGTTCCACCAGCAACTGGATTCGGTCCTCAGTCTTTGATAAAGGAACGCAGCCTTTCCTCGCGCTGCGGCGGCACAAAATAATTATTCTGGGAGACCATATTCCCTTCGGCATAGACGTCCAGCGGCACAAGCCGGCCCTGGTCGAGTGCATAGGGCTTATAACCAAGAGGACGCAGCAATTCCAGGAATTTGATGCGCTGCCCCCTTTCGAAGAACTCGCAAAGCAGGACGGGATGGTGTTTCTGTAGTGTCTGCAGCATAGTGGCGAAGACCTGGTATTCCAGCCCCTCCACGTCACATTTGATATAGTCCAGACGGAGCAGATCGCTGAAGAGACGATCTCCCGATTCGTTCTTTACCCTTTCCGATTCGAAAAATTCAAGGTGCGGATTGGCCTCTTTGACACGGGCATGGGCAAACCGCTTCATGGCTCCTATACGGGGTACGCCCATCTCCACATACTCACCGCTGCCGCCCAGCGCCACCTGATAAAGCGTGACATTGGTCGCCTTCTTTTGCTGAATGACACGCCGCAGGGTATCGTGGAAGGCGCTCATCGGCTCGACCGCAAAGACCTTCCCCGAATCGCCGGCCAGACGGCTCAGTTCGATGGTAAAATAGCCCAGGTGTGCGCCAATATCGGCACAGTAGTCCCCCGGACGGATAATATGCTTGAGAAAATAGACGTCGTTATACTCTGCCCCAAGCAAGCCGGTTCGATAGAGCCGCTGGAAGGAACCGGCCAGAAAACTCAGGTATTTTTTTTCACCTAAGACATTGAGTAGTATCTTTTTGATCGCCATACGCGTGCAAGCTAATTAATTATATCGGTACCACATTCTGATTCTTATTCAACCTTACCTTCTCCGGGATCGACATCAGTATCTCCTGATGAAGAGCCTGCACCAGCCGCTGCTTGACAAAATCCCGATGGACGACAAGACTGACCTCCCGCATAGGCGCAGGGCGTTTGAAATGCCGGATCAGCTGCTGCTGCTTCCCCGTCAGATCCATGGCAGCCAGCTCGGGCAAAATAGTGATCCCGTCATTGAGCTCCACCATCCGCCGCAGGGTCTCCAGACTCCCCGCCTCATAGTCGAAATGACTCCCCTCCCTGCTGGCCTTCCTCAACTCACAGAGTTTAACTATCTGCGACCGGAAACAATGCCCCTCTTCCAGCAGCCACAGCTTCGAAGGGTCAATGTCCTGCGCGAGCATATAGGTCTTCTTATAGGCCGCGTTCTTTCGGGAGACGTATACCAGCAGCTCCTCGTAAAAAAGCACCTGCTCCCGGATGCCATTCTCCTGCAGAGGCGTCACAAGCACTCCTACGTCGATACGCCCCTCCCTGAGCCGGGTCACTACCATCTCGGTGGTCATTTCATTGACAACCAGCTTTATTTGAGGATATTTCGTAGTAAAGGACTGGATAAAAAGGGGTAGGAGATAGGGCGCCAGTGTCGGGATGATCCCGATGCGGATCTCTCCCGTGAGCACGCCTTTCTTCTCCTGGACGATCTCGCCGATGATATGTTTTTCTCCAAGGATCTTTCTGGCCTGCTCGATGATCGCCCTCCCCGCTTCGGTAGGAATGACGGGCTGCTTGCTGCGATCGAAGATCTTCAACCCCAACTCCTCCTCCAGTTTTTGCACCTGCATGCTAAGGGTTGGCTGGGTGACAAAGCAATGCCCCGCCGCGGTGGCGAAATGACGATAGGTGTCTACCGCTACGATATATTCCAGCTGAACAAAGGTCATATAGCTTTACCCTCTGAATGGGAGCCCAAAATTAATAGATTTTGCCTATGTAAAGATAAAATTAATCGATGACGTCAATCGAAAAAAAGTAGCCACCTTTTATTCCTCCAGCGTTACCTTTTCAGGACTTATCCCGAGCGTGTGCTCCACTCCTATCTTCAACGCATAGTTCTCCCGATCATGACTCACCGGAAATCCGAAACATACCGGATAGTCGTATTCTCTGACTACGTCGAGGATGATCTCTTCCACAGTGGCGCCAAACGGCCGCGTCGTATCCTTCGAATCGGTAAAGCCTCCGATGACAAGACCTTCGAGCCGGTCCAGCTTGCCGCTGCGCTTCAGCTGGTGAAGCATCCTGTCTATGTTATAACGGTATTCCCCAACGTCTTCAAGGAAAAGTATCTTCCCCTTCGTCCTTATATCGGATACCGTGCCCGCAAGATGCGCGATCAGAGAAAGGTTGCCGCCCACCAGACGGCCTGTCCCCACACCTACCCGGTTAAAGGGATGGGGACCACACGCATATTTTGCCTCCGCGCCCGCCAGCGCCTTACGCAGCGACTGGACATAGACGTCATCCGCATCCCCGTCATTAAAAGCCCCGGCCATGGGCGAGTGCAGGGTCACTATCTTATAGTTGGACCAGATATGGGTGTGAAGGATGGTAATATCGCTAAAGCCGGCAATCCATTTCGGCGCCTTCACAAATTTCGAGAAATCGATCCGGTCGATGATCCTGGTCAACCCATAGCCCCCGCGTCCGCAGAGAACGGCACTGACACCCGGATCGTCAAGCACCTCCTGCAAATCTGCAAGCCGCTCTTCGTCGGTACCGGAAAAATAGTTGTCCGAAGGCCCGCCGAGAGTACGGCCGATGCGGACCCGGTATCCCCAGGCCTTCAGGGTCTCAATACAAGTCACCGCCCTTTCAGGGTTCATATAGCCCGCAGGACATACAATGGCAATGGTGTCTCCAGGCCGCAGATAGGGTGGAATTTTCATGGTAAGGGTGCTAAGGTGACTGATTTTTCTGACAGCCTGGCCAGGCCGTCGCGCGTATCGAGAATATGCGGAATGCCATACTTGAGCGCGTAATTCTCCTTCTGATGCCCCACGGGGAAATCAAAACATACCGGGTAGGAATACGGCTTCACCCTTTCGGTGACGATGTCCACAACCGTGCGGACAAACTCCTCCCCCGGATCGTCGGGCTTTACTTTAAAACCTCCGACAACCAGACCGGCAAGGCGGCCCAGCTTGCCCGTTCGCTCCAGGTGCCAGAACATACGGTCGACGCTGTACAGGTATTCGCCCGTATCCTCTACAAAGAGGATCTTGCCCGCCGTATCGATATCGGACGGCGTGCCTGCCAGGGTCTCGATAGTCTTCAGATTGCCGCCTACAAGCACCCCTTCCGCAAGACCCGCACGGTTTTGTACATTGGGCACAGCCGCATATTCCATTCTTTCCCCCGCCAGAGCCTGACGGATCGAGAGGATGGATTTAGCCTGAACAGGCTCCGCCTTCGACCAGTCATCGGGAAAGCTGTTGCACATTTTGGAATGAACCGAAGCCATGTTGAAATTGGTATGAATATGGCATAGGAGGACAGTGATATCGCTAAAACCGATGATCCATTTGGGATGCTGGATCAGGCCGACAAAATCCAGCCGGTCGATGATGTGCACAACTCCGTAGCCGCCGCGGGCGCAGAGTATCGCCGCAAGCCCTGGGTCATTGATCATTTTCTGAAGATCCGCCGCCCTTTCTTCGTCCGTACCGCCAAAGATCGCGTCCTTCTTCCCGACCGTATCGCCGACCCTGATCCGGAAACCCCAGCTTTCGATCAGCTGCACCGCCGGCTGGATCTCCTTCAGCGTGATATTTCCGGCGGGACACGTGATGCCGATAGTGTCACCTGGCTTGAGATAGGGGGGCGTGATAAGGGGAAAAGGCGCTCTCGTTTTCGCCGCCAGCGCCGGCATCGCAGCACCCAGCGTCAGCAACGAAGAGAGAAAGTTTTTTCGATTCATCTTAACTTTTGGATTAATATTGTGGCCGCAATCGCGGCCGCTTAAAATTACTACTTTTAGTACATGCGTTCCCATAATGGCTCCAAAAGGGCCGTGTCCGAAGGACAATTACACATTTTATTGGCAAGTTTATTCTGGTTGTTGTCATTTGGGATAGGACAGAGGTTGCAGGCTCAGGATCTCACCGGACAATGGACAGGGACCGCCACCGACAGCAAGTCGGAAAACCAGCAAAAACTAGTCTTATCCATCACAGAAGGTGACTCTTCTATCGGCGGAGTACTCCACTGGTACTCTCCGGAATACCAGTATATCCGGCATATCGTCATCAGCGGCCGCTTCTACGGAAAGGATTCGATCCTCACCATCCGCGAGGACAGCTCCATCAATAATGCTGTGGAAGGAGGCGACCCCTTCCGGAACTCTACCACAAAAGCAGGCCCCTCACCGGGTTTTTATATCCTGTTCTACCGGCGATCGGCAGGACGACGGGATATCCTGGAAGGTAAATGGGGGTTCACCAACCAGCAGACCGGAAGATCCGGCAGGCTCGAGATCCGTCTCGAGAAAAAGGCCCCTCCCTTTATCCCCATCGTGCTGCCACCCCACCCAAAAAAAGACTCTTCCCAATCGAAACAACTGCTGGACAGAGAGACCAAAGTAGCAGCGACTATCCCTGCCCGGGGGACCGACACCATCCGCGTTGCACTCTACGACAACGGCGAGATCGACGGAGACTCGGTCAGCCTCTTTATCAACGGCCGGCTCCTGGTCCAGCACGTCCGACTGACGGCCGACGCCAAGGTCCTGCTGATACCCATCGACAAAAGCCTGTCCGTGAACCGCCTGGTCCTGTTCGCCGAGAACCTGGGCAAACTGCCGCCCAATACGGCGCTGATGGAAGTGACCATCCACGGCAAGACCTATAACCTCTTCCTTTCCACCGACTACAGGAAGAACGCATCCGTGGAATTCAACCTGCAGGAATAACGCCGCCCACCCCCGTCTTTGCAGCGTCCCCCAAACGGCGTAACTTTGCACCCACCAAATTTAGCTCCGCCGGTGGCGGAAGGAATTATTCATATGACGAATCAACCCAAAAGATACCTCATCACGGCAGCCCTGCCCTACGCCAACGGACTGAAACACGTCGGTCACCTGGCGGGCGCCTACCTGCCGGCAGATATATATGTACGCTACCTCCGGGCACAGCATCGCGACGTCGCCTTTATCTGCGGCAGCGACGAACACGGAACAGCCATCCCCATCCAGGCGATGAAAGAAGGTACGACGCCCCGGGCCATCATCGACAAATACCACGAGCTGATCAAACAAAATTTTGCCGACCTGGGTATCTCATTCGATATTTATCATCGAACCAGCGAGCCCATCCACCACGAGACCAGCCGGGAGTTCTTCACGGCTCTCAACGACCGCGGCGATCTGATCGTAAAGGAAAGCGAACAATACTACGACGAGGAAGCCAAAACTTTTTTGGCAGACAGATATATCGTGGGAACCTGCCCGGTGTGCGGAAATAAACGCGCCTATGGCGACCAGTGCGAGAACTGCGGTACCTCGCTGAGCCCCGAACAACTGATCGACCCGCATAGCACGCTGAGCGGCAAGCCACCCGTGAAGAAAAACACCAAACACTGGTACCTGCCCCTCGACAAACACGAAGAATTTCTTCGGGAATGGATACTAAAAGAACACAGGGACGACTGGCGCACCAGCGTCGTAGGCCAGTGCAAAAGCTGGATCGACGGCGGTCTCCAGCCCCGCGCCGTGACCCGCGACCTCGACTGGGGTGTAAAAGTCCCGCTGCCCGAAGCAGAAGGAAAAGTATTGTATGTCTGGTTCGACGCACCCATCGGATATATCAGCGCCACCCGCCAGTGGGCCATCGACAACGGCAAAGACTGGAAACCATACTGGTACGACAAGGACACCAAACTCGTCCACTTCATTGGAAAGGACAATATCGTATTTCATTGTATCATCTTCCCGATCATGCTGAAGCTGCACGGGAATATCCTCCCGGACAACGTCCCTGCAAACGAGTTTCTCAACCTGGAAGGAGACAAGATGAGTACCAGCCGCAACTGGAAACTCGAAATGCAGGATTTCATCGACGACTTCGTCAACAAGGAGAACGGCGGCCCCCAGATGGCCGACAGCCTTCGCTATTACCTGACGACCATCGCCCCGGAATCCAAAGACAGCGACTTCACCTGGAAAGGCTATCAGGACGCCTACAAGAGCGGACTCGTAGACAACCTCGGCAATTTCGTCAACCGGACCTTCGTGCTGATGCACAAACTGTGTAAAGGCAAAGTGCCCCCGCTCCACGCCGGCACACTCGACGATACAGACAGAGCCATGTTCGCAGCCGTAGCCTCCACAAAGACAAAAGTCGAACAACTACTGGAAGAATACCGGTTCCGCGAAGCCCAGTTCGAAGTGATCATGCTCGCCGACCAGGCCAACAAATACATGCAAAAGAAAGAGCCCTGGATAGTCGCCCGCACGCTGGAAACAACACCGGAGAACCAGCAGCTCATCGACAACTGCATACACGTCTGCCTCCAGGTGACCGCCAATCTGGCCATACTGATCAATCCCTTTTTGCCCTTCACGGCAAAAAAAATGCTGCATATGATGAAGGTGGTGGAAAAAATGCTCGACTGGGAAAACGCCGGCAAAACGAACCTGCTCAGCGTTGGCTACAGCCTGCGCCCACCCGAGCTGCTGTTCCGCAAACTGGAGGATGACGAGATAAAGACGCAGGTCGCCAAACTACAGGCCGCCTCAGCGGCAAAACAGGCAGAAACAGCCGCAGCCAACGCCGCCGGGGCTGCGAACAAAACCGCTATCGCCGGAGGCCCCGCAGCCAACGCAAAACCCGCAGCCGCAAAACCCGCAGCAGGCGCCGAAACGCCACAACCCGCCGAACCAAAAGCTACCATCGTCTACGACGATTTCGCAAAGCTCGACCTGCGCGTAGGCACCATCGTTGCCGCCGAAAAAGTGGAAAAGGCCGACAAACTCCTCAAACTCGGAGTAGACCTCGGCACCGAAACAAGGACCATCGTCTCCGGCATCGCCATGCACTTCCGGCCGGAAGACATCGTCGGCAGACAGGTGGTCGTGGTCGCCAACCTGGCGCCCCGCAAAATGAGAGGCATCGAAAGCAACGGAATGATCCTGATGGCCGAAGACAAAGCCGGTAGACTGCATTTTGTCAACCCTTCCGACCCCATCGAACCGGGCTCGGGCGTCAGCTGACCAAATC
>Ga0105240_10006518_pt1 | contig 17137 bp, 10 predicted proteins | sample KBSC54metaG_FD_80426 | JGI IMG/M metagenome (GOLD analysis project Ga0105240, IMG submission 80426) | Corn rhizosphere microbial communities from Kellogg Biological Station, Michigan, USA - KBS C5-4 metaG | ecosystem: Host-associated > Plants > Roots > Rhizosphere > Soil | place: Michigan, USA...
GTAGTGTCCCAGCTGATTGGCTCGCCGGTTCAACTGCTCATACGTCAGCTGCTCATCCCCACAGATCACCGCCATCGCCCGCGGCGTTCGCTCCACCTGCTCCTCGAACAGCTCGTGGATCAACCTGTCCTGCGGATATGGCACTGCCGTCGCATTGAACCCCTGCAACACCTGCAGGCGCTCTTCAGCATCCAGTAGCGGCAGACTCGAGATCTCCCGATCCGCATCCGCTGTCATTGCCTCCAGCAACGACCTGAGGTATCGCGCCCATCGCTCGATCGTCTCTTGGTCAAACAGGTCGCTCGCGTAGCTGAGAGTACCGCGGATCTCTCCTGCGGCTTCCTCAACCGAGAGTGTCAAGTCGAACCTCTCTACACGCTTGGGTAGGATTTCAGGGATCAGGCTCAGGCCCGGTATCGACAACTCCGTGCGGGGTGTGTTCTGCAGCACGAGCATCACCTGGAAAACCGGGCTATGGCTCAGTGTGCGCAGCGGCCGCACTGCCTCCACGATCCGTTCGAAGGGCACATCCTGGTAATTGTACCCCTCCAGCGTCATTTCCTTGACCTGCTGGATCAAACTTCCGACGCTGGTATTCCCGGTCAGTTGTATCCGCAATGGCAACGTATTCGCAAAAAATCCAATCAACCCCTCGATCTCTTCGTGTTGACGATTGGCAATCGATGCGCCGATCACGATGTCCTGCTGGCCACTCAATCGTGACAGCAGGATCGCAAGTCCCGCATACAACGTCATGAACAACGTCGCATCGCGGCGGCGAGCCAGCTTGCCGATCTGCCGGCTCAACTCCCGATGCAGTACGAACGGAACACTACCTCCACCATAGCTCTGCGTCCGCGGTCGGGGCCGGTCGGCCGGCAACTCCAGCAGTGCCGGGGCGCCTGCCAATTGTTGCTTCCAGTACTCCAGCTGCTTGCTCAGCAGTTCTCCTTGCAGCCGCTCCCGCTGCCAGAGCGCGTAGTCGGCGTACTGGAGCGGCAAGGGAGGCAGCGGATTGGCCCGACCCAGCTGATAGGCGGCATACAGAGCACCCACCTCGCGGATCAGCACTCCCGTCGACCAACCATCCGAGACGATGTGATGCATCGTGACCAGCAGAAGGTGCTCATCATCCTGGAGTTTCAGTAGGCGCCCCCGAATCAATGGGCCGGTGCTGAGATCAAACGTTGTGCCCGCCTCCTGCCTCGTCTGCTCGTTGACCTCTTGCTCACGTTCGGCGGCCTCACGGGCCGTCAAATCGATGACCTGTAGCGCAAAGCCTTTGATGTCAGTGATGACCTGTACCGGCTGGCCGTCCACGTTGCGGAATACCGTGCGCAGCAGCTCGTGTCGCTCCAGCAGCGTGTCCAATGTCTGCTGTAGAGCTGCTAGATCCAGTACCCCTCGCAGCCGTAGCGCTTCGGTGTCGTGATAGGCCGCCGCACCGGCCCCTTCCAGCTGGTCGATGAACCACAGACGCTGCTGCGCCCACGACAAGGGGAGCGCTTGCGTACGGTCGATTCGAGCCATCGGTCGCGTCTGGGCCCACAGAGCACTGCTCAGTTGCCGCGCAAGCGCGGGTACCGTGGGCGACTCAAACAGTACCCCCACCGGCAGCTCACGCCCCAACACCTGGCGAATGCGCGTGATCACCTGCGCCGCCAGCACGGAGTGACCTCCCAACTCGAAGAAGTTGTCGTAGCGGCCCACCCGCTCCACCTGCAGCACGTCCTGCCAGATACTGCCCAGAGCCTCCTCGACTTCCCCTTGTAGAGGCTCATACTCCCTCTGTCCCAACGCACTGCTGTCGGGTGCCGGCAAAGCTCCCCGATCCAACTTTCCATTGGCCGTCAATGGCAAGGCGCCCAGCAGAACGTAGGCGCTGGGCACCATGTAGTCAGCCAAGGTTTTACTGAGCTGCGCGCGCAGAGCCGTGGGGCTGGGCTCGGTTCCCGAGTGAGGCACCACATATGCCACCAGACGTTTCTCTCCCGGCGAGTCTTCTCGGGAGATGACGACGCTTTCGCGAACTCCCTGGCATCCGTTGAGACGCGCCTCGATCTCACCCAACTCGACGCGAAACCCGCGGATCTTGACCTGAAAGTCGTTTCGCCCCAGGTATTCAATGCTTCCGTCAGGCAAATACCTCCCGAGGTCGCCGCTTTTGTACATGCGGGCGCCTGGATCGTCGCTGAAGGGATTGCGCAGAAAGCGCTCGGCGGTCAAAGCCTCCCGATTCAAATAGCCCCGCGCTACGCCGACACCTGCGATGTAGATCTCGCCGGGAGTCCCGAACGGCACCGGTTGCAGCAGGGGATCCAGGATGTAGATCTGCGTGTTCGAAATCGGGTAGCCAATTGGGACAATTCCCTCGGGGCCTTGCACCGTGCAGCGCCAGTAGGTGACGTCGATAGCCGCTTCCGTGGGGCCATACAGGTTATGTAGTCGTAGTTGCGGTAGTTGCCGCAGGCAGCGCATCTGTAGGTCGTAGGACAACGCTTCGCCACTGCATGACATCAGACGAAGACTGTCGCACTTCGAGAGGTCCACCTGATGCAGGAAAACTTGCAGCATGGATGGGACGAAGTGAATGGTGGTGATGCCGGCGCGCTGGATGACCTCAGAGAGATAATGGGGGTCCTGGTGGCCCCGCGGCCGCGCCATCACCAGCCGTGCGCCGCACATCAGCGGCAGGAAGAATTCCCAGACCGACACATCAAAGCTGAAGGGTGTCTTTTGCAGCACGCGATCCCCGGGAGCCAGGTCGTACTCGGACTTGGCCCATAGGAGTCGATTTACGACTCCCCGGTGCTCATTCATGGCCCCTTTGGGCTCTCCGGTCGATCCCGAGGTATAGATGATGTAAGCGAGGTGTCGCGCTGTCAGGCCCAGCGCTGCGGCATCCGGATTCGTGTCCGGATGCCCCAACAGATCCGGTGCATGGCCTTTTTCATCCAGGAGCAGGACCGGTGCGGCGAGCGGGGCAAGGATTTCCGCGCAGGATGGTTGGGTCAGCACCATCACGGGCGCACAATCGCGCAGCATGAATGCCAAGCGCTCGGCTGGATAGGATGGATCGAGGGGTACATACGCTCCCCCGGCCTTCAGAATTCCCAGCAGGCCGACCACCATGCCGATGCTGCGCTCCATGCAGATCGCTACGGGCGCGTCCGGCCGCACCCCGCGGGAGATCAGATAGTGCGCGAGCTGGTTCGCACTACGATTCAGCTGTTGGTAAGAGAATCGCTCGGACTCGTATTCAACCGCGATATCGTCGGAATGTGCTCGAACCTGCGCCTCAAAGAAATCGTGCAGCCTGCGGTCTTGCGGGAAGTCCACGCGAGTGTCATTGAGAGCGTACAGCAGCCGTTGTCGGTCCTCCTCGTCTATCAGGGGCAGTCGGGCAACCGGCAGGGCCGCATGCGTCAAGACTGAATCGAGCAGCAGCTCGATGCTCTTGCGGATACGTTGAACCTCGTCACGTCGCAGGACGGAGGTATTGAAGTTGAAGTCGATCGTGACTTCCTCTTCGGGGTAGTAATCCCGCACAAAGATGGCCAGCGGCGTCTGCTCATAGCCGTTGTCCATGGCTATGACTCTGGTGGAATGGGTACCAAACTTGTCTACCGCATCCAATGTCTCATAAGAGAAAGTGACGTCGAACAGCTGGCGCCGGCCTTGCTGTGCGAGCTTCAGGCTACGATTGAGCTCCGAAATGGGATACCGCTGGTGGCGATAACAGCGGCGCAACTCTGCGGCAACGACGGCCAGGAGCTGCAGGAAGTCGACCCCGGAGTCCACCGCAATCCCAATCGGGCTGACAGAGGAAAACATGCCGAATGTTGCCTTCAGCTTCGCGGAGGTGCGGTTGTGAACCGGCAGCCCGATGATCACCTCCTTCGCGCCGGATACCCTGGAAAAATAGACACTCAGGACCGCAATCAACAGGTGGGCTATCGAATAGCCATGCCCGGTGGCAAACCGGGCCAATTGGTTGAAGTGCGCACGCGCAACGGTCCAGCGGACTTGCTCACTGGGGGAAGCGGAGCCGAGCTGCCGGACCACGGCACGCTGAAAGAGGGGTGGTGGAACCGTCGCATAGCGCTCATTCCAGAACGCCTCATCCCGCTTGAACCGGGCCGAATACAGGTAACTTTGATCCTCCTCGACGAAATCGAGGTAGGAAGGAACGGCCGGCGGCAGACTCCTCACCCCCTGCAGCAACTTGTTATAGGCGCTGGCACAAGCATGGGAAAAGAGAGCCACACCCAACGCATCAGCAACAATATGGTGATATCTATGCAACCAATAACAGCGTTGCGGGCCCTCGATCACCAACTGGGTTTCCCACAGCAGTTCTGACAGAGAGGTGAATGGCTGGCGAAACGCCTGGCGCATGTGCTCCTGCGCGCGTGCCGCTGCGTCCGCGTACCCAGAGAAGTCGTACACCACCAGAGGAATATGTGCGGCGGGTAACACGCGTTGACGTGATGCGCCATCGCCTGGACAAAGTGCGAGGCGCGGAGCCTCATTGACCCGCACTATCTGATTGATAGCCGCTTCCAGTACCGCAGGATCAACGACTCCGCCGATTTCCCAGGCGAAGCCTATGTTGCACAACGGGACTCCCGGATGGGTTATATGGTCAAACCAGACGACGCGCTGTGCAGAAGAGAGTGCGAAATCGCCCGGTGTGTTCGCCGCGATTTGGCTCATCGGCAATGTGTCGGCCGAGTCTACGGCGGCCGCGTTGCTAACAGATTGCAAAGCAAGCTCCTCTTGAAAGCTGATTAGGGATCGGCTGAGCGTCGCCGCCTGCGCGCGCATCAGCTAGCAATGGGTGTAGGTCGTGGCGATCCGGTGGCCGAATGGTCGGCCGCGCCTGCTGCGTGATACAGGTGGGGCGTCGCGGCAAGCTCTCAGGCAGGCTCCGCCCTGTCACTCCGGGTGCGGGTGACAAACCAGTCACAATGTGTTTGCATGATAACAAACATCCAGACGACGTCAATGAACGCTATCCAACACTCCTTTGGCGGTCTTCATCCCTGCTCCAGGGGGACCTCGAACCTGGCGGTATAATCGCGGAAACGCGCTCTCTCGGTATCGGCATCGAGACCGAATTGCGCCAGCGAGTAGCGGTGCGCGCCATGTTTATGGCGCGGATTGTCTGTCAGAAATTTACGCATGAGCTGCAGCACCTCCTCCGTGAGGTCAAATCCGAAACGCCGATAGATTGCTTCAACCGTGCCGATCGGATCCTGGATGAGTGCCTGGTATTGGACATCGTGAAAGTGACCTGCCGCTCCGCGTCGGACCTCGAAACACCGATTCAGCCGATCCGAGAGCAGGATTGCCGTTTCGGCACCCAAGCGCTGGAAATCACCTGCTGCCGTACTGAGCCCGCGATTGGTGCCAACCAGACTGCAGAATGATGGCAGTGCTTTGAGCGGGTCCCGATGGGTTTGGATGACATTTGCGTCAGGAAATACTGCCAGCAGTGCATTCAGCGCCAGCAGGTGGGCCGGTGATTTCAACAGCCACCTGCAGCCAGGACGTTGGTGCTGAAGGAGCTTCAGCTGGTTTCGGTAGTATCGATAACTGCGCGTCCGCTCGCGTTTTCCCAGCCAGTCCAGGTAGGACGGCACGTCAAACAAGACCCAGAATTGCTCGCTTTCAAAGCTATTGCGCAACAATGGGCCGCACTCTTCCGGATCGTCAGGTCCCGTCGAATGTATGGCGCGCAGGCCGGGTAGCACCTTGTCTATGAGACGGTTCGCGCCAACGGCGTATTCGCGGCGCTGATCGGGGTTGTAACTCGGCGGCGGGGCTGGCGTCAGAGCCTCCCATTGCGGTAACCACCGGTGCGCTGGGTCTTGCGCCAAGAGATTGAAGAGAAGAGTGGTTCCAGTGCGCGGCATACCGACGATGAAAACCGGAGATCGAATGGGGAGCTCCAGTGCTTGGGGATGTCGCTTCCAATAGGACTGCACGTGTAGCCGGTTTCGCAGTGTGTGGAGCACCATGCCATGCAGTACGCCTCTGCCGTATCGATGCAGCCGTCCCTCCCCCTCCGCGGCCGCCAGCAGAATGCGCAGCGGTTCGAGAAATGCATTGTCGCCGAAATCCTTGAGTCCGGTCTCGCGTTCGGCGTCTCTGAGCAGATCCTCCATCTGCAGAGAAACCGTGCCAGCGCCCCACTCCTTTACCGGATCTCGCAGCGGCTCGTTCATTCTTCAGCTCCGATTCGATACGACATACACGCCAGGCACCGGTCCTCTCAGAGAATCGCGATCTCGCTGGAATCAACTTCTACGCTCACGCTGCTGCTCACCAGAGCCGCGTTGATTACGAGCCGATCCTGGCTCTTCACTCGGATGAGCTCGCCCTGAATGCCAGTGAAGGGGCCCGCGATCACCTGGACTCTCAATCCGGGAGTGAGCGTCGGATTCACGGCGAGATCGGCACCGCTGCCTGCCAGTATCCTCACTGCATCCAGCACCTTCTGGGGCATCGTGGCTGGCTTGCTTCCACGCACGACAAATCCGCAGGCACCGCGCACACAACGAACTTTCTCCAACTGGTCCAGCCGCGGCTGTACGAACACGTAGCCTGGGAACAAGGGTACTTCGAGCGTCCCCCCGCGATTCTTCGAGCGGCTGACGACGTGATGTCTGGGCAGATACGAGTTGATCTCTTTTTGCTGTAAAGATCGTACGACGACGTTCTCGTGATGGCCCCGGGTGCGAAGCACCAACCAAGGGACGCACTGCGGCTCATCGACTCTCAGCGTTGTCACGATTCCCTTCGCTTTCCATCCTGTGAAACAGCATCCCTGCGAGAGGCAAAGCACTCTCTAGATGACGTCGTAGCTCCGCAAACGATCCGGATAGACGCAATCCGCGTTGACATCACGCTTGAAATCCATTAGCAGCACTACACGCGTGCTCTCGCCACGATTCCAAGCTTCGTGCTCGATGGTATCGTCGAACACGAAGCAAGATCCCGGCGTCCAACTGCGTGTTTCTTTGCCCACTCGAATCGCGCAATTCTCGGCCGTGACCAGACCAAGGTGGTAACGCAATACCTTGTTGGTATATCCCTTGTGGGGTGCGATATAGGTTCCGGGCGCCAGAGAAGAAAAGCCTGCGCTGACCATGCCGGGAATCGTCTCGATGAGCTGCGTGGTATGCGGGCACAATGCGCAAAGCGCGTCGATTTTGTCGCCGAACTTGTACAGGCCGAAGACGGTCCAGTGACCGGTATAGATATCGCGCTCCGGCCACTGCACGAAATAGGTATCACGTAGTCCGACCAGCTCGTCGCGTATTCGTTGCCAATCGCGCTGCAGCGGTGCAAGGAAGGAAAACTCGGAAGCTTCAATAAACATCGGACGGCTCCATGTCGCACGTTTCGTGAAGTAGTTTCTGACACAGACAACGCGATCGAACCACGCTAAGCTTCCACCCGCTGAGCTCGGAAGTAGCCGGCCCTCGGTAGAAGCACGCGCAAAAGGGGGCCGGTCATTACCGTCGTCACAACAGCCATGATCACGAGCATAGTGAAGACCTTCCGCGGGATGAATCCCAGGTCGTAGCCGATGTTGAGAACGATCAGCTCCGTCAACCCGCGCGTATTCATCAGCGCGCCGAAGATCGTGCACTCCCTGTGCCCGAAACCGCAGCTACGACTTGCGATGTAACCGGGTACGATCTTGCCGAGCATCGCTGCCAGAACTATGCCTGTAACCCAGGCCCAGTCGGATGCGCCTACCAGGCCAAGAACATTCGTGCGCAAGCCGGTGTAGGTAAAGAAGACGGGCAGGAAGAAGACGAGCACGAACCTGCCAACCTGTGCACGCCAAGCATCCACGAACGGTCGGTTGGCATGAAAGAGCAATCCACTGAGGAATGCACCGAACATGGTGAAGATTCCCAACGCATAGGTACACATCGCCATGAGAAAAATGAGGCACACGATCGCGGCTAGAGCATTGGCGCCCACCTCACCGCGCTTGATAGGCATCTTCTCGAGTAGCCAGCTCACGAGCGGCCGCAACACAAACCAGGTAATGGCGCCCAGCAAGACGATTCCGGTGAGCTGCATGCCGACGGCACGCGGCGAAAACGTCGCGGTGGCGTACGCAGAGATGCCAGCGAGCAGCACCCATCCGGTCACGTCGTTGAGGGCCGCGACTGCGATTGCCACGACGCCAATCTCGGTATGCGCCAGATCGAATTCACGCAGGATGCGCCCGAGCACGGGTACAGCCATGATGGCAAGGCTGATGCCGCAAAACAGACTGTAGATGAACCGATCGGCATGGGGCGCCAGAACCGGCGCGGAGATCTGGCCGATTCCGAATCCGAGCAGCCACGGAACAACCGTTGTGACCGCTGCCATCACGACAGCGCCGTTGCGGTTCCTGGGGTGCTTGAGAAGACTGAAGTCGAAGTCCGCTCCAATCTGAAACATGAGCAGCACCACCCCGATCTGACTGATGACGGTAATCGGCGCGGCGGAGCTTGCGCCGAATAGCGCCACCGATGTACCCGGGAAGAAGTGCCCGAACAGAGAGGGCCCGAGCAACAGCCCCGCGAAGATCTCGCCTATTACCCCGGGCTGCCCCAGACGGCACGATAACTGATTGCCGGCTCGCGCCGCCGCGATCATAACGACCAGCTGGAGAAGAATGTTGAATAACAAACCTTCGGCCTGGAGCACTGCACAATCCCTTGCGGATAACGCCAGCGAGGTCGGGGGCGTCAGAACGAGCCGCACCGCCTAAAGTCGTACCCTGTTAACCTATCGATGCACTACAGCCCGACATCCAGGTGGGCCACTTGCGACACCCATTGGTCTGCATCAAACATAGTACTTCCTCTGTACGTCCGAATGATTTCTTGCAGATGCCTGGGTGGCCTTCCTCGAAAACGGCGACAATGTATTGAATTGTGTTTTCCAGTGCAATAGCGGTGACGGTGTTGTACAGCTGCTGGTAGAGCTTCTCGAGCCGCTCCCGCAGACATGTTTCGCGTTCAGTGCAATGAAATTCGCGCAGGGGAACATGCTACGTCGGCAAGTACTTGCGGACTTTCGATGCGTAATTGTCAGGACCGGAACGCGCTTTGTTACAACGCGACGTGCACGCGGCACGTCACTCGAGAACTTTGGCGAGGACTGAAACATCAGATGGTCAGACAGCTCGGTGACTCTGACACCTGCGCTGCTTGCGAAGCTTGTACCGTCCTTGGAGTATGAGAGCACACGCGGAAAGAGCTTGACGACGGCTGAAGGGTGGGAGAATCATCCGCGCACCCGACAGGTTTCCAACCCCCATCAATCATCGACAGATGAATGGGGCAGTGTGTATTTTAACGGGCCGGTAATGGTGTGTCCGCAGACTTGCGCTTGCGTCAATCAGGGAATGATTCTGGGAGGGAAGGTGACCCCATCAATGAGAGTGGAAACCGTATCGAGTCCTGACGGGGTTGAGCTCAAGTATGCACACTGCGGGTTGTCGGGTAGGCCGTGTATAGCGTTGATAATGCCATTTGGGTTGAGGGTCGAGCTCGCCGAGGCTTTTTTCAACTTTTACAAATCCCGCTACGACGTAGTGACCTGGGAGTCACGGCTGATTCTCGACTCTTCGGCACGGGAAGTCAGACCGGAAGACTTCGCAATGCTCAACCACGTTTACGACCTGGTGAGTGTCCTGCGCGCCTGTCGCGTGTCCAGAGTAGCTCTGGTCGGATACTGTTCTGGAGCAGGAATTGGACTCGCTGCCGCAAATCGGTTCCCGCAATTGTTCTCGAGTCTGACCCTCGTACACGGGGAGTACACCCTGCTCAGCGACGAATCCTGCACGACGCAGTTTTCGGCAGATATAGATAGCCTGCTCTCGATCGCAGCCCAGAGCAATGAAGCTGCGCGCCAGGTCTTTGAAAAGGTCAGCAGTGATCGGTCGATGGCGACCATGAATCTGCCGGCAGGCATCGATACTCCATTTACTAAATTGCCTTATCTGCGGCGGCACGCCCTCACCTATCTCGCGTATAAGTCGACTGACTTCAAGAGGCTGGCACGATCTGTCAGTCACAGGAGTCTACTTCTTACGGGGAATCGGGATGCCCAGACCAATGTGGAGAGCACCCGGAAAATCCATGGTCTGATGAGGAATGCGGACATTCACGTGGATCCTGACGCCGACCACTACGGAATCCTCAGAGAAGATTCGAAGACGCTGGCAACCATCTGGAACTACTTAGGTGAGCAACTACACTGATAAGGGCGATTGCTCGTGCCTCCACCATAGAGTCGACCGCCTGGCTGCGCGCAGTCCACGGGCCATCGCGGTGGAGTCGCGCGACGGCAGCGTGACGTATGAGGAGTTGAACGCCAGGGCGGCTTCTCTTGCCTGCCATCTGCGGGAGGTCGGTGTACAGCACGGCGACGTCGTGGGGCTGATGATGCGTCGGTCTGTCGATGTGATCGTTTCCATGTTGGCCGTGTTAAAAGCCGGAGCGGCCTATCTGCCACTGGAGATGAGCAGCCCGGTGGCGCGCAGAAGGAAGTCTCTCGAAGATGCCCGGGTCACACATATCATCTCGGACCGGGATTGCCCGGAGATTGCAGGTGCCGACCGGAAACTCGTAGCTGCGAACGCGGTGGCCGGCGCACTTTCTTCCACTTCCCGCACCTCCGCTTTGCCGAGCTCATCGCTCCCGGACGACAAGGCTTATGTGATGTTCACCTCCGGCTCTACCGGAGAAGCCAAAGGAGTGGTGGTTCCTCATCGGGCGATAACACGGCTGGTTGTCGATACGAACTACATTCGAATTTCGAAGCACGACAAGATATTACAATTGTCCCCGCTGTCTTTTGACGCTTCGACCTTCGAGATCTGGGGCGCGCTGTTAAACGGTGCGACCTTGGTTCTCAGCCGCGAAGAGGCAGTGGATCCCAATGCAATCAAGGCTGACGTGGCAGAGCGCGGCGTGACGATCATGTGGCTCACCGCGGCGCTGTTTCATTTGATAGGCGATAGGTATATAGAGGCCATCAGACCTTTGAAAACATTGTTGGCGGGTGGAGACGTTCTGAGTCCGCGGATCGTCAACAAGGTACTGGACGAGATACCCGGCATCACCGTAGTAAACGGCTACGGACCCACCGAGAACACGACCTTCACCTGCTGCCATAGCATGACTCACGAGAATCGCCCTTCCGCGGGAGGGGTTCCGATAGGCAAGCCGATATCGGGCACCGAGGTATATGTACTGGATGAGAACCTGGCGCCCGTTGCTGTCGGCGAAGTCGGGGAGTTGTTTACATCGGGAAAGGGAGTGGCCCTGGGGTATTTGCATGGCGACGGCGCGGCAAGCTTTTTCCGCGACGAAAGGATATGCGCCGGTCTCATCTATCGCACGGGAGATCTGGTGAGAGAGAACTCGCAACGCGAGTTTGAATTCGTCGGACGGAAGGACAACCTGGTCAAGGTGAGAGGCTTCAGGATCTCTTTGGACGGAATCAGGCAGAGCCTGTTACAAATCGAGGATGTCGTAGACGCCACGGTCTTCGCTCGCAAAGAGGAGGTTGGCGATCAGTTGCTGATAGCCCACGTAAAGAGGCGGCAAGGAAGTACTCTCCAAGCGGCGGATATCAGACGGCAATTGGGCGAGGTTTTGTCGGACTACATGATTCCGGCCAGCATCATATTGAGCGACGTGCTGCCGATTACGACGAATGGAAAGCTGGATAAGACATTGCTGATGTCGCGGTCGAGTTGAAAATGGAGTGTTCATCGTGGAAGAGAATATCCGGGAGACGATCATCCGCCTGTTCAAGCAGAAAGGCCCGATGAAGGACCTAGGAGAGGATGACAGGTTCTTCGAGCTGGGCGTGTCCTCATTGACGATCATCGACTTGCAGATCGGAGTCGAAGCGGCGTTGGGTATTACCGTCCCCACGAGCGACCTGATGCGGTTGGGGACGATGAGGGGATGGATCGAGGCATATAGTACCAAGGCACGGCAGCGGGACGCAGTCTCCACAGCAAGTGCTTGATAAGATTCATTGACAAGGAAAGCACAGCCATGGCTAACGGTTTTCACATGACCCCAGAAGAATTGAAGCGGTTCAGGGAGAACGGCTATGCGGGGCCATTCGATCTGTATGACTCGGACGCCATCAAACGGGATTACCAGGAAATCCGTGCGCAACTGTTCGACCGGGCACATGCGGTTTACGAGCTGGATCACGCGAGCCGGCTCGCGGGCTACGATCGGCATCTGGACGTAGATTTCTTCAGTGCCCATATCGGGAGGAAGGAAATCGTCGACAGAGTCCAGGACATACTCGGGCCGGACGTCATTTGTTGGCGTTCGGAAATGTTTCCGAAGTATCCCGGTGACGAAGGCACCGATTGGCACCAGGCGGACACATTCGCCCATGCTTCCGGTGCGCCGCAAATCGTGTGGCCCACCGCGCAAGGATTTGGTGGCAGCATAACGGTTTGGACAGCTATTACGGATTCAACCGAAGAGAATGGCTGCCTGCGGTTCATTCCCGGTACGCATGAGGAAATGTTCTACGAGGAATCAAAAGAAATGAAATATACTCCCGAGATGGAGAATCAACTCGAAAAATGTGGCATGAAGAGGGGTTTCTTCGGCTACGACTACAGGAATCTGCAGAAGGATCCCGATTTCGTGCCGGACGAATCCAAAGCAGTTTCACTCGAGATGCGGGCCGGTCAGTTCGTCATATTCTGGTCGACTTTGATGCACTCATCGTTTCCCAATTCGACCACTGACAGGACGCGACTGGGATTTACGGCACGCTATGTTCCGCCAACGGTCCGGGTCTATCCCGATACGGACGTGATCGAGGAATACGGCAGTCGGCTATCGCTCGACAAATATGGAGTTGTGCTCGTATCGGGCGAAGACAAGTTGAAGCTGAACAGAGTAGCAAAAACCAGCTCGCGCGGTTTCGAGTTTCGCCAGTGCCGATGAGTGTCTGGCTCGCGTAAGCCGGCCGGTCCAAACGTAAGTCGCCGCTCGCGGCGGCTTACTCTTACGGACATCTCGTGGTGCTGTTCCCCCTGATCAGGAAGCGACCTCAGCTGGTGCGCTCCCCTTCCCCGCGCTGGTACACGTTCCGACCGCCGTTGGTACCCTTGAGGTCCTCGACCGAACGTGGGGGTATCATCTTTCGTGTAAGAATATCGGCAACTTCGCGCCTTATATCCTCGAGAGACGCTGATGTCAGGGTGCTGAGCCGTATGAGCAACGCAATCGAGTTTGTTTGCTGTCGAATTCGAAACAGCGGTTTACCTGAGGCATCCGTTACTACTTCGTCGCGCGCCGATCGCTTGGTCCGGTGACGCTCCGTGGACGCGCTGATCAAGGACCGGTACACCTCCCGGGCGGCTGGCCGCGGCACTTGTCGCGCGATGTTCCGGGCGGATCTCACGATATAGCTTCGTCTGTCGGGGTCATCGAGACCCTCGGCAATCTCGATGCCCCAGCTCTCGGAAATGTCAGTGGGGCTCTGAAATGCAGCGACCACTACCGCGGGAATCCGTGTCAGCTTCAGCAGTCGCGAAACCTGTGGAGCGGATGTGTGCAAAGCGCGCGCGATATCGTCCTGTGACTTGAAGTAGCCTTCGCGGAGCCATCGTGCGTAGCAGAGACCTCGTTCGTATGGGCTGATGTCCCGCCGCATGCGATTCTCGATATCCATTGCAACGATTGCATCCACGTCGGACAGCTGACGCAGCTCGACGAGCAGCGGTGTGTTCAGGTGGCGGGCTACGAAGAGTCTGCGCGCGCCATAGATCAGCTCAACTTTGTAGTGCGGGTCGTCCTTGAGTGGGCGTCCGAGAACCGGCATGCGCTGTCCGTGTTTGCGCACACTTTCAATCTCTGCTCTACAGCTGCTTTCCGTGATGTGGGTCGTGATGCGATCGTGCATTTCCCACATCTTGCATTCGAACGGGTTCATCGATATCACTGTACTCATGCAGGGCCTGCTTGACGAGACACCCATAGAATAACAACAGAGTTAACCACAAACGCCACCGATGGAAACGCAAGAATCGTCAAAACCCAATGACCGCCCCGACGACGAGCGGCACTACGGAGCTTCGAGCTGCAGTTTCCGTGAAGGTTCCGTCCAGCAGACAAGACCAAGGTAGGCTCCCCTGTTGTTTTCCTTGGAATGAGAATCAGCAGCAGCACACAGTGGGGCGTCGTGTGGCTGGTCAGAACTTCAACTTTACCCCCGCGTAGTAGAATCGCCCCCGCACGTCGTAAATACCGCTTCCTCCCCCGGTCCCCGTCACACCCAGCGGCGGCTCTTTGTTGGCGAGGTTATCGATACCGAAGTACGCGTTCATCGAGTTGCTGAAGTCGTATGCTGCGCGCACGTTGTGATAGATGATGGAGGGATAGTAACGGCGGTCCGCGTAGTCTGCGTTCTGCGGAGGCCGGCCCTGCACGATGAACGTATCTTCGGCCTGATTCAGCACCATCTTCCCGATATAGCGTAGCTCGTATCCCAGATCGAGCGAGCCGTGCGCCAGATCGAAGCTCCAGTTGAACGCGTGCTCCGGGTCACCGAGCTCCTGCAGGATCTGGTCGGCGCGGCCCGGATCAGCCGGATTCAGGAAGTCGTTGCGCTCCAGCGTGTTTGTATAGACCAGCCGGGTTCCGAATTTTCCGAGGTCTGCGATGTCATGATTGTATGACATCTCGAAATCGACCCCGCGGGCCGTCCGTTTGGCGTAATTCAGTGTCGTCTGCTGCAAGCTGCCTTCGAGGATCTGGAACTGCGCTTCGCCCCGCGGTCCACCTCCGGGGCCTGCCCGCTGGAACAGGCTGCAGAATTGGTTATTGAGATTTACAGCGTCATAGCAAGCATTGAGGATGTCCTGGGCCGCCGGTGCCGTGATCACATTGTTGATTGTGATGTCGAAGTAATCCGCGGAGAACGAGAATCCGGGCAGGAACGTCGGCGTGAAAACGAATCCGGCCGTCAGCGAATCCGATGTTTCTGCCTTGAGATCCGGATTGCCACCCGTCACGAGTTGCAGGCTCTGGGTGTACACGAAGTCGTAACTGGGGGGAATGCCAGCCGCCGCGCAATTCGCCGCGCGCGTAGCGGAACCCGTACCGATGTTCCGTGCCGAGCAGGGATCAACGACGGTCGCAAAGTTCTGACTCTGCGCCGAGTACAGGTCGGAAAGGTTTGGAGCACGCACCGCACGCGCCTTGCCGACACGGAAGCGCAAACTCTCGACAGGCGCCCACTCGAAACCATAATTGTGGGCAAACACCCCGCCAGTCGTCCCTTTGTAGTCGGCGTAGCGGCCCGCGGCATTCAACGTCAGCTCCTCAGCCAGGATCTTGTCGCTGAGCAACGGTACGCGCAGCTCGCCGAACACCTCCTTGACCTCGAATGTCGGCGGGTTGAAAGGCGGCAGTGCGTTGTAGAAAGTGATGCCGCTGGAAACCAGATCATCGGCCTTGAAGAAGTTCTCTTCGGTCCGGTGTTCGACGCCGAACGCGATACCGATCGGCCCGCCAGGCAGCTTGAACCAGCTACGGGTGCTCCCTGAGATACTCGCGCTTTGCACGAACTGCGTGATACGCCCTATCGAGGTCGTATCCGGTGTCAAATAGTTGCGCATCCCGGCCGTCACGCTGCCAGCGCCAAACGGATTCAATGGCACGCAGCCGGCTATGTCGCCGGGAAGCAACGCGTTCGCAAGCGCTGCGCCACCTGCGTCCAGAAATGCTGCACAGCTTACTCCTGCAGTGGGATCGATCTGCGAACGACAGACGATCTTACCGCTGGCATCACGGGTCGCATCCATCGCGAGCAGGAAGCGCTGCTTATCGAGATTACCCAGAATGCGGGTATGCTCATCGAACCGGCCATAGTTGAAGGAAACCTCGTAGCTCCAGTCAGTGGCGAACTTTCCTTGCGCGCCGATCACCACGCGGCTCGTTGCCCGCGTTGCATTTTCCTGGCGATCACCCAGATCGAGGAGATTGCGCCTCAAAGACAGACGCGTTGCATCCGTCGCGGGCGCGAGCCCCACGAGAGCGCGGACCGAATTGATCTGCGCGCGGGCCGCGTCGGTCAGGAATGGATCATCAAAGCGCGGCTGTTCTCGCGGATCGCCTCCCAGGGTGCCTCCCTGGAAGAACGCGGGCGGTGAGTAGCTCAACGAGTCTGTGCGCACGTATTTCGCCTCGATGAAGGGCTCGAATGCGTCCGCAAGCGTGAGGTGTCCCAGTACGTTGAACGAAACCCGATCGAGCTTGGGCAGGATCCCTAGGGCCTGGCCCTCCCGATTGTTAGTGCCATCGCCACCATCGAAGTTACCGTTTGGAGCAATACCGACGCGGGTACCGCTTTCCGGTACCAACGAGCCATTCGGCCGGAAAAGGTACGCACAGCTGAATGCCTGTCCGCGATAGTCGCGGCCACAAGGCGCGCCGGCCGCCGCCGTAGGCGGGAGAAGGAGCAGGCCTCCGTTGGCTATCGTGGTGGACCGGACGTCTCCGAAGTAGTGCCGGTCCGGAATGCCATCGCTGCCCTCAAAAATTCCAGGGGGATCGACTTCACTCACTACGAACGCGCCCTGATGCGTAAGATTGGGGCGATCCGCCGCGAACAGCGCCTCCTACTTGGCGTACTCGACATTGCCGGCGATGTTTCCACGCCCATCCAACGAAATTCACGACACCGGAAATGGCGTCGGAACCGTAAATCGCGGAATCGCCGCCCGTTACCACGTCAACGTGATCGATGAGATCGGCCGGAAACGTATTTATATCCGGAGAGACGGCGTTGTTGAGGATGTCTGCGCCGACGTGGCGCCGCCCGTTAACCAACACAAGTGTGCGTTGGGTACCGAGGCCTCGCAGATCGAGCAGGTTGAGACCCGCCGTGCCCAGGAATCGGCTCGAGTTCGACTGGCTGAAAGTACTGCGCAGCCCGGGTAAGTCATTCAGCAGGTCCCCAAGGGATGCATCGCCGGTATGATAAATCTCTTCGCCGGAGACAGTGGTAACCGGCACGCTCGACTCCAGATTCGGTCGCGCAATACGCGAGCCGGTGACAATCA
>Ga0105240_10006519_pt1 | contig 17137 bp, 13 predicted proteins | sample KBSC54metaG_FD_80426 | JGI IMG/M metagenome (GOLD analysis project Ga0105240, IMG submission 80426) | Corn rhizosphere microbial communities from Kellogg Biological Station, Michigan, USA - KBS C5-4 metaG | ecosystem: Host-associated > Plants > Roots > Rhizosphere > Soil | place: Michigan, USA...
CATCGGCTGGCATCCCAGCGAAAAAGCTCAATACGGAGCCGCGCAGTTGGACGCCTGGCAAACCATTCAGCGCTCCCACGCCATCGCCAACGGCATCTACGTGGCAGCCGCCAATCGCGTGGGCTACGAAGGGCCGCCGGGCCATGGCATCGAGTTCTGGGGATCGTCTTTCGTCGCCGATCCCTTCGGCCAGGTTGTCGCGCAGGCGTCCGCCGATCGCGAAGAAATTCTGTTTGCCGAGTGCGACCCCGCGCGCCAGGAAGAAGTTCGCCAGCACTGGCCTTTTTTGCGTGACCGTCGCATCGATGCTTATGGGCCGATCGTGCATCGCTGGCTTAAGTAATGGCCGCGGTACTCACCGATACGCCGCGTAAACTCGGCTACCACATGCCAGCCGAGTGGGAGCCCCACGCCGCCACCTGGCTCGCCTGGCCGCACGAATCGTCGGACTGGCCCGGAAAATTCCCGCCCATCCCCTGGCTTTACGGTGAAATCGTGCGCTTGCTCGCCCGCGTTGAGCGCGTGCGGATACTGGTGGAACACGCCGGCGCTGAGCCGGGCGTGCGCCGAGTCCTCAAGAAATGCCACACGGATCTGGACGCCGTGGAATTTTTCTATCACGCCACCAACCGCAGTTGGACTCGCGACACCTGCCCGCTGTTCGTGAAGAATCAGGCAGGCGGTCTTGCCGTCACCGATTGGAAATTCAACGGCTGGGCCAAGTATCCAAATTACGCCGCCGACGACGCTCTTCCCGGCTTCATCGCGAAAAAACTGAAGCTCCCGCGCTTCGAACCCGGGTTGGTGCTCGAAGGCGGCAGCATTGACGTGAACGGGGCGGGGAAGTTGCTCACCACCGAAGAGTGCCTGCTCTCCGGCGTGCAAGCCCGCAACCCCGGCCTATCGCGCCGTCAGATCGAGCGTGCGTTAGCGGATTATCTCGGCGCTACTGAAGTCCTCTGGCTGGGCCGCGGTATTGCCGGCGACGACACCCATGGACACATCGACGACATCGCGCGTTTCACTGCGCCCGATACCGTAGTCGCGGTGGTCGAGCCCGATAAATCTAGCCCTAATTACGATCCGCTCCAAGAGAATCTCGCGCGTTTGCGGAACCGCCGCGATCTTCGAGTGGTCACGCTGCCCTGTCCCGAGCCGGTGTACTTCGCGGGACAGCTTCTTCCGGCGAGCTACGCCAATTTCTATATCGCCAACCGCCTGGTTCTCGCGCCCGTGTTCGGAGATCCGCAGGACCGCGTCGCTTTGAATACGCTAGCGCGCTTGTTCCCCAATCGCGAAGTGATCGGCATTCCCTGCCGCGATTTGGTTCTGGGTTTGGGGACGCTGCATTGCATGACGCAGCAGCAGCCCGCCTGAGCCGCTGTCATACTCCGGTAACGGCGCTTCGCCGCTCAACCATCACCACGTCGCGCCAGCGTCCATTCATGCTGCCGATACGCTCCCGCGTTCCCACCACGCGGAAACCAAAGCGCCGGCAAAGCTCCAGGCTTCTGGAATTTTCCGGAAAGATTCCGGATTGCAGCGTCCAGATACCCGCCTGTTCAGAGGCTTCGATCAGCGCCTTCAAAAGCGCCGCACCGATCCCGCGTCCGCGCGCCCGCTCCGCCACGTAAATGCTGAATTCGGCCACGCCCGCGTAGACTTGCCGGCTCGATACTGGACTCAACGCCGTCCAGCCGAGGACCTCGTTCCCCAGCCGCGCTACCAATCGGCACTCTTGCAAATGGCTGCGGTCCCAGGCTTGCCAATCCGGCGCCGATTGCTCGAACGTAGAGTTGCCGGTGGCGATACCTTCGAGGTAGATGGCACGCACGGCTTCCCAGTCCTCCGGCCGCATTGCCTGGACCACCGGATCGCTTGTCCTAAAAAATGAAGTTCAATCCGCCGCGCAGCGAGCGTGGTGAATTAGTGAGGACGCCGTGCCCATTGGCGCCGCCTAGAGGCAGATATCCCTGCGCCAGCAGATTGCGCAGTTCTGCGGAGGCCTCCATGCGCCAAGGCATTCCGCTGATGGGCAGTGGCTGACGTATATACAAGTTGATGCCGATGTCCTGGTTGACATCCTGCGTCGCGAACAGATGTGCCGGCATCAAAACCTGAAAGTCGGTCCAGCCGTAGTTTGCGGCCAGGCGGGTGCCCGCTCGCGGCAGCGTGCCGGCCACGCGCACGGTAACCCAGGCACGCTGCGCTTGGCCGATACCGGCCCGCAGAGCGCCGGAGTCCGTATAGGAACGCTCGGCGGCGTGTGCGGTTAACACGCCCGTCCGGCCCGCCGCCACCGCCACTTCGGCGTGATCGCCCAGCATCTGCTTGACGCCAGCGGTGAATCCGGTCCGGTGGTAGGATCCAATATTGAAAATGCTGCTCTTCGAACTGAGGTCGGGCAGCAGATCGCCGGCAGGCAGGAAGTCGGGCGGCGCCGACAACATGAATGCCGCGTTCGACACCGTCTCTTCATACGCCCCTAGCGAAAATGTGCGGCTGCCGGCCACGCGGTCGTATCCGATTTCCAGGTTCTGGGTGCGCTCGACAGTCACGTGCGAGTCAGAAAGTGAAAGCGTCGGCATCAATGCCAGCGCCGCCAAATCCTGCTGCAGTTCGCCGGATTTCTGGCCGTCCCTGGCCAGCAGTTCCGTTGGAGGCCCTCCGGAGGTGAACGCCACCCGCACGCGTCCCTGGGTCCCGGTGTCGAAGGTCGCCCGCACAAAAGGACTCGCGTAGTTGATCCGGTCGAAATAAGAAACTGACTGAAAATCAAAACCGTAATCCAAACGCAGATTGTCCGCCACGTCCAGTTTGTCAAGGAACGCCAGCGACATCGTGCGGAGCGCCGGTGAGTTATCGGAACCCATCAGGAGGCCGGAGCCAGCGCGCTGCGCCAGATACAGCTGCCGCATGGTGAGCACCACCTCGGGGTCGGAACCATCGGCGGTCGCCCGCGAAAAACTGGTACGGATTCCCGCACCCGGTATTCCGGAATTTCCTGCGTAGCTCACATTGCCGCTCAATTGCACACGCGCGCTCCCGGCAAGCGACGTCGCGATCGCAAACGCCGTCCCTAAATCCTGCTGCGAGCCACGCGCAAAGGACTGGCCGTCTCCCGCGGAAAGCTCCAGTACACCGGTGGTGTGGCTGAATCGTGCAGACCGCTCCTCGGAGGTCGAGCTGGTCTGGGGCCCAAGCTCGGGCAGGAACCGCAACACCGGCCGGGTCGCTTGCGAAGTTCGCAGAACCCATTTCCAGTCATCGGTCATCAGAGTACCCGGTGCTGTCGGCCGGCTGGTCACTCCCACGGTGCTGAGGACACTCGCCAGATTGATATCCAGGCGGTTCTCCGAACTGGGTAGTACCGAAATGTTGCGCCGTTCCGCCGGCACAAAGCTGGCCAGAATCACGCGGATCGAATATAGATCCGGAGCTAGCGCATCGAACACGAAACGGCCCTGCTCATTGCTCAGCCCTTTGCGCACCAGCTCGTCGTAGCGGTTGTAGAGGAACACGGTGGCGCCCATCTGCGCCACGCCTGCGGCATTCTTGACTTGGCCTAGAATTTCTCCGGACAAAGGGTTCAAGGACGCAGCGGGGGCTGGGACGCCAGCCAGACCGAAGAACAGGCCGGCTGCGATCCACAACGTAGCGGGTGCGGTGGTCCGCTGGTTCATGCTCAAGTCCCTTGGCCGGTTACCCTGGCCGGCCGACAACCACTGCTATGTTACCGTAAACGTGGCCGACGGCGTCAGCGTCTGATTGCGCTTCTTGTCGGTCACCGTCATCCGCAGCGTATACTTCCCGGGTTCCATGCTCTGTAGCGGCAGCAGTTTCTCGATCACCATTTGCGAAGCGCCGCCGCTCAGCGCGCTTACGTCTTCGGTGTACTCGAAAACCTTCTCGTTAGTCCCGTTCTTGGTAATTACGTACTCTACCGTGCCGTCCGCCTTTTTGGTCTTCTCATCGGGCTCGAAGTTGTACAACTGGAGATAAATTCCCAGCTTTTCTCCGCGCTTAAACGTATCGTCCATGCGCGGCCGTACCTTGGAGGTGCCGATCACGAACTGCCCGATGCCGATGCTCTTGGTGGGAACCTTCTCTAATACATCGGCCAGGATCAGCGAACTTTGTCCCAAGCGGTCATCTTCGAGGCGCGGCACGTCGAGAGCCATCTCGAAGTTAGTGGTGTTTCCGCCCACCGTATCCCTGGCTGCCACGTTCAAGCGGTAGCGGCCCGGCGGCAGCGGTACGGTCTTTTGATAGATGGAAGAACCTTGCGCCGCCTGTTGCAGCATATCGGTCGGAACGTCCACGCTGACCACATCCTCAAACCAATTTACCGGGCGCCGCGCCATCGAGGTAATGCGCGCGTAAATATTCACGGAGGCCGTCGAGACGCCGCCCTTTTGCTTGAATTGCAGATCCTTGCGGTCAAACTGAATCGTAATATTCGAAAGCACCGAAGATTCCGTCACTGGGATGAAATCCGCCCGTACCTTCATCGGCAGCAGGTTGTACTTGATGGTCGAGTTCACCGCCGCTTCCAGATCCTTGAACTTCACCGCCGGGGGAGCTTGTAATTTCGCGAATTTCTCCAGGCGCGTGAACTCGTTCATATCCGCATTTTCGGTTCCCGGCATAGTCCCCAGACGGGTGCCGTCCGTCCGGCTAAACCGTGCGCTCTTGTCGCACTGGCCCATTTGCTCGCACAATGTAAGTCCGGCGCCGGGAACGTTCAGCAGCGCGTCCTTCTCTGAGGGGTCCATGGTCATGTGGAACTCGCCCGTCATGGTGGTGTCGACAAATTCAATCTCCACATTGGGAGGAAACCCCTCGATGTAGCGGTAGCGCCACTGCTCATAAGGGTACATGCTGGTGGTGCCGCCGCCTTCTTCGAAAGACCGCTGCTCGGTACCGCCGTTATGCTGATCTCGCTCATCCGGCGGCCCATACTTGATGTAAATCATGCCGCGGTCGGACTTCCAGCCGGGTATGCCCGACGCAAAATATTGGTTGGCGTAGGCGATGCGGCGGTAGTGCTCTTCGCGGTATTCGTTCTCTTCCGTGTCCGGCGTGGGATCGCGCCGCAGCCAGAACTGTTCGATGAACTGCTCCCGCTCTTCATCCGTTTGCAGGACCTTGAAGGCCTTCCGTTCCTCGTCGCTGATGATGTAGGCAACATCTTCAGTGAGCCATTTTTTGTAGGGAGTTTCCAGCTCCTTGCGCAGCTTTTCCTGCTGCTTGCGGCGCTGTTTGTCCGTCATCGGCTTGGCGACGGTTTTTTCGTTCTTTTTATCGTTGTTCTGGCTGCTGTCCTGGGCGCTCGACGGCACCACCACGCAACCGATGGAGCAAAAAACAGCGAGCAAAAGCTTGAAGCGCATAGCTGGAACCACCTTTGCCAATTCTACTCTTTCCGCATGGACGGAGCAATCAGGCGCTGCGGGTACAATAAAAGTATCCGTCATGGGAGTCTTCTACACTCGTTCCGAACTGGTCGCCGCCCGCGCAGCCTGGCGAAAATCCGGCAAAACCGTGGTTTTTACCAACGGCTGCTATGACATTCTGCATCCCGGCCATATTCGTCTGCTGGAGCGCGCCCGCACCCTCGGCGATATCCTGATCCTGGCTTTGAATACCGACGACAGTGTTGCGCGCCTCAAGGGGCCCACTCGACCTCTGCTCGCGGAAACTGAACGCGCCCGCATGGCCCTGGCATTGGCGTCGGTCGATGCGGTCACTTTCTTCGGCGAAGACACCCCCCGTGAGCTTATAGCCGAAGTCCTCCCCGATATTCTGATCAAGGGCGCCGATTGGGCCCACTTCATCGCCGGCCGCGAAGAAGTGGAAGCCGCCGGAGGCCAGGTGATGGCGCTGGCGCTCGAGCCCGGCTTTTCCACTACCAACATTGAGAAGGAACTATTGGCCCGCCAGCCGGTTGGCAGCTAAGAGCCGGCCCCTCCCGTGACCCACCCCGCAGTCCGCGATCTCTTTCAAACCCTCAGCCGCCACCCGGCGTTTCAAGAGGTTCTCACCAAGGCGCTGCGCCATGAAGATTCCGGGCTCGCGCTTGCCGGACTTACTCCCACCGCCAAAGCCCTCTATCTGGTGCTGCTGTGGCAACTCACCGAACGGCCGCTCCTGGTGGTCACCGACGGCAATCAGAGCGCCGAAACTCTGCTTGAGCTTACCGAGACATTTTTCGACTTGTTGATTGGACGCCCGGAGGCGGGCCGTCCTCAGCTGCTCCCTGCGCTCGACGTGCTCCCTGGCCAGAACCTCTCGCCGCACACCGAAATCAGCGAACAGCGTGCTATCGGATTGTGGCGCATGGCCGCCGCGAAAGTGCCGATCACCATCGCGCCGGTGGGCTCGGCCTTGCTCCGGGTTCACCCCGGCGATTACTACCGCCGCTTGGCGGTCGAACTGCGCCTTGGCGAAGAACTCCCGCTCGAGACCATCGAAGCGCACCTGGTTTCGATCGGCTACGAGAAGCGCGAGCCCGTCGAGATGACCGGCGAATACTCCATACGCGGCGGCATCCTCGACGTGTTCCCAGCCGAAAACGCACGCCCCCTGCGCATCGAATTCTTCGGCGACGAGATCGAATCCATCCGCCGCTTCGATGTCGAAAGCCAGCGTTCCGTCATGAAGCTGACGGAAGTCGAAGTGCTGCCTCTAGCGGAGCAGCCGCGCATCGGAGCCGCCTATCCCGGCTGGGAATTCGCGGCGGCGCTTGAAGACCGGCGCGATCAGACCTTGCTCGAACTCGAAGCCCTCGCCTTGATCGTCCTCGACGAGCCCGAACAGATCCGCGGCGCGGCCGAGCGCTTGTGGAAACGTCTGGATCAGATGGAAGACGCCTCCGAGCTCGCCGCCGCCACCTTCCTCCATTGGGAAGATCTCGAAACCCGCCTGGCCGCCCGCCGCCAAATTGCCTTCCGCGAGCTGGATCTGAATCCCGAAACGCCGCACGTCCCTACCCGTCCCACCATGGCCTTCCACGGCAGCATGCAGGTTGCCGTCGCCGAGACCAAGAACATGGTTGACTCCGGCTATCGCGTGGCGTTGTTTGCGCCTTCTAACGGCGAGCTCGAACGTCTGGCCGATATCCTGCGCGAATATTCCGTGCCCTTCCATCTGGGGCTCGCGCCCAACGAAGCCGCCTCGCCATATCTGGCCGAGCGCGCCTATCTTGCCGGTCCGGTCGCGCACACGTATTTGATCAAAGGCCTGGTTCGCCGCGGCTCCATCTTCCCGGATTCCTCCATCGCCTTCATCGGCTCGGAAGACCTGTTCGATCCGTCAGATCTAATAGCGCGCCCCGGCATCACTAAGAGCCAGCTCAGCGTGTTCGCGGCCGATCTCGCCGATCTCAAGCCCGGCGACTTCGTGGTCCACACTACCCACGGGGTCGGCCGCTTCCTGGGCCTCCGCGAAATTATCCAGGGTGAACAAAAGGGCGACTTCATGTTGCTCGAATACGCCGGCGATTCCAAGCTCTATGTGCCACTCACGCGCATGGATCTGGTCGAGAAATACCGCGGCGCGGGTGAATCCGGCCCGCCCCTCGATCGCCTGGGCGGCGCCACCTGGACCCAGCGCAAAACCAAAGTCAAAGCCAAAATGCGCGACATGGCGGACGAGCTATTGAAGCTCTATGCCCAGCGCCGCGTCGCAGAAGGCTACTCGTTCTCGAAAGACTCTAACTGGCAGCGCGAATTTGAAGACGCCTTCGAGTTCACCGAAACCAAGGACCAGATTTCCGCCGCCAAAGAAATCAAGCGCGACATGGAGTCGCCACATCCCATGGACCGCCTGCTCTGCGGCGACGTAGGCTTCGGCAAAACCGAAATCGCTATGCGCGCGGCCTTCAAAGCGCTGGGCGACGGCAAGCAGGTGGCCGTGCTCGCGCCCACCACCGTGCTCGCCTTTCAGCACTTTGAATCGTTCAAGCGCCGCTTCGCCGCATTCCCGGTGCGCATCGCCATGTTCTCGCGCTTCGTTCCCAAAAAGGAGTTGGCCGTGTCCGTCGAAGAGCTGGCGCAAGGCAAGATCGATGTCGCCATCGGCACGCACCGCCTGCTTTCGAAGGACATCGAGTTCCGCGATCTGGGCCTGCTGATCTTCGACGAAGAACAGCGCTTCGGCGTGCGCCACAAGGAGCGCCTCAAGCAGATGCGCCAGAACGTGGACGTGTTGACCATGAGCGCCACCCCCATCCCGCGCACACTCCATATGTCCATGCTGGGCATTCGCGACATGAGCGTCATCGAGACCGCGCCGAAGGACCGCCTGGCCATCCAGACCGTGGTCGCGCATTTCGACAACAACCTGATACGCACCGCCATCGAACAGGAAATCAGCCGCGGCGGACAGGTTTATTTCGTCCACAATCGTGTGGATTCCATTTATATGCGCGCCGCCGCGATTCTGGAGCTAGTGCCTAACGCCCGCATCGGCGTGGGCCACGGCCAGATGGGTGAGGAAGAATTAGAACGCGTCCTGCTGGGCTTCATGCGCCATGAATACGATGTCTTCGTGTGTACTACCATCGTCGAGAACGGCCTGGACATTCCGCTGGCGAATACCATCATCATTGAAAACGCTGAGCGCTACGGCCTCTCTGAGATGTATCAGCTGCGCGGACGCGTGGGCCGCTCTAACCGCCGTGCGTACGCCTACTTGCTGGTCCCCGCCGACACCGAGCTGAGCGAGATAGCCCGCAAACGCCTGGCCGCACTGCGCGAATTTTCCGATCTGGGGGCCGGCTTCAAGATCGCCGCGCTGGATCTGGAACTGCGCGGCGCGGGCAACCTGCTCGGAGGCGAGCAGCACGGCCACATCGCCGCCGTCGGCTTCGACATGTACCTTAAGATGCTGGATGAAACCGTCCAGGAGCTCAAGGGCGAGGAAACCCCGCTCGAAGTGCATTCGGCTTTGAACCTGGGTCTAGATATCCGCATCCCACCCGAATATATCTCGGACGAACACCAGCGTTTGCGCGCCTATAAGCGCATTGCCGACGCCAAGGATGTCGAACAAGCCGCGGCATTCCGCGCCGAACTCGAAGACCGCTACGGCCCCCCTCCTGAAGCCGTCGGCACGCTGTTCGCCTTCGCGCTGCTCAAGACTGAAGCCGAGAAACTCGGCGTCGAAGCCATCGACCGCCGCGGCAGCGCCGTGCAGATCAAGTTCCATCCCGGTTCGAAGATCGATCCGGCGCGCCTGATGGCTCTGGTGTCCTCCGTCGAAGGTGCGCAGTTCACCCCCGCCGGCGTGCTGCGGCTCCCCCTCGATTCTGCGGCCGATGCCCCCAGCGGCGTTCTGGCCTTCCTCGAAAAATCGCTCGAAACGCTGGCCGACAAAGCCGGTCCTAAACCGCTTGCCGGTCAGACGGGGGAACTACGACCCTGAGCGGAAGGGTCAGCTATAATCGCACTATGCGGTATCAGTTGGTTCTTGTGGGCCTCGCGGCCGCCGGCTTGGCGTCCGCCGCCGAAATCACGGTCATTGACGAGATCATTGCCAAAGTGAACGGCGATATCATCACCCGCAGCGATTATGACCGCTCCCGCAAGCAACTGGAGGCCGGTCTTCGCCAGCAGGGCGCTACTGGACAGGCCTTGGCGGACGCCCTGAAAGCCGGCGAGCAGAACATCCTCCGCGAGCGCATTGATCAGCTTCTGCTCCAGTCCAAAGCCAAGGAGCTGAACCTTAACGTCGATTCCGAAGTGGCCAAGCAGCTCGCCGACATACAACGCAACTCCAAGATTTCCGACCCCGATAAGTTTCAACAGTTCGTTAGAGATGAAACCGGGATGTCCTATGAGGATTATAAGAACGAACGCAAAAATGAGCTGCTGACCAATCGCGTGATCCGCCAGGAAGTGGCCGGCAAAATTCAGATCAAACGTGAAGAAGCACAGCAGTATTACGACAGCCATAAAGACGAATTCAAGCGCGAGGAGCGCGTGTTCCTGCGCGAAATCCTGGTTTCAATTCAGCCCGGAACCGATGCGGCCGCGGCCGAAAAGAAGGCCAAAGATCTTTCGACCCGTGCCAAGAAGGGCGAGAAATTCGACCAGCTTGCCCACGATAATTCAGATGCCGTCAGCGCCCAGCAGGATGGCGACATCGGCTCCTACGAAAAGGGAAAACTGCGTCCCGAAGTCGAGTCGACCGTATGGGATCAGCCGCGCGGCTATGTCACTGACCCCATCAATGTGGGCAATGGCTTCCTGATTCTCAAAGTGGAGGAGCATCAGAAGGCCGGTCTGGCGGGCTTTGAGGAAGTGCAGAACGAAATCACCAATAAGTTGTTCAATCCGCGGTTCGCGCCGGAGCTGCGGCGCTATCTTACCGAGCTCCGCGTCAACGCCTTCCTCGAAATTAAACCTGGGTACGAAGACACCGGCGCGGCGCCCGGCAAGAATACAACCTGGGTGGATCCCGCCGAGATCAAGCCCGAAACCGTGACCAAGGAACAAGTGGCTGCCAAACAGCGCCACCGCCGCGTGCTGGGCTTGGTGCCTATCCCCGGCACCAGCACGCAGAATACCGGGACCTCGTCGTCGCGCTGAGTAAGCCGCCGGCACGGACCTCCAACCACAATGAAGACTCCTTATGTTTCCGAGCTGGAACCCAATCAGCTCGTGCAGGGCGTGTTTCTCGTCCAGCACAAAGAAATTCGCCAGAAGAAAACCGGCGAGCCCTACCTTTCGCTGACCCTCGCGGATCGCAGCGGCGATCTCGACGCCAAGATGTGGGACAACGTGCCGGAGGTGATGGATACCTTTGACCGGGACTGCTTCCTCAAGGTCAAAGGCATGGTGCAGTTATTTCAGAACAAGCCGCAGCTCACTATTTACCGCCTCCAGTTGCTGGCCGAGACCGAAATCGACATCGCCGATTTCCTGCCCGCCTCTAAACGCAACCGCGATGAAATGTTCGCGGAGCTGAAGGGCTGGATTGCGTCGATGACCAATCCGCACCTGAAGGCGCTGCTCGAAACCATCTTCGCGGACGAAGCCGTGGCGCTCGCCTATCGCACGGCGCCCGCCGCCAAAACCATCCATCACGGCTGGATCGGCGGCCTGATCGAGCACGTTCTCTCCGTCTGCCAGCTCGCCAAGGTAACCGCCGCGCATTATCCGGATATCGATTTCGATCTGCTGCTCACCGGCGTGGTCCTGCACGATATCGGCAAGATCCGCGAGCTGACCTACGCGCGCAGTCTGGGCTACAGCACCGAAGGCCAGTTGATCGGTCACATTTCGATCGGAGTGCGCATGGTTGAAGATGCGCTGCGCAAACTCCCCGGCTTCCCTCCGCTGCTGCGCGACTTGGTGGAGCATATGATTTTGAGCCACCACGGGTCGCTCGAATTCGGTTCGCCCAAGGTGCCCATGTTCCTCGAGGCGATGCTGCTGCATCAGATCGATAACCTGGATTCGAAGATGGAAGCCATGCGCGCGCACATCGCGAAGGACCGCCAGGCCACTGGCGTATGGACCGGATATAATCCCGCGCTCGAGCGCATCGTCCTCAAGAAGCAGCAGTATCTGCTGGAGCCCGACGAACAAGTAGCACCGCAAGCTCCGCTGCCGACCGCCGCTGCCTTCGTCGCCAAGGCCCAGCCTACGTCGGCGTTCGCCGCCAAGCTGCAGGGCGCACTCAAAAGCGAGCCGTAAGTGAGTACCTTCGTTTTGGTCCACGGTGCATGGCACGGGAGCTGGTGCTGGAAGCGGGTTCGTAAAATGCTCCAGGACCAGGGACACCAGGTCTTCACCCCAACCCTGACCGGCCTGGCCGAACGCTCGCATCTCCTTTCGCCCTCCGTGAATCTGGATACGCACATCGACGACGTTGTGAATCTGATCCGCTGGGAAGAATTGTCGGAGGTCGTGTTGTGCGGCCATTCTTACGCGGGGACGGTGATCAGCGGTGTCGCCGATCGCGTTCCCGATCGTATCCGCTCCCTGGTCTACCTGGATGCCTTCGTGCTCGACGACGGACAGTGCCTGCATGACCTGCTTCCCGAAGAGCAAAAGCAGCAGCAGCTCGATGGCGCCAGGAGCGCTGGAGATGGCTGGAAGATCCCGCCGATTCCCGGCGAATTTTTCCAGGTGAATCCGCAAGATCTGGCATGGATGAATCGCCAGTGCACCTGGCATCCGCTTGCGACCGTTCAGCAGAAAATTCGCTTGACCGGCGCGGGCCGCCAAGTTCAAAACGTGACCTTCATCCTCGCCACCGGCTATGGCCATTCGCCTTTCCCGCCTTCCTGCGAGAAGGCCAAAGCCAGAGGGTGGAAGACACGCAGCCTGCCTTGCGGCCACGATGTGATGCTCGATTTGCCGGCCGAGCTTACCCAAGCGCTGCTCGAAGCAGTCTAGTAAATCCGCCGGTCAGCCGTGCCGGGCGAGCGCTTCCACAATCTCTTCGCCGATAGCCAGCGACGCCGTCGCCGCAGGGCTGGGCGCATTCACCACGTGCAGTTCGCCGGGTCCTTCTACAAAGTAAAAGTCTTCGACCAGCGCGCCCTCGGGAGTCATCGCTTGTGCGCGCACGCCCGCTCCCCCGGCGATCAGATCCGCGGGCTGGATCTCGGGCACCAGTCGCTGCAGCGTGGCGCAGAATAGCTCTTTGCTGAAGGAGCGCCGCATCTCCATCCAGCACATGTTCGAGTACTTGCCGAGGAACTTCCATAGCCCCGTAAACGCCAGAGTATCGGCCAGATCGCGCACGCGAAGATCGGACTTCCGGTAGCCTTCGCGCGAGAAAGCCAGCACCGCGTTCGGTCCCGCTTCGATGCCGCCGCGAATCATGCGCGTGTAATGCACGCCTAGAAACGGAAAGGCAGGGTCGGGAACCGGATAGATCAGGTTGCGCACCAGATACTGGCGCTCCGGGCGAATGCCGTAATATTCGCCGCGAAAGGGAATGATGTGAACGGTGCGGGCATGGCCCGTCAGCGCTGCCACACGATCCGCCTGCAGTCCCGCGCAGGTGACGATACGCTCGGCCTGGTAGTCGCCTCCGCTGCTGTGAATCCGCCACTCCGAACCTTCGCGCACGATGGCGCTTACTTCGGCTCCGGTGATCACTTCGCCTCCGCGCGCTTGAATTTCGGCAGACAGCGCGCGGCACACGGCGGGATAATCGGCGATGCCTTCCTGCGGCACATGCACTGCCGCCACGCCAGCCGCATGCGGTTCGATCTCGTGCAGTTGCTCCGGTGTCAGCCAGCGCAGACCTTCCAGGCCGTTGGCGGTGCCCCGCTCGAGCAGAGCCTCGAGCCGCGGCACTTCAGCCGCCGTCACTGCGACCACTACCTTTCCGCATACTTCATGCGCGATCGAATGGCTCCGGCAAAACTCCACCATCTGGCGAATGCCGCGCACCGCCAATCGTGCCTTGCGCGATCCCGGCTTGTAATACAACCCGGCGTGGAGCACGCCGCTGTTATGGCTGCTCTGATGGCGGCCGACCGCGGCTTCTTTTTCGAGCACCGTGACGCGCGCGCCGGGGAAGCGCTCGGTGATCCGCCACGCCGTGGCCAGGCCGACAATGCCTCCGCCCACGACGATGATGCGCTGGTTCATCGAAGCACGCGCACAACCCAATTTCCGAACCACACCGCCAGATAACCCAGCACCACGCTGAGAACTATGTTTGCCAAGCCAACCCAGACCTCTTCTTTATCGACGGCCTCAAAGCTCTCCCACGCAAAACTGGAAAAGGTGGTGTACCCGCCCAAAAAGCCGGTCACTAGCAACAAGCGCAGGTTGGGATTGGCGTCCCCGCGTGCAATAAAAAGCGTCATCAGGATACCGATCAAAAAGCAGCCCGTGACGTTTACCACCAGTGTCCCCAGCGGAAACACATTCTCCGGGAAGCGGGTTGTGAAGCGTTGCAGCACGGCGGTTCCGGCGACGTAGCGCGCCAGTCCCCCCAGTGCTGCGCCCAGCATCACGATTAAATAGCGGTTCATATGCGGTGGAAACTCTTTAGGATATCGCGCGTCGAGTAACGCAACGCAATCGGACGTCCGTGGGGGCAACTCATGGGGGAGGAGGTGGCGGCGAGCGCGCGCAACAGCCAGTCCATTTTGGCGGGCTCCAGTTTCATGTTGATTTTGATGGCCGCGCGGCAGGCGATCGATGCAGCCATGCTCCGCCGCAAATCATCGAGCGAGGCTTTGCGCAGCTCCCGCTCTGAGATTTCCAGAATCTCAAAGATCACTTTCTCGACATCGCTCGCGCCGATACCGGCCGGCGCCGACTTCACCGCCAGGGTGCGATTACCAAAGGGCTCCGTATCGAACCCCAGCGCGTTCAGCTCTTCGGCGATGCGGGCGTATTCTAGCTGCTCGGCCGGCGTAAGTTGAATCACCAGCGGCATCAGCAGGCCTTGGGTCTCCACCGCATTTCTGCCGCGCGCCGCCAACACCTGCTCGAACAGAATGCGCTCATGGGCCACATGCTGGTCTATGATCCACAGTCCATCGCGCCCGGCAGCGATGATGAAGCTGTCATGAATCTGGCCTAGCGGGCGAAGGTCCTTCAGAGCTTCGAGACTCTCCGGCTCCGGCAAAGTACCGCCGGGGAACAGCGGGCCGTGAGTATCGGGAACGGCCAGCCGCGGGGCTTCCGTGGAGGACGGCGCGTCGGCGAAAGCAAAGCGCGGCGGCGGCGATGGCGGACGCCCCAGCGTGAATTCAGGCAACGCGGACGGATTCTCCGGCAGACCGAGTTCTCCGGCGCCTGCGATTGCGCCCGCGCCCGGCATCTCGCCTACGCCGCGAATTTCACCCGCCGCTGGAAAGTTCAAGTTCTCCACGTGCTGGGTGAATTCCGAATACGGCAGCACGGCTGCGGGCTGGGCGGGGGACGGAATCCGCGACACTGGACGCTGCGCCATGAGCGCGTCGCGAATGGTGTCACGCAAAAAATCATGGGCCAGCGATCCATGGCGGAAGCGCACCTCGGTTTTCGAGGGATGCACGTTGACGTCGACCTCTTCGAGATCGCAATCGAGAAACAGCAGCGCGAAGGGATAGCAGGCCGGAGGCATCAGGTTGTGATAAGCGGCCGAGAGCGCGTGCAACAGCAGCCGGTCGCGGATCAAACGCCCGTTCACGAATAGATAGATCGAATTGCGATTCAGCCGCTGCACCTGAGGACCGCTCACAAAGCCGCGCAGGCGAAAACGGCGCGGGCCGCCCTGTTCGTCGTCAACCGGCAGCGGAAAGGCGCGCGATTGATCGCCTAGATCCAGCAAGTCTTCGAGAATCTGGCTGCCGAAGACCTGATAGACGCGCTCGCGCAGGCTCGCGACCGGGGTCACGTCGAGCAGCTCGGAGTTGTTGTGGCGCAGCAGGAAACTCTTGTCGGGATGGGCCAGGCTGTAATGTGTGATTAGCGAGGCCACGTGCGCGATTTCGGTTTGTTCGGTGCGCAGGAATTTCTTGCGCGCCGGTACGTTGTAGAACAAATCGCGCACCGTTATGATGGTTCCGCCGGCGAGAGCGGCGTCATCGCAGCGCAGGATCTTGCCCCCCGCAAGCTCAACCGCGGTGCCCACGGTTTCCTCGCGAGCGCGGGTCTCAAGCAAGAGCCGCGAAACCGAAGCGATCGACGGAAGGGCTTCGCCGCGGAACCCGAGCGTGGCAATCGAAAGCAGGTCTTTTACGTCGGAGAGCTTACTGGTGGCATGGCGCTCGAAAGCCAATAGCGCGTCGTCACGCATCATGCCCATGCCGTTGTCGGCCACGCGGATCAGGCGGCGGCCACCGGCCTCGACGTCTAAACGAAATTCGGTGGCTCCCGCGTCTAGTGAGTTTTCAAGGAGCTCTTTGACCACGCTGGCGGGCCGCTCGACCACTTCTCCAGCGGCGATCTTATTGGCGACGTTGTCGGAAAGAACGCGGATACGGCCCATTCGGAGGGAAGTCTACCCCTCGGCCGAAGTGAAGATGGAATCAACCGTAAGGCTGCCGCCGAAGAACACAGGAATCTCCTGGCCCGCACTGTAGGTGATCGCACGGCCGTCCGGCGTGGAGACTTTCACCAGGTGCAAGGTTGGATCGACGATCCAGAACTCCTTGCAGCCATTTTCAAGGCAGAGCTTTTCCTTCTCGAGCATCTCAGTAACGGTATTCGAAGGCGAAAGCACCTCAATAACGATTTCGGGAGCGCCGCGGAAATATCCGGCGGTCCTGCTGCTGGCCCATCGTTCGTGGGGAGCGTACGCAACATCCGCGATCCGGTACTCGCTTTCGAGTAACGGGCGAAATCCGACTTCAGTGTATGCCCGGCCTGCGCCGGCAGCGGCCTCATCCAACAGATCACGCAGGGTCTGCTGGATCATGAAATGATCATACTTTGGGGGGGCCACTTGAAATAGTTCCCCATGGCGCAACTCCTGACGGTACCCTTCGCGGTCCGGTAACTGCTCGAACTCCTCGAAGGTCATGAGCTTGGTTGTGGAGGTAGCCACGGAAAACTCCTGCCTCGATTATATGCCCAGGGCTGGATCGGCCGCGCTTAGCCGCTCATGGCGGCGAGGAATTCGCCGTTGCTGCGGGTCTTCGAGAGCTTGTCGATCAGCAGTTCCATGCTCTCGGTGGGCGACAGCGGGTTCAGCACTTTGCGCAACACCCACACGCGGTTGAGTTCTTCTTTGGGCAGAAGCAACTCTTCCTTACGCGTGCCGGATTTCGAAATGTCGATGGCCGGGAACACGCGTTTATCCATCAGCTTGCGGTCCAAATGGATTTCCATGTTGCCGGTGCCTTTGAATTCTTCGAAGATGACGTCATCCATGCGGCTGCCGGTATCGACCAGCGCGGAGGCGACAATGGTCAGCGACCCGCCTTCTTCAATATTGCGCGCGGCGCCGAAGAAGCGCTTGGGGCGCTGCAGAGCGTTCGAATCCACACCCCCGGAAAGCACTTTGCCGGAGGGCGGGACCACAGTGTTGTAGGCGCGCGCCAGACGGGTTATGGAATCGAGCAGGATAACGACGTCTTTCTTGTGTTCCACCAGACGCTTGGCTTTTTCGATCACCATCTCGGCCACTTGCACGTGGCGCGCGGCGGGTTCATCGAAAGTGGAACTGATGA
>Ga0105240_10006521_pt1 | contig 17135 bp, 11 predicted proteins | sample KBSC54metaG_FD_80426 | JGI IMG/M metagenome (GOLD analysis project Ga0105240, IMG submission 80426) | Corn rhizosphere microbial communities from Kellogg Biological Station, Michigan, USA - KBS C5-4 metaG | ecosystem: Host-associated > Plants > Roots > Rhizosphere > Soil | place: Michigan, USA...
GATGTTCGATGACTGTCCTCTTCGGGTAATTGAAAGAGTAGCGTTCATTGTTGGCTTCGCACTTTCCACAGTATCTGACGGAGCATGCCGAGCCAGATGATGGCGTCGCGTGCGCTCAGGTTCAGGCGGAGCACCATACGGCGAATCTTGTTTACCGTCGAGGCTTCGGTTCGGGCCTCAGTGTATCCGGATTCGTGCAGAATGACATGCAAGAGATCGGCGATTCGCTCGTTGTTTTCCGCGTTTGCTGGGGCAAACTTTCGAGAGACTACGGGCGGCTCTTCTTGATCGCTCCGGATGAGTTCATAGAGACACACGGCTACGGCTTGCCCCAGGTTCATGGACTCATGCTCTTCGCGGGTGGGGATATGCATGAGCCAGTGGCAGTGAGCGAGTTCTTCGTTACCGAGGCCGAACTTCTCGGAACCGAATAAGAGGGCGACCGGCCCGGCGGTGAGAGCTTCGCGGATGAGACGTCCTCCTGTTTCGAGACGGTAAAAGGGATGCTCCAGGACGCGGTGGCCTCGGGATGCGGTGCCGACGACAAGCGAACAATCCTTCACGGCCGCGGCCACACTATGATATTGTTCACTGCTAGTGAGCACGGCGGCAGCATTCACCGCGGAGCGCGCCTCCAGGTACGCGACGTCGTACGCGTTCACGAGGCGAAGATGAGAAAACCCGAAATTGCTCATGGCGCGAGCGGCGGCCCCGATGTTGAGAGGGTTTCGAGGAGAAACCAGCACTACGCGGAGAAGGTCGCTATTTGCCGGCATGAGGAGGGTTTAAGAGCTATCCTATCTATTTTGGTTCCGGGAGAGCGAACTCCGGCATGACGACTATCTCAACGGCGGATCGAAGCCGGCCATTTGAACAGAACCGGCTGTTGCAGTGCCTGACATCGATTTATCTTTTCTTGTGGGGCTTGATGGCGCTCGCGCCTCTGGACCGGACGGATTGGCTGCTGGAGAACATGCTCGTGTTTGCGTTCTGCGGGCTGGCGGTTTCGACATTCCAGCGATTTCAACTCTCCGACCTTTCGTACTTGCTGATATTTGTTTTTCTCATGCTGCATGCAGTGGGAGCACATTACACGTATGGGCAGGTTCCGATTGGCTACTGGATCAGGGACCATTTCGGGTGGAAACGGAACGATTTCGATCGAGTGGCGCACTTCTGCTATGGGCTCCTTTTCGCGTATCCGATTCGGGAACTTTTCCAACGGCGGCTGAGGCTCCGGGGGGTCTGGCCGTATTTGCTCGCGGTGGATGTGATCCTGGCGAGCAGCGCGTTCTATGAATTGCTGGAAGCGTGGGTGGGAATGTTTGCGCAGCCGAAGCTGGCGGAACAGTTCATGGCTACGCAGGGCGACTATTTCGACACGCAGAACGATATGGCGACGGCGCTGCTGGGTGCGGTGATTGCGATGTCGTTCAACGCATGGCGGAACTGGCGTATGCAGCGGTTGGAGACCTAGTGTGCGAATTGTATTCCCCGGCCGGCAAAAGCAACATATAAGATCCCGATTACGGCTGCGGCAATCCACCATGCGATTTCGCGATGCACCACAAGCTTGGGCTCTGTTGCCGCCGGCGTGAGACAGCAGACTGTCGGCGCAGATGAGACCGGACTATCCGCCGAACGCGGCAGGAATGGTTGAAACGACGAAAAGCTTGAGCCCGAGCGGATCGAAGGCGCCCGTTGCGCAACTGAAGAAGCAGGCTGCGTAGTAGGGCAATCGGCCCACGTCATTGTATGTCGACCTTTCCAGCAAGAACGGGCGTACCGATATCGCCAGCAGCCGCACGACCAGCACATACAATGCGATGCCGAAAGCCGTCATGCCGATCCGTAGTGCGGCCTGATCCGGCAAGTCGCGCATCACCTCATCCAGTCGCCGAATCCGAAAATCCCTGAAAACAGGAAATAGCCCGCTCCGGGAAGCAGATTGAGTGCGGCAAGAATCCAGCAGAAGTAGCGCACGTTGCGCGATCTCCGAGATCGCGCAAGGCCAGCAACGCTCCGGCACCCGCAATCAGATTCACGAGCGTTCCGTCGTCAACCCAATATCCTGGCGCAGAGATGAAAGTGATTGCTGGTGAGTTCCGTGGGAACATCGCGGCGCACCGACCTACACCCTCATGCAGCACCGCCGCCAGAGCGGAGGCGATCACGACCATGCTGATGTTAGTGAATTTGTCGTGTCGAACCAGAGTGACATCAATAGTACCGGCCGCTCGGGCACACGAGCAGCCGCTGGCTATGGTTAAAACGAGTATTTCATGGCGAATTGTAAGAGGCGCGGATCGGCCGAGCTTTGCAATAAACCGAACGTCGACGAATGCAGATTGTTGATCGGGTTGCTGAAGTTCGTGTGATTCAGCAGGTTGAAGAACTCGAAGCGCAATTCCATCCTTTGTCTCTCGGTGATCTTGAAGATCCTGGTCAGGTTTGAATCCATGTCGAAATAGGCGGGCCCGCGCAGAGAGTTCGCTCCAGCGTTTCCGAAGGCCCCTGTGGCGTTCGGGACGAATGCGGCGGGGTTGATCCACACGAGCGTTTGCTTGTTCTCGACGTATGGCTTTCCGACGACGTTGGGGCGGTCTTGTCCGACACCCGTGAGGGACGTGTCGACGCCAGTGAGCGGCGTGAATGAGAAACCGCTGTGGACGGAAATTAAAAACGAGAGCTGCCAGTTTCCTGCGATTTGGTTGACAAATCGATTGCCGAACTTCGGACTCTCATAGACAAACGAGTTAACCAGGTTGTGGCGTAGATCGAAATCGCAATTGCCGTAGTCGGAATTTCTGGAGTAAGGATTCTGATACTGATTGCCCGTGAGCTTGTTCGGCAAGGTTTCCGCGTCCTGTAGGCAATGCGAGTAGGTGTAGACGGAGAGCAGAGTGAAATTGTGACTGAAGCGGTGCTGTGCGGATAGTCGCAGTCCGTTGTAATTCGTGTTGTCTCCGTCGTCGAGTTGCGTAATCGTCGAATAGTACGCGCCTGCTGCCGGATTCAATTGGTACAGCAGGCGGCGCTGATTGGTATTGGCGACCGTGGCTCCGGGACCGTAGATGGCGGGGTTTGCCTCCTCAGAACTATATAGGTGCGTCGCCTTGTTTCCGACGTACGTGGCTGACATAAGCCAATCGCGGCCGACCTGGCGTTCCAAGCTCAGGTCCCACTGCTGCATGTACGGGTGATGGGTGTTGAGCAGTTGATTTACGTAGGCGCCCTGTTGCGGGAAGATCGCATTCTTGCTGGGCGGATAGGGAGTCGGGTAGGGATCGCCGCCCGGATATGTGGCGAATGGATTGGCGAATCCGCCTGCCGGAGCCGTCAGAGTGATCTGATTTCCCCAGGGTGCGTTCTGAGAAAAGGGCGCGATCAAGTATGACTCAGGCGTGTCGTAGAAAATTCCATAAGAGGCGCGGACGCTCATCTTGCCGGTTCCGGATGGATCCCAGGCGAGGCCGAGGCGAGGTGCGAACCCGGTGAAATTTCGGTGGGCGTACGCAGCCGGTATTCCGGAGTCTCCGGCAAACAACAGTCCGGCCGGCGCATTGGTGTATAGGCCTGTCTTCTGTCCCGCAATAAAGGCGGATTGCGAGAAGTAGCTACCGCGGCCGGCGCGGTCGTGTTCCGGAAGGAAGGGTTCCCAGCGGAGGCCAACGTGGACGTTGAGTTTTTTCGAGACTCGGATATCGTCCTGTGCATAGAGGCCCAGATACTTCTGCCGCAGGCCGCCCTCGTCCTGATTGGCATCGGCCAAGCTGCTTGGCCGGCCGAGAAGAAAGTCCGCTAACGGATCGTTCGAGAGCGATCCATTGAAGGCGAATTCCCCGTTACTCAAGGAAACGTTTCGCGTGTTCATTTGCAGGTCGAGAACCTCGGCTCCGTATGAGAGGTGATGGCGGCCGCGAATCATGTCGAGGTCGTCCGCGAAATGATATTGGTTGCGCGTATAGTACGCCGGGGCGTTGGAACCTCCGCCGACTGAAAAGTGACTGGTTACTGAGAGATCGATGAAGTGTGAAAAGGCATTGTACATGTTGACGCCGATGCTGGCGGGGTTTGGCATATCCGGCGGCGCAGCACGGTTGATGGCGAGACGAGCGAAGGTGACGCGCACGGAACTTACCAGCGTCGGACTGAAGCTGTACTGATCGCCCAACACGATCGATTGGGTGCGCTCTTCGAGGCCTGCGCGGGTGGTGGTGAGGAGATCGCCGTTGAAGATCGGAGGGTTGTCGAAATCGGCTATGAAGTAGCGGCCGAAGACCGAATGCTTGGTGCTCTGCACCCAATCAGCCCTGCCGATATATTGATTTTCGTTGCTCGGGTTGGGAATGGAATACACATAACGTCCACAAGGATCGGTAGAGACCGGAATCTTTTTCAACAGAGCCAGCGATGGTGCGCTGAAGCGGCTGGGCGGGATGAAGTTATTGGGGAAGGGCGCGTTTCCGGTTGGGTCGATGAGAGAGACGGCTTTCTTGTTCGACTGGCAGCCGGCAGACTCGACAGTGCTGAAGTCGCCCTTGAGAACGGCGTCGGTGGGTACGAAGGCGATGGACGTGGGCGGCGCTGTGCGGATGCGCGTTCCCTGGTAACCGGAGAAGACGAACAGCTTATCTTTGATGATGGGCGCTCCTACTGTGCCGCCGAACTGATTGCGGCGCAAGGTATCCTGCGCGGCGGCGAAGAAATTGCGCGCGCTAAAATCTCCGTTGCGAACGAATTCAAAGAGGTCGCCGTGGATCTGATTGCCGCCGGACTTGGTGACGACGTTTACCACCGATCCGGGATGCACGCCGAAACGCGCAGAGACGCCGTTGGTCTGTACGCTGAACTCCTGTAAGGCGTCCGGGAAAGGGAATGGCAAATTCACGTTGGAGTGAGAGTCGTTGTGATCGCCGCCATCGAGCAGGTAATTGTTGCCGTTGATCTGGCCTCCGGAAACGGAGACTCCGACCGAATTGGCGTAGTCGTGCGTGGTGATGACGCGGCTTGAGTTAGGCGGAACGGCCGCGCCCCCGGAGAGCAGGATCAAATCCGTTGCCTGGCGGCCATTCAAGGGAAGATTGACAATGCGGCGCTGGTCGATGACTTGTGACACCGACGTGTCCTGAGTTTCGACCATCGTGGCGTCGGCGGCGACCTCGAGTTGCTGCGAGACCGACCCCAACTGGAGAGCGACATCGACCTGCACATTGTTGCCGACCTGCAAGATGAGTCCGGTTTGAACAGAGGTCTTGAAGCCGGGAGAGGCGGCTTCGAGCGTGTAGGGACCAACCGGCAGGTTAGGCAGCACGTACGAGCCGTCGGCGCCGCTGACAGTTGTCCTGACTTGTGCCGTATCTTTTTGAATCGCTCTGATCTGGGCGTCCGCGACAAGGGCTCCCGCGGCATCGGTGACGACACCGTGGATCTCCGCCGTGGATACCGCCTGGCCGAACGCGGCGGAGGGAATCAGCAGAGTGCAAAGCACCGCAACGATCGAGGTTGCAAGTGTGAACTGTTTCATCGTTATTTCTCCAACGGCTTGGTGAGTTTTCTCAAGGACTCGACAGCTTCGACCATCGCGCGGGCGTACTGGCTTCCTTGACGGGCTTGAGCCAGAGCGGAAGGCAGGATACCGGGCGGAGTCACCTGCGCAAACTCAAACGAGCGGGCCACGCGGATGATAGGGTCCGACGGATTGTAGAAGCCGGAAACGAATTCGTGCATTTTTGCGGCATCAGGCGAGGTATAGGCAGCGGCGATGGCGGAGCGGAGCTCCCGCTCGTCTCTCCACCACGTGATGATGCCTTCGAGCCAATGATGGATGTCTTCATCGGGATTCAGCGTGTGCAGGCCGAGTCTTCGGCGAACATGCACGGTGTCGAGCAAATCGGCTACGGGAGCGCGCTTGGCTGGGTCGCATCCGGCCTTGGCAGATACGTCGCGCATCAGAGCGATGTCCTGGTACAACCGGGCCTCGGGCGAGTTTGGCTGGCGATGGCGGTTCAACATCTCGGAGCAGATACGGCCGGCGGCGAGCGCGAACTTTTCGCCGGTTTTTTCGCCGGATGCGGGCGGCGAGAGGGCGCCGTTGCGTACGAAATCGGGATGCGCGGTGAGCGCCGTCTTCTCCGTATTGGAGAGCTCTGTGTCGTACATTGCGAGACGGACGCAATCGTCAAGGAAGATCATTTCGGCGATGAGACCCGCGGCTTCGGGAATCCTGGCTGCCGGAGCCGCTGTTTTCTCGCCCCTCACTGTAGCAGTGGCGGCGCTGGCCAGGGCACTGAGATATGCAAATTTGCGGCGGTTCATTGTGCGGTTCCTCCGAGCGGTTTGTAGTGCGCTGTTCCAAGGTCGAGGCGATGCCGGAGTTCCTCCTCGTCGATTTTGCGCTCGAAGAATTTCGATGAGGCCTCGAGGTAGAAGTAGCCTTGGCGCAAGGTTTGTGCGTATTGGCTTTGCTTTTCGGCTTGCGCTAATGCGGTCTCTAGGTCGAGGTCCGAATGGGTGGCGTCGGCTTGGAGCGCACGCGCCAGGCGGATGATAGGGTCGCGACGGTCGTAGAAGTTGTTGGCCAGGATAAAACGCCTCAGGAGTTCGGATTGGGGGTCGTCTACGGCGCGCGCGTAACGATGGATGTCCACGTAGTAATCTTGCAGCCGGGTCTCAAAACGCTTGACCCACGCGTCACTGCCCGTTTCTTTCGTGGTGAAAGACTGCAAATTCAGGAGTGTCCGTTGAATCACGGCTCCCATGGCCGTTTCGATGGGGGTGACAGCGACCGCGGTAGCTGCCGGATGGCCGCTGAGATTGTCCTGGACGAGGTACGGGGAAACAGGCGATCCCGCGCGCCGGCCCCGGTCGTACACCTCCGTATAGACGATCACATCGTGATAGATACGGACGTCGCTGACATCCCGCTCATCCGGATCGCCGCGGTGGGCGGCTTCGTTCGCGTAATGTTCGGGTTCCAGCTCGCGGTAAATGGGTTTGAAGTGGCGATCGGCTGCGTTGTGACAGCGCCAGCCGAGCGTGTACGCCAGCTTCTCCTCGAGGAAATCGCCGGGGCGGTGAGTTGGCCAACGGTCGCGGCAGTACTCGAGTAACTGTACGGTGTACTTGTCACCCGAGCGCGTCAGGGTTCCGAGACTGGCAATTTCCCAATGCTTCTTGAAGACCGTCTTGAACGGCGCGCAGACGGCAGGCGAGAGGATGGCGAGACGCGCGCAGTCCTCGAAAACGGCTGTGTGCGTGATGTATTCAGACAAAGTATCTCCTCCAAGCTTTGCGGAGCGCCATGATGGGCCAGGCGCTCGAGGCTTGGTGGCCCAGATTATTTCGCGGGACGCCGCGGCGCAAGTTACGAACTGCTACGGGCAGGGGTAGACAGGAGCGAGCTGACTGAATTACAAGGAGTTTGCGTTACTTGGTGCGCATGCCGGCGGGCAGGTTAGAACTGAGTTCACTGACGTTAGTAACGGCATCCGGCGCGATCATGCGGACGAGTTCAATCTTCCCTTTTAGCGGAATCGTGTTGTCGTGGACGTTGACTTGAAGGACGGCCTGAAAGTAGGGAGGTTGGCTGGATTTCGCTCCAGCGGCGCGCAGGGCAGCGGCTAGCTCTTCCACGTGCGCCGGTGTGGTAAGAAATTCAGCTCCGAACTGAGATGCCATGCCGCTGAGCCCGCTGATAACCAGCAGCCGGTGGTGGCCATCGATTCCGGGGACCATGCTGATGAGGGCGTATACATCGTTCCGGTCGCTCTCGCTGATGGCATACATGGACCGCTCTCCGGGTGCTGGGTGGGCGACGGTAATTCGCTTGGGCAGTGAACCGTAGCTGGCTTCGGTCCGGATTGGGTAGCCAGCGATGAGGCGGTCGATCCAGGGGGTGCTTTCGCTGTGTCCAAAGACGATCAGGTTCTCGTTGCGCGCCTGGTTCCATTCGAGAAACGAAGCGTGCTCCACTTGTATGGGTGCGCCGTGGGCCGCGAAGAGGGAAGCAAGGCGAATGGCCGCGATCGCTTCACCCATTTTGGCTTGCCCCACGCTGGGATACTCGACCAGCGCGCCTCCGGGCGGGAGATGAAAGAATTCGCGCAGCGTCCGGGCGCGGGGAGAGCTTTCCGGGATCGGTTCTTCGATTTTGCTTTCCGCGTGCAGCTCGGGATACCGCTTCACTACGATAGTTTGCGGGGTTGTGAGGCAGATCGTAGCTCCCGATGGGTCGCTTAGCCACTGACGCCAGATCCATCGCATGGAACCGGGCATGTCGGAGGCGAATACGGTGGCTCCCGGCGGGCGCGAGACGTGTCCTGCGATCCACCCGAGAGCGAACAAGAGGGCGGCTCCGGCGGCGAAGGCCAGAAATTGGGGCGACAATGGCCAACCCGTGGCGACGACCCGTTTCGGCGCGGCGAGGGGTTGAATCCCCTCTTCAATCACCCGGAACGCCGGGGCATAGTGGCCGAGCGGTAATTCAATGCGGATTTTGGAATGCGCGCCCGGGCCGCGGTAGTATTCTTCGAGCTTCTTTCGCAAAGCGTGGGCCTGGCGGCGCACGATGGAATCTTCGGAAGGTGAGTAGCCGGCGCGGCGTTCGAAGACCTCGATTCCGATCAGGTGTTCGTTGATCTCGTCGCCCTTTCCGGAGAGGACCAGATCGCAGACAAAGCTCAGGAATTTCTTGAGGCGTTCGGCCCGTTCGAACGTTGTGCTGGTTAGGACGTCGCTGAGGGCTTCTCGGAATTCCTTATCGTCGTACAACATCGGATGACCCCCGCTGATGCCATCAGGCTACTGGACAGGACTTGCCGAAGTCAAGCGCGGTGACTAATTACCGGCAGCATTCGACCAGGGCGGCACGATGCCGTTCATTCGGGCGTAAGCGATCAACTGTCCCATGTGTTCGTTGGCGTGGACGATGATGCGGAGATACATGCCATCGACGTTGGCATCTCTGCCGTTAACCTTGACTTTACGCTGAAGATCGGCGGGTTTCACGGCGGCGTGAGCAGTTTTGACCGCCTCCAGGGAACGCTTTAACCAATCGATTACTTCCGGCTTCGCAGTCACCGTTTTTTCCATGTCAGCGGATTTAATATCAGCAGGCATTTTCGGGCCTGTGACGCTCAACAAGTAGAAATTTGCCAGAGCGATGTGCATGTAGACTTCGCTCACCGACCGCACTCCCGGCCCTGGACGCCAAGCGAATTTTTCGGCCGGAATTGCTTGGGCCAAATCGATCAGTTGCTTGGAGGCGTGGCCCCATTCTCCGTCGTAGCCCTGCCAGAGGCCTTCCAACTGGGCGTGCAATGCCGGCGCGCCCAGGAGAAGAGCGAGGAGGAACTTCTTCATCGCTTCATTTTACGCGATTAGGTCGCGTACGACTTGACCGTACACGTCTGTCAGCCGGAAGTCACGGCCCGCATAACGGTAGGTCAATTTTTCGTGGTTGAGGCCCATGAGGTGGAGCATGGTGGCATGGAAATCGTGGATAGAAACCTGCTTGTCGACGACTTTGAAGCCGAGTTCGTCCGTGGCTCCATAGGCGATTCCTGGTTTGGCGCCGCCGCCCGCCATCCACATGGTAAAGCCGTACGGATTGTGGTCGCGGCCATCGCCGCTTTCGGAAACCGGGGTACGCCCGAATTCCCCACCCCAGACCACGAGGGTTTCATCGAGCAGTCCGCGGCGCTTCAGATCGCGGAGCAGAGCGGCTGAGGCACGGTCCATTTCAGGGCAGCGTTCGCGCAGGTTTTTTGTGATTTCCTTGTGATCGTCCCACGGCTGACCCGGACCAAAATGCACTTGTACGTAGCGCACTCCCGATTCGACTAGACGGCGGGCGAGTAGACAGCCGTTGGCGTATGGAGTGTCTCCATACTCCTCGCGCACTGCTTGTGATTCCTTGCGGACATCGAAGACCTCGGACGCGGCAAACTGCATGCGATAGGCCGCTTCCATTGCTTTGATACGGCCGTCGAGAAAATAATCGGAGCCGAACGAAGCGGAATACGATTTGTTTAACGACTGGACGAAATCCAACTGGTCCCGCTGTTCCTTGTCACCGAGTGTTTTGCTGCGCAGGTATCGGATCATTTTTTCGGGGTCCGGGTCGGAGTTGTTGACGACGGTTCCCTGATATTCGGCAGGCAAAAAACCTGAACTCGCGAACATACTTGAATTGCCCGGGGTGAGCGCTACGAAGCCGGGCAGATTTTGATTCTCAGTACCGAGACCGTATGTGACCCAGGCTCCCATGCTTGGACGCATTGACGTCTGGATGCCCGTGAAGAACAGGTTGCGGCCGGGCTCGTGGTTGGGACTGAACGAATACATTGACCTGATTACGCAGAGATCATCCACGGTGGCTGCCAGATTTGGGAGAAGCTCGCTGACTTCAATTCCGCTTTGACCGTATTTTTGAAAGGTGAACGTGGAAGGAAGCAGGCCGCCTGTTTTGCGTTCGGTGCGCAGAGAGGCGTCGTTGGGACGCTGGCCTGCGTACTTCACGAGCGCGGGCTTGGGGTCAAACATATCGACGTGTGAGGGGCCGCCGGTCATGAACAGGAAAATAACGTGCTTGGCTTTGGCCGGGAAATCGAGGCCGACGGGCCGTAGAGCCGCAGCTCTCGCCTGTGGGCTCGCCAGTAGGTCCGCGAGCATGGCGGACCCGAATCCACCGCAGAGGGATGTGATCAGGGATCGTCTCGTTGTCATTGCCAAAATGTTTCCTCGTTAGTAGCCAGCAAAGCCTGAGCAAGCCGCGTCAGGTTGGCGCGGTTCAGATAACTTAGAGCCAGATCGATTTCGTTGGGCGCCGGATCGCGGGCGAAAATCCTCTGGTACAGATCGCGGACCTTGGCCGTCTCGGTGGGATCCTGTTCGACGGATTTGGCGAGCTTGGCGCTCAGATCCTCGACGAATGCGCTGTTCATGACGAATAACTGCTGTAGCGGCGTGATGGTGAGAATGCGCATCGGGCTGTGTTGAATCGGCGATGGGAAATCGTATAGCCGCAGCAGATCGTTCGCTCTTCCGCGGCTGACTTTTCCATAGATGGTGCGGCGTTCGTTACCAGGGGCATCGAGGTCGAGTGAGGGTCCGTGCAGGGAAAAATTCAATTCGCCGGCTGCTTCGAGAAGTGAATCGCGGTATGCCTCCACATCCAGACGGCGCGGGTTCATCCGCCACAACAATTGATTTGCGGGATCGATTTTTTCCGCTTCCGCTCTTGGATGGCTGGATTGCCGATAGGTGGCGGAGAGCATAATTTCGCGGTGCAGCCACTTCATGGACCAGCCGTTAGCGATGAAACGTGCGGCGAGATCGTCCAGCAGTTCGGGATGCGTGGGCAGGTCACCTCGGGAGCCGAAATCGCTTGGCGTATCGACCAGGTGCTTGTCAAAATGCCAGCCCCAGACGCGATTTACGATAACTCGCGCGGTGAGCTGCGCGGCATCGCCAAAAATCCTGTCTCCGAGTTCGAGCCTTCCGGAACCTTGGCCGAATGCGTCGTTCGGGGTTTTGGATAGAACCGTTAGGAATCGGCGAGGTACGATCTCACCGGGCGTTGCGGCGTTTCCGCGGAAGAAGATTGGGAGGTCGCGCGATTTTCCTGGAGTGAACTCAAGGGTGGAGACGTCGGGATGCGATCCGTCGACCCAAATCGCCGCGTCGTAGACGGCGTTTATGAATGGCGCATTGGGATTGCCGGCGAACCGCCTTTTCTCTGCCGTGTCTCCATTGTTTTTCGGTCTTGGCAACAGGACGCGATCGGCTTCGTCGCTTAGTTCAGGATTTCGTTCCTTGATTGCGGTCAACTCCACCCGGAGGGTCTCCATCTCTGCCTTGCACTCGTCGATTTTCCTGATCGATTGGGCTGTCAGCGGGACTTCTTTATTCTTCTCTCCTTCCGATAATGTCCTCACTATGAAGTCCAGGCTCTGCAGGTGCTGCCTGATCCAGACGAAGCGCGCTTCGTCGGCGGGATCGATCGCGTGCAAGGGCCGCGTGGCAACTGCGGTGGACGCGAACACGCCGGCCAGGGCGTAATAATCTTTCGATGAGATGGGGTCGAACTTGTGGTCGTGGCAACGGGCACAGGCTACCGTTAAGCCCAGCACGCCTCGGGCGACCACGTCGAGGCGTTCGTCCCACTCATCGAGCAGCAGGTTCTCGATCATGGTTTTGCCGAGCTTCATCTCTTTGTGCTCGGCGGGCGACGTACCGAGGAAGCCGAGGGCTCGCAGATCGTCGCGCGGTGTGGCCGGCATGAGGTCGGCGGCCAATTGCAGCTTGACGAAGCGATCGTACGGTAGGTCTTTATTCAGCGCGTCGATGACCCAATCGCGGTACCGCCAGGCGTATTGATAGCCTGTGCCGGTGGGATTCTCTCCGTCCTCCCCGTAACGCGCGACGTCGAGCCAATAGCGGCCCCAGCGCTCTCCGTAGTGTGGCGAGGCGAGCAGATCATCCACCAGGTTTTCGTAGCGCTGCGGCGAGCGGTTGTTGACGTATACCTCCACCTCGCTATATGTGGGTTTATAGCCCACCAGGTCGAGATAGGCGCGTTGGATTTGCACTCGTGGGTCCGCTTCGGGAGATGGCGTCAAGCCGCTCTTTTCGAGCTTGGCAAGTATAAAGGAATCGATTTTCTTTTTAGGCCAGGACTGCGATTTTACGGCCGGAGTGGGTAATTCTTTCACCGGTTGGAATGCCCACCATTGTTTGCCTTTTTCGAAGTCGATCACGCGGCCGGTGGAGGGGGTGGGCGTACCTGGAGTATCCGCGCGGGGATCGGGAGCGCCCGCTGCGATCCACTGTTCGAAATCGGCTATCACTGCATCGGGTAGTTTGCCTGTTGGCGGCATCTTCAATTGCAGATCGTTATATTTAAGCGCGCGAACGAGCAGGCTGCCGGACGGGTTTGCGGCGGCAGTGATGGGGCCCGATGCTCCGCCTGTGCGCATGCCCGTTTTGGTATCGAGCACTAGCCCGCCCATCGGGCTTTTCAGTTTCGAGGAGTGGCAGCCGTAGCAGTTTGCCGCCAGGACCGGACGAATTTTCTTCTCAAAGAATTCGTTTCCGGAGGACTGGGCGGGCAGTGAAGTTGCCGCGATGAGAAGCCCCAGGAGACAGCCGGCCTTTCTTTCCGGTAACGTTATCATTTTATGATTTACATATTACCTCAGGGATAGATACGGAACAAGCTTGCGGGTCAAGATCGCGAATCAGCAGCTTCGGGCAGCCGCAGCCGAAAACGAGTCTCGCCTGGAGTCCTTTGGGCGTTTTGTGCTGCGGAGACGCGTACCGGCATTGAGGCCGATTTTAACAGCAAACTAGCCTAGTTCAACCAGCTCAACAGCAACCCAAGCAGAATAATCTGGCGGAGGAAGAGGGATTCGAACCCCCGGACGAGTTTCCCCGTCAACGGTTTTCAAGACCGCCGCCTTAAACCGCTCGGCCATTCCTCCACTAGAGATTGTAACCGATTCACCTTAATGGGATTGACTTTCACACCGCGCCCCTTCAAAATTGGGTAAAGCTTAGCTAGTTGGCTAGATGATTTCAGAAGGGGGATTTTTCGTGAGTACTAGAGTTCTGATCGTTTTCTTTTGTGTTCTTCTTTGCGTCGGTGCGTTACCAATCCTGGCGCAGGAAGTCAGCGGCGGCATCACCGGCCGCGTACTTGATCCTACCGGCAGCGCCATCGCCAATGCATCCATCACCGTCAAGGATTTGGACCGTGGCACCGAATGGCCGACTACCGCAAATGAGACTGGCATTTATGCCTTTCCTCGTCTTCCACCGGGACGCTATGAGTTGCGCGTCGAAGCACCTGGCTTTAAATCCTATGTGCAGCCGGAAATAATTCTTGACGTCAATCAACGCGCCCGTATTGACGTGAATATGCAAATCGGTGCCGTGAACGAAAGCGTCTCCGTGTCTGCCGATGCGGCGATCCTCCAAACCGACACCACTCAGGTCGGAACGCAAATCAATCCGGAAACCATCGATCACCAGGCGCTCATCAGCCGCAATCCCGTGGCTCTGACGCTGCTTGCTCCGGGCGTGATTTCTCCAAACATCAGTACAATGAACAACGGCATTCGCAGTCAGGGTAACGGCCGTCCCTACGTGAACGGCAACCGCGAGGAAGCCAATAACTTCCTGCTCGACGGTATCGACAACAACCTGACCACCGAAAATCAGACCGCCTATCAGCCGAATTTGGACGCGATTCAGGAATTTCGCATGATCACGAACAACGCTTCCGCGGAGTTCGGCAACTTCCAGGGTGGCGTCGTCAACGTCGTCATCAAATCTGGCACCAACCAGTATCACGGCAACGTATTTGAAGACCTTCGTAACGACAAGCTCAACGCGAACAACTGGGGTAGCAACTGGCACACAAATCCGATCATTCCTCGCCCTCCGCTTCGTTGGAACCAGTTCGGCGGAACCCTCGGCGGCCCGATCTTTAAGAACAAACTCTTCTTCTTCGCCGACTATCAGGGATTGCGCAAAGATAGCCCTGGCTCACCAGGCAGCTTCTCGGTAATTCCACTGGATTTCCGCAGCGGTGATTTCTCCCGGTTGCTCCTTCCTGCCAACGGTGGAATCCAGCTTTATAATCCTTACTCGGTCAGTTCTAATGGAACACGCGCTCCATTCCCGAACAACCAAATTCCTGTCAGCCTCTTCAGCACCGCGGTCAAGAATCTGTTTGCCAACCCGGCGCTGTACCCGGCGCCCTTAAGTAGCGACCTCCGGTTCAATCAGTTCAACTCCGCTTCTTCGTTTGTCAATTCCGATCAGGGCGATTTTAAATTGGATTGGAAAATTTCCTCTAAAGACGATTTTTCCGGCCGCTATTCCAATGGCCGCCAGGATACGCCAACCATCAACTCTTTCCCGCTCACGTACAACAGTTTCGATACCGCGCCGTTCTCCAACGGTGTGTTGAACTGGACTCACACGTTCAACGCATCGCTCGTAAACGAAGCGCGCGCCGGTGTGAATAACGTCACTCGCAATAACGGCGGTGCGGATAAGGGCTTGGGCGACATTGCGCAGAAACTCGGCATCGCCGGTGCGGGCGCAGGCCTCTTGTCGTTGCAGGGTTTCACTTACGCAAACGGCATCGGCAATGCAAATATCGGTACACAGCAGTTATTCGCCAATACAACATGGCATTACGCCGACAACCTGACTATCATTCGCGGCCGTCACATGATTAAGGCCGGTGGACAGGTTCTACGTCAATGGGCCAATGTATTCTATTCCGGCAACAACGGGCGAACCGGTTTCATCAACTTCAACGGCCAGTTCACGCAAGGGCCAAGCGGTACGTCGCCAACTTCAAAGGCCGTCTCCGAAGCTGATTTCGTCCTCGGACTTCCCAACGATCTGGGTCGTGGTTTGAGTTCCGGTACCTGGGGACAGCGCGCCACCATCTACGGCATTTACGGTCAGGATGATTGGCGGGTTACCGACAACCTGACTCTGAACCTCGGCTTGCGCTGGGAATATCACACACCGCTCGTCGAAGTAGAAGACCGGCAGGCGAACTTCGGTTTGTTCACCGGGCAACTGGAACTCGCCGGCAAAGACGGCAACAGCCGCGCTCTCTACAACCCGTACAAGAAGGATTTCCAGCCGCGAATCGGCTTCGCCTGGACTCCGGACGCCCTGGGTAAGAAATTGGTTGCGCGCGGCGCGTACACAATCTCTTCGTTTATGGAAGGAACCGGAACGAACCTGCGCTTGCCTCTGAATCCGCCGTTCGAAGCGGAGTTCGAGACCGTCTATCAGGCCTCGTTGCTCAACCTTCCCACCACCAACCTCGATCAGGGTCTCAGCGGACTCAATCCTAAGAACCCCTACGTCGGAGCAAACATCCGCCTCTGGGATCCCAACGTTCGTCCCGCTGAAACGCAGCAGTGGAATTTCACTCTCGAATATCAGCTTCCGGCCAATAACGTGTTAAGCGTGGGGTATGTCGGCCAACACGGTACGCATTTAATCGCCGCGATGCCGTTCTTCCAGAAACAGCTCATCAACGGGCAAGTGTTCCCTAGCCCTTATCTTGCCGGCAATCCAACGCTGGTGAGTCAGATCACGCAGATTTCCGGCACTCAGTCCGGAGCGAATCAAAAGTACAACTCGATGCAGACCTCTCTGCATAAGCGGTTCAGCTCAGGCATTGAGTATCAGATCTCCTACACGTGGTCCCACGGTATGTCCGATTCCATCGGCTATTACGGCGACGGCGGCCAATCCGGATCGCAATCGGCGTACATGCAGAATCTCTACGACCGGCGCGCCGAGTGGGGTCCGTTCCTGGCCGACTCCAGGCACAATTTCGTAGCGTCGTACTACTACGAACTGCCGTTCGGCAAAGGCAGGAAATTCGGCTCCAATCTGAACCGGGGCGTGGACGCGGTTCTAGGCGGTTGGGAAATGGGCGGCAACTTTAGCGCACACACTGGCTTCCCGTTGACAATCAAAGCAACGGACCGTTCCAACACGTTGGCTCGCAGCGCTCGCGCGAACGTCATTGGAGTCCCGAACGATTCACACATCGTTGGGCCAGGCAATCACTGGCTTGACGTAAGTGCCTACTCGCAACCTGTAGCGTTTACCTTCGGCAACGCCGGGACAGGCACGGAGCGAGGCCCTGGCGCGGCAATCTTCAATCTGTCGCTGTCCAAGCGTTTCGCCCTCACAGAACACAAATACTTCGAACTCCGCGGTGAAGCCTTCAACCTGGCCAATCACCCGGTCTTCAACAGCCCGATTTCGCAGACCATCACTGCATCAACCTTCGGCGAAGTGTCCAGTACACAAGGCGAGCGGAGCGTGCAGGTAGTCGCGAAGTTCTACTTCTAAACAACCTCACAGTTTAAATATTCAGGGCGCGTATCCAACTCAGGTTGGGAACGCGCCCTTTTTCTTGATGGTGAGTGTCAAAACAGAGCGCAAAGGGTGCGGCGCCCACCTAAGAGAAGTCAGAAACCGATCGCGCCGTACTCCGTTTTGCGCGATTCAAACAGAGCGCAAAGGGTGCGGCGCGCCCCTCAGAGAACTCAGAAACCGATCGCGCCGTACTCCGTTTTGCGCGA
>Ga0105240_10006524_pt1 | contig 17133 bp, 20 predicted proteins | sample KBSC54metaG_FD_80426 | JGI IMG/M metagenome (GOLD analysis project Ga0105240, IMG submission 80426) | Corn rhizosphere microbial communities from Kellogg Biological Station, Michigan, USA - KBS C5-4 metaG | ecosystem: Host-associated > Plants > Roots > Rhizosphere > Soil | place: Michigan, USA...
GACGCGCCGCCCCCCAACGACGGCATGCGCTTCGTCAGTGCCGGCGCGCAAGCCGACAACCATGGCAACCAGCAGATCCTGTCCACGCTGAGCCTGCCCATCGGCCAGCACGCCTGGCTGCAGGCGGGCGGGGGCAAGTCGCGCAGCGACGCCGCTTCCGGCGGCCGCAACCCGGCGATCGCCACGGCCGGCGCGGGCGTCGCGGGCAGGAACGCGCAGCTCACCATCAACACGGCCCAGCGCCTGGACGGCAGCCGCTACCGCCAGTCGGACGTCGGCGCGTCCCTCGACTGGAAGCAGGACGGCAACGACATCGGCCTGGACGTCACGCACCGCCGCTCGCGCGCCACCGGCACGGCGGCGGTGTCCGACGGCGCCGGCGGCTCGACGCTCGTGCCCGCGCGGGCGCGCGTCACGGGCACGGGCGTGGGCGTGCACGGGTCGTTGCAGGTCAGCGAACGCTTGAGCCTGTTCGGCGCGGTCGCGCACAACCACTACAGGACGAGCACCCGGCAGGGCGACCCGGCGGCGGGCGGCCTGCTCGGCTCGAACCCCATCCTCGCGCGCACGCTGCTGGGCGCGACGTCGATCGTCAATCGCGACGAGGTCGCACTCGACCACAGTGCGCTGGTCGGCGCGAGCTATCGGTTCGACAAGGTGGCCGTCTCGGGCGACTACACCACCGGCGCGGTCGACGGCGGCGGCACCTTGCGCAGCGTCGACCTCAAGGCCGCGTTCGACGTCGCCCCCGGCTGGCGCCTGTCGCCGGGCGTGGGCCGCGGCTCGAGCGGCCAGGGCGGGCATGCGACGTACGCGTCGATGGCGGCGACCTACGGATGGTGAGGCGCGACGCCGACCACACCGGCCGGCTCAGCGTACATTCCTCGCCGCCGACATGGCGCGCGAGTACTTCAGCCACGCGTTTGCGAATACCGCCTCGTGATCTCGTCGGACAGGATGATCGATCCGTCGGGCCGGTCGATCCGCTCCACGAAAAAGCCGCAACTGATTGCGCGAAACGCGGCGGCGAGCGCCTGTGGTTCCGTCAGGTAGCCGTTGGGCGCGTCCGCGGTCCCGGGCCTCAAGGCCTGCAAGTCGGAATGGCTCGGCGTCCAGAAGAGCAAGTACAGCGAGTCCATCAGGTATCCAGTCGCTCGAGGGCGCGCAGGACCACGGAGATCGCGGCGATGCAGTACCCGATGCATCATAGGCCTTCGCGCCATTGGCGTCGTGGATCGTGTGCGCCCAGGGCCCGACTACCAGAACTTCCACCACGGCTTGCCCGGCCCCGGCGGTGCCGCACCCGGGCTCCCCGAAGGCTTGCGCCGCGATTTCAACTCCGCCAATTCCTGCCCGACGGCCGCCACCAGTTCCGGCACCTCGGCATAGTCCTCGGTCGCCATGACCGCCTCCAGCCGGGCGATCGTCAACGCAAGGTCCTGATCGAAGTTCTCGATGGGCCACACGTAGACCCGCCCGAGCATGACGAACACGGCCGCGGCGGCCCTGACGATGTCCGGTTCATCGACCGGATCGGCCTGGATCCCCTTGAGCCACTCGTCCCGGAGGCGCGTCCGGTCCATGAAGTCGCCGAACCAGTCGGCGGCCTGGTCGTTGTCCCACGGTTGCAAAGCCCACATTCCCACTGCAATCTCCCATCCATGTGTCGTGTCGGTCCGCGGCCTCGGTGGAAGCAGTCGACGTCGCGCATTCTGGCTTGCCATCGGCACTGGCGGGGCAAGAGCCGACTCCAACTCGTGCAGATGGCAACGACGAGTTCTGGCCGTGCCTTGCACGCTCATTTCGAAGGCAGTCGCTCCAAACGATAGGGCTGCCAGCTCGTCTCGATGACCCTGCAGCTCGGGCTGCCGTCAACCCACTCCTGCATCCACCTTCCTTCCAGCTTCCCGGATTCGGCGAAAGACAAGGTGATCGGCAACCAACCGACGGTCACGCCCTTGCACAACGGACTGTCGTTCGTCGGCTTGAGCAAGACCTCGCCCACGAACTTCGAGCCGACGAGCTTCCCGCGGATGACGGTCTCGCCAACCTTGAATCCCAACTGCTGTTGCGGGGGGCTCACCTTCACGTAGCGCGCGACGAATCCTTTCCCGAAAGGGGAGAAGCGCAGGACGCTGGAAGCCGGGTAGTTGTCGGACTCGAACCACAGGCCATCCAGACTGAAACCCGATGTCGTCGCCGCAGTATCGGGCGCCATGGCCGGCTCGGCGCCAGGCGTCGCGAAGCAGGCCATCGCCAGGTGAAGCGCCACGAGGCGCCGTGTCACGCAAAGCAGGAGTCGATTCATCGTTCAATCTCGGCCAACGGCAGGAGGGCTGGCAACTGCCGGGGATCCGCTCGATGCCGTCGCCATGGGAGCGATGTTGCCAGTGTCGTGTACACGGACGCCATGGTTGCCTGCGAAAAAGGTGTGCAAGCCTTCAACCTCGATGCTGAAGACCTCGGTCTTGTGTCCCTCGTCGAAAACGCCCGACACGACCGTGCGAACCCCATTGATCGAGTCCAACACGTCGCCGGCTGTCAGCGAACGCGCCTCGATCCAACCGCGCCCTTGCACCCAGAAAGGCGTTCCAGGTGTCGTTCCGATGCTGTCGGCGCCAGCAATGTCCGATTGAGTGACGACACGAACGAACTCCACACGGGAGCGTTCGAGGTATCGGGCGATCGCGCAAGGTGCGATGCCGCTGGTCTCCTCGCCACGCGCGAGCACCAGATCGCCGACCGACAGGAATTGAACCTCCACGAAACGGCCACCGGGCGTCTGCACGTGCGTGCTGTACTCCAAACCCGTCGGGTTCGGATCGGAGCCTTGCGCTGTAGCTTCGAGAGTCATCTTCGTCTTGTCGTGGTTCGCCGCAGTCCTCGAGACCGAGAACGAATCGACTCCAGCTGGCCGCCAGCGTGCTTACGCGAAGGGCCTCAGCGGTGGCTCCGGCAGGGTATCGGGAGCCTGATCCCCGAAGGCATACACCTCAAGGCCACTGAGTCTGCCTTCGTTCTCGTAGATGAACGCACCGAACGGTGGCGTTGACGTGCCAAAGAGGAATTCGCCAAGTATCTTCACGCCTGGTGGCGCAGGCGGCTGCCCTCTGAGCTGGAAGTTGACGCTCGCGCATCCGCATTTGCAACGCCACGGCGTTGCTTCGAGGTCGTCGAGCTGCGACAGAAACGTCTTGGCCTCAGGGATGCCGTTCTCCAGCATCCAAGTGGCGAGCGCACGCTCGGAATGAGACAAGGGACGGTTGGCTGACGGCGAGCTCATTGCTCGCGTAGCCTACCCGAAACCCGCCGTTGGCGAACGACGGTGTGTGGCCGTTGCGGACATCGTGCATCCGGCGGGAAGCGGTGAGATTCGAACCCTTATCTGAACCTCTCTCCGGTGTTGAAGGGGGTGCAGGGGGACGATTCTCTTGTGGACAACTTGCTTGGAACCAGTTGCACGTTTGTGCATCTGGATTGCGTGACCTTGTGGGCTGGGCATTCAAATCCGGGCGAGAGAGGCAGTACACAGCAGAGCATTGTTGGCCACTTCTCGCCCAAGCGATCGATCGAGAGGCGTGCGACGGCGGGAGGCCAGTCAGGGAGCGCAGCTACAATTTCGATTACGGAGACGTGGCCGAGCGGTTTAAGGCTCTAGTCTTGAAAACTAGCGAAGGGGAAACCCTTCCGTGAGTTCGAATCTCACCGTCTCCGCATTCTGCTTCCGCGCGGCGATGTCCTTGCCGACGCCTGGACGAATGACCGGAATGACCGACGAGTTGCCGTCGATGTCGATGGATGTGATCACGCGCAGGGTCTGAACCGTGGAGTGCTCATCGGCCAGACGGGCCCTGGCTGACGCGATGAGATCCCTGCCCTGACATCCGGGCGCCCACCAGTTGAGAATCCGAGGGGAGTAGTTCGAAGCCAATGCTGTGATGGCTAGTAGCTAAGGCCGGGCGGAAAATGCCGTTCCACTCCGCAGAGTCGACTTCGTCACTTCGGCTTTCGCACCCACCGGCGTCTTGGTGGCCCATCTGCGGCATCCTCCATCACCCGGGCCTTCGCGGTGGTCTCGTTGAGTGATTCCAAGGCTTTGCGCCTTGTAGCAGGCGGCCTTCGCGGCATGCTTGCCAACTCCACTTCCGCCCGCCTCCTGCATGCTCATCAACCTCGGCGCGCTTCTGGATTGAGAGAGGGGCAGTGAACGCCAGCGAGGCGGCCGGTCGGCACGGCAAGCGCGGTTCCGGACAATCGGCCGCTCCTGAGTCTTGAAACGGAACTCGCGAACCCTAAGTCGCGTCTGACGCCAATCAACCACGGTTCAGATGAGGACCTGAATCATGACCAAGACCACCACGTCAACGTGCCCCGTCTTCGATTCGCATCGGGATTGGCACCTGACGGCGACGCCGGAACGCGAGCATGCGTATTTCCTCGCGCGCGAACTGTTTCGGCGCGCCCATCCCATTCCCGGCCTTCGACCCTTGCCGCCTGAAGTCTTGCCGATGCGTCGCGCACGGCCGCATCCTCGGCAAGAACGCCGTGCGGTCGGCTCGACCGCACGGGGCCCCGCGCGCGGGAGCGAGCAAGCCTGACCATCGAATATAGGGTTTTTACTTATCTCGAGGAACTTGAAACCGTCTCGGCGGAACATAGTTTCCGGTCGACATCACCACGCCAATCAACGATTCGGAAAAGGACTGAATCATGGCCAAACCCTCGTCAAACTCTCGCGGCTGCCCCCTGTCCGCAAATTCGGCCCCGCGCCCTCGCGCATCGATGAGCGCGACACAACTGCAGGCCTACTTCATGGCACGAGAGACGCTTCGGCATCTGAAGCCTTCGGCGACCCCTTGCGTTGCCAGGGGCGTGGCCATCGGCGGCTCCCCGCCGCCGGCCGCCTGACCGCGATCCCGGCTACGAACGCGTGAAGCACCTTGGGGTGCTCGCGTGCAATCGCGTCCGCGCTGCGGCCGAAGAGCCGCCGACGGGCGCAAGCGGCGATGCCCCGCATTGGCATCCACCCCTCGACTCGGAGGTTCAACATGCTCGAAACGATGTTCTACCGCCCTCAAGGGCTCTTCGACCAGCTCAACAGCCTTCACCAGGCCTTGACCCGGTCACTGGCCGCAGACGGCTTGCCCGACGCGATTCGCTCGGTCGGTGCCGGCAGCTATCCTGGAGTCAACGTCGGCCGGACGGCGAAGACCGTGGAGGTCTACGCGTTCGCCCCCGGCCTGGACGCCGCGTCCATCGACGTGACCGTGGAGCGCGGCGTTCTGAAGATCTCCGGCGAGCGCCGCGCTGGCGACCAAGCCAAGGATGCCAAGGTGCAGGCCTACGCCGCCGAGCGTCCCTTGGGTCGCTTCTCGCGCGGCCTTTCGCTGCCCGACGACGTCGACACCTCCAAGGTGGAAGCGAAGTACCGCGATGGCGTCCTGCAGGTCAGCATCGGCCTGCTGGAGTCCGCCCAGCCGCAGCGCATCCAGGTGCAGTGACCCTCAACCCTCAACGACCAGGAAAGGAAACGTCATGTCCAAGACCGACCTGGCCACGACCCAACGTGGCCGTTCCGAGGTAGCGGAGAGCGACTCCGACCGCAACGAATCCGGTTCGCGGCACGCGGCCATTCCCGCCGTGGACATCTTCGAGGATGCCGGCGGCATCACGCTGCTGGCCGACATGCCCGGGGTGTCCCGCGACAACCTCGATGTTCGCCTTGACGGCGATTCCCTCGCCATCGAAGGCAAGGTGAACATCACGATGCCCGAAGGCATGCGGGCGCTGTGGGCCGAGGTCAACGTCCCCCGCTTCCGCCGCACGTTCACGCTCAGCCGTGAGCTGGACGCCAGCCGCATCGAGGCCAACCTCAAGGACGGCGTACTCTCGCTGCGCATCCCGAAGCAGGCGCATGCGCAGCCGCGGCGCATCGCCGTGCAGACGGGCTGAGCAGGCGAAGGAGGCATGCCATGCACGCCGAATGCTTTCGCGTCAAGGTTCCCGCCAGCAGCGGCATCGCCGGCTTTACCGCGGGCGGTCAGCGTGTCTCGGTCATGCCGGGCGAATACGTTGTCCACCGGGTCAAGCCCAAGGTGCCGGTGGGCGGGATCGCGGAAGCCCTTCGCTTTCTCGGTGCGGACCCGCATGGGCGCGATGTTCACGTTCCCGTGGAACGCGGTGTCGAGGTCCAGGCTGTCCTGAAAGGCGCTGAAGCGCTGTCGAACTGAATACCGGCGCCTCTTGGCGCCGGTATTCATCCGCGGCCGCTTGCTCGCCTCGGCCGGGCTGCATCGGCCCGTTCCAATTCGGAGGTTGGCGGGCCCCGCGCGGGTCCGCAGGCCACGTTGCGGGCTGGACCATCGCGTTCGTTTCTTTGAGTGGGTAACTACATGCTTGGATATCCGAGCGCGCAGTGCTTCGCGCGCTGCTGGCAGATCGTCCTCATTGCTGCAGCGTTGGCCATGATGCCAAGACCAGTCGGTGCTTCCGCCTGCGATGACGCCATGGACTGGAACCGCGTCAGGGACCTCGAGAAGGAGGCTGCCAGCCTCAGGTCGCAGGTCATCCGTGCCACGCTTCCTGTCGTCAAGGACGAGCGTGAGGCCGTCGCATCAGCAGACCCGTCGGCGCATGCGCATGCGCTCAACGAACAGCTCGGTCTCCTCGAACTGGCCAGCTCGATCGCCGAAACAAGAGCCAGGCTGGCGACGGCCATCAGCCTGGTCGAGGCGCAGCAGTCCATGCGTTCCGAAGGGGACAGGGCCGTCCTGCGCCGAATGATCAGGAAGCTGGCGCCTTCGGCCGTCGACGCAGCGGACAACGCACTGGCTGCATCCGATGAAGTCGCATCCTCGACGCAGCGCCGCAGCATCAGACTGCTGGCCGCGGACATCCGCAAGTTTCTGGCTCGCACGCGTGATGCCTTCCAAGCCTGCGTCGATCCAGCGTCCATCTCGTTGTAGCGATCGTGCCCAGGCGGCGTTGACCTTCGCAGGTCGCGATACCCGGCCAGAGCCCTGTCAACCCGTCGAAAGGATGCTCCGTTTTCCTGACGTCTTGCCTTCAACTTGCATCCCATGACCAGCCGCTCATTTCATCGCGAGCCGCCGGCTCGCTACGCGCCCGACCGCCATGCGCTCCTGAAGGAGAGGGGTATCCAGATCGACGACGTCGTCTCCGTCATCGACTCGCGGGGCGGCGCCGCGTATCCGGGTTCCGTCGAGATGGGCCTGGCCAATCGCTTCCCTCACGTCGACGAGGCCGCGCGACAACGCGCGGTGGCAAGGGCCCTTGCCAATCGAGCCATCGTCATGACGGCGCGCGGCGTACTCGAGCCGCGAAGGGGCCAGGACGACTGAGCTCGCAGACTTGGCCTGGGCATTCCTTTCCTGGAGACTTGTGACTGACAAATCCATCGGGTGCGTCCCATGATCTTCGAAGTCATTCAGCAGCAACTGGACGCCTTGCGAAGGCCACTGGCGGCCGTCGTGCTCAGCACGCTGCCGCGCGAGGACTCGCCGGTGCTGCTTCTGCTTCACTGGCATGGCTTCGCGCCGGACAGCGATCGGCCTGCATCCTCTCGCGCGGCGTCGCTTCCGCTGCCCAGTTCTGCGCTCCAGTTGAGCCCCCGCTGGCTCCGTCTGGAGGAGCTCGACCGCGACATGCTCGACGCCGCCTGGCAGCTGGGCGCGTGGAGCCTCGTTCGGGAAGAGCGCCGCGGGTGCGAGGTGGCCGGCGCGGCTCCGCGCGAGGCGCTCGCATGTCGCCAGGCCTTTGGGGACAACCCCTTCGATCCGGACGACGACTCGCACCTCGTTGCAGAAGCGCCCGACCGGGGCGCCATGGTGTCCGTCGCGGCGCGCATGGGCTACGTCAGCTGGAGCTTCCGACCGGTCGCGCACGGCCTGTGGCGCGACGCCGGGGCGGACGACAGCCTGCAGGCCGATGGCCGCCGGCAGCCACCATGCCCTGTGACGCCCCACGCGCCGGTCGGGACGCGCCTTGTTCGCAAGACTTACCAGCTCGGACGCATCCATCGAATCGTGCTGCCTTGAGGAGATCACTTCGATGAATGAAGCGAAGTTCAACCCCGTGCTTTGAGGCCTTGAAATCATCATCATTGCCTCTACGTCGCTGATCGGTTGAACCGGACGTGGGCCCGAGGCCACCACCCCGTCGACCGATTCTTTGTCAATCATCTGCCATCTGAAAGGAGACCCCATGCAAATCCGTCCCCTCTACGACCGGATCATTGTCAAGCGCATCGATCCGCTGCGTCAGACCGCCTCGGGAATCGTCATTCCCGACACGGCGGCCGAAAAGCCCGAGCAGGGCGAAGTCATCGCCGTCGGCAACGGGCGCCTGCTCCAGGACGGCTCCGTCCGGGCGCTGCAACTGCAACCCGGCGAACGCGTGCTGTTCGGCAAGTACGCAGGCCAGACGGTCAAGCTCGACGACCAGGAACTGCTGGTGCTGCGCGAGGAAGACGTTCTGGGCGTCATCGAAGCCAGCAACGCCGCGCCGGTTCTGAAGGCCGCCTGATCGCGGCCGCCCATCCCTCAACTTCAAAGGAGACTCAAGGAGTAAGCCATGGCTGCCAAGGAAGTTCAATTCCGTGACGAAGCCCGTGCCCGCATCGTGAAGGGCGTCAACATCCTCGCCGAAGCCGTCAAGGTCACGCTCGGCCCGAAGGGACGCAACGTGGTCCTCGAGCGCAGCTTCGGCGCGCCGGTCATCACCAAGGACGGCGTGTCGGTCGCCAAGGAGATCGAACTGCGCGACAAGCTCGAGAACATGGGCGCCCAGATGCTCAAGCAGGTCGCCTCCAAGACGGGCGATGTCGCCGGCGACGGCACCACCACCGCGACGGTGCTCGCGCAAGCCATCGTCAACGAAGGCATGAAGCTGGTGGCGACCGGCCTGAACCCGATGGACCTCAAGCGGGGCATCGACAAGGCCTGCGAGACGGTGGTGGCCGAGCTCAAGACGCTCTCCAAGCCGTGCTCCACGAGCAAGGAGATCGCCCAGGTGGGCGCGCTGTCCGCCAATTCCGACCAGGCCATCGGCGACCTCATCGCCAAGGCGATGGACAAGGTCGGCCAGCAAGGCGTGATCACGGTGGAGGACGGCAAGTCGCTGGACAGCGAGCTCGACGTGGTCGAGGGCATGCAGTTCGACCGCGGCTACCTGTCGCCCTACTTCATCAACAACCCGGAGAAGCAGACGGCGGTGCTCGACGATCCCGCCATCCTGCTGTGCGACAAGAAGATCTCGAACATCCGCGAGCTGCTGCCGGTGCTCGAGGAGGTGGCCAAGGCCGGCAGGCCCCTGCTGATCATCGCCGAGGAAGTCGAAGGCGAAGCGCTTGCGACCCTGGTGGTCAACAGCATGCGCGGCATCCTCAAGGTCGCGGCCGTCAAGGCGCCTGGCTTCGGCGATCGCCGCAAGGCCATGCTGCAGGACATCGCCGTGCTCACCGGCGGCACCGTGATCGCCGAGGAGGTCGGCAAGCAGCTCGAGAAGGCCACGCTGGCCGACCTTGGCCGCGCCCGTCGCGTGGACATCCACAAGGACGCCACGACGATCATTGACGGCGCTGGCGATGCCGAGCAGCTCGCCGCGCGTCGCAAGACGATCAGCGCCGAGATCGAGAGCGCCACGTCCGACTATGACCGCGAGAAGCTGCAGGAGCGCCTGGCCAAGCTCTCGGGCGGCGTGGCCGTGATCCGGGTCGGCGCCGCGACCGAAGTCGAGATGAAGGAGAAGAAGGATCGCGTGGATGACGCCCTGCATGCGACGCGGGCGGCCGTCGAGGAGGGCATCGTCCCGGGCGGTGGCGTGGCGCTCCTGCGTGCCCGTCGATCGCTCGAGTCGCTGCGCGGCGCCAATGCCGACCAGGATGCGGGCATCGGCATCGTCCGGCGTGCGCTCGAAGCGCCACTGCGGGCGATCAGCGCGAATGCCGGCGACGAGGCCTCCGTCGTGGTCGATCGCGTCCTTCGCGGCGAAGGACCGCATGGCTACAACGCCGCCACCGGCGAGTACGGCGACCTGCTGGCGATGGGCGTGATCGACCCGACCAAGGTCACCCGCACGGCGCTGCAGAACGCGGTGTCCGTGGCCGGACTGATCCTCACCACGGATGCCACGGTGGCTGAGCAGCCCAAGGACAGCAAGGCCTCGAGCGTGCCTTCAGAGGCTGACTTCTGAGCTTGGGCATCTGCCATCTTGCGGCCCGACGGGTTGCAAGATGGCTGGGTCAGGCTTGACACTCCCGGCCACGACAGGCCGGGGCACCGGCGGCGCGCCTGACCTCCAGCGTCGGGTGCACCGTCGGTGCGCATTCAGAACTACCAGGGGTGCGCGAGCAGCCCAGTCGTCGCCGCACGGGGTATGCAGCTCGCCAGCCATGCAACCGGCAAACGCGATAATCGCAATGGATCTCCAGCCAACGTCAAAGCGCGCCGCCGCCGTCTCCAACCGGTGATGCAGGTGGGGGCGTGGGCCGGTGTGTCGCTGGTGGGCGAACGGCCTCAACCCGGTCGTCGTCGCAGGTCGGCCGACCTCGAAGACTGGCCGGCGGGCCGATCTACCTGTGAATCTCGTTGTCTCGCAATCTGCAAATCGGACGTGCAATCGAACACCATGGATGCTTCAGCGCCGCAAGAGCTTGCACCGTCGGCGCTGCCGAAGAGGGTTGCCCCAACCAGCGTGTCGCTGGTCCTTGGCAGCGGCGGTGCACGCGGCCTGGCGCACATCGGGGTGATCCAGTGGTTGATCGAGAACGGGTATGACATCCGTGCCATCTCGGGATCGTCGATGGGCGCGCTGGTGGGCGGCATCTTTGCTGCCGGCAAGCTCGACGTCTACGCTGACTGGGTCAGGGCGCTCGAGCGCCTGCACGTGCTGAGACTGCTGGACCCCACCATCGGCAGGCCCGGCATCTTCAAGGGCGAACGCATCATCAGCGTCCTGCGCGAGCTGATCGGCCACTTCGACATCGAATCGTTGCCGATCTCGTATACCGCGGTTGCCACGGACCTGGAATCGGGTGACGAGATCTGGCTTCGACAGGGTGATCTGTTCGACGCCATCCGCGCCTCCATGGCCACGCCCTTGGTGTTCACCCCCTTCAAGCACGGCGAGCGATGGCTGATCGACGGTGCGGTCGTCAACCCTGTGCCGATCGGTCCCACCCTGGGCTATTCGACCGACCTGACCGTCGCCGTCGACCTGAGCGGTCCGGCAGAGATTCGCCGGAAAGCTCCATCGGACACATTCCTGCCCCGCAACAACGGCTACCGCCGACGCATCCTCAATTTCCTGGACTGCGTGCGCCCCGCCAAGACCGTCAAGGAACCCTCGCGCGGGATGATGAATGTCGCGATGGTCTCGATGCAAGTCATGCAGGACACCATCGCGGGACTGCGGATGTCGGCGTACTCGCCGGATGTCATGATCGAGATACCTAGAAATGCCTGCGGCTTCTTCGAGTTCTGGAAGGCGGACGAACTCATCGCGCTGGGACGCGAGCGTGCTTCGCAGGCATTCCTCGCGCAAAGAGCTCCCTCGAACGTAGCGGCACTTTGAGCGCAATCCGAGGCAGTGTGCGAAGCGGTTCGAGCATTCGCTGCGCTCGCGCAGGTAAGGCACGATCTTGCCAAGGCCGCCGTCTAAGATTCAGAACGCTTGCACCTTGATTCAAGAAGATGATGAGACTGTCCCGCCGTGCGATCCTTCTTCTCCTCGCCGCGTGCTTGGCCAATGCCTGCGTCGCCGCGCCACCCCGTGCTGCGGCGCCGCCCAGGGCCATCGCCTCCCGCGGGCCGCTGAACGAAGAAGAGCTGAACAACATCTCCGTGTTCAAGGGTGTATCGCCCTCGGTCGTCAACATCACCGCACTGGGATTGGAGCGCGACTTCTTCTCACTCAACGTGCAGCAGGTGCCCCAGGGCACGGGCACCGGCTTCTTGTGGGACGCGCAGGGCCACATCGTCACCAACTTCCACGTCATCCAGGAAGCCGCCGCGGCGCGCGTCACGTTGGCCGACCATACGAGCTACCGCGCGGAATTGGTCGGCGCGTTCCCCGATCGTGACATCGCGGTGTTGAAGATTGCCGCGCCCGCATCCAAGCTTCGCCCTGTGCCCGTCGGCACGAGCCGTGACCTGCAGGTCGGCCAGAAGGTGTACGCCATCGGCAATCCCTTCGGGCTGGATCAAACGCTGACCACCGGCATCGTCAGCGCGTTGGACAGGGAGATCGAATCGGTAACCCACCGCAGCATCAAGGGTGCAATCCAGACCGACGCGGCCATCAATCCTGGAAATTCCGGCGGCCCGCTGCTCGACTCGGCCGGTCGGCTGATCGGCGTGAACACTGCCATCTTCAGCCCCTCGGGCGCGAGCGCCGGCATCGGCTTCGCGATTCCCGTGGACGAGGTCAACCGCATCGTGCCGCGCCTGATCCGCGATGGCCGCATGGTGCGGCCCTCTCTGGGCGTGACCGCGGCGCCACCCGAACTCAGCCACGCGCTCGGCCTGCCCAAGGGAGTGGCATTGGTGCGGGTGCAGCGCGGAGGACCGGCCGCCCGTGCCGGGCTCGAGCCCTTCAGCCGCGGAGACAACGGCAACATCGTGGCCGGCGACGTGATCACCGCGATCAACGGCGATCCGATCGAATCGCTCGACGACATGCTCACCACACTGGAGCGCCTGCAGCCGGGTGACACATGCACCCTGACCATCTGGAGAAACGGCGCGACGCGCCGACTGGCCGTGAAACTGGCGGAGTCGGACGATTGAGTTGCCTTCAGCGTCGGCTTGGCGGCGTGGTCCTTCGGCGTTGAGGATCGACCAAGCTCAGTCTCGGCGAGCAGCCGCGCCGCCAAGCACCGCCAACAGCCGCTTTGATCCGTAGAGAAGACATGCTGAAACTTGCCAATCGCGATCCTGGGGACTAGGCAGCCGCTTGCTGATCACGCTCGTCGGCGAGACGCGGCGCCGCGGCGTGCCGAGGCTGGTGCATGGCACGACGTTGTCGACCAACGTCGCGATACTGAGTCGACGGGGCCAAAAGCAACGCCTCGACCATCCGAGGATCAGTCCGACGCGGCCCGCGTGCTCAAACGTTTGAACGTTGCTGGGGGCGGATGGCATGCGGCTCGCATGCAGGCATCGCTCCAGTCAGCGATGCGCCTCCTTGAGGGGAGGGCTTGATTGAATCAGTGCTGTGCAGCCAAATGTGTGCCTGCAGTGTAAGCTTCCCTGGAGCCTGAGGAGAAGCAATGCATCGCCCGAGCGCCTCGTCACTGCGTCGCATCACCTACGTCAGCCTAGCAAACGATGAACTGCCCGCGACCGACGTCCGTCAAATCCTTGGACTGGCCGCAGTCCTCCATCGGCGCCACGACCTTTCTGGCCTCTTGGCATATACAGGGCGGCACTTCTTTCAGGTGATCGAAGGCGTGGACGCCGAAGTGGAAGATCTCTTGATCCAGATTCGGGCGGACAACCGGCACCAGCACATCCGGGTGTTGTGCGACGAGCCCGTCCGGAATCGAATCCACGATCGTTGGACCAGCCTCATCGTCGACAGCCTGGACCTTGTCGACCAAGTGGATGCCGCTCATGCGGCCGAATCGTTCGACCGTGACCAGACCCAGGAGCTGACGTATCGGATCGCGGCGCTGGATGGGCGTCACGGCCTCCTCGCAACCTGACCTTGGAACGTTGGGCAGGTTGGACACTGCACGCGGCTTGAACCCGTGGTCTGCGTAGCAGACCGAGCGCGTCCGCGCAGAAGACGATCAGGCCGTGTGCGCGCGCCCGCCATGTTCAGGTTGCCGAATTCGATGGCGCTTGCCGCCAGGGTCGCCGTCGACAGTGCATTGCGGAGTTCATGGACCAGGAAGCCGACCCGCTCAGCGGTCACCTTCGCGTGATGTGTCGAGACCCGAGCGTCGCGTTGGGCAGTGAACTCCATCACGGCGTCCGCAATGGCGTTGTCCAGACAGCGATTCAAGGTGAGGAATTCGTCGACGGCGAACGGCGCGTCACGCTCGAAGGCCAAGTCCGTGATGGCCTGGCAGAGGTCTCCATGCTTTCGCTCTCGTCGCGCTCGCCCGTATTGCTCCGCGAAAGATAGTCACGGCGCCGATTCCAGTGCCATGGCGCAGTAGCAAGACGCCGAACCCGCTGCACGCGCGCGTAGACAAGAAAGAGCGCGGATGGTCTTGCTCCCGATGGCGTTGATCACGTCACACCGGCAGCCAATCGCAGGCGCCCGCAGTCGCCGACCACACCGCCGTGGGTGACAGGCCTGCGGCGCAGGATTTCTCGAGTTCGATAGCGCCTGTCCGACACGTTCCACGTCGCAGGCGGACTTCATCTCTCGCTTCGTCCAGCAGCAGCACAAGATCGTGCATGCTCGGCTGACCGCCTTGGAGGTCGACGCCTTGAACGATGCGTCTCGCTGCTGAGCGGGCGGTCGGACTGGAGTTCGGATGGCACTCGAACACCGGCTCGCCATCAACCACATTGACTGCGCGACCGGAGCTGAATCCTTCGTTGCGCATCACGGTGCACCATGCATCGTCGGGATGGCCGGCCTCGTCCAAGGCAGCCTTCGCCTCCATCGGAAGAAGGTCGACGAAGATCGGATGTCTTGGCAACAGACCGGTCAGGTGAGTCGGCCAGGACACCGCGCCTGCCTTGAGTGCCAGTGCGTCGTCGGGCAGGAAGTGCGCGCCCACCGCATTGAAGAAGGCGGAGCGTCGACGAGTCACGACCTGCATGGATGTCGCATCGGACTTCGTTGCATGACTCAGCGAATGCTCTGAAAACATCGACACCCCTGGATGGTCACGCGAAAGCCATAGCACCGCCGACTTCAGCAAGATCGTGAGGAGATCCGCTGTGCCGTCGGGGTTGAAAAACTCGACGGCTTCGGCGTAGTCGCTGCACAGTGTCAAGGTACGCAAGCGGCGCACGATTCCCAGCTCTGGAGCGCCATAGGTCGCCAGGCCCAGATGAAACCAATGACGCTGACCGGTCGCATTGGAGCCGACGCGAACCTTGAGACTCCCGGCCTGGGCGACGGCTGACCGTCCGGTCAACGACAGGTGCCAGATCTGGCCGTGCTCGGACTCCGCGATCGACCTTCGAACCAGATATTCAGTCATACGTCCTGCCTTCACCGGGCATGTACTCGATCGGCGCGACGCGCACCGACCCGTGTTCCTGGAGTCCCAACCGGTGACCGCTCCTGGCGTCGACATCCATGGACGTCTCGCCCAGCATCCCCACGACCGCCCGGAAGACGTCGCGGCGCGTCGAGGCCATCAAATGCAGCACGCCGGGCGCGCCGCGGTCGGGCGTGCCCTTGCCTGCGCGTGCCTTGATGCGGGCTACTCGCGAGGAGGCGACGGTGCGCAGCCCGGCCACCTTGGCATCCACGATCGGTCCCGCGTCGAAGATGTCGACGTAGGTGTCTGCATCGAACCCTTCGTCCTGCAGGATCGAGAACGGCAGTTCTGCGACCGGGTGCAGCTGACCGATGGCCCACTGGGCGGACTGCGGCAGCAGTGCGACGTACAGAGGCGACTGCGGCAGAAGTTGGCCGATGAAGTCCTTGGTACGTCCGACGGCGATCCGTTCGGCCTCCGGATACGACAGTCCGAAGAACCGTTGCCCCACGGCCTCCCAGAAAGGGCACTGTCCGACGTCGTCGGCCAGGCCGGGACTCTCGGCTGCGATCCGCTCGGCAAACCTCTCCGGGAATTGGGCAATGAACAGCAACCGTCCGCGCGAAAGCAGTTGCGACGCCACGGAAGTTTCGTAGCCCGGTTCGATATAGAAAGAGGTGAGCAACGTCGCACCTGTCAGGTCCTGACACAGGTTGAGCGTGTGGATGCGTGTCTGCGTCGCGTTGGTCGCCGAGTGGACGATGTACTCGTTGCGGTAGCTGTAGAAGTGACGACCGGCCCCCGCGGCCGCGGCGATCCCGCTCGTTCCGACGATGCGGCCCACTTCGCGATCTTCCAGGACGAAAAGGTAGATCTCTCCGCCACTGGGCGCGTCCTCGCTGGCGAAGGCCTGCAGCGACCGCTGTATGCGCGCTTGCAGCTCCGCCCGGTCGGTGGGAAGCGTGGTGATGCCGAAGGCGCTGGCATTCGCGAGGCGCTCTATTGCGTCAATGTCGGAGGCTACCGCCGGACGCATGAGGAACCGCTCGAAGTCCATGGCTTCAATTTCATTGTTCATGGGCGTTCCTGGAATCGCTGTCGCTTTGGGCAACGACGGCCGGTTGTGATCGCCACGCGGCCGCTCGTCCGGCTCGTTCCTCCCGAGGCGTATGCCCGAAGTGGCCGCGGTAGGCCCGCGAGAAGTGGGGCCCCGATGCGAAGCCGCATTCGAGGCCGATTTGCAGGATGGAAAACGACGACTGTTGCAGCAGGCTGCGTGCGCGCTCGAGCCTGAGCTGAAGGTACCAGCGGGCCGGAAGTTCGTCCAGGTGTTGCTTGAAGAGCCGCTCGAGCTGGCGACGCGAGACGCCAACCAGATTGGCGATATCGTCTGCGGTCAGAGGCTCGCGCAAGTTCGCTTGCATCAGCGCGAGTGCCTCGCCCAGCTTGGCGGATGCCGAGACTGCGTTGGAGCGGGAGTGGCGCTGCCGCTCGTCGCCTGGCCGGAGACGCTCCAGGCCCATGGCGGAGGTCAATTGCTGTCCGAGCTTGCCGCCGTGGCGTTGGCTGAGCCAATGAATGGTCAAGTCCACGCTCGCGCTGCCGCCGCAGCAGGAAAGGCGTTGGCGATCGATCACGTGCAGGTGCTCCGAGACGATCGTCGCCGGGTATTCATGCGCCATCTCCGTCACGTGCTCCCAGCGGACCGCGCAGCGGTAGCCATCGAGTAGTCTCGCCCGGGCGAGCGCTGACGTCCCGCTGCCGATGCCCATCAAGACGGTGCCGATGGCTGCCGCGGCCTGGAGCGCTGCCTCAAGCGCGGCCAGCGTCGGGTCATCCTTGCTCGTCATGCGTGACGACACCACGGCCAACATCGCCAGACTCGGGGCAGTTGCCAGTGCATGGTCGACAGACAGGCGAATGCCCTGGCTGGTTGCCACAGGTGC
>Ga0105240_10006525_pt1 | contig 17130 bp, 9 predicted proteins | sample KBSC54metaG_FD_80426 | JGI IMG/M metagenome (GOLD analysis project Ga0105240, IMG submission 80426) | Corn rhizosphere microbial communities from Kellogg Biological Station, Michigan, USA - KBS C5-4 metaG | ecosystem: Host-associated > Plants > Roots > Rhizosphere > Soil | place: Michigan, USA...
GGCCGCTATATGTTATATGGCGCCTACTGCTTTTTGCCGTTATTTCAAAAGCCGGACCGGGAAGACATTTACCGGGTTCTTAAATGAAATAAGGATTGGCCATGCCTGTAAATTATTACAGGACAAAAACAATTCTGTAGCTGATAGTTGTTATAACAGCGGCTATAACAATCTTACAAGTTTTAATAAGCTTTTTAAAGTAATTAATAAGAAAACACCATCCAATTACAGAAAGCATTACAAGGAGTTGGAGGTATAAAAATTAATCTGACTTTCACATGCCCTCATCAAAATTACCATTTGCCGCCTCAGGAATATTTAATGCCGCCAGCAGTTGCTTCCAGCGCGCACTTATCTATAACTTCCTTGAGTTCCAGGTCAGATACTTGCTTCTGACTCTGGTTGTCACCCAAATTGTATGTTTGTCTACCGGGACAAAATATGCGAGCGAGTAACGAAGTTTAGTTGTTAATGTATAAATAAATCAGGCTGCGTATAACAGGAAGGCGTATACGCATTTTAAGAGAAATCCAGGTCCTTCCCGGCTTTATTTATAGGAACATTGCATGAACAACCTTCACTTGGATTTTGATTGCCTGAGAAGAAAAAGAATATATCATTATTAGTCGAAAGATTTCTTGGCTGGTTACAGCCTTATTTATTTTTCATACCAAAAGCAAGCCCACGCATAATTTACGGGACCTCCAAACCAATTCCATGATTCCATATCAAAACGTAAAGATTTTTTAAATGGTATTGCTTCTAAATTGCGTTCACGCGAATTAACCGTAGTGCCCCCTTTATCGGAGAAGTTTGCGTTGCTCAAAGGCTGCGAGTTAAAAATATGATTAAACGTTTCGGGATGACCCCAGGCATAGCCGTAATAATCTTCTGAACCTGTTCCAAAATCATCCGGAAATTTGCTGCCATCAATGTATATTTTTTCGTCTCCTTCTCCCCACCAACCTCCAACTGGCTTATTTACCTGGAGAATATCGCCTACGTATACGCCTGCTTTATTTTCCAAATCAATATAATTGAAATCCCTGCCTTTTTGTGCCACCGTCATATAATTTTCAATCTTTTTAAACATGGCATGAAAGTACATCGTATTATTATCCCATTTCCAGTCTCCTGCCGCAACCTTTAATAATCCATTTATAGGTTCACTTCCTTTGTTTAAAAGATGAATGGTGGCATTATGGTGATAGGGCATAACCCAATAATTCGCCATCGTCCCATTAGTGTCAACTTTGCTGTACCAGTTGGCGGACTTCATAAGCTGATCGCCGCACCCAAAGAAAAAACCTGCCGGAACATTCACGGTTAACCTACCATCAAATTCAATTTGAAAAACCAGTTTGCTAACAGCGTCATTTAGGCTGCCACCTTTTAATGATAAAAATATTTTTCTGACTGAACCCGTTCCTTGAAACTTTATAGATTTTGAAGCTCCGGGAATTAAATTAAATACGATACTTTTTGCTGATTTTTCACCGTCAATAACTGCTGTTTCTGCAGACTCTGCCATAAAATTATTAAAAACTTCATTTGTCGAATGCAGCAGGGCTGCAAACCTGGACGGTGTTTCGGCCGAAAAGCTGGTAACGTTTACATCACTGTTGTATATCCTGTAATCGATATTATACCAAAACCCGCTATCGGCTTCGCCAGGGGCTCTATCATACGTCACCTTGATATGATGCTTAAAAGGAATAGGTGCATACAAATTATGACCAGGCTGAGACCCTGAATTAATTGCCAGGTAATCCTGGTCAACAGATCTTTGTGATAATGGTGCCCCAATTTCCGTATTTTGACCAATAAGCGCTCCTGTGTGATCAGCCTCCCAAAATGGGGCACGCTGTCCGTCTATATAAAATCTTGAGTGAGCTTTTTTATTCGGATGGCCAGCCACCCAAAAACGCGTAATAACGCCCGGGCCGTCTGCGTCCATCATAACATATTCCGCAACTCCGTTGTTGTTTTCTTTACGGATATAATTATCCCAATCTTTATTAGCAAACCATCCTGGCTTATCGCGGGCTACTGAACTCCGGTCGTAACTGCTTACATGGTGCAGCGTCCATGCCCCAGCAGGATATTTCGCCAGGTCTGCACGGTTTACCATTTCACCAAGTAAAGACCCCAAGTCAATCACCTTATCTTTGCTATTTACCGTATCCTGAGCCTTTGTTATAATGATATTAAAGGATATACCAATTATTGCAGTACATAAAAATTTAACAGCTCTCATAGTCTATCGTTGGATTTTATATTTCCCGGTTTGTTATCGTTTATTTTTCTTCTTTCATAATTTCTTTTATTCCGCCGATTTAATTATTACTAAATATCCCTTTTTAGCTGGAATCTGCAGATGATCTAAAGAATTTAGTTGCATTGCAGGCTGGTATCCATAAATTTCCGGAATAAAAAAGTTGTAATCTGACTTCTTATATCTCAACTTTTGAAAGTTTATATCTAGTGAACACTTTTGATCTGTACTGCCAAAATTTGCTATCGAAATAACAGATTCCTTTGAGCCCGTATAAACCGTTACCTTGACGGAATCATTATCAACAGTTACCGGGTTATCGTCGTCCCAATAGCCTATCATCTTTTTATTTTTAATATCATATTTGTCCCAAAAACGCCAGATATGATCAGGAGAATCGCCCGTCCAGCCTCCACGATTTGACATGCCATATACCATTCCCCTCCATGGATTGCCACCATCCTGCAGCATCTGGCTTGGTATGCCGAAAGGAATACCGGAAATTTCAGTCAGCCAGTAATCCGGCGGCGTATCATAGTTTCTTGCTTCCCCGATCCATAATTGATCAATGTAAGGAAACAAGTCCATGTAAAGGTTCAGGCAACTTGCCCACCCGGCGTATTCATTAAAATGATTCCAACTATGCATGTCGATATTTGCATCTTCGCGGTTATTATCCAAAATCTTCCTTACACGTCGGATAGTAGTGCGATCCAACGAACAATCATCTATATATATTCCGTCTATCTTCATGTGATGTACCATCCAGTCTAAACCTGACACATAAAAATTATTCAACCTGCTATCAGGTGTAGTAATTACAGACAGGTCTTGCTTACCGGCATATTTTCCCTCCGAAAAATGAGATACCCACGCTGGAATATATTTTCTTCCACGCAGGTTTGCCCTCAGCCACGAATCAGGGCCATCGGGATCAGTGACCGTTTTTGTCGTAATACCCGGACCCGGGTAGATTATTTCACCGTTCAGGCTTAAAAAAGGCCATAGCTCAGGAAGATTGATTGTTAGTTCCCGTGTTGTGTAGTAAACTTTTACCCGTTTATGATCCTGGTGACCATCTGCTATGGCATTTTTTAAGCTTGCTATGTTGTCATCAGAATAAGGATAATTGATGTAAGGATAAATATCGTTTCCCTGGTGCACGTTGACGATAGTTGCGCCTAATGAATCAGCAACCTTCAGAAATTCCTGGCTGGAATTCTTGCCCGACTGGTAATACCGGGCCCCAAACTGTACTGATTTATTGATCGTTTTGAATGGGGTAATCAGTAATTCAAAATCATAATGTTGTTCTTCGTCGGCTTCCATGCTTCGACTGCCGGAGTAAGCGTTTACTACCACGTCATTGTTTTTTTCAACGACCTTAACGCCTCCTTTCCCTTCATTTCCCCATGACGAAGGAAGATTAAGTTCTCCAAAAGCATAATATACATTTACCAGTGGCGCTACATAATTTTCAGCTTTCCACTTCATTCTCAATCCGCCGTTCACTGCTCCCAGCCACAATGCATCCTGGTTTTTAGTAGTGTCCCATTTCCAGTCCCACGTGGCAGGACGAAATCCTCCCGGCCGATTTAATCCCATCATGTAAACTGCTTTATTTTTATCCATGTTCACCTCCATGCGAATATCCTTAATTGACAGTATTTTTTTTGCTTTTACCGTCAGATGGTAACTCACAAATCCATCGTACTCCAGCCTCCCGTTGCAAATAACATTACAGGCTTCCGATGTGCTGGTAGTTTTCCAGGTGATAAATGACGGGGCTTGGGCAGTAAATTGAGTTTTGCCAGGCTGTAACTGAACGACAGACCCGTCAGCCTCTTCGATAATAAAATGAAAAGGAGCATCAATAACCGGTTGCCCGTTTTTTGCAATGTCCTGGTTGGACGGGGTAAAATAACTTGTTATTTTCGCTGGCAAACCGTCCTTACCTATTTCCATCGTACGGCCTAGAATTTTCATCATATTACCTGTCCGTTGTATGGCCGTATAGCCCTTCGTTATATTGTTATCGATTCCTTTTGTAGAATTTAACCATGCGAGGCGAGACAATCTTCTTCCTTCATAATATCCATGATCGGCCAATACTTTTCCAGTTACATCTAATTGAATTTTTGTGGTGCTGGAAACACTGTTGCCGGTTATAATAACGGCGCCTTCATATTTCCCGCTTGCCGATTTAGGCAAGTTTATCCCAACCCATAATGCCTGTACCTGCCCGGAGGGAAGATTAATTTGCTTTGTAAATGGATATCCCTGGTAACTTATCCCGCCTTTATTGAAACAGGTAATTTCTTTAGAAGAGATGGTTTCCCCGCGATCATTCTTCAAGTTGGAAAAGCGAATTTGTACATTGTTTATATCATTTCCTAATGGAAAAATGCCAAGCTGAAATACAAAATATTCACCGGGTTGTGCACGCAAAACATACGGGTGAAAACTATAATCATTTTCGAGCCAACGTACCTGCAAAGAATCCGGCCATTGAATAGGAAATTCTCTTACCTCCGGAAAAACAATAAAATCTTTTCCCTTCAAAAGGTCGTTGTACTGCGCTAAGGCAGACCGCGTAGAAATATAATTACTTGCAGTTAGCTGTGCATCTGTTTTTATACCAAGAATAATGAATAGTGAAAAATATAGAATTTTCATACAAATTTTACTTTTTTGGAAATGAGGATCAACATTCTTATATCGAACAATGAAGTATTTTAACTGCCCGGGATGACCTGCCCGGCTTTTAGCTGCTGTTCCCGCTGATCAATGGATGAAAGCGACATAAGCCTTTCTTTTATCTTTTCCCGATCCGGCATGCTGTTACTTTTCCCGCCCGGACGGCAATACCAATAGGTTATCATTGAATAAGATAACAAATCATAAGAATGCCTGATATCTACACCAGGAGAAGCTTCCATGTCAAACCTGAGTTCATCTTCAAAAGGGATAGCATCCAACATTCTGTTCCTCACACAAATATTATAGCCCCTCGGGTTATCCCTGTTCCCATTGCGTACGTTCGACCCAAAAGGCAGGGAAAAAGTATCTTTTCCACTGGGAACAAGGCCACCAGCCCATCCATAGTAATCCTCAGTACCCGTACCAAATAGGGAAGGAAAGTGATGCCGCAGATCCGCTTTGCTGGTATAGATCTTTTCATCTCCCTCACCCCACCATCCTTTGCCAGGCGAAAGAACCGTCAGCGCATCCCCGGCGATTATTCCCTTGCCTGTTATATGAATGAAATTCATATCAGAAAATTTGTTGCCTTGTAAGGATCCGTAATTGCGCCAGGTGGCATGAAAATACATAGATCGGTTATCCCATTTCCAGGGGATTGTTTGAACTTTCCATTTAAATCGCAGGGAATGCCCTGAATAATTTACCAATTGAATTTCTGCATGAGACCGGTAAGGCATAACCCAACGGGAAATCAACATTTTTCCATATTTGACCCCGATGAATTTTGTCTGGAAATTGTTAACCTGGTCCAGACTGCAAAAGAAATCACCTAAAGGACACCATACTTTATCTTGTCCATCGAAACTTATCTTTAATAATATATTCCGGAGTTCACCCCAGACAAGTGGCGTATCTACGTTTATTTGAATATAGCGGATGGCGCGGTTTCCGGGCGGGAGCGAAATCTCCGTTGAATCATTTGGTTGTAGTGTTGTTGGTTTACCCGGCACAATCCCGCCATTTACCTTTGGAGGCCGCAGGAGGACTGCAGCTGTCTTATTCATAACATATTTTGCCTGCTCCAATTCATCCATGGAAAATGATTCCACTTTTGAACCTAATGGATAGGCCCGGTAACTAATGCAATAATAAAAGGGTTTTTCATCAAGCGTTACCTTACAACTTTTTGCAAATGGAATTGGCAAATACATTAATCCGGCGCGGGTGGTTAGATTAGCAAATGGAGGGCTAACAAAGGACTGTCCGGTGAGCAGTTTAATGAAGTTGCCGGTCAAGGCCGGTTGTTCCTTCCCGTCAATATATATACGAATGCGTGGCCCCTTATGATTCTCCAGGCTGTAGTAAAAGTAAGGGGTCCACATACGTGTAATGCAGCCCGGACCCTCATGCTCCATGATCACATATTCTTTTCTGCCTTCCGTTGTATCTTCCCGAATATATCCTGTGCCGTCGCCATCTGCAAACCATCCCGGCTTATCCGGACTAACAGATGCGCGGTTATAACTACTTGCCTGTAATGATTGATACACCGGATCAGGAAAACGGGCCAGCTGAGTATCTTGTGTCATTTCAAATAATAACGACTCAAAGCTAACCGGTTGATGCTGGGCTTTTGCTTGAAATTCAAGTACACCTGGCAGGCAAAATAGCAGACAAATTATTTTTCTCATTTTATTTAGTTATTTACTATAGGTTCACTTCATCCAGTGATACCCCCAATAATCGTTTTGCGACCTCGTTTAATTCGTTCTTGCTTCCCTGGAAATGGAAGATGTACTGGGTATGGGTCAAAGATTGGTTTTTCCGCAGGGCAATTGCCGGCGAGGAAGTTTCCATTTCATAAAAAGTACCCAACTGGCTACCCAGGTCATTTGGCCCGTCATTATAAGAATTAACCACATCTCCTTTATAAGGGAATTGCTGGTGTTCCCACGTGGAGTTAACATAATCACTGTCGCCATTATAGTCAAATTTAATTATCGTCAGCACGTTTCCCGACGCGTCGTAGTCACCTAAAAGTCGTTTAACTATGGAAGGAGGAACACCGATCTTGCTCCTGTATTTTGCATCAGTTTTAAAAAACAAAATACTGTCTTTTTTAATAAGCCTTTCTGCCGGAACTTTTCCAAAATAAGTGCTGTTTATTTTTGAGGCGCCGCCGTTTCTGAAAGGAATCATTACGGTGTTTTGCGGGGATGCCTTTAACATACTGGACAACCAAATAGAAGGCACACCCTGTGGTTTAAGCCAGGCGTTTTTGCCAGCATTGGTTATCGTGTTCGTTGTTTGATATCCTACCCAGCTGACGCCTGGTAACGGAGTATTCAAGACGGCTACCGCGTCACTGGCTGACAGTAGCTTAATCCGGCGGTCTACTCTTACCGGGAATACAGTTCCCGCATAATTTTCAATGTCAAATGACCGGGTAAATGAGGCGGTGGTGAAATCTTTTTTTAACAGGTCAAAACCAGCCGTATCAATAATTGCAGGGGTCTGCCAATGCTTCAAATCAAAAGGATCTCCTGGTTTGAAGAACAAAGCATATTGCCCACCTTCAGGTCCCATCCAGAAACGTTCTTCCCCGCCGTAGGCATTAATATGCGGCATATATTTACCGGAATTTATTAATGCATAGTTAATCCATCCAAAACTATAGCCCGAATCTCCCTCACAAGTACTGGTCATCACCCTGGCCTGATAGCCAGGTACAATCAATACCCTTGAATTTCCATTTGCCAATTCTACAATTGCCTGGTGCTTCCCAAGGAAATCCCGATCGTTGCCATAAGAATTGACAGAACTGTCACGACCAGATATTTCGTGCAGCTGTTTTACAATCTTTGAATGACAGGAAGCGATTATAAGAACGGTAATTAATAATAAGGCCGTATTTTTTCTCATAAAATATATTATTTATTTAAATGTTGGACCCTATGGAGCCTCGGATATGCAGATTTAAGTGTTGCCAGTTTCAATTTTTGAACAGCATGGCAAATAAACATAATCCCGATAAAACTAGCGCTACATAAGCAACTGAAGCATTCCATGTGCAAATCTGTTTCCAAGTTTCAGCATTCCATCTGCATCGAAATGAGCCGGTCCTCCAACTCCATTCCGGGAGAGATCCGTCGTTTTAATAAGTAGACTATTGGGATCTCTTTGGCAAACTTCTGATTGATGTTTCCGTACAATATCACCATATGCCCAGTTGTGACTATTGACCTCACCAATAACAAAAGGAAGGTCTTTTACGCCGAGATCACTACGTACACTTCTTATAAAAAGAGTAAGTAATTTTCCATAATCATTTGCCATTTTCATGCTGATTCCAGCCTCGTGCTCCCCTTCCATCCAAATAAAACCGCTGATTTCGTAATTCTTACCCATACCTCTCAAGGAAGCAAGCGCTGCATGAATATTATCCATCAGGTTTTCATAGAGTATTCCAGGATTCTTATTATTAGTCGGAGGGTGCCAGTTTCTCCCTTTATCATCAAAGCCTTTCAGAGCAGGAATATAATCACGATAATCACTACTACAGGCTATACCAGTTGCTCCTACTGCATATTTAATAATAGCAATCCTTTCATCGGGCAATGCTTCTGAAAGCGTTTCTCCAAACCCTATCTCAGGACCAAAGCAACTATCTTTAAAGGGTTTCGTGTCTGAAATATCAGAAACCCCCATCTGTAATTTGATCCAAAGATTTGCAAATCCTTCCCTTGCATTGCTTCCTGGCCAGAAAAGAATTCCTGATTGCTTATGGAATGTCTCCCGGAAATCCTTCCCCCCTCCATGAAATTCATTGATATTATTATATCCAACGGCATTTGACTGGCCCGCCAGTATAAACACTTTTACTTTACAGCTTTCCTGAACGGATACTCTTTGTTCTAATATAAAATCTTTCTGATTACTCGGAATAATTCTTCCAGGCAATGCTTTTGAAGATTTAATGGTATAGGTTGGTGCTAACTTTTGTGGAAAAGCTATCAGAGAAAGACAAATTACAAAAGCAAGAAAAAATATCTTTTTAAGCATGGAGATGAATAATTGTTATGATATACCGACTACTGAATACGCGTGATTTTTAATCCTCTATTCCACCACCAGCCAGGTATTTCCTTCCGCCGGTATTTTTACTGTTACTTCCACAGAATAATCTCTGTCCAATTTGTATATTTTCGACTTACTTTCTTCTACCTTGATTTTAGCAATAGTTGTTAATCCTGTATAATACAAGGGTAGTTTAATTCTCCTTGTGACAGGCTTATCCAATGGATTGTACAGCATGACAAATCCTTTTTCTTTTAGCTGGGGATTTACGTGCATAATCCCATCCCAATCTCTGCCATCAGGTCGGCGCAGATGAATGATATCTGAATTTAAAATCTTTCGATACTTCTTATACCATTGCACTACTCCTTTAACCATAGCTTCTGTTTCCGGGGTGTCATATAATCGCGACCCTCTGTACGCGGCTTGCACGCCACTACCAAAATTTTGAATCAGATGTGTTCTGTAAACATCCAAATGTTCATGCAATGGTTCAATGGTAGCCCCAGCACCACCACCATGATATTGTACTAACGGTACAAACATCCATCCCATACCTGGTGTTTTTTCCCAGGTACCATCATAGATATTTTGTCGTTCAATAATGATCTGTTGGGCTCTGGGCAATGACCAGTCAGTTTCGCGGTAGCCCATTGCTATTTTACTGGTGCCGTTCAGAAAATACCAATCCGGCGCATTTACATAAATATCTTTCCCCCGCAGCATACGATAAAAAGAAACACTTAGCCACCATTGTTTCCATTGTGAATCATACATGTTTTCATGCCCTGGATGTAAAGTAGATGCACAAATATCGCCGGGATAAGGCCCATCGTGTTCCAACAAATCAAAACCCGTTTTGGTAATAAATGTTTTTAATTTTTGCAGATAGGCAAGCCCCCATTCACTTCCCAGGCATGGCGCGTTTACGAAAATAGCCCCGCCAGGTTTTCCTGTTTCCGGATTAATTACATCATCTTTCGCATCAATACTTCTGCTGGAAAAAAGTGAATATCCACCCATCTCAACTCCTTTGCTATGTGCATAATCTACCAGTGCTTTTATTTTTTGAATATTAGCTTCAGAAGTATCTTCCATATTCAATCCGCTGCCAAAACTTAGAATGATCATTTCAAAACCTGTTGCAGCACATTGGTTGATTGCTTCTTTTACTTTTTTTGGATCAGTTGTCGTGAGATGAAGAAAAATAGGATTTTCAGATGTCCATGGGGTGAGAATGCAATACATTTTACGCTCTGCCAGGCCGCAGCGTTCCTTTTCGTAGCTGTCATACATCATTTCGTAAGTATAAAATGCATCAAATTTTTGCTGAGGTTGTAAACGATAACCCGGGCCTATGGGCGGCTTGCTTTCCAATAAACAAGGTGTTTGTAAATTATAATTTACCTGCGAAGTGTATAATGAATCAGGAAGCCAGTAAGTGGTATGATCGGCATATTTAGAGGTCATATCTCCAAACGAATAATCACTTTGCACATTGATATGCGGAGTGGTTAAATGGCCATCGCCTCCGACCACAGATTCTTCTTCCACTACTGAAAGTATTTCATTTTTAAAAGTATTTATCAGGATATCTTTATTACTATTATTTTCCACGCTTATCCATTTACCCATCAACGGAATATTATCATACATTTCATAATGCACTTCTACTTTAATGCCTTCCAAATTCTTACCAGGAGCCGCAAAATAAAATATAATCTCTTTCCCTTTTGGCGGCCATTGCTTATCTAATGCCCAACGCTTAGGGTTCCACGTAAACCGTTGTTGAATATTCTGTATTCTGAAATCAATTAATTGAAAAGCATCCGGATCGGGAGTAAATTTTTCAAGCCAGTTATATTGCATATAGCCATATTGAAACTGTCCTTTAACGCCGCCGATATTATATGGTTTGCCATCAAATTCAATTTGCGCTTCCGGCTGGATTGCTCTTATAATTTCTTTAGGCGTCATCAGGTTGCGAAAACTAAAGCAGGCAAAATAAGGCTGCATTCTGAATTCGCGGCTAATTAATCCATTTGTTACGATTAAATCCTTCCCGTTTCTACTTTTAAATATTGAGGTAGTTGCATTAATATTTCCTAATAACCAATCGCCTTTTGCAGACTTCATTTCATTCAAAGAATAAGAAGTGAGACGATTCAGTTTTTCTTGAATAATATTTTGAGAGACAGAGGCAAAATATAAAAAGAGAGATACAAAGAAAGGTAATACTTTTTTCATTAATTAGATATATGAGATTAGAATAAGAACCCTGCTTATTATTATGTTTATAGCTTAAATCATAGGCTCCTCATGCTCATTTGAAATCAAATCTTTTATCTTTAATAATCATCCTTCTCCACAAGCTTCACAAAGGCGCTTCCGGGGGCATTAAAGGGTTTCGTCTTTTACAAATTCTTCAATACCTTTTAGCCCTTTTAAGCATTTTAATAAAAATCTTCCTGATGGTTTCACCTCATATAATTTCCATGTATTTTCATCAATTTCCTCTAAATGAATTCGCGGACACAGGCATTTTCCCAGGTACTAATTGCCTGAAATATTTCATATTTTTGGGAGCACGGATACAGCGGTTCTGTAATTCCAAAAGTAGAAGGGAAGAAATTGAAAAACACATATTTCTAATAGCCTTTCCTTCAATTACCCACTTTCTGTCTTTAATCAAATACAATTTTTTTACACCGCCTGCATTCAATACACTCTGATAATTCCATCCTCCTTCGGATAATGGATAGGGAATTCCAAGTTTTGCTGATCGTGTAAAAAATCTTCTGAAAAATATTTTGAAAGCATAAAAATGCCTTGAACAAACGATACAGTTTGCATAATCCTTGTCAATTATTGTATAGAAGTTGGTTAGCAATAGTTTTTAACCCATACAACCTTATAAGTGATATCGAATCAAACATGAATTATGATCCAAAAGTTTTATTATTGCAGAGGATCAAAATTACCACCCCAGGTATTATTTTGCTGAATATTGCTATTGCGGTCTGAAATTGATTTAGGTATACCAAAGAACGAATATTTGTCTTCATCCAGCATTATTACCGGATTGTAATCCTGCATAACTGTCGCTGTAAACTGATTCCAAATAGTATTAATATCAGTCAGACCTGAAGGCCTTGATGCCGTTGTCCCATTCCATTCAATTCTTAACCCATGCAGGTAATGATCCTTCAAATTATTGAGCGTTGACGAGTAGATGCGCCATCTGCGCAAATCCCAGAATCTCAGGCCTTCAAAAGCAAACTCAACCAACCTCTCATCCATTATAGCTTGCCTGACCTCCGGAACCGATGAAGCTGTAATACCGTATTTTCCATTAAGGCCAGCATCAATACCCGCTCTTTGCCGGATTTTATAGAGTGCGGAAAGCGCCTCTCCTGTGTTGCCAATTTCATTAGCAGCCTCTGCCATATTCATCAGCACTTCTGCATACCTGATTTCAATCCAGTCAACCTGGCCATCTTCTACATTATCCCAGGTTATGTTCTCGTCCATCATCTTAGCAGGATAAAATCCTGAGTTCGAATATAAATTCGAAGCATCCCTTCCGAATTTCGAATCGTTATCTGCTCGCGATTCCTTTCCATTAATACCAGTTGAAGGGTCACCATCACCATCATAGAAATACGTCCACATGTTTTCATTCCCGAACATCGGAACTATGTAAGGAGCAGCCCCATTATACGCAATTGAAGCATAAAAACGCTGATCCCTGTTTTGAAAGAACGTTCTATAATCCATGGTACCTGGATCATATTTAGAACCATCTTTCATGGGATAGGCGTTTACCAATTCAAGCGAAGGAACATTTCCCCCTACAGCATCTCTTGAGTAAACAAGGGGGCGCATGGCTGCCTGCGAATATCCGTCCGTGTAATCCGGATATTGGTGCATTTTTACCATAATAACTTCCTCGTTCATTTTTTTAGTCCATATATCTTTATAATTGTCGAGCAATCCTTTACCCATAGAATTTAAAAAATCCAGGGCTGATTTATTAGCGTTATATGCATCGGTCCAACGCGAAACATCATTATTACGGTTGAACTGGGGACTTGCCCAATACAAAAGCACCCTGCCTTTGAATGACATCGCAACACACTTATCAATACGTCCGACACTACTCATGTCTTCTACCAATGGAATGGCATCATTAAGATCCTTGATAATCTGAGCAATACATTCGGTGGTTTTATTGCGGGGAACAAAAACAGAATCGGTGATTGCCTGGGGTTTTAAAATTAAAGGCACCCCCCCATAGGCTTTAACCATTCTGAAATAGGTCCAGGCCCGCCAGAATAAAGCCTGGCCCTTTAACGAATTTTTTGTAGCTACATCAAACGTTGCATTGTCTATTCCTGCAAGGAAAATGTTAATGTTCCTGATAATGTCATAGGGCCAATCACCGTAGGTATCAGCGGTTAAAGTGCCCTTAAGGTAATCGGTAAGTCCCCCATTGTAATCTGTATTGGCCCCCATTGTTTCTTCTGTATAACGGGGAACCACAAAATTATCAGGCATCAGGTTCGCGTACATATCATTTACATAAGCTTCCGCCACACTAGGATTCGACCAGAGCTCATCACTGTTTATTGCCGCTAAATTCTTTTTATCAAGGGGCTTGCTGCATCCTACAATAAACAGCAGCATTAATACACTACCCGCTAATATTAATCTCTTTATTGCTTTCATTTTTTTGTTTTTATAAAATAATAATAAGGTGGTTAGAATACAACATTTGCCCCCATTGTAAGCGACCGCATGGTAGGATATGAGTTCATATCTGCAGCAGCAGGGTCATAATAATTAAATTTTGTAATGGTGAATAAATTAGTGCCTGAAAGAATAAAGGTTACATTTGAAATTTTTATTTTATCACAAATGCTCCTGGGAAGTGAGTACGTAAGATTTACATACTGCAGGCGCAGATAACTGCTGTTTTTTAACCAGAAGGTTGACGGCACATTATCCCTGGTATAATCCCATGGAACTGGTTTTGGATAGGCAGCATTTGGATTAGTCTCACTCCAGGAATTCAGCCAAAAAGACGGCGGCCTTGCGCCATCAAAGAACCGCCTTCCATAGCCATCATTATATAATTTTGAAATACCGGTTATTCCCTGAACAAATATATTTGCGCCAAAGCCATTCCACCTGGCATTAAGATTCAGACCAAAGGTATAGGGATTTTGGTAGTGTTTCCCTTTAATAACCTGCCTGTCATAATCGTCGATTCTGCCGTCAGGAACACCGGCCGGGCCACTAACATCCTGAAAATTCAGGGCCCCGAGAGTTGGTTTAATGCCATAAATAGTATAACCAGGCGGAAGTGCATCCAAAGCTTTTTGATTGCGGATTATACCAGTGGAAACCAACATGGAAACATAATCTGTAGACCGTCCGTTTGGATTATCCACATTCTGGGCGTTCTGGGCGACGTCCTGTAACACTACTTTATTTGTTGCATAAGCAAAATTTCCCTTTACACCGTACGATACCTTGCCAAAATTTCCATTGTACCCCAGTTCGAGCTCATATCCATGCGTGTCAACTATTCCATAGTTTTCAGGGGGCAAAGTTCCGCCAAAAGAAGATGGCAGTGATACCGTGCGGGTATCTAAAATGTCATAATTGTGCCCCTTGTAATATTCCGCGGTGAACAGAATATTCTTAAATAAGCGTGAGTCAATGCCAAAGTTAAATTCCCTGGTTTTTTCCCACGTCAGGTCAGGGTTAATAATTCCATCGTATTGTAAACGGGGATGCGGAGTTGTTCCGAATAAATAATCCCCATTTACCGAATAAGATTCCTGCCATTTCCAGCCGCCTACGGCATCATTTCCAGTTAAACCCCAGGAACCGCGAAGTTTTAAATAATCAATAAATTTCACTTTGAAGAAATTTTCCTTTGACGCTATCCAACCACCGGAAACCGACGGAAATGTTCCCCAGCGATGGCCCGGCGCAAATAGCATTGAACCGTCAAGACGGGTTGTGACGTTCACAAAATATTTTTCATCATAATTATAAAATATCCTGCCCAGGTACGATGCCCGCCCATTCTCGCTTTGGGTACCATCAACGTAACTGTCCGTCCTGGAACTTGACGTGGCCCAAAACTGGCCTGTCTGCACGAGAGGGAAGTTTTCTCTCGCACCATAGAAATAATCGTATTTACCTTCGCTTTGCTCATATACCGCGAGCGCATCAAAATTGTGTTTCCGGAATTTCTTTATATAGCTTGCTGAGAAATCCAACTGGTAATTGGTGGTTATTTCCTGTGACTCCGCATATTTTTCCTTGGATGGGTATGCTGATTTTTGAGATCCAATAATTGAATCAGTATAGATAGCCCCATTGGAACCCTGATGTGCTACATCATATATGGTAACTTTTTTATCTAACTGGTGCACCGTAGTAGCTAAATAGGTTGGACTTACTTTTCCCGATAATAATAATCCATCTACAAATGGTACCTTGTATGTCAAGCCGATTAACATATCAACATTTCTTTGGTTTTGCGTTTCAGTACCCCCTTGTTCAATAAATCCCACCAGGTTCCCTATCCATCCCGGGTTAATGAATTTCCCATCAGAGGTCTCAGGTTTTGCATTGGGAAGGTAGTATAGTGTACGTCCCCAGATGCTTCCTAAATCTGGATCAATACTAAAACCTACACCACCGTTCCAGTATGAAAATCTTTCATTCAGGCCCTGGCTGTATTGCATGTTGACAAAACCACTAAAATTCTTTGTAAAATCTACGTTTAGATTGGACCGGATATTATATCTTTTAAAATCTACATTTTCTACTGCGGCTGTTTGGTCAAAATAAGAACCACTGATGAAATATTTTACCTTTTCAGTTCCGCCGGATGCCGTAAGCGTGTGCCTGTTTAAAGTAGGGTTCCGGGCAGTTAATGAGTGCCACGCTAATGCAGGGTCATTTTTATCAAAGTATGCCACTTCCTGCGGATCGTAAGCCACAGGTAACCCCACACCGGTTCTCATATAATTTTCCAGTTTAACCATATCCCTGGCGCCTACATATTGAGGAATTTTCGAAGGCTTATCATCGGTATATGAATAGTTATAACTTAGCTGGAATTTGCCAAGCTTGCCGGTTTTGGTGGTTACAAGTATAACGCCGTTAGCCGCACGTGCCCCATAGATTGCTCCTGAAGCGGCATCTTTCAAAACCGTAATATTATCCACTTCCGAAAAATCCATTGCATCGAAGGATTGCTTATCAGAGATAATACCGTCTATTACATATAACGGATCGTTACCCGTACTTTTCCAGGTGTTAACAGAACGAACGCGAATGGAAGCATCATATCCTGGGACACCCGAAGCCTGGTTCACAAATACACCGCTCATTCGCCCGGCTAAAGCATTTGAAAGATCACCTACTGGTATGTCCTGAACATCTTCGGCCTTTATAGAAGTAAGGGCACCCGTAACAGAAGATTTTTTCTGGGTTCCATAACCTACCACAACCACTTCGTTAAGTGCTCCTGGTTTCACAATTAGTGCAACATCAATAGTAGTTTTATTGCCAACTTTTATTTCCTGGGAAACATACCCGGTGAAAGTAAATATAAGTGTTGCATTCCTCTCGCTAACGGATATTGAATATTCCCCCTTTTTATCGGCAACTGTACCAGTCGATGTTCCCTTATACAATATATTTACACCCGGCAACGCCTGGCCGGTTGATTCATCCGTTACTTTACCGGATACGGTAATTTCCTGTTGATCATAACGGCGAAGCTTATACGAAGTATGCGAATAGGAAGGCAGCGCCAGTCCCCAAAACAAAATGAATGTTATCATTTTCATAAGCAGAGGCGCCTTACGAAAATTCATATGGGACTTTACCAGCCAAAAATAATTGCGATGCAGTAGTTTTAATTTTTTCATTTGTTATTTTTAGATTTAAAAAATCAGTTTTTTTATAAATTCCACTAATGATTTTTAATACTTTTGAATCCTTACTTACCCCTCCATTATTACTTAATTAAACTATCCGCTGAACCC
>Ga0105240_10006527_pt1 | contig 17130 bp, 17 predicted proteins | sample KBSC54metaG_FD_80426 | JGI IMG/M metagenome (GOLD analysis project Ga0105240, IMG submission 80426) | Corn rhizosphere microbial communities from Kellogg Biological Station, Michigan, USA - KBS C5-4 metaG | ecosystem: Host-associated > Plants > Roots > Rhizosphere > Soil | place: Michigan, USA...
CAAGGGGAAGAGTTTGGCCAGGAGCGCCTTCAGGCCTCGGTCCGTCGCCACCTGCGCCTGCCCACGGATGACCTGCTCGATTCGATCCTCGAGGATGCGCAGCGGTTCGCCGGCAGCGACCAATTTGACGACGATGTCTGCCTGGTGGCCATGGCCGCCAAACGGATCGGCCAAGTCAGCCAATAATCGCTGGCTGGTAAGAATTAACCTGCTCTCCTCCGCCCTCCGTTCTCAGCCCTACTGGGGGAAGACCGCGCCAACTCGGGGGCGTTGATTGATTGAATTGACTTTGAACGTGCTCCCCACAACACTGTCCCCCGCGTTAGAGCAAATCATGAAACCTTACTCTTTTGTCGCGGTCACGGCGGTATCCCTTCTTTCTTTCCTTCCTCATTCTACATTAGCAGCGGGTAGTCCCCTCTCGATCATTTACGAGTCGCCCCAGGAATTCTTCGGCAGCGGAGATTTCGATGGGGACGGGCGCGCTGATCTGGTGATTGTGGATAAAGCGAGCGGCAAGTACCGCCTTGGATATCAGACGGAGCCGGGTGTCATTTCGTGGGTCGACTGTCGCCCCAGCGGGCTCGGGAGCGTCACGGGATTCAGCCTGGGCAGCCTCTTCGCCACGAACCTGGATGCCATGGCCTTTACTTCTCCCGATGCCAACCAAATGACGTTTGTTGAAGCCGCGAGTATGACCGCGCCGGGCAAACCGCTCACCGTGCCTTTCACGGTGGCGCTGGGTCCCAGCACTTTGGTCGCGGCCGACATCGGCGGATCCGGGAACACCAGCTTGCTCGATGTTTACGTGAGCAGCATTTACAATTCCCCGGATGCCAACCTCGCGACGCTCTTGCGTAACGATGGCGCTGAGTTTCCTAAAATTGCCGAAGCCCCCCTGCCGGCCCCCGCCCGGCGCGGCAACCGCCTCGCTTTGAAATCCGGTGACAAACAGCTCGTGTGCGTGCTCCTGAGCGACGACAAAGCAGATTCTTTGCGGGCCGAGGACGTGAGCTCAGGCAAACCCGTCACTGTCGCGACGGCCTCAGATTTGCCCGCCGGCTCAGATTACACTGCGGGAAACTTCCGTGGCTCACCCATGAGAGAATTCCTTTTTTACAAACCCGGGGGAACCAGCCTGATGGTCCGCCCCGTGGAAGAATCCGGCCCGGGCAAGTTCCAGTTCGGCAAGGGTGATTCGTTCGATTTAGGCCAGCCGATCCGGCGCGTCATTACCCTGGAGCAGGCGTCTGGTCCAAAACTCCTGGTCATCTTTGGTGAGGGTGAAAAGGCGGGGATCTTCAATTTCGATGGAGCCAAAGCCCCGGTTTCGATCCAGACGATTAACGCCACCAATGACCTCTTCACCTTCGCTACGAGCGTTCCGGATGGCTTTGTCATGTTCCTGCAGCTCTCCGGCGGAAAGTTCTCCACGAAATACCAGACCTATAAATCCGCGGGCAGCACCTACGCCTTCAGCGCCTTTGGCAGCCTTCCTTCTCTCGCTGACAACGACAACATCACCATCCCGGACATCTACGCCCGGATCAGCACGACTCCGAGCCCGAGTTCACCCGCGGAGATGAAGCCCTATACCAACACCATTCCCGGAACCCGGGTGACCTATACCATGCTTCCCATCCCGGGCGGCGAATTTGTGATGGGCAGCCCGGAATCGGAGACTGGCCGCAAGCCAGACGAAGCCCCGCAGCACAAAGTGAAAATCTCCCCCTTCTGGATGGGCCAGACCGAGGTCACCTGGAATGAATACGAACTGTTCATGTATCCCGACGAGGAAAAGCGCACTCGCGCGACGGTCGCCTCAGATCCGGCCGGCGACAAGCTGGCGGACGCGGTCACCCACCCCTCCAAGCCTTATGTTGAGATGAGCTTCGGCATGGGCAAGGATGGCTTTCCCGCCATCAGCATGACCCAGCACGGCGCCAACAAATACTGCCAATGGCTCAGCGCCAAGACCGGTCAGTTTTATCGCCTGCCAACGGAAGCCGAGTGGGAATACGCCTGCCGCGCCGGCACGACCACGACTTACTTCTTCGGCGATGACGCCAGCAAACTTCCCGAATACGCCTGGTTTGAGCAGAACAGTGATTTCAAATATCAAAAAGTCGGAAAGAAAAAGCCCAATCCCTGGGGCTTGTACGATATGTACGGCAACGTCGTCGAATGGACCCTGGATCAGTACGATCCCAATTACTACCAACAATGCTCCGCGACCAGCCCCTGCCTGGACCCCTGGGAGAAGGCGACCAAACCTTATCCGCATGCTGTCCGGGGCGGTTCCTGGGACGATGAAGCCGTGATGTGCCGCAGCGCTGCCCGCCGCGGTTCGGACCGTGCCTGGAAAATGCAGGACCCTCAGCTGCCCAAGAGCGTTTGGTACTTCTCGGACGCGCAATGGGTCGGTTTCCGTGTCGTTCGTCCCTTAACCGTTCCGACCGCGGTTCAAATGCAGAAGTACTGGACCAGCGGCGTGGAAAGAGACTGAATTTCGATTGCCTCGGTTTCGTCCGTCGTATTAACTTGCAATCGTCCGACCGCCATTCAATTCGAACAAAAACCTGAAATCCATATGCCAAACGATCAAACTAGTTCATCCGCGGCGGTCTCCCGCCGGCAATTCATTCGAACCTCCTCGCTGGTGGCTGCCTCTGCCGCAGCGGCCGTAACCTTCCCGAACGTTCTACGAGCGGCAGGAACCAAGCCGATCCGGGCAGTCATCATCGGTCTGGGCGGGCGTGGCGGCGGCGCGGGTGGGAATTTTCTCGAAGCAGTCAAAAACACCGGTGTGGATGGGAAAATCGTGGCGGTGGCAGATCTCTTCCCCGAAGCCGCCAATCGGGGCACTGAGGCCCCCTTCAATTTGCCCGCCGACAAGTGCTTCAGCGGGTTCGATGCCTATCAAAAGGCTCTCGCCGTTCCGGATGTCAATTACGCCATTTTGGCCACTCCTCCGGGATTCCGCGCCGCGCATTTCAAAGCGTGCATTGAAGCGGGAAAAAACGTGTTTATGGAAAAGCCCGTGGCGGTCGATGGCGCCGGCGCTCGGTTGGTGCATGAAACCGCCGAGGTGTCGAAACAGAAAGGCCTCAAGGTCGCAGCCGGTACTCAACGCCGGCACCAGGCGGGCTATATCGAAACGATCAAGCGTATCCAGGACGGCGCGATCGGAGACATCGTCACCCTGCGCGCCTACTGGGTGAATGGCGGTCCAATTTGGCATCGCGGCGATCATGGGGACACCGATCTCGAACGGCAGATTCGCAATTGGTACCACTATATCTGGCTCAGCGGCGATCATATTTGCGAGCAACACGTGCACAACCTGGACGTGTGCAACTGGATTATGGGTGGACACCCAGTCAAGGCTTGGGGGCAGGGATCGCGCCAGCAGTTAGGTGATAAATCCGGTGAGATCTGGGACAACTTCGACGTCGAATACGAATATCCCAACGGGGTCCATATGTTCAGCTACTGCGGACAAATCAAACGCGACTGGTCCTCCGTCAGCGAGGCCGTTCATGGTTCAAAAGGGACCTCCAATCCTGGCGGCTCGATCAGCCCGAAAGGTGGCCAAATGTGGCGGTTCCGCGAAAAGGCCATCGATCCGTATGTGCAGGAGCATATCGACCTCATCAACGCCATCGAGAACGACACTGAGTTGAACGAGGCTCACCAGGTTGCCGACAGCACCATGACCGCTATCCTCGGCCGTGAAGCTGCCTACAGCGGTGCCGGTGTGGAGTGGGACCAGATCCTCAATTCCAAGTTCACCTATGGGCCGGAGCTCCAGTATCAGGACTGCTCGAAGATGCAGTGGGGTTCCTTCCGTACGTTGCAGCCTCCGATGCCCAGCGAGCACAACATCGTTAAGGACCCTGCCGTGGTCCCGGTAAAGGCCTAACTCGCGCGCAGCGCTTCGGCGCCACGCCTGAAAATACTATCCAACGAGACCGGCCGTTTTCGGCCGGTCTTTTCTTTTCCCCGGTCTACTTCATCCGGTCAAACGCCTTGCGCAGGATTTCCCAGTCTTTGAGTCCTTTGACTTTCTCCCTCGCGGCGGCGTTCACCGCGGCCTCTTTCGCGTTTTTGGTAGGCCGGCTGGCTTTGTAGAAAATACCGAATGAGCCGGGAAACGGCTGGTCCGCCAGTTTGTAGGCCGCCGCCTCGTCCGTTACATCGTGGTCGGGCGGGACCACGTTGAACACGCCGCCTTTGCGCGGGTTGGAGGCATCAAAAGCGCCTTCGTAAAACTCCACGCATTCGCTGAGGCATTCGATAAAGCTGAAGCCATCATGATCCATCGCGGCTTCCATCATCTGCAGCACATGGTTGGGATTTGTGTGAGTCGTGCGCGCGACGAACGTGGCGCCCGCTGCGATCGCCTGCTTCATCGGGTTGATGGGATAGTCGACCGCTCCCCAGGTGTCGGTTTTGCTCTTGAATCCCAACGGAGACGTCGGTGAGGTCTGCTTCTTGGTCAGTCCATACACCCAGTTGTCCATGACCACGCACGTGAGCTTAACGTTCTTGCGGGCCGCGTGGTTGAAATGGTTGCCGCCGATCGAGAACATGTCGCCGTCGCCCCCGAACACAAACACGTGCAGGTCCGGGCGGGAAAGCGAAACGCCGCTGGCGAAGGGAAGCGAACGCCCGTGAATGTAATGCGCGCCGTAGCCCTGGACAAAATACGGGAACCGGCTCGAACAGCCGATGCCGGAAATTGTGGCGATCTTCTCCTGCCACAATTTCCGCCGTTCAATCAATTTGAAATAGAGCGCCAGGACGGAAAAATCGCCGCAGCCGGGGCACCACGTCGGGTGATCGGAGGCAATTTCCTTTTTCGTCAGGGGTTTGCGTTCGGGCGGGGTGGCCGGCGCAACTGCGCCATTGCCGGACTGTCGAGAAAGTTCAACGGTGGGGGCACTCATGTCTTTGATACTCGGATAAGCGTTAATGGAATTTGGACATAGGTAATCGAACCTGGTGGTTTAAAGTTTGCGCAAGCCGGTCGAAATATCCGTCCGGGCGCGCTCGAGGATATCTTTGACTCTCCAGGTGAGGCCATCGGTCTTGTTGATCCCGCTGATCTTGGGATCGCAGAAGCGCGCGCGCAACAGGCCCGCCAATTGGCCGTAACCATAGAGCCCTTCGTCATTCATCTCGACCACGCGGACCGTATTGAACCCGGAGAAAATATTCTCCAAGCCCGGGGGCAGGGGATTGAGATGTTTGATATGCACCGCGGAGACGCTGTCCCCGGCCGCGCGGGCGCGATCCACGGCTTCCTGGATGGGGCCGCGCGTTGAGCCCCAGCCCACCAGGAGCACGTTGCCCTCGGGAGGGCCGTACACCTTCGGCGTCGGGAGCGTCGCGGCCAAAACCTGGAGTTTCTTCCGCCGCTTGGCGGTCATCTGCATGTGCAGCTTGGGCGAGCCGGTGGGATGCCCATATTCGTCGTGCTCCAATCCGCCGGCAATCGGATAGCGTCCGCTCAGGATCGGGGTGCCGGGCACCGCCCGGCGGGTTGTCCCCTCGGGCGTCGAAAGGTCGTACGGCTTGAAATCCGCCACCGGCGAAAGATCCGGGGTGATGTCCTGACACACCTTTTCCAAGTCCGGAGCGGAAAACGCCTCGATGCGCGTCGCGATGGCCTGGTCGCTGAGGATGAACACCGGCACGTTAAACTTGCGGGCAATGTTCACCGCTTCAATCGCCGTGTAAAAACAGTCCTCCACATCCGCGGGGGCCAATACAACCCGCGGCGCGTCGCCGTGGCTGCCAAAGCAAGCCAGGTTCAAGTCCGATTGCTCCACCGAGGTCGGCATCCCCGTCGACGGGCCGCCTCGCTGCACGTTGACTACCACCAGCGGAATCTCAGCCATCACCGCCCAGCCCACGGACTCCATCTTCAGGGAAATCCCCGGGCCGCTGGAGCCGGTCACCGCTACCCGGCCGGCAAAGCTCGCGCCGTTGGCCATCGAAATGGCGGCAATCTCGTCCTCGCATTGCACGAACGTCCCCCCATACTTGGGCAGCTCGCGGCGAAGGATTTCCATGACGTCGGACCAGGGCGTGATCGGGTAGGCGGCGCCGAATCGCACGCCAGCGGCAATAATCCCATAGGCCAGGGCTTCATTGCCGTTGGTCACCACCTGCTGTCCGGAACGGCGCTGGCTTTCGCTGAATTTAAACGTCTCGAAAACCTGTCCCAGTGAATGCGCGTACCCGGCGTGAAAGGCTGCCAGAGCGTTCTTGAGAATGCTGGTGTCCTTCCCGCCGAAACGTTCGCCAATCAAACCCTCGAGCTTCGCCACGTTCAGGTCAAAGATCCGCGCCAGCAAGCCCAGCGCAAAAATGTTTTTGCCCTTGTCCTTCGCTGTGCCGCCGATGGCTTCGATCGTCAAGCTCGAGATCGGGATGCCGACATGGTGGTAGTCCTGCTGCCATTCCGGTTTCGGCTCCACGTGATCCGCATCAAACAGCACGATGCCGCCCTTTTTGAGCGAGCTGAGGTGCTCTTCGTAGGAATGCTGGTAAAAAGCCAGCAGCACGTCCGCATCGTCACCGGCACTCGCCACTTCGCCCGACCCGATCCGCACCTGAAAAATCGAGGGGCCGCCGGAAATTGTCGACGGGATGGTCATAAAGGTCATGACCTCCTGCTCGCTGCGGCCGGCCAGCCGCGCCAAAAAACCGCCGATGGCTTGGATGCCATCCTGCGAATTGCCCGCAATGCGGATTACCGCTTCATTAATGGTCGAGATCTTCGGCTCTGGGCCGGGAGACTCGGGGGGAGAGGGGGATGCTGCGTCACTCATTCGAAGGTCAATTTCAAAGTTTATATTTTCAAAAACCAATTCCAAACACGGGACCGGGGGCGCCTTTTGCTTTATCAGCCCGAATTACCGTTGCTATAAAAGTCTATCATCATGCTCCCTTGTGTCAATTTCTAATGAGTAATTCTATTGAGCTCGCCATCAACCACTTGCGTGGGGGTTGCGTGCGGAGTTTGCAAAGGCAAAAAATGGTGATTACCTCGCTTAATTTAGGTTTTGTTATAAATAAAATTCAATGCTCAGCCCGGCCCGGCTTCAAGATAATATTTTATTGCCTCCGCCACCCCGGCTCCGTGGGGGAGTGAACTCAGGTACCCCTTCTCCCGGCGGACGGTGGCGCGGACTTCCGCCACCGCATTGGCAGGTGCAGCGACGCACCGGGCGTAGGTTCGGGAGAGCATCGGCAGGTCATTCAGGTGATCGCCCACCGCCAGTATCCGGCCGGGGTCCACGCCCAGGCGTCGCGCAATTTCACCCAGGGCCGTGCCCTTGTTGTAAGCGGCATGGCTGAAGCGGGCATACACGTCGTTGCGGACCACAGTCAGGTGCGGCACCGTCTGGCAGTAAGAATCGAGAAAGCGGTGCATGGCGTCCATATCGATCGTATTGGCCGCAATCAGGCAGAGCGGGGAATACGCGTCCTCGTAAATAGTAGCGTGGAAACGCGCACTGATCCACTCGATGAGCCTGGGCAGGTCGCTGCGCATACGGGCGAACAGCTCCGCGTGGGTGCGCGAGCAACCGCTGTTCCATTCCTCCAGTCCCACATAGCGCGATTGTCGGTGAACGTGAATCTCCCGCTCCACCAGCACCAGAAAGTCGGGTTCGATTCCAATTGCGGCGCGCCCCAGCGACTCCATCAAGCTGGACATATCACGCCCGGTATTAATCACCCATTTGGCACCCTGAGTCTGCAATCGGCCGATGAGGTCCTGCAATTGTGCGGGGATGGGCGGGTTCTCAAACTCCGCGAACAGTGTGCCGTCAAAATCCGTCGAAAGCAGTTGAATGGGCAGAGTCATGCGGGCGCTTCAATGGTTACGTTCCCGTGCTCCAGCTTAAGCCAAGCTTGTTGACGTTCAATCCTGAAAGGACTGGGGTTCCGATCAGCGGAGGCCAGAGGCCTCCAATGTGCGTAGCCCCGGTGGTTTCAACCCGGGGAGGGCGTCCGGACCGATGGACGAACCACGGAGTGGTTCAACCGGCCCTGATACACCAGCCCGGAAGAGGCGGTCAATCAAACCCCCGCTTCACTGGGGGTTGCTCCTCGCGCATCACCCCGCTTGCTTCGCCCTATCTCCATGGCTTACGTTGTCGCGGAAACGTGATGTCGGAACTCCAAGACCAATATGATGATGGGATGTTCGCCTTTAGCCAAGGCGATTACGATGCTGCCATCGAGAAGTTTGCCGGGATCCTCTACGCGGATCCGCAGCACTTTGATGCCCAGCTCGCTCTCGGCATGGCCTATTACCGCAAGGGGGACTTCGCGGCCGCCATTCGGGAAGGGCATAAGGCCGAACTGCTAAAGCCGCACGAGCAGTTGGTTCATACGAACCTGTCGCTATTTTACATGAAGTCTGGCGACAAAGCGACCGCCGAGCACCATGGCTTGCAGGCGCGGATCTCCTCCTGGAGAACTGAAGCTCAGCAGGCTAAATCGGGCCAAACCCCCACCGCGAGCGATCCGGAGCTCGAGATGGCCAAGCCCAAGCTTGAGCCCACCAAAATCCCGTCGAAATTCCCTGACATGCCTTGGAAAAAGAAACCATGAAAAGCGCGTACGAACTGGCCATGGAGCGACTCAGCAAAAGCTCCCCCACCATCAAACTCACCGAGGATCAGAAAGCCAAAATCGCCGATTTGGAGTCCCAATGCGCCGCGCGGATCGCGGAGCGGGAGTTGTTTCTGAAAGGTGAGATCGTGAAAGCCATCGACAAAGGCGAGTCCGAAGCCATCGACCAATTGGAAAAGCAGTTGGCGAGCGACCGCAAGTCGCTGCGCGCCGACTTTGAGGAAAAGAAGGATAAGGTCCGGGCTGCCGGCAAATAACGAACCCGGTGGTGTTTTAGCGCGACCCGCCGTGGGGCGGTCAGGGCCCGAGGGGCCGCGCTCGCCAATCCCTCAGGCTTTTCTGCGCCTTAATTCGAAAGAATAGAGGGCCACCACCACCAGGGAGTGGCGGATCTTGCCGGAGGCTACGAGATGAGGAATATCGGAAACCGGGACCAGGCGGGTGAGCAAATCCTCGCCGTGATCGAACTCGACGGGGTGCGCACACCGGCAATTCTCCAGCATCAACGTGTAGCAGGTGTTGCTCATGATCGCCGGGTTGGGGAACACCTCGCCGATGATCTGGGGATTTTGTCCTTCGTAACCGGTTTCTTCCCGCAGTTCGCGAATGCCGGCGGCGAGTGGAGAGGCATCGTGCGGATCGATCATCCCGCCGGGGATCTCCAATTCCACCGTGCCCGACCCATGCCGGTACTGCTCGATCATGACCAGCTCCTGCTGGGGCGTGACCGCGATCACATTGACCCAGTTGACGCAGTCGATGACGTAGAAATCGTGGGCCTGATGCGTGCGCGGAGACACCAAACGATCGGAGCGGATCGAGAAGATTTTGAAATCTCCGGCCGGCTTGGAGCTAAGTCGTTCCCACGGCTTAAGCATCCAGGCCTCTTTCCTTGGCGGCCCAGCCCTGGCGCATTAAGCCGATGAGATGGCCTAGCGCCTCCTCGTAGCTTCGGCCCTTTTGTTCCGCCAATTGCCGCGCTCGCTTATCGAGCTGCGAGGCCATCTCCAACGATTTGGGTTCAGGACAACCCATCGTTACCAGCGCCGTGGCCAGCTCCTGGAGTTCGGGATCATTTCGCGGCATCAGCGGGAACGATCCGAATGCTCTCCACACCAATCCGAGTCAATGGCTTGCTCTTCTCCCCACCCCGGCTCATGGCCACGGGCGTGTCGCCGATCTTTCCCAGCACGTCATCGCCGCTCACGAGTTTGCCAAAGGCGGTGTATTTGCCGTTGAGAAACGAGGCGTCGCCCAGGCAGATGAAGAACTGGCTTCCCGCCGAGTCCGGGTCCTGGGATCGGGCCATCGAGATCACGCCACGCTGATGCGGACGATCGTTGAACTCGGCTTTGACCGTGTGGCCCGGACCACCGGTGCCCCACCGGTCCTCCTGCTTGTCATCCTTGGTCAGGGGATCGCCGCCTTGAATCATGAAGCCCTTCACAATCCGGTGAAACGCGGTGGCGTCATAAAATCCCTTTTGCGCGAGATTTTTGAAATTGTCGACCGTCTTCGGCGCGACATCCGGCCAAAGTTCGATGACCATCTCTCCGGCGGTCGTTTTTAGAACCACCTGCTCTTTGTTTCCGTTGCTCATATTCCTCCCTGGTTGCGGCGTTACTTGATCGAGTCCGCCGGCACGATTTTTATGCTCTCGATGCCAATTCGCTTGTTGGGGCGATCCGGCGAGTGCGTCGGGGCCGTGCCAATCTTCTCGAGCACATCGTCTCCTTTGATCAGTTTGCCGAACGTCGTGTACTGGTGATCGAGATTGTGAGGGCTGCCGTGGCAAATGAAAAACTGGCTCCCGGCCGAGTCCGGGTCTCCTCCGACGCGGGCCATCGAAATCACGCCCCGATCGTGGTGACGGTCGTTGAATTCAGCCTTGATGGTATAGCCGGGACCGTTGCGTCCCCACTCACCTTCCTTGCTCGGATCTTTGGTGGTGGGATCCCCCGCTTGGATCATGAAACCCTTGATCACGCGGTGAAAACATTGGCCATCGTAAAATCCTTTTCGGGCCAGGGTCTTGAAGTTTTCCACGGTCTTGGGGGCCACATCCGGCCAAAACTCGATGACCATCTCTCCTTCCGTGGTCTTGATCACCGCAACCTCATTAGCCGTTGAGGCTTTGGCATCCTTGGACGCGGGTTCCTTCTTGTCCTCCGCCTGGGCGGCCACAAAACTGAGGAGCAGCGCTCCAGCACAAATTGGCAAAATCATCTTCATAATCCGCGAGAATCTCCCATGAGAAGCCAGGCATGTCACGCCGATTGTGAATCGAAACTTCGCCGCGGGTGCATTGAATCCCACTCCGCAATGCTATAGCCGACAATCGTGTAATTTAGGCAATATTTCTTGTGCAAGTGCAAAATCGCCCTTTTTGTTTTTATTCTTGGCACATTCAACGAAACTTTTCGCATGCATTCCCGTCCCTCTTTGCGGTCTTGGCGGCTTAGCGTGAGTTTTCGGTGCTTTCCCCGGTTTGGTTTCGGCTCTGCCGCGCTAAGCCGTCGTCCCTTCCTGGAATTTGAAATCTCAAATTTCAGATCTCAGGTAATCTCTCAAACCTCAGATTTTAAATCTTTTCCACACACCCCTTCGCCGCCTGCGTCCAATTCATTTTAACTTCATCCAGAGGCCCGTTTGCGTTATCTACAGGACCAGACCATGATCCTTTGCATCGGAACGACGCCGGCCGCCCAACGAGTAATGGTTTTTAACCAACTCCTGAACGATGAAGTCAACCGGGCCATGACCTGCCTTGACGGTGTCGCCGGCAAATCCGTAAACGTGGCCAAGGTTTTGCGGGCCCTGGGCGAAAGCGTTCACGCGACCGGCTTTTTAGGTGGCGATCGGGGTAAGGAGATTCTCGCTGCGCTCGAGGCTCGGGGCATCAGCAGTGATTTCGTCGGGGTCGAGGCTCGCACTCGCCAGTGCATCACGGTTATTGATAAGTCCACGGGTACGATCACGGAACTCGTTGAAGAAAGCCGGCCGGTGAGCCCGACCGATTACTTGCGGCTTTTGGAGATCATTCGTGCACGGGCGTCCGGCTCCTGCTCCTTGGTGATGTCCGGCACCATCACGCCGGGTGGTCCAGTGGACTTCTACCGCCAGTGCACGCTCATTGCCCACCAGGCAGCCGCCCTTCCGGTGGTAGACGCGCAAGGTCCCGTCTTGTTGGAAGCGCTTAATGCCAGGCCAGGCTTGGTGAAACCCAACCGCACCGAACTGGCGGCCACCGTCGGGCACGAGCTTAAGGACGAGCCGGGCGTGATATCGGCCATGCGCCAACTGCGAGACCTCGGCGCAGAGCGTGTGGTCGTGACGGCAGGGCAGGGGCCCACCCTGGCCTTCGATGGACGCACGGTGTGGCGCATTCAATCCCCCTCGGTCACCGCGGTTAATCCGATCGGTTCGGGTGATGCTTTCACCGCCGGGCTCGTGTGGCGATTGGTTCACGGCGACGATCTAGGCGAGGCTTGCCGGTGGGCGGCCGCCGCCGGAGCAGCGAACGCGCTGACCCTCATGGCTGGCGAGTTACAGCGCGCTGACGTAGAGGCCCTCGCCGCTGCGGTGGTCGTGGAAAGGCTGTAAGTGCGAGCCCACTGCGAAGCCTCCTTGGCAGAACCTGGCAATTTGAGTAATAGACTCTCCTGATGGATTCGTACCGAAAAAGATTCGGCGGCATCGGCCGTCTGTATGGCCTTGACGGCTTGGAGCGGTTGAAGCGGGCCCACGTGTGCGTGGTAGGTCTGGGTGGAGTTGGCTCCTGGGCGGTCGAGGCCCTGGCGCGTTCGGGTATCGGCGAGCTGACCTTGATCGATCTGGATGACGTCTGCATCACCAACACCAATCGGCAACTTCACGCGCTGGAAGGGGAATTGGGCAAACCAAAGGTCGAGGCGCTGGCCCGCCGCGTGGTCGCGATTAACCCCGAGTGCAAGGTTAACCCTCTGCATTCTTTCCTCCTCAAATCCAATGTCGACGAAATCCTGCAGAACTCCTTCCATGCTGTCATTGACGCCATCGATAGCCCCTCGCGGAAATGTGTTCTCATCGCGCGGTGCTGTGCCCGGGATATCCAGGTGGTCACGACCGGGGCGGCGGGCGGACGGCGCGATCCCACCGCCGTCGAGGTCGCCGACCTGGCGTTCACCAGTCATGACCGGCTGCTGGACGAAGTTCGACGCGGGCTGCGCCAGACCTATGGTTTCCCCCGGGGCGATCGCGCATTCGGTGTGGAATGTGTGCTCTCGCGGGAAGCCCCGGTCTTTCCAACCAGGGACGGCTCGGTCTGCTCTGACCGATCCGCTTCCTCAGATTTGCGGCTCGATTGCCACAGCGGCTATGGGACGGCGAGTTTTATCACGGGCACATTTGGATTCGTAGCCGCTTCCTGTGTGGTTCGTAAAATCGCGGAAACGACCGCACAAGCCGCGGTGGGTGTCGCGCCTGCTCAGGAGGTTGACACGCTTCCGAAGAGCCGTTGAAAGTTCGCCTCTACTTGCCGGGCTAATTCGTCCAGTGGCTGATCGCGCAACTCCGCGGCGAACTGATACACGGCGATCAGGTTTGCCGGGTGGTTAACAGCTTTGCCGTCGGCGGCAGCTTCGATCTCAAAGCGCACCCGATCCAGTGGCAACAGTTGATCGGGGGCATCAGTCTCCACCAGCAATCGGTCGGGAGGCACGTGGCGAAAGGCTTCCCGTTGGCGAACTTTGCGTGAGTGAGCGAAATAGCCGGGCAATGAGAAATAGGCCCCCAGTTTGGAGAGTGCTGGAATCATCTCCTGTGGACCACCAAAAGAATGAAGGACAAAACCACACTTCGGCCGAGGACCCTCTTCCAGCAGTTCCAACAGCCGCCCCCAGGCTTTCAAACAATGAATGCTCACCGGCAGGTTGCGCTCCGCTCCAAGCCGCAACTGGACTCGGAAAACCTCCTCCTGGGTCGGTGAGTCAAAATCCTTGATCCAGCGGTCCAACCCGATTTCACCAACCGCCGACGGAATGCTGTCGAGGAAAGATTCGAGTTTCTGGATCCAGGAACTCGAGCGCTCCTTCATATACCAGGGATGATAGCCGAAGGAGGCGACCACCTCGGGGTATCGCCGGGCCAGGTCCAGGACAGCCGGCCAATCAGATTCACAAGAACCATTCACGACCATCTTGCGGACGTTCTCCCGCCGAATTGCCGCCATGATGTCGGCTCGATGAGCGCCGAGGCGTTCGTCTTGCAGGTGGTTGTGCGCGTCGAAAAACGACAGTGCGCGGCCTGATTCCGTTTCGGCTGGGATGCTCACAATAGGCACCTTAATCTTCGGTCCACCGGCCAAACAAATCAAATCGGCAGGATCGGGAATAAGCCTGGAGCACCCGGTATCCCCAATTAGGCGGGCAACCTCTCCTTCTTCCGATAAGCCATCCCTTGAAACAACGCTACCAGCTCGTTCTGTTCATCCCTGACTTCAATGGTGTAGGAACCCAGTTTCGAGCTCCGCGCAACTTCCCTGGCTTCGGCGTAAACCGTACCCGAGGAGACCGCCTTGAGGAAGGAAATGCTCACGTTCACCGCCACGGCCACCGTCCCGTAAGAATTGGAGGCGGCGGCAAAGGCGAAATCGGCCAAGGTAAAGATCGCCCCTCCCTGCGCGATGCCCACCCCATTCAGGTGATAATCCTTCAGAACCATTTTGGCCCGGGCGCGACCCGTCTCCACCGAGACCAGCTCGATGTTACAGTGTGAGGCGAATCGATCTCTCCCGAGGCAGCGTTTGACGTCTTCCATAAAGTCAACTTCCCCGCGGGGGACCGCGCCAGCGGCCGGCAAACCGAAGAGCCGTCAGGCGGCGGCCCAGGCGTTCATTACCCGCCCTGATCTCTCTCTGAGCCTTGGCTCACTTTTGCCCCAACTTCTTGCCCGCGCTGTTTCGTCCGAGCAAAAATGCAGTCTGATTGGCCGCGAAGAACGACTCCTCGAAACCTGCCCTCAACGCTTCGAGCCAGATCTCTTCCGACATCGGCAGATGGGCGCTCAAGGCTCCCAGCAACGCAATATTCAGCGTCCGTTTGTGAGGCAGGTCCTCAGCGTCAATCGCGTCCGGCGCGATCAAGGTCCCGTCTGAGCGCAGCATCTGCCGATTGGGCTCAACCTGGGTCGGCTCCAGCACCAGCAAAAAGTCCGCCTCGCCCGTCGGCACCATGGGGCTGAAAACCTGGGCGCCGAAACGCACATCGCCCGTCACCGAGCCGCCGCGCTGGCTCATGCCTTTGATCTCGCTCTTTTTGACATCGTACCCGGCCTGCAGCGCAACCTCCGCGAGAATATCGGTTCCGCGAAGCACTCCCTGGCCGCCTAAGCCGGCGACGACGATGTTCGTAATAGCGTTCATGAGGCGTAAGGTGTTAGCGGGTGACGCCGTGTTAGGTGAACGCGGCTGCCGGGACGGCCGACGCAACCGCCGCCGTGGCGGCGTGGCCATCGCATTCACAGCGCTGCTGATACTGGCGCAGTTGCTTGGCAATGAGGATGCAGGGCCGCCGGGCGATGATCACCGACAGCTCATCGCTCTCGAGGCACTCGATCAACAACCGCTCAAACTCGTCCGAGCCCGCTCGATGCTCAACCACATAAACCCGGCGCACGCCCACGGCCCGCGCTAAATCCTCAATCACCACCCGGTTCGTTGTTTCGTGATTGAGTTTCCGGCCGGTCCCGGGATGTTCCTGGTGGCCGGTCATCGCGGTGGTCGCATTGTCGAGGATGATCACCACATGCCCATTCGACGGGGGATTATAGACCATCTCCACCAAGCCACTGATCCCGCTGTGCACGAACGTGCTGTCGCCAATGACGCTGACCACTCGGCGGGCCTGGCCCGTGGGAAGAACGTGTCGCAGGCCGAGTCCCACCCCTAAACTCGCGCCCATGCACACGCACGAATCGATCGCCTCGAACGGTTGTAGCACTCCGAGCGTGTAACATCCGATGTCCCCTGCCACAATGCAGTCCCGTTTCCGGAGCGAGTCGAATACGATCCGGTACTGGCATGCATCGCAGAGTTGCGGGGGTTTGCCCGGAGGCTTGGCCGGCTCCGGGCTCAGATCATAGTTCAATATCCGGCGCACCCGCGCCACGTCGAGTTCTCCGAACCGGAACATCTCCGGCTTCGCTTCCACCCGAAGTCCCGCGGCGCGGATGGCGTCGACCAGGTAAGGATCGCCTTCTTCAATGATGACACAACGAACGACGCTCTTGATGAACGTCTCGATGGCTTTGATGGCGAGCGGGTACGTGAAACCTAGCTTGAGAACGCTGGCCTCAGGGGCCGCCTCGCGCACGTGCATGTGGGAAATGCCCGAGGTGATTACCCCGAGCAGCTTGCTGCCCGGAATCACTTGGTTCAACGAACACGATTCGTTCCAGGCCTGCATCTCATCCAGCTTCTGGCGCAGCTTGCGATGCGCCGCCCGCGCATAGGCTGGGATCATCACCCGCCCTTTGATGTCGCGCTTGAAATCCGGCGTCGGCACTTCGCCGTTGCTTCCGCGCGGGCGGACCACCGTGGAACTATGGCAGACCCGCGTGGTTACGCGCAGCAAGACGGGGATCTTCCAGCGTTCGGAGATCTCAATCGCCGCCAGCGTGAAATCATACGCCTCCTGCGAGTCGGCCGGTTCGAGCATCGGCACCCCGGCCGCGACCGCATAACGCCGGTTGTCCTGCTCGTTCTGGCTCGAAGCCATCCCCGGATCGTCCGCCGAAACGATCACCAGCGCCCCCGAAACACCAGTGTACGCAGCGGTGAACAACGGGTCCGAAGCGACATTTAAACCCACGTGCTTCATCGTCGCCATCGCCCGGGCGCCGCCAAACGCCGCACCGATGGCCACCTCCAGCGCGACCTTTTCGTTCGGAGACCATTGCGCGCGGCCTCCATACGCGGAGAACGCCTCCAGAATTTCGGTTGAGGGCGTGCCCGGGTAGCCGGTGCCGAGTGCCACCCCCGCGTCCCGCGCGGCCAAAGCGATCGCTTCGTCGCCGCTCAGAAGAATTCTTTTCAGGTCGTTCATGAGACACTATTCGCGCCAGCTTAATACACGTTTTTGCGCGCCCGAGGAAACAAAAACTCACAGCTACTATTAAATTTATGACTGCTATTAAGTTAACGAATAAGTCCGTGGAATTTACAGGCTGGACCTCGCCGCCTGGACCGTTCAGCGGGTGTCCGCGCGGGTTCCGTTTTATCAGCGCAAATTTGCGCAGGCGGGAGCCGGCTTCCTCGAGAGCAAAGGCATCCGCCCGGCCAAGGATTTGGCGCTCAAAAAAGCGTTCGTCGGCGCCGAGGGAAGGCAAAGCCAAACGCGTGATCGACCGTCGTCGACTTTAATGTGGAGTGTGATGGCAAGCGCCGCGCGAGCAATCGGCGCTGTCACCCGACTGAAATAATCTATGCACCTCATCGCGGTG
>Ga0105240_10006535_pt1 | contig 17115 bp, 11 predicted proteins | sample KBSC54metaG_FD_80426 | JGI IMG/M metagenome (GOLD analysis project Ga0105240, IMG submission 80426) | Corn rhizosphere microbial communities from Kellogg Biological Station, Michigan, USA - KBS C5-4 metaG | ecosystem: Host-associated > Plants > Roots > Rhizosphere > Soil | place: Michigan, USA...
AAAAGATTAGAGTGTTGCCCACAACGGAGGCTGGAGATAAAAGGATGATTTGGGCGAGGAGGAGAGCGACGTTTGTTCCGTTGTATCGAGGCAACCAAAAGGTGCCGGGGATGCCGGTCGGATCGATATTCGCGAATGCGCCAGTTTCGTTTTGGCAGGTCAGCACCTCGAAGGCATCACCGATTTGAGGGGTGAAGCCGTTGCTGAGGCTCACCTGCAACCGACCAGCCAGGGTGGCATCCCCGCCCACGGCGAATCGATCAAATTGGACGCCGGGCGTTCGGCCGCCGATCTCAATGGCCAGGGTGCCGAAGGATGTCTGCTGGTAATCTTTTCCAGGAGCAGTCGATAGGATTCCGGGTGAAGAGCCCGGGCTGACGACCGCAGCGTTGTTGATCAGGGCGTTGACCGTTCCGCCCCCCGTGAGCCGCCCGCCGAGGATCTTCACCGTGTCGGCGCCCAGCACCGCCCCGCTGTCCACCACCGTCGTCCCCACATTTTGAACCCAGAATCCCAGGAAATTCACCGTGCCTTTTTTAATGTCAAAATTGCCTGTGTTTTTGAAGTCGGCCGCCAGGGTGGTGAGGTTTGTGCCGGCGGACTTAACGAATGTGCCGGCGTTATTCAGCGCCAGCATGGGAGGAAGATTGTCGAACGTCACGACGATGTCTGTCTGCAGATCGAGCACCCCCCTCACGGCGTTAGCCCAGGAGGCGCCGGAACCGGCACTCATGCCGCTCAGCCAGAGGCCTTGGCCGAAGTTATTGATTTGGCAGCCGGCGAGGTGACGGCTCGTTCCGACATCGCCCTCGATCACCAGGGTGCCTCCACTATTAACGTTCACTTGCGCCACACTCAGCGTCCCGTTCATCCAAATTAAGTGCCCCGCTGCTCCTGGGTTTCCGAACACCTGCACCGATCCTGCTCCGGAAACCGAATCCATAAGTTCAAGATTTCCGGCGATGGGCGTCTGCGTGATTGGGTCCACCGCTCCCACCTGGGCCGTGCCAGCGAGCGTGGCGCCCGCCGTCCACCGATTGGTTCCGGGCCCGGTGAAGCGGTTGCTGACTCCAGTGTCGGCATGGAATGGACCTCCGAACACCAGCAGCGCCGTGGGCGTCTCGGCGCGGAATTCTCCAGCACCCTGGCTCGACTTCCAATCCAGTCCGGCACCCAGCTGGAGAATGCCTCCCTCCGCGCGGATGGTCCCGTTATTATCGATGATGAGATGATTGGTGGAGGGGCCCTGGAGGAAAGCGAGGTTGGTGGAACTCAACTCCGCTCCAGGAGAAATCAGCAATTGACTGGCCGGAGGGGTGCCGCTTTGGATTTGGGACCCGTTGGCCAGTGAGACTAAACCGCTGTCCTGGAGTACCGACCCTTGCCCGAGGGTCAACGTCGCCGTCGAGGCAGCGTTGGTAGATTCGAGCGTTGCTGAGGCCCCAGGCAGGATGTTCAGGATCGAAGTTCTCAAAGCGCAATTCGTCCCGCTCACGGCGAGATCCCCCAAAATGTTGAGCGTGCAATTCGTGAGGAAACTCCGGTCAAGCATTTGAGTGCTCTCGGCCTCGAACTTCCCGCCGCTGAGCGCTCCGTTATCGCTGGTGATCAGGGTTCCGAAATGGATCGAATTCGCCGATGAATTGCTCGAGCCGTCGACGGTGCCGTTGGAACCGATCTCCAGGCCGGCGACACTCACAGGGGCGTTTACCCGCCAGGTCGGCGCGCCGGTTCCCTGGCTCAGCAGGATAGAACCGGCCCCGGTGCCGAGCGCACCGCTGTTCAGCGTGTGGATGCCTCCCCAAAACCACAGCCGGCCCCCGGCGCTCACGCGGAACTCTCCCGAACTGGCGCCCCCCAGAAGGTTGAGTTGGCCGGTTTGGACCTCTAACAGCCCGGTGTTATTGAAATCCGGCCCATCCACGCCACCGAGCCCACCGAACTGGGTGGTCCCGCTACTGGACTTTTGAAACGTCCCCGCGTTGTTGATCGCCCCCCTGCCGCCGGTCCCCATAACGGTAAACACGCCATCGGCCTGCACTGTGAAATTTGCGCCGGCAAAGTTGTTGATCGTTGCGCCTTGGCTAAAACCGAGACCTCCCGCCAACACGACGCAACTGCCCGAATTGTTCAAGGCACAGCCCGAAAGCACCCGACCGCTCCCCGGACTCCCGCTGAAAAGCATTTCCCCTCCGGCATCGATGTTGATTTGCGGAACGCTGAACGCACCCGCGACCCAGTTCAAGACTCCTGCAGCCGGACCGTTGCTCAAGACGTGAATGTTTCCAGCTCCGGAGACCGCGTCCAGGACTTCCAGGTTGCCTACCACCTGCGCGCTGCCGTCAATGGTGGCTCCCGTCAGCCACCGATTCGTGCCGGGGCCGGTAAAGAAATCGACGACGCCGGCGTCCTCGTGGAAAGGGGCGGCGAACAGGATCAGCGCGTTCGTTGTGGCGGCTCGAAACTCCCCGGCGCCACTGCTGGACCGCCAATCAAGGCCATCCCCGAACCGCAGAGTGCCACCGTCATCGCGGATCAGCCCACTATGATTCAGGACCAGGTGATTGCTGGCGGGAGCTTGGAAAAACACTTGATTCGTGGAAACCAAGGCTGCGCCGGAAAGAATGACGAACTGGCTCTGTGGGCCGGCGCCGCCGGTGATCAGCGATCCATCCGTGAGGCTCACCACCCCTCCGTTTTGGAACGTGGACCCTTGGGCGAGAATGAGGCTGGCTGAAGGCGCCGGGCCGACCGGCGCCCACAGGCCGGTGGCGGTCCCGAAAAGGCTGAGGGTGGTCGAGTCGAGGATGCAGTTGGTTCCGCTGATGGTCAGGGAGGTAAGCACGTTCACGAGGGAGTTGCTAAAGCTGCTTCCCCCCAACATCTGTACGTTCAGCGAGGCAAACCGGCCATTGGCGATAATGGCATTGTTCGTTGCCACGAGATTCTGCAGCCGGATCCCGCCCCCGGCACCGGCGTCCACCAGTCCCGTGATCACTGCGGCATCGTCCGCCAACGGCAACCGGCCGGCTAAGCTCAGATTTCCGGTCGCATCGCTGATAAACCAATTGGCGGAGTTGAACCAGTCGAAGTCTCCGCCCGGTCCTTGCTGAGGTATGAAGGTAAGAGTGTCGGCGCAGGCGGCGGAAACCAGGCAAAGGACAGCTCCCAGTGGCCCCCAAAACTTAGTGATATGCATTGAACGTTCCAATCGGGCACAACTCGCGCCAGGGCTGTTCTCGACTCCCGCTCGATCGGCTGAGTCGTCGCGGCAACCGCCCTCGCGCGATGTTCAGCTCGTTCGCCAACAAACCCCAGCCCTCCCGACCATACAAATTGCTTTGACCTTGGGCAACACTTCGTTGGGGGACTCAGGACTCAGGACTCGGGCTGAGCGACGGCGGCTTTGGTTCCGGAGTGAAGAGTTTCGAGCGCCCGCAACGTGGCGGCGCTGCGGGTTTCCACCCCGAGCTTTTCGAAGATTTCGAGCAGGTGCTTTTTGACGGTGGACTCGCTGATCCCCAGAATCGTGGCAATATCGGCGTTCGTTTTGCCCTGCGCGACCCACAGCAGCGCTTCGGCGGCGCGGGGGGTGAGGCCCAGGGTTTGCAGCGGGGCATACGAGGAGAAGTCCGGCTTAAATTCACGCCGCCCCTGCTGTTCGGAACGCCGCAGACGGGCATCGATAGCCTTCAGAAGGTCGGCTTTGGCAACCGGCTTCGTCAGATAATCATCCGCTCCCAGGTTCATCCCGCTGCGCAGATCGTCCTTTTCGCCTTTAGCCGTCAGGAACACGAAAGGCACCAAGGCCAGTTTTAAGTCCTCCCGCAGAGCCTGCAAGACGCCGAAGCCGTCCAGTCCGGGCATCATCACATCGCACAGGATCAGGTCGGGGACCTCCTTTTTAGCCAGCTCGATTCCAACGAGGCCGTTTTCAGCGGCGATCGGCTGATACTTCTCCAGACGCAGCACCGTGGCCAGGTTGCGGCGCATTTCAGGTTCGTCTTCGATAATTAGGATCTTTTTCATGAGGCGGCTCCGTAGACCGGGAGGCGCACGGTCACTCGTGTGCCCTCACCGATCTGGCTGTGAATTTGAATCGTCCCTCCGTGCAACTCGAGGCACCGCTTGACCAGGACCAGGCCAATCCCTGTGCCGGGCCGGTCCCCGACATTCTGCCCCCTCTGAAAGGAAGTGAACAGCCACTGCTGATCGGGCTCCGGTATTCCAATGCCCCGATCGCTGATGATACAAACCGCCTCGCGCCCGTCGCGCTCGAGGCGGAATTCCACCGGGCTTTCGGCGTCGGAATACTTGACCGCGTTGCTGAGCAAGTTGGTGAAGATGTGCCCCAGCAGCCGTTCGTCAGCCCAGGCTTGTTGCGACACGGGACCGACTTGAAGCTGGATCCCGCAACGTCCTTCGGTGGCGGACTGGACCTCCTGGAGGACGCGACGACAGACCGCCGACAGATCGAGCGGGGCGGGTCGATAATCCATCTTGCCCGCGTCCAGCCGGCTCAGAACCAGCACTTCCTCCATCATCGCCGCCATCCGCCGGGTGTTATTGACGATCGACTGCAATTGCTCCAGCCGTTCGGCGGGAGAAAGTTGATCGTGGTAGTCGCTGAGAATTTCGGCGGACGACTGGATGATACCCAGCGGGGTGCGGAACTCATGCGACACCATGGAAACGAAATTGCTCTTGAGTTGGCCGAGCTCCTTCTCGCGGGCCACGGCCTTCATCAACTCCGCCTCCGCCCGCTTGCGCTGGGTGATGTCCAAACCGACCAGAAGAACGTGGGGCTGATCGTTGACTTCGATGATGTCCATCGAAAGCAGGCCCGTGAACGAGGTGCCATGGCGGTCGCGCACCCGGCATTCCTTTTCGTGAATGCGTCCCTCGCGTTGTAGCTCCTCCCAGATCGCCTCACGGTCGGCCGCATTCTCCCAGAGCCCCAGCTCCGAGGAGGTGTGCCCCAGCACTTCCTCACGGGAAAATTTGGTCCAGCGCAGAAAGGCCTCATTGACCTCCACATACTTGCGATTGCTCACGCGCGTCAGCGCAATTGAAATTGGGCTGTTCTGGAAAGCGGTGCTGAAACGGGCCTCGCTTTCCCGCAGCCGCGCCGCGCTGGCACGCAGCTCCGCCTCTGTTCGCTTGCGCTCGGTGATATCGTTGAACACGGCTTGGATCAATTGCTGCCCACCCCACTGAATGCGGGTCAGGACTATCTCAATGGGAATTTCTTCGCCGCGCGCATTGCGGGCCAGCCAGTCGAACCGCGCGCTGCCACCGGTCAGGCACTCGTGGATGTGCTGCCGCGCCAGGACATCGGCGCGCTCGCCATTGGGCTGTACTGGGGCCGAGGTTTCGGCGGGATGCTTCCCGATCATCTCCTCGGGTCGTTGAAAACCCAGGATCCGAAGGCAAGCGGGATTTACCTCCAGCATTTGGTGTTCATCGTGCAGGATCACGCCCTGGCCGGATGCTTCGAACAAGGCACGAAACTTTGCCTCCGACTCGCGCAGCGCCTGGTCCGAGCGCTTGCGCTCGATCGCCAACGCAATCTGGCCGGCGACAAAGGTCAGGATCTGCTTCTCTTCCTCGCCATAGGCCAGCTCGTTTTCGTAATCCTGCACGGCGATTGCCCCAATCGTTTTGCCGTGCAGCAGCAGGGGCACTCCCAGCCACACCGCCGCCGGGGGACCACTCTCCACGTACGAGGCCTCGATTCCTTCAAATATCACTTCCCCGCCGAGCCGCTGCTTCCGATGATCCATCTCCCGCCCGATGAGAAAAGGCTTGCCCGTGCGCAGCACCAGGCTGGTCAAACCGCGGTTCATCGGCCCTGGTCCGGGTTTGGCGCTCCGCTCGTCCACATAGTACGCGAACGAGATGGTTTCCCGCTCGGCGTGAAGTAATGCGATGTAGAAGTTTTGCGCCGGCATGAGGCCGAGGACGATCTGATGTATGCGATGGTAGAGATTTTCCAAATCGACAGCCGCGTGCACTGCCTCCGAAATCTCAAAGGTCGCCTGCTGAATTTTCTCCCGCCGCTTCCGGTCGGAGTTGTCGATGATGCTGGCTCGAATCAACGGTTGCGCTGGGCCGGGCATGCGAACAAGGCGGACCTCGCATGGTATCAGCCGCCCGTCCGCGCGCCGCAGGACCCAGTCGAAATGCGGGGTGCCGCCGTTCAAGGTTTCGCGAATTTTCTCCGCCGCGGTTGACTCCGAGGGGCGCCCATCGGGCTGGAATTCCGGACTGACCTGTCCGGCTGTAAGCTGCAACAACTGCTCCCGGCTTAGGCCGTACAGCTGGAGGGCGTTCTCGTTGCAGCTCATAAACCGCCCGGTTGCACCGCTGAACACCACGATCGCCTCGGGCGCGTGGTCGATCAGCGTGCGCAATTGCTCCTCGCGAGCAGTTAACTCCGCCGTGCGCTCCTGGATCCGCCTTTCCAGCGTCTGGTTGAGCTCACGGATCTCCTGCTCCGCGTTCTTGCGCTCCGAAATATCCCTGGAAACCAGCACGTATAAATTTCGGCCGTCGGCCGGGATGGGAGTGGCCAAAACTTCGAGCGGGACTTCGCTTCCATCGAAGGCCCGAGCGAGCCATTCAAAACGGTACCCGCGGTTCTGGCTGGCCACCGCCGCCACTTCCTTTGCCTTCTGACGCGAAAGGGTTCCATCCGGCTGGATCGGGGGAGAAAGGTCCTCGGGCCGGGTTTGAAGCAGCTCCTGTTTTGTGCCAGACCGCAATAATTCCACCGCCGCTTGATTGCAATCCACAAACCTCCCGGCTTGGGGATCAAACAACCAGATCGCATCCGCGCTGCGCTCGAACAGGCTCTGAAACATGGTCTCATCCTGCGGCAAAACCGGGCCCGGCGCACTGGACCGTTCGGTCCATTTACGGTTCGGCGGTGACGGATTAATCATGGGCGTATGAAAAGCAATTATCACATAGCCAACCCCGGGCCGCAATCTGCCTCGCCGGGCAGACCGGTCACCGGCGCGGGCCGTCCCTTCGGCGCTTCGCCCCGGACCAAGCTTTCTCCCGGCGCCTTGCGGATCCCTGTGGCGGTGATGCCGAGCCGTCCCTTGCTGGTGGGCGATCGCGATATGCTCCGGAAACTCCGCGCGTCAGAAATGGCTGCCTGGGAGTCCTTCCGACCCCCGACCGGCACAACCGCCAATCCGGAGTTTAAAAAGAAGGAAGCTTCAAACGAACAATCGGCCACCGCCCACCAGGCCCAGGCAACCGGCTTTGTGCTGCTCCTCCTGGCATCGCTCGGGATCGTAGCGGTCTCGCTCGACCGCCAGGATTTGCCCCTTCTCCTGGCGGGCTGGTCACAGCTTGTCAGCGGTATTCGCAACTTGTTCGCCTGAGAAACAGCGCACTCCGACCAAGCGCTCAAATCCAACCAACCTCAAAAAATCCCAGAATAGTATGAAAAACATCAAATCCATGTTCATTGTCGCGCTCCTGGCCATACCGACCACTGTCATTTTAACCGGAAGCCATGCCCCCAAAGAAACCCAGGCGGCCCAAATCGCCCGAGGCAAGTACCTGGTGTCCTACGGCGGTTGCAATGACTGCCACACCCCGCTCAAGTTCACTGAGAAGGGCCCGGCGCCGGATTTCAGCCGAATGCTCTCCGGCCACCCCGAGAACACCAAGCTCCCTCCGCCCGAGCTGAAGCCAGGCCCCTGGTTTGCCGCCACGGCGGGCATGACCGCCTGGGCGGGCCCTTGGGGCATCAGCTATGCCGCCAACCTCACGCCCGATACCAACACCGGCCTGGGCATTTGGACGGAAGAGATGTTCATCAAGACGATGAGGACGGGTAAGCATATGGGCAGCGGCAGAGAAATTTTGCCACCCATGCCCTGGCAAAGCCTGGCCCAACTCACGGACCAGGACCTTAAAACCATCTATGCCTATCTCCGCACTGTGCCGCCGGTGGTGAATCATGTTCCCACGCCGGTCTCGCCCGATGGCAAGGGAGGCTTTGAATAAGCGCCGAAGAGCATCGGCGAGCTGAAAATAGGCCGCTCGCCTCCGCACGGCACCGGGGCGTGTGCCCCGGTTGCGGGGGTGGCTTTCTACCCGGCGCTTTGCAGCGCGTGAAGGAGATACATTTGGAAAAGACCGGCCGTCTCCATCGCCCAAAGGTGAGGAGCAGTTTCCGGATTAACAACCTCGAATCTCTCCTCGGGTGACCCCAGGATGAGCCAGCTCCCGATTCGGATATCATTAAGAACCTGCAGCAGCCAGTCGATTTCAGTCGCGGAAAGCGCGAGCTGGAACCCGCTCTGGTTTTCACTCCAACGACCCGGGTTGTCCATTAGCGCCTGTAGCTGCCGTTTATTGTCGGCCCGTTGCTCCGCCAGGGCGTCGTCGAGAAGCTTCTGGCTCGTGTTGGAATCAGGCAAGTTGCGCATTTTGCTGACCGCCAGGTAATTCGACGGGACCCGGGGATATAACCTCAAGAGCTCCAGTAAAAGGGACTTCTCCCGGCCGCCGAGCTGGAGTGAGAACTGGTCCTTTGAAACCCGGGTGAGCTTCACGAGTCGCGCTCCATTGTGGCGTGCAGGCTGTATTTCTGGAGTTGGTGCACGTAATGCTCTGCTTTCTCCAGGCTCTCACGAATGAGAACGCTTTTGCCCTGCTCATGAACCTGCAGCATATGAAACTCCGCTTTGGGCCGAGGCCAGCCAAAGACCTGCTGAAAGACGTGGGTGACGAACTCCATGAGGTTAACGGGATCGTTCCAGCAAATGACCAGGTAGCCGGGTTCCAGACCGGAGCGTGGCTTATCCACGGCCTCTTGTTCAAGGCCGGGCAGCAGTTCGGGCATGGCGGTTCCTGCCATAAACGGAAAGTAAAAGAGGAGTTCGTGGTTGTCGAGTGTGGGGCCGAAGATGCGGGTTGCCCACCGCAGTGGATTGAGGCAAAATCACGCTGCGAAGACAGGTGAATGGGGCAGGTCCGTTTGAAAGTGTGAACATTCGGGGGTGCAAACCGTCGAACCTGTGTTATTTTTAGGCACTTTAGTCAAAGTTTATAACGACATGATTCAACGTTACGCCGTGAGGCTGCTTTCGCTCGTTTGCAGCGCCTATTTCCTCCTTCCCTCCATTGGCTGGGCCCGCGCCACCTCGGCCGAGTTGACGCCCTTGGCCGAAGGGGCGTCCACCAACGTCTTTCACCCAATCAAGCCCGGACCCGTGGATGGCCAAATCGCGACCGTAACCGCACGATTGCTGGAGCGATACCACTATTTGAGACCCCATTTCGACGGCTCGGTCTCCAGCAAGTTTCTCGACCGTTATCTGGAGACGCTCGACCCGCAGCATCTGCACTTCCTCCAGTCGGATCTGGCCGAGTTTGAAACCTATCGAACCAATCTCGATCGCATGACCGTGCCCGAGCGCGGGGCGGGCGATACTCGGCCGGCTTGCACCATCTTCAACCGCTTCATCCAACGGCTGCAACAACGGGTCGGCTATGCCGATGAGCTGCTCCATTCTGAAAAGTTCGACTTTAACACCGACGAAAAAATTATCTTAAACCGCAAGGACTCGCCGTATCCGAAAGATTTGGACGAGGCCCGGCAACTTTGGCGTGATCGCCTGCGTTTCGAGTACCTCCAGGAAAAGTTAGGGAAGATTGATGCCCAGAAAAAGGCAGCTTCAACGGTCAAGGCAGATGTCCCAGCGGGTGACGCGAATGCCACCAACTCCACCGCTAAACCGAAGAAGTCCGAAGCCGAGGAGATTGTCGACACCTTGAGCCATCGATATCATCGCAACCTGCACGCTTTTCTGGACTGGGATGGCGATGATGTGTTGCAGCTCTACCTGACCTCGTTGGCCCATGTCTTCGATCCGCATTCGGATTACTTCGGTCACTCCCAACTGGACAGCTTTGCCATCGCGATGAACCTGAGCTTGTTCGGCATCGGGGCGGAGCTGATGTCGGAGGATGGCTATTGCACGATCCACCGGATTCTGCCCAACGGGCCGGCGGAAAAGAGCAAGAAGGTGAACGTCAATGATCGGATCATCGCCGTAGGGCAAAGCAACCAGCCCCCCGTAGATGTCGTCGATATGAGCCTGAACAAGGCCGTGCAAATGATCCGCGGGCCGAAGGGCACCGAAGTCCGGTTGACCATCATCCCCGCGGGCGCGGACTCTTCCGCGCGCAAAACCCTCACTTTGGTGCGGGACGAGATCAAACTCGAAGACCAGGAAGCCAAAGCGAAGATCATCGAGTTGCCAAACTCCCGTGGTGGCCAAACCCGAATGGGGGTCATTGATCTCCCTTCGTTTTACGCCAGCTTTGATCCTTCAAACAACCGTGAGAAGGCGGAGCCAAAAAGCACTACCGCGGACGTGGCGCGACTCCTCACCAAACTAAAAGAAGAGAATGTCAGCGGGGTAATTCTCGACTTACGAAGAAATGGCGGCGGCTCGCTCGAGGAGGCCATCCGGCTCACGGGCTTGTTCATCAAAGAGGGCCCCGTAGTGCAGGTCAAGGATTTCGACAACACCGTCCAGGAGGATGACGATACGGACCCTTCGGTGGCTTACGAAGGACCGCTCATCGTGCTGACCAGCCGGTTGAGCGCCTCGGCTTCGGAAATTCTCGCCGGAGCCCTCCAGGATTACGGCCGCGCCTTGATCGTCGGTGATTCTTCAACCCATGGAAAGGGTACCGTGCAGAGCGTGCAACCTCTGCGCATTCGTGGCAGCAGTCAGGTCACCAACGATCCGGGAGCGCTGAAGCTCACGATCAAAAAATTCTATCGTCCCAGCGGTGCGTCAACGCAATTGAAGGGCGTGGTTCCCGACATCGTTTTGCCTTCGTTGTTCAACGAATCGAAGGAAATTGGCGAGAGCGCGCTGGAAAATCCTTTGGGGTATGACATTATCGAAAAGGCCAAGTTTGATCATTTGAACCTGGTGGATCCTTACCTGCAGGAGTTGCGCAAGCGCTCAGGGGAGCGCGTCGCCGCCGATAAGGAGTTTAGCTATATCCGCGAAGATATTGAGCTTTACAAAAGGCGGCAGGCCGACAAAACCTTTTCCTTAAACGAGAAACAACAACTCACCGAAAAGGAAGAGTCCGACGCTCGGCAAAAGGCCCGGGATAAGGAGCGATTGGCGCGGAAGGACACCATGGAAAAGGTTTACGAGCTGACGCTCAAACAAGCCGCCCTTCCAGGACTTCCACCTCCCGTGGCGAAGACGAACACCGCCATCGCCAGGATCTCCAGCACCCGATCCGAAACTGGCTCGGTCCTTTCAACCAACGGGACGATCGCGGCCAGTAGGAGTTCAGTACCGATCGAAAATCTGGATGGCATCCCCGACGAGGAGAAACCACCGGCCGTCGATGCCGATATGATGGAATCTGAGCACATCCTGCTGGATTACATTACCCTGCTTCCGAAGAACAGCGTGGTCTCCACCAACCATTAGAGGCGTGGTGCTCTTCTAGCCCACACTTGGCCGACCGTCCGCACGGCTCAGTCCCTGGCCGCGGAAACGGCAAGGGCGGATTTTGCCAGCCCGACCTTGGAGTGGCGCTCCGATTTCGCCGCCTTTCGGTTCCTTTCAGTTCCGTTTTGGGTTGCCCCGGGTTACCAAGCCCGCTAATGTGAAACATTCCATGGCTCGGCAGCGACAATCTGGCTCCCCACCGGCTTCTGCCGGTGAAGAGCTGGATCATTTCCGCGTTTGTCGCCCCAGGGGCATTCGGGCCAGGTCCTGAGGCGCCGCCACATGGAATCACAAGGACCAACCAGTCTAGCTCGGAACCAGCAAGGATCGGGGTTCGCTGCAGGGTGGTTCGAGGGCCTCAGCTCCGGGGTGATCTTGATCGATCACACCCGAAAGGTGCTTGCTCTCACTAGCGGCATCCAGCAAATCCTTGGGTCCGCGCTCCCCGAACTCGGTCCCACGCGGCTTGATCAATTGCCTGCTGCTTTGAGTGCTTTGGCCGAGGAGGCTCTGGCTCCAGGAGGCCCATCGGCCAACCGGATTATACAGATTTCTGGCGGGTGCACCTGGTTGCGGGTCAACGCACTGGCCGTGGATGATGGAACCGGCCGCCGATCCGTCGCGCTGGTGCTCAGCGACTGGACACCGATCCGCCAGGCCGAGCAGCAAATGGCCCGGCTGGATCGCCTGGCCAACCTGGGAACGTTGGCCGCCGGCATGGCGCATGAAGTCAAGAATGCCCTGGTCGCCTGCAAGACATTTATCGATTTGCTCCTGGAGAAGAACGCGGAGGGTGAGTTGGTCGAAATCGTCCGTCGCGAAATGGGCCGGATCGATTCCCTGGTCAGCCGCATGTTGAAGTTTGGCGGGCTCGGCTCAGGGAAACAAAGCGTCGTCCACGTCCATGAAATCCTGGAACACTCGCTGCGGTTGCTGGAACCACAGATGGAGGATAAAGCCATCACGTTGATGCGTGCGCTCGAGGCAGCTCCTGATCTGGTCCTCGCCGACGACCATGAGCTGCAGCAGGCCTTCGTAAATTTGCTGCTGAACGCGGTCGAAGCTATGGGACTAAAGGGAACCTTAACGGTGACCACCCGCGTGGAGATTGGAGGGGAGAAAACGCCATCCGGAAATGGTCGGCCCCAGCTCTGCCTCAGTATCGAGGACACAGGTGCGGGAGTTCCTGACCATGTCTTGTCGCACCTGTTTGAACCCTTTGTCACTACCAAACCGAGTGGCACCGGCTTGGGCCTGGCGATTACCCGCCAAATCGTCCATCAACACCGCGGCACGATTCGCGTCCGGAGCCAGCTCGGGCAAGGAACAACTTTTACCATCAGCTTGCCTGCGGTCGGGGTCAACCCATGACCCGAACCACCGGGGCGCGCCAGTGCCTCCGCCCGCATGCCTAGCAAACACACGCTCGGTATCGTGAGCGATATTCATTACGCGTGCGCGGCCGAGCAGGCCCGCGGCGCGGATTACGAAGCAGTCGGCATCCACAATCCCTTCCTGCGCGCGTTCGTTCGTCTTTACCGTCACTTCTTTTGGCAACGTGAACCCTTGAAAAACGGATATTTGTTGGACCGCTTTCTGGAGAATGCCAAAGGGTTGGAGTGGGTGATCGCCAACGGCGATTATTCCTGCGATTCGGCATTTGTGGGCGTCAGCGACGACGCGGCGTGTGAGAGCACGCGCGAATGCCTGGGAAAACTCCGGTCCGCCTTTGGCGGTCAGGTCCGCCCGATCTTCGGCGATCATGAACTGGGTAAAGTCAGCTTCTTTGGTGGCCGCGGTGGAATGCGACTTGCCAGTTGGCGCCGGGCCCAGGAGGACCTCGGGCTGGAACCCTTCTGGGAGATCCGCATTGGGCGGTACGTGTGCATTGGGATCACCTCCTCGGTCATTGCGTTGCCGGTGTTCGAGGACGATACGCTGCCGGAGGAGCGCCAGGCATGGGAGCGCCTGCGCCAGGAGCATCTGGAGGAGATCCGCCGGGCTTTTCAAAACTTGCAGACACACGAACGGGTGTTGCTGTTTTGTCATGACCCAACGGCTTTGCCCTTCCTGGGAATGGAACCCGCCGTCCAGGCGAGGTTGCCCCAGCTGGAACAAACCGTTATTGGCCACCTGCATTCAAACCTGGTTTTGTGGAAAAGCCGGTGGTTGGCGGGCATGCCCAAAATCAGCTTTCTCGGCCATACGACCCGGCGCTTGAGCGCCGCCTTGGGCATGGCCCGCGATTGGCGACCGTTCAAGGTGCGCCTGTGCCCGTCGCTGGCGGGGATCGAATTGTTGAATGACGGCGGATACCTCACCGTCGACCTCGACCCTGAGGCGCGCCAGCCGGCTCACTTCCGCTTCCACCCTCTGTCGCGCGAAAACCCCGCCCGAGCCACCTCGACCGGGTAGAACGCCGTATAGCGAGGTGGCCGTGGTCATGCAGTTTAGAGCATGAACAACGTCTTCGGGTTGGCCGTATTCGGGCTAGGAGTCTCCCTGTTAATTGTGGCGTTTGCTGCCTCCGAACCGGCCGGGGTCCAGTTATCCCGGTGGGTGGCCGCCTATCCTGCGCTCCAGTCCGCCTGGCTGTTAGTTCTCGGAGTCTTGGCGGTCCTGGCTGGTCTGGGCTTAGCCTTCTGGGGTGCCCGGAAGCATTAAAGCGTTAAAAGAAAGTCTCCCGGTCGCCGGTTGCTCGTTTTTGGTTTCCATTATAAATGGAACCACGCGGAGATTGCTCCGCGTGTCCCTTGGCGCAATGAAGTCTTATTGAGATCCAGGGCCGTCGTTCGGCGGAGGAGTGGCCGGAGGCGGCGTGTTGGCCGGACCCGTCTGCTGAGCGGGCGCCTGCGGCTGTTGTTGCGACGGGATCGGCTGCCCAGGTAACCCCGTCTGCTCCGGTGCCCGATGACCTTCCTCAACCTGCGGATAACCACGCTCCCGGCCGGTTGGCGTGGGATTTTCTGGAACAATGGCGAGGCCATCCATGACGCGATTCACCCCAGGCACTTGCCGTGCGATCTGCTCCGCCTGCTGTTTCTGGTCTTGGGTATGGACAAACCCGCTGAGCTGGACATTTCCATCGAATGTCTGAACCTGAACATCAGGAAATTTATACACCGGCGCCGCCTTCAAAGCGTCCGCCACGCGGTCGCTTGTCGCTTTGTCGGTTTGGTATTGGGTAACGGTTCGGCCAGTTTCTCTTGCCTTCTTCCCTTGTTGCATCGCGCAACCGGTCAAACCTAAACAAGCGATCGCCCCCGTTAAACTACTCAGCAGCACCACATCCTTGAAGTTTCGCATAAATTTCCCTTTTGAATTAAGCTATTTCCCGCTAGCCGCGATTCCATGGGGTATTGTGCTCCGCGAGCCAGCGGTTACTTCTCCCGCCGATGCATTTTCCGCCGCAGGTGTGATCCGCCGCCGGGAAGAAATTCAAGCAGGCCAAACACAACAAAGGCCGGACACGCTCGGCGGAGGTCGGCTCTTCTGGCGAAGAAGAAGCGTGGTTGACTCCCTAATTTGTCGGTCTCCACATTTGCTGCGGGATTCTTCTGTCTCTTAATATTTCTGTTCTAGTCTTCGAATTCTTCGGAGCGGAATATGAGAACCTGAAATTGGGGTCTTACAGCCCGAGCAGCGAATAGGCGCCCGCGCTGTCGGTCCCGAGCCCGAAGTGGGGATAGGCTTTGAGAGAGAAGGTGAAGGCCACTCCGTAATCTTGAGGACCGTTCGAGTTGTTGCGCACGACGAAGGACAGCGCGGCTGTCCAACTGCGCAGGTCGCGATACGCGGTGTACGATTGTTGGAGCAACCGGCCCGTCCGCGCATCGAAATAATGTGCCATCCGGAGGCCCCAGTCTTCGTTCAAACGATAATAGAGCGTGCTGGTATACGCGTTGTTGCCCTCCCCCAGGGCGGTGGGCGAGCTGCTGAAATCATCGCGCAAATAATACTGGCCCAGCCGCCAAGTCCAGGCCGGGGAAGGCTGAAAAGCGAGCGTGGTGTAGGACATTCTCAACAACCGGTCATTGATGTCATAGCGCACGAGAGACTCGAGCGTCAGCCAGGACCACGGCCGGACGGCCAGATCGGAATATAGATCCGCAAAGGTAGTTTGGCCCGCTTGTGGGTGCAGGCGCCAGTCGGTATACACATCCCAGTTCACCACGTTCACCACTTTGTCCTCGCGTTTGGTTTGCAGCTTGTTGCGCAGGCCCCAACGGATGACGTTCTGGCTGTCGATCGAATCAATCGCGTTGTACTCCGGGTACTCTATGGGGAGCAGCCGCAGGCTCGGTAACTCGTAATCAAACCGCGGTAGCTGGTCGGGCGGTGTCGACGGAGAGGGCACGAAGACGTAATTCGCCGAAGGCTCGATAATATGGCGCAGACCGTCGATCTCAAAGAGCTGGTTCTGCACTCCGGACCACAGCCGCGAGGCTTTGAATGAGACCTCCGCGCCAGTGTTAAACACGCCGCGGGTCTCCTCGTCCGTTGTCGCACCCGGTCCGGTGGCGGCGCTGTAATAGGTCAGCCGTCCTCCCACGCGCGGAGTAACGTTGAGCCAACCGAAGAACGTCTGCGGCAGCAGCAATTGGTGAAAGGTATCCGCTCGCCCCGCCTCATAATCCAGGCCGGGCGGCGCACCGTAAATTCCGGAGTTCTCCGCAAAACTGCGCCGGTAATAACCGGCTGAGGTTTCGCTCTCATAATACACCGGCGAATCACCGAGCTGCTGGCGGTACCCGGTCAGCCGCACGTCCGGAAGACGCTCGACGGTTTCCAGAAACCCGTTCACCTGGGGCTGCACGTAAGCGTCCACGCTGAAATTCTGCCAGAACTTGTTCGCTTCCACGAAGGTGTTGGGCTGGGGGTTTGCGAGGTACTCGCGCTCAAAGAAGTCGCGCGTCACGGCGAGATCACTTTCGTACCGGACCAGGGATTTAAGGTACAGGTTGGTGGCTGGATTTGCCTGGTAGGAAAACCAGACACGCTGGCGGTTTTCGGGAATGTTAACGCCTAGATCGTCGGTATTGGGCGCGTCGTCATGTGTGTAGTAGTATTTGAACGTCCCCTCACCCCACCGCCCGAAGTTATAGTTAACATCCGGCCCGACACCCGGGCCGCGCTTTTCGCGGTAATCCAGGTGCAGCACCCCATCGAGTTCGTCGTTGTAGTACCAGGTGTAACGCCCCAGAATGAAGGGCCCATAAAGGCTGCGATAGCCCGGGGTGAAATTGAAGTTGTTCGACTTCGGGCCCAATTCGTGGCTGTAATACGGAAAGTAGAAGACCGGGACTTCGCCCATGTACAAGGTGGCGTGATAGGCAATGATCCGCTTGCCAGGGATGATGACGATCTTTTTGGCACGTAGCTTGATCCCCGGTTTCGCCACATCATCCGTCGTCAGGAGCGCATTGGTCGCCGTATAACTCCGGTTCGTCATGTCCCCAAACAAACCTGCTCCCGAGGCGTAGATCGGCGGGGTGCCCGTTCGAAACTGTTTCGCCTCGATTTGGTGCGTCTTGAAGTTGTAGTTGATGTGCTGGCTCGCCCAGAGCTGGTCCGCCTGCTGGATGCGCACGTCCCCATCCGC
>Ga0105240_10006537_pt1 | contig 17114 bp, 13 predicted proteins | sample KBSC54metaG_FD_80426 | JGI IMG/M metagenome (GOLD analysis project Ga0105240, IMG submission 80426) | Corn rhizosphere microbial communities from Kellogg Biological Station, Michigan, USA - KBS C5-4 metaG | ecosystem: Host-associated > Plants > Roots > Rhizosphere > Soil | place: Michigan, USA...
GCCCGTTCGTGCAGTTCGTGTCGCCGGCGACCAACCCGGCCGACCTCGCCAAGGTCGACGCGCTGCTCGCCAGTCCCCAGTTCACCGGCGGCAGCAGCTTTCCGGCGACCAGCATCGGCGCGATCATCGACACTGGCTACGTCAACACGGGCAAGGTGGACGTGAGCGGCGTCGACCTGACGCTCAGCTACGGCTTCGACCTCGGATCCAGCCATCTCGACGTTTCCGCGAACGCGTCCTGGCTGATCGACTATCGCGAGCAGGCGACACCGGCATCGAAGGCGGTGCAGCGGCTCGACCTGAACGGCTATCCCGTCAGCCTGCGCGGCCGCGTGTCGGCGTCATGGTCGCGCGGACCGTGGAACGCGTCCGCCGGGGTCGATTTCGTCGACCATTACCGCGACGTGCTGGGCAACCGCATCCATGCCTGGGCGCCGGTCGATCTCGAGATCGGCTTCGCGCCGAAGGGGGAAGGGGCACTCGAGGGCGTCGAGCTGACCCTCGTCGCGCAGAACCTGTTCGACCAGGCGCCGCCCTTCTACGACAGCGCGGTCGGCGCGGGCTATGACGCGACGAACGCCGACGCGCTGGGGCGCTTCGTCTCGCTCCAGCTGACCAAGCACTGGTAATAGGCCATGATCGGATCGCGTATCGGGCTGATCGTGCTCGCCCTCGTTGCGGCCACACCGACCGCCGCCCGGCCGTACGGCATCGACGACCTGCTGCGGTCGGAGGCCTTCGGCAACATCCTGGTGTCGCCCGGCGGCCGATGGCTGGTGTTCGAGCGATGGGCGCCGTTCGAGGAGGCGGCGAACTTCCACTTCAACTCGATGGAGGTGCAGCGATCGCGGCTCTTCCGGGTCGACCTCGATCATCCGGGACCAGCGCAACCGCTCGTGCCGGTCGCGCCCAAGGTCACGACCGTGGCATATTCCTTCTCGCCGGACGGGCGCTACCTGGCCTTCGGCCGGCTTGCAGGGGCGGCGTGGCGGCTGGGTGTCGCGACCATGGCGACCGGGGCGGTGCGGTGGTTCGACGTCGCGCCCGACTACAACGTCTTCCGCCCGACGCTCGCCTGGGTCTCGGATCGCCGGCTGGTCGCGCTCGCGGCACCGGACGGAGGGCTGCCCTGGGTGCTCGACATCGACTCGCGGGCGCAGCGCGAATTGTCGAAGAGCTGGCTCGACCAGCAGGCCGGCGCCGAGCCGACCGTCACGGCGATCGGCAGCGGACCGGCGCTGCCGGTCACGCCGGATCCCGAGCCCACTTCGCTCGTGTCGGTGGACGTCGAAAGCGGGGAGACCCGCACGCTGGCGCAGGGCCCGTTCGGCGCGCTGAGCGTCTCGGCGGACGGCCTCTATGCCGCCGTCGTGGGCGAGGGCGCCCTCAACCCGGCTCCGGTCGACCGGCTGCTGGCGGTCGGCGACGACCAACGGCGCAGGCGCCTCACCATCGTCGCGACCGGGGACGGCCATATATGGCAACCCTGCCCGGACTGCGACCAGACCGTGGCATCGCCGAGCTGGGCACTTGCGGGACATCGGTTCGCCTTCTTCGCACGCCGTGCCGGTAAGGCCTGGGCCGGCGGCGAGGCCTGGCTGGCCGATGCGGGGACCGGCCATGTGGAGATCCTCGCCCTTGGCGGCCTGAGACCCGTGCTCGGAAACTATCCTTTGTCCTTCGCGACGGTGGCGTTCGACTGGCTGGGCCGCGATCCGCTGCTGCTCGCGCACGCACACGCCGGGGAAGTTCGCGCTGACTGGTACCGGCTCGGCCGCGGCGATCCGGTCGCGGTGACAGCACGTCTCTCCGCTCCGTCTGCGAACCCGGTTCGCGGCCCGGGCGGTACATTGCTGGTGGCGTCCGGGAGGGACGTCTGGAGAATCGGCCGGCGCGGCGCGCGGCGCCTCGCGGCCGGGCAGGACCGCGTCGAGCCGATCGCGCCGGCCGAGGCGAACCGTTTCGCGAGGGACACGCAGGTCGCCGCCATCCGGACCGTCGGGACCACGACATGGGTCGGATTTCCTGGAGGCAGGAGAGGCCTAGCCCATGTCCTGCGCGGCCCAGGCCGGATCGACCCCGTCGCCGGCGGTGCCGACGGCCATGCGATCGTCGCGACCCGGAGCGAGACCGGGGGCGTCGAGCGCCTACTCGTCCAGGTCGGCGGGACGCCGCCGGTCACGGTGGCGACGCTCGGCGAGGCGCTTGCAGGGGTCGATCCTGCACAGCCGGTGGCGCTCCATTATCGCCTCGGGGACGGCGAGGCGATGACGAGCTGGCTATACCTGCCTGCGCAGCCGGCGAGCGGCACGATGCCGCTGATCGTCATGCCCTATGGCGGCACGGTCTATGGTGCCGAGCCGCCGTCGCCTGACGGGCTCGGCCTCGACCTTGGCACATCGAGCGTCGCGGCCGTGGTCGGGCACGGCTATGCGGTGCTGCTGCCGAGCATGCCGGCGATGGTCGCGCCGGCCCAGGGACCGACCGACTTCGCCGGGCAGATCCTGCCGGCGGTCGATGCCGCGATCGCGACGGGCAGGATCGACCCGCTTCGCCTCGGTCTCTGGGGGCACAGCTTCGGCGGCTACAATGTCGGGCTCGTGGTCACGGAAACGGACCGCTTCGCCGCCGCACTGACGGCGAACGGAATCTATGATCTGGCGAGCGGGATCGGTACGCTGATGCCGTGGACGCGCCCCGACCCCGGCAAGGGCCAGTCGATGCTGAGCAATGCCGGCTGGGCGGAAACCGGCCAGCCGGGCATGGAGGCTACCCCCTGGACCGCGCCCCGGAAATATCTCGACAACAGCGCGCTCTACCGGGCCGACCGGATTCGGACGCCGTTGCTGATCGTCGCCGCCGACCAGGATGTGGGTCCGTTGGGGCAGGGCGAGGCGCTGTTCTCGGCGCTGTTCCGCCAGGACAAGGACGCCGAGCTGCTGAGCTACTGGGGCGAGAACCACGTGCTGACGAGCGCGGCCAATATCCGCGACTTCTACGCCCGCGCCTTCCAATGGTTCGATGCGCATTTCGACGAAGCGGTCAGGCGATCGCGAGCGTCGACGGCAGATCCGCCCGGCTATCGCGGATCCGATCCGACCAGACGCGAGCCCAGCGTTCCGCGAGCAGCGCGAGCAGAAGGCCGGCATAGGCGTCGGTCTGCATGAGATATTCGGGTTCGAGGATCGGTTCGAGCCGCGCGGGGTCGACCACGCGGTTGGCGGCGAGCAGGCCGCCGAGCAGATAGTCCTTCAGGAAGTCGGTGCTCGCGGCCAGCCGGCGGCCGAGATAGGCGGTGAGGCAGCCCTTGCCGCGGCGTGCGATCAGCGAGGCGGGCAGGCGGTCCGCGTAAGCTGCGCGCGCCAGTGCCCGGTCGCGTTGCCCCTGGGTGAGCGCGAGCGCCGGAATCGGCAGGACGTGCTCGAGGATCGGCTGGGACATCAGCGGATGGACCACGCTCAGCCGTTCGCCGCACCAGGACGGGCCGAAGGACGAACGGGCGATCGACAGGGTCAGGATGTGAAGCCGCTTGGCCGGCGGCAGCGCCTCGGTCCCGGACATCCAGCCGATAGGGCGTCCGTCGGCCGGAAGGTCGGGCGACAGGAAGCTGCAGCCGCTGTCGGGCATGTCGAGTGCAGGGCGACGCAGCCCCGCTGCGATCGCGGCGAGCGACCAGATGCGGGACCCGGTCCATTGCGACAGCGACAGCAGCACGCCGATGCGCGTCCGCAGCGGGTCGCCGGATCCGCGCAGGTCGGCGGCGAGCAGCGGCGAGGGATGCTGGAAGAACACCGAATCACCGCCATTGCCGGTCAGCAGCATGTCGGCGTCGAGCGCGGAGGCGCGCCGCGCGAGATCGGCATCGTGGATGATGTTGGTCCGGCCGAAGCCCAGCCGCATGCCGGCCGGCATCGTGTCGATGTCGGTCTCTGCGATCGGTACGTCCGGACGGAAGATCGTCTCGAGGGGCAGGCCGAGCCGGTCGGCGGTGGACTGGGCGAAGCGACGCTCGTCGCCGCCGGGATCGATCGCGTGATAGTTGAAGCAGGCGCGGATCGGTGCCCCGGCGGCGACGGCGCCCGCCGCGACGATGGCGCTGTCGAGCCCGCCGGACAGCTCGGCGACGGCGACATGCGCGCACGACGCCCAGGCCGCGGTACAGGCATCGACCAAGTGGGCACGGATGACGGCGGGGCCGGGAGGAGCCGGTCGGGCCGCGAAGGTGGCGGGCGACCAAAGGCATCGGTCGCTGCGCGCCCGTCCGTCGATCCGCACGAGCGTGCCGGGCGGCACCGGATCGACGCCGGCGAGGGCCACGCGGTCGCTGACCACGACGGGCCGGCGGATGACGTCGGCGATCCCGGGCCAGTCGATCCCGAACCCGGCCGGCGGCGCATCGGCGATGATGGCTTCCGGGTGGGACGCCACAAGGCGCAGGCCTGAACAGGCCCAGGTCGCGCAGTCCATCGCGCCGACGGGATCGCGGAACATCTCGATCAGGCGAGGCCGATCGAGGTCGGCGCGCAGCGCCACGTAGCCGCCCCAATGCTTGCGCACCCGGCCTGCGCAGAAAGCTTCGAAGTCCGGGCAGCGGTCGGGCAGGGCGGCCTCGGCGACGCATCCAGCTTCCGTCGCCGTGCGCTCGAAAAGGCGCCCGAGGACGACGACGGTGTCGTCGTGCAGTCGCACGAGCGTCCAGCGGCCGGCGCGGTGGTCGCACCAGACCCGCCATCCAGGGCGATCGACGGCACAAGCCCAGCCCGCTTGCCCGAGCACGGTCTCGACGCGTTGCGCGCGACGCGCGGCGATCCCGTCGTCGAGGCTCCAGCGCATCGCCAAGAAACGCGTCATGCCGGTGTCGCCGACACGGCCACGATCCGCAGGATCGGGACGAGGTCCTGGATCTTCTCACGGTGCTCGCCGAGCAGGCGGTCACCGGCCGCGATCCAGCAGTGGGCGCTAAAGGGGAAGAGCGAGACGCCGAAGATCCAGTCGGCTGCGAGGCCCTGCATACGCAGGAAGACCACCAGGAAAAGCGACCGGAACAGGCAGAGCATAGGGAAGGGGAGGAAAGGGCAGAGGCGTTCGAAGCGAGCGATCGCCGTGCGATAGTCGTCGAGCGTTCCGGGCGATCGCGACGTTCGTCGGGAGGAGGCGAGCAGCCTTCCGAAGCTTCGGCCGTGGAAGGCGAGCGACGCATAGACAAGCGCGCCGATGAAGTTCGCAACGTCTCGAAAGCGGATCTGCGGCGTCCCGATCGGGCCGAGGTCCGACCAGGCCGGCTGTTCGCCGGCCGGTGGCTCCAGCAGCTCCTGCGGGAAAGGAGCGCCCCATCCTGCGGCGTCGAGCGCATCGCGCGCCGCCCGCTCCCGCTTCGCGGGGTCGATCGTCCCGATGTCCGGAACGTAGAAGCCGTCATAGGCGTCGCGATATGGGTCGAGGATCACGATGCCGCCGCGCAGTCTCGCGGCCGGCAAACGCGCCTGGCTGGCGGGGCGGTGTCGAGGAAGGGGGATCGCCATGAGCGTCTCCGGCGGGAAAGCACCGGCCCGAGGGGGCCGGTGCCAAGTCGGTCACGGGTGGGGGTGGATCATGTCGATCTCTTTGTTGGGCCCGAACGTGCCCTGGGTCTGCCGGCGGGCCGAGCCCAGCGAGATGCGCTTCGGCGCCTTGTTCGCGATCGTCTTCATGGTGATGGTCCTTCTTGCCGAATGCCGGCACCCAGCGTGCCGACGGCAGGATTGGGCCTGCCCAGCCGAACATCGCCAAGCCATATCTCGCCTATATCCGGTGGCTGTCCGTCATCGACGGGACAGGAGGAAGGCGAGGCGGCGAGCCTGGGCAATTCGCCTGCGATGAAAGTCCAAGGCGGCCCGACGGCGCACCGGGCGGCTGCGATCGAGGAGTCGCTCGGCAAGAAGCCTGGCCTCGCTCGTCAAGTCGTCGAACAGCATGGGCTCGCATCGCTGGAACAGCGCGATCCTGGCGTGAAGCAGGCGGCGAACGTCGCCGAGCACCAGCTCGCCGGTCGCCTCCACGATGGAATCGAACAGCGTCCAGGGATCGGGCGCGGTCACGAATGGGCCGTGGGGCTGGAGCTCGACGGTGCGAAGCGCGGCATCGACGCACAGCGCGTGGAGGCGGTAGAGCGCACCGACCTGGCGTTCGTCGAGGCGGCGCAGATAATAGCCTTCCGCGCGATGTTCCTCGACGAGGCCCGCCCCGACGAGCCGCGACAGGATCTCGCGCGCAGGGGTGGTGCTGGTGTCGAGCCGCGTCGCGAGGTCCTTCACGCCGACGCGTTCGCCCGGCAAGTACGCGCCGTCGGCGAGGGCCTCGCGTGCCCGACGATAGACGTCCGCGAACTGCGGCCGGCCCTTGGGATCGGTCATGACGATCGCCTCCGTTTGGAGGAGCATCCCGATCTCAGGGGGAATTGTCGACGAATGTCGTGTCGAAAGCGCGGCGTAGCAAAGCATGTTCGAGAATTCCGTCGGTCGTGCACATAAAGACCGTGGTTATCGTGCCGACACAGCGTGTTCGACCGCGGATGATCGGGATGAGTGCATGTTTTTCGTCGCCTCCATTGCTGCAGGCTAATTACGGTCTGGTGACATGCTGCGGTGCGGGATAGGCTTGTTCGCTCGCGGCCGTCACGCGGTCGCCTAGTTGGTTGCGCTTGGGGTAACAGTGCATGGACCAGCCATCGCTCGAGGTCGGCTCGGGTGCCGATATCCTTTCGCAGGCGATGCGCGCGATCCGCAAGAAACGGGGACTCAGCCTCGCCGAGGTGGCGCAGGCGATGCAGATGTCGCGGCGAACGTACGAGGAGTTCGAGGGCGGCCGCGGCCGCATAACCCACGAGCGATTGATCGCGTTCGCCAATGCGACAAATGCCGATCCGTTCGCCTTGATCCTGTCCGTGGATTTCAGGAGCGCCCAGTTCGCCATCGACTGCGCCGACACCAAGCTCGCTTATATCCTGATCTCCCACCTGCACGATTTCTGGGAGGCGGAAGGCGGAGACATCCCGTACCTGGAACCGACGAACATCATCGGTGCCGCCGAGCGTCTTTTCGGCGACCTTGCCGACAAGCTCGCCGACAGCGACACCTTCCTGCGCAACTGGCTCGACAAACGCACGGGTTGGATCGGTCTGACCGCCCTGAAGCTGCGCGGGATCAAGCGCCGCCGCCGCAAGGATTGAGCGCGCGTCATCGCCGCAGCAGCGACGCGTGACCGCCTGAGGCAAGGCGGCGGGCCTGAGCGACGAGGCGGCGGACGCGCGAGCGCAGGAAATCAGACTCGCCGGTCCATTCCAACTCGACGAGTGGCTTTCCATATAGTGTCGTTGCCACAGAGAGATGCGAGGGGTCTGCCGCCATCGCCTCCAGGGTCGCTACGAGCCGGATCCAACGTCCTGACCTGGCATGCGGCTCGAATAGATGGGCGGGAAGGCGGCCGCGCACCATGAGCGCGGCAAGGCGGCGCAGGGCGAGCAGGCGCAGGTCGAGCGCGTCGGTGCCGGTGAGGCGGTAACCGAGCTTGACCGGCCCGTGGAGCACGGACCCCTGGGCGATGCTGATCCGGACGGAGCGGTCTCCATCGCCGAGCAGCAGTTCCTCGCGGTCGTGGCCCAGGAGGATGGTCGCTGGCACCGCCAGTGCGAGGGGATCGAAACGCTCCGGATCGTTGCGATCCGTCGCGTGCGCGTCCGCAACGATCACGCGAGGATCGATTGCGGCATCCCAGAACAGGCGCGCGGTGTGTGACGCACGACCGGGATCCTCGGCGAAAGCGCAGCCCCCAGGCAAGGGCGCGATCGTCGCCGACGAGCAAGGTGACACGTGCGGCGTCATCGTCGAACCCGGAGATCGGCTCGTGGTCGATCGCGGAGTAATCGACCCGCCTTCGGACAATCTCCCACGCGAATGCGCCGGGATCGCAGAACGCCGTGGACGAGACCGGTCCGCGGCCGACGAGTTCGAGCTTCGGGGACGGATGATCGGTCGGCATGGACTCGCTCCAGTGGCGATGTCCCGAGAGCAGCCTATCCCCGGTGTAACGTCACATACGATGCCGATATCGAGGCTATATTTCAGGTATATCGGGGAGCGAGCACGTTGGGGCTGAGGATCGCGACCCTCAGATGAGTCTAGATGCACGCTGGTGATGTGCTCGGTCCACATGCCCGCGAAAGCCGAGTCGGATATTGCGATCGGCCCGGTGGCGCTCACGGCGTTTGCAGCCGCGATTTCGACCGCGACTGGGATAGCGCAAGCAGGCGAACGCGAAACTGGATGGAGCCGGTATCGAGCAGAGCGGTCCAGGCCTTTCGGGCGTCGCAGAAGCATGAAGCTCGATTTGCCCGCGCTCACGCGTGAAACTCCGTTCGGAGTAGCCCTGTCTCGACTCGCCCCGAGGCGCCGTCGCGCCTGACACGCGGCACTCCTTGGTCGTACGTGCCGCGCGGAAGGAAATCCACCGCTCCGCAATGATCGGCCCCATGGCGTGCATGGGCGTCGTCACCATCAGATTGGGTTCCCCGCCGCGCCCTTTGTGGAAATACGGTCGCCATTGTGGCGACACGATGCCACCCTACGCCCGAACCGCCGCCATTTTCCGCGATGTTCAGGGTGATTTCCGGTCGCTCGCCCGACTTTTCCCATCGGCCTTTCCTGACGCGTTGTGTTTCTATATTTGACATTAAATGCAAATAACGAAATATCTGCGCCAAGGACAGGAGAACACATGACCGACACCGTTGCCGACGCCGTTGCCCGGGCCCTGTTGCGCCACGGCGTGACGATCGTCTTCGGCCAGAGTAACCCGACCGCGTTGATGATCGCTGCCGAGAAGATCGGCATTCGCCAGCTTTTCTACCGAACCGAGAATGCGGCCGGCGTCATGGCCGACGGCTACGCCCGGATTTCTAACCAGATCAGCGCGCTCGCCGTCCAGAACGGCCCGGCGGCGACGCTCGCCGTCGCCCCGATGGCGGAGGCGATGAAGGCTTCGATCCCCATGATCGTCCTCTCGCAAGACACGCCGGCATCGCAGCGCGACCGGAATGCCTTCCAGGAGCTCGACCACGAGGCCCTGTTCGCGGGGGTCTCCAAATGGACACGGCGCATCGACGAGCCCGAGCGCGCGGAGGACTATGTCGATCAGGCGATGATGGTAGCCAATAGCGGCCGGCCCGGCCCGGTCGTGCTCCTTCTTCCCAAGGACGTCCTGACTCGTCCCAGCCAGCCTTCCCGGTTCGCTCGGAGCCGGAACCTCGGCACCTTCCCCCTCGACCGCCCCCGTCCCGACGGCGATGCCGTCGAGCAGGCGGCCGACCTGCTGGCCGATGCGGAGTCTCCGGTCGTGATCGCCGGCGGCGGTGTGCTGATCTCGGATGCCGTGGATGCGCTCGCGGCCTTGCAGGATACCGCGCATGTGCCGGTCGCGACCACGAACATGGGCAAGGGCTCGGTCGACGAGAGCGCGCCTCTCTCGCTGGGCGTCGCGGCCAACGTCACCGGCGAGCGAGGACCGGCCTTCTTTCATCGCGACATCATCACCAAGGCGGACGTCGTGCTCTTCGTCGGCACGCGAACCAACGAGAACGGCACCGACGGGTGGACGCTGACGTCTCCGGACGCCCGCTACATCCATATCGACGTCGATGCCCTGGAGGTCGGCCGCAACTACGAGTCACTCCGCCTCGTCGGCGATGCTCGGCAGGCACTCGTCGATCTTGTCGCAGCGCTGCGAAAGCGAGACCTTTCTCGCCGCGCAGCGGCTCGGCAAGCGCTCGTGAGCCGGATAGCCGAGGGCCGCGAGCGCCATCGGGAAGTGATGCGTCCCTTCGGCCTGTCCCAGGCCAAGCCGATCGCGCCGCAGCGCCTGCTCCTGGAACTCGACGAGGTGATCGAGCCTGCGGATATCGTCGTCGCCGACGCAAGCTACGCCTCCGTGTGGGTCAGCAGCCACCTGCGCGCCAAGCGTGCCGGGCAACGCTTCCTGCTTCCGCGCGGGCTGGCCGGCCTCGGGTGGGGGCTGCCGTTGGGCATGGGCGCGAAACTGGCGCGTCCCGAAGCCCGCGTCGTCGCGATCGTCGGCGACGGCGGCTTCGCCCATGTCTGGCAGGAACTGGAAACGGCGGTGCGGGAAGACGTTCCGGTGGTCGTGATCGTCCTCAACAACGGCATTCTGGCGTACCAGAAGCATGGCGACAATTATTCGTTCGATCGGAAGACGACCGCTACGGACGTTCCGTTCATCGACACCGATCATGTCGCGATCGCGCGCGCGGTGGGAGCCGAAGGGCAGCGCATCGTCAATCCCGAGGAATTTGCCCCGGCATTGAAGGCCGCGATGCAGTCGGGCAAGACGGTGGTGCTTGATGTGCTCGTCGATCCCGAAGCCTATGCGCCTGTTCGCGCCTGGGACGGTCACGGGGAGCGGATCAATGCCTGAGCCACTCTGGGAAGAAGCGGCACTGCCCATGGGGTGCCGAAGCAGGACATATGTCGGAACAACAGAAGCTGCAGACCGTCGAACGGGCGTTCACGTTCATGGAGTATGTGGCAGGCGCGGACGCCCCGCCCACCGTCCAGCAGATATCCGCCGCACTGAAGCTCAACATCACGACCTGCTATCATGTCATGCGAACGCTTCTGGCTCTTGGGTACCTGGATCGAAAGCCCGACGCCACGCTGGTCCTGGGTGCCAAGATCGGATCGCTCTATCGCGCGTATCACCAAGCCTTCGATCTCGATCAGAGCCTCGGCATCCTGGTCAATCGACTGGTCGAGCAGACGGCCGAATTCTCGTTCGTGTCGGTGCTCCAGGGCGACCGCGTGGTGTTGAAGATCCTGGCGGAAGCGACGAAGCGCCTGCGGGTCGGCGGGCTCTACGTTGGTCATAGCGGCAACGAGCACCGGCGGGCGTCGGGCAAGGCGGTACTGGCGCATTGCAGTTCGGATTTCCGAACGGCGATCCTCGGACGTGCCCTCGCCGACATGCCGGTCCGCGCGCGCAAGCAGATGATCGTGGCTCTCGACGAGGATCTTGCGCTGATCCGGGAACGGGGCTGGTCGCTGGACGCCCAGACGGAGGTGGGCGTCACCGGCCTGGCCGCTCCGATCTTCGACGGCAACGGGACGATATTCGGTGCCATCGGAGTCGTCGCCCCCAACTTCGATCTGGACCGGTCGCAGGACGAATATGTCCGCCTGGTCGTGTCGGCCGCGTCACAGGCTACGGCGCTGCTGCGCGACGGCAGCAGCTAGCAAGATGTTCATCGGGGGCGGAGCAAAAGTGTCGAAAAGAGAATTCGAACTTGTCGGTGCCGTTCCCAAGGGCCTCCTCATCGGCGGCGAGTGGCGGCCTGCCGAGGACGGGCGTGAGCTCGACGTCGAGAACCCCGCAACCGGTACCCTATTGGCCCGAGTGGCGGATGCATCGAAGGCGGATGCGATGTCGGCGCTCGACGCCGCTGCGCACGCCCAGCCGAAATGGGCTGGCACACCGCCCAGAACGCGTAGCGAGGTGTTGCGCCGGGCGTTCGAGCTCGTCATGGCGCGCGCGGACGATTTCGCCCTTCTCATGACGCTGGAGATGGGGAAGCCGTTGGCCGAAGCCAAAGCGGAAGTCGAATATGGCGCGGAGTTTCTCCGCTGGTTCGCGGAGGAAGCGATCCGCACGCCGGGACGATATGCAACCGCGCCGGACGGGCGATCGCGCTTGCTCGTCGCCAGCCGGCCCGTCGGGCCCTGCCTCCTGGTCACGCCGTGGAACTTCCCGCTGGCAATGGCGACGCGCAAGGTGGCACCCGCCGTCGCCGCCGGCTGCACGATGGTACTGAAGCCTTCCGAACTGACGCCGCTGACCGCGGCGCTGTTCATGTCCGTGATGCTCGAGGCGGGGCTGCCACCGGGGGTGGTCAACCTCGTCATCTGCACGGATCCGCATCGCGTGATCATGCCTCTGCTTGCCGATCCCAGGCTCCGCAAGCTGTCGTTCACCGGTTCGACCGCGGTCGGCAGGCAATTGCTTGCCGCGTCCGCCGGCCGGGTGCTTCGAACGTCCATGGAACTGGGAGGCAACGCCCCCTTCATCGTCTTCCCCGATGCCGACATCGACGCGGCGCTCGATGGCGCGATGATCGCGAAGATGCGCAACATGGGCCAGGCCTGCACCGCTGCCAACCGCTTCCTCGTCCATCGGGAAATCGCCAAGGAATTCAGCAGCGGCCTCGCTGAGCGCGTACGGTCGCTGCGCCTGGGGCGTGGTACGGCGCCGGATACGCAGGTGGGCCCGTTGATCACGTCGAGCGCGCGCGCTCGCATCGCCCGGTCGGTCGAGGCCGGGCTCGAGGCCGGCGGAACGCTGCTTGCCGGTGGATCGGCGGCCGATGGATGCGGCTACTTCTACCGCCCAACCGTGATCGACGCGGTCCCGCCGGCGTCGGACATCGTGCGGCAGGAGATCTTCGGCCCGGTGGCGCCGATCATGCATTTCTCGTCCGAAGAAGAGGCCTATCGGATCGCGAACGATACCGACTTCGGGCTTGCCGCCTACGTCTACACGCGCGACCTGTCGCGCGCGCTGCGCGCCGGAGAGCGTCTGGAAACGGGCATGCTCGCACTCAACAGCGGAATGATCTCCAACGCTTCGGCACCCTTCGGCGGGATCAAGCAGTCGGGTCTCGGCCGAGAGGGCGGAACGGAGGGAATGTCGGAATATCTCTCCACCCAATATCTCGCGATCGCAGATCCGTTCGCCGTCGGCGCGCGTGACCATCGCACGGCGTCGCAAGCATGAGTTCCATGTGGAAAGGCATTACCATGTCCATGTCCGACTATAAGAGCGTACTCGTGACGGGCGCTTCGGGGCTGATGGGGCAGGCTCTGGTCGAGGCCTTCGCCTCCTCGGGCCTGACGGTCCACGCGATGTCGCGCAACTCGGCCCAGCTGGAAGAATTGAGCAGCCGCACCGGGTGTATCGTCCATGCCGTCGACATAGCGGACACCCGCGCATTGGAGGCGATCGTGCCGCAGTTGCAGGTCGACGTGCTGGTCAACAATGCCGGAACGGCGGCGGCGGGGTCGGTCCATGACGGGGACCCCGCCGCGATCGATGCGCAGGTCGACGTCAATCTCCGTGCCGTCATGCACCTGTCGCGTCTGGTGCTGCCGGGCATGATCGAGCGCGATCGGGGTCATATCGTGACGATCAGCTCGATGTCGGGCCACTACAATTTCCCAGGGCACGCGGCTTACCATGCGACGAAGGCGGCGATCCAGACGTTCTGCAGGCAGCTCAGGATCGATCTCTTCGGCCAGCGTATCCGGGTTACCGAAATCTCGCCGGGGCGTGTGAAGACCGAGATGTTCTCCAAGGCCCTGGGACTGGATAGTGGCGATGCCGAGGGCCGTTTCTTCGATGGTTACGAGACGCTGCTGCCCAGCGATGTCGCGGATGCCGTCCTTTATGCGGTCGGTTCGCCACGCCGTGTGAACGTGTCGCTCATCGATCTGCTGCCGACGATGCAGGTGCCGGGTGGTATCAGGATCGCGCAGGCGCGATCGGCCTGAGTCCGGGCGAGAGACGACGGGCCGCGTATCCCATCGAGCACGCGGCCCGCCAGCTTCAGTCGAAGGCCGGCATCTCGCCCGCGAAGATCAATTCCCGGCCATCCCAGCCGCGGGCTTGCGTCTGCATGAACTCGTAGACCTTCCGTGTCTTGGGAGTCAGTTCGATGAATTCCTTGAGCGCCCTCAGCTCCGGGCCGCCGTCGACCATCGCGACCCGGGTCCCGCGGGGTGTCGTACTCCTGAAAAGGATCTCGAGGCTCGCTGCCTCGGCAGCGGAAACGGCGGCGTCGACATCGTCCACACCGAAGCCGTAATGGTGGATGCCAAAGCCGTATCGGTCCACCCATTCGCTGAAGATGGACGGTGATGCGAGCTCGGGGCAGGCGAGTTCGAACAGCATGTCGCCGGCATAGGCGAGCGCGATGCGCGTCGCGAGAGGCTTGCGCGAGCCTCGGTATATGGTGGGATCGTCGTCACGCTCCCACCATCGGCTCACGAACCACGGCCCTGCTCCGAAGAAAGCAGAATATCGCCGCATCGCATCCTGCAGATCCTCGACGACAAAACAGAGCTGGATGAAAGTTCCTCTGGGGAGGACCGATTGCTCCCCCATTTCCGGCGCATTCCAAATGTTCACGACATCCTCCGCTCGGGCTGCGCGGATCGGGCGGCTGCTCATCCGGCCAACCCGTTCGCACTCGGCCGAACCAGGCGTTCGGCGTGGATTTCGATATCGGTATTATCAAAACAGTGCAATATTTGAAATCTCTAAGACGAGTCGTGGACTGAGGCGATAAAATTTATCCATTGAATTCAGCACTATAAACAAACGATGTCGGTTCGGTCACCGCAATGTCGAACGGCAGTCGCCAGTGATTTCGGCTATCCATGCTTTCGAGCCCAATGCTGCGAGGTTCGAAAGATCGGACCGCTGGATGCAACGGGCATCGGGGATCCATGGGGAGGAGATGAGATGACGAGGACTCGAACAACCGCGCTTCGTACGCTGCTGATATCGGCGGCCGCGATATTTCCCGTCGCGAACGCGAGAGCGCAGCAGGCGGCCACGACCGCCGATGCGGCCAGCGGAAACCAGATCGGCGAGATCGTCGTGACGGCGCAGCGGCGCAGCGAGAGCGCCCAGAAGGTCCCGATCACCATCACCGCGCTCACCGCAGCGTCGCTCGAGCAGCGTGGCGGCCTGCGGAACAGCCTGGATCTCACGCGCCTGGTCCCCGGCTTGCAGATCAACTCGCTCTTCCAGGCGTCCAATCCGACCATCTACCTGCGCGGCGTCGGCGTGAACAACTACGATCCCGCCTCCGCCGGTGCGGTCGGAGTCGTCGTCGACGATGTGTTCCTGAACTCGGGTGTCGGTGCGCTCTTCTCGACCTATGATCTCGACCGCGTCGAGGTGCTCAAGGGGCCGCAGGGCACGCTATTCGGTCGCAATACGACGGGCGGCGTCATCAACTACATCACCAAGCGACCGACGTTCGATCCGAGCATCTCGAGCACGCTGACCGTTGGGCGCTATAACCAGGTGTTCTTCGATGCCGGCGTCGGTGACGCGCTGATCAAGGACAAGCTCGCTTTCCGAGCCTCCGTGTCCGTCCACCGTCGCGACGGCTGGGCGACCAACGTCGAGGACGGCCGCGACATGAACGACATCAATGTCTATGCGGGCCGCCTGCAGTTGCTGTATCGTCCGACCGACGACGTCGAGATCCAGAACAAGATCGAGGGGGGACGGAGCCGTTCGTCCGCGGCGGCGATCAAATCGCTCGGAACCTACAACGAGGCTGCCGGGCGCCCTTGCACCGGCGAGGAGGTGCTGGCCGTCACGATCTGCTCCAATCCCGTGACCGGCTTCAAGCCGACGGCCAATATCGACCAGGTCGATACCGACGACCTCAAGAACCGCGAGACGCTGACCAATTTCGCGGACCGGCTGTCGATCGCCTGGACCGGGGACACGGTGAGCCTGACGTCGATCAGCGCCTATGTCTCGAACGTGCGCAAGCTCAACCAGGACCAGGACGGAGAGCCGTATGGGCTGATCTCCAGCCCGATCTGGAACGAGAAATCACGCCAGGTCAGCCAGGAGATCCGGCTCGCCTCGGTCGGCAACGGCCCGTTCAAATGGGTGCTCGGTGCCTATTATCTGCAGGAGCGCTTCCATGCGCTGACGAACTTCGACCTCAATCGGCGCCTGAGTCCCGATCCTGCCGCGCCGTTCTATGATCCGGCGGACACGGCATACCGGCTCGAGCGGCGGATTTCCCAGACGACCGAAAGCAAGGCGATCTTCGCCCAGGCCGACTACAAGCTGACCGAGAAGCTGACCGCGACGGCGGGCATCCGCTTTACGGACGACCGCAAGAACCTGTATTTCCTTACCGATGCGGGGCCGATGCCTGGCATCGGCCAGATCACGACCCCGCTTTCGCCCCAGGATAGGACGCTGGGCCTCGTCGACTCCGACCAGAACGACCCGGCCGTCAACCCGCCCGCGCACGTCGTCACCACGATGAAGAAGCCGACCTGGCGACTGGCTCTCGCCTACCAGGCGACGCCGAACGTCAATCTCTATGCCAGCTATTCGCGCGGTGTTCGCAGCGGCGGATACAATACGGTCGCTTTCTTCGTCGGCGAGTTCAATGCGGTGAAACCCGAGCGGCTCGACGCGTTCGAGGCGGGCATCAAGACCGATCTGCTCGATCGTCATCTTCGGCTCAATCTGTCCGGCTTCTATTACAAATATCACGATCAGGAGGTGTTCAGCCTCTCGGCAGACGAGAATGGAAATGTCGCCCAGCGCCTGGAGAATGCGGACTCGCGGATCTACGGTGCCGAGTTCCAGATCGAGGCGCGCCCCTTCACCGGTCTCGACATCAACGTCGGCGGCACCTACCTCAACGCCAAATATACGGATTTCACCGACTTCCGGGGCGATTTCCGCGGGCAGGACATGGAGAACACGCCGAAGATCCAGCTGTCGGGCGACGTCAACTACACCACGAAGCTGACCGACGACTGGAATGCCCACGCCAACGCCAATTTCTCCTATCAGTCGCGGGTCTATTTCAGCCCGTTCAATACCGCGCCGAGTACGGGCGCGCCGCATGCCGTGTTCGACCTGAGCTTCGGCGCCGGTCATGCAAGAGCGGGACTCGACCTGACGGCGTGGGTCAAGAACGTCGCCAATAAGCGATACGTCACCGACATGAACGACCTGACCGCCTTCGGCACATGGTTCCCGGTCTACAACGAGCCGCGTACCTATGGGCTGACGCTGAGCTACAAGATGTGACCGCACTGCCTGCGGCCGGTCGCCTCGCCTCGTGTGGGCGCGATCGGCGGGGAGGGTGGCAGGACGAAGGGAATGGAATCTGATGTTCTGGACAGAAGAACGTGTTGCCCGGCTCGAGACGGAACTGGCCGAGACACCGGATTGGCAGAAGACGATCCGTTATCTCGGTGGTCGCCTCAGCGTTAACAACAAGGAGAGTGGAGGGTGCCTACAGA
>Ga0105240_10006540_pt1 | contig 17111 bp, 18 predicted proteins | sample KBSC54metaG_FD_80426 | JGI IMG/M metagenome (GOLD analysis project Ga0105240, IMG submission 80426) | Corn rhizosphere microbial communities from Kellogg Biological Station, Michigan, USA - KBS C5-4 metaG | ecosystem: Host-associated > Plants > Roots > Rhizosphere > Soil | place: Michigan, USA...
CCCGTTCCCTTGCATCCTCTACTGGCCGCGCATTTGACAAATTGGCGCGACCAGAGCCCCTACGCAACGGACGAGGATTTCATCTTTCCGTCTCTTAAGCTGAAGGGCCGGAAACCGCCGCGCGCCAACATGCTCGTGGCGGACCACTTGAAACCTGCTGCCAGAAGAGCGGGGGTGAAGGGCAACGTTGGTTTTCACACCTTTCGACGAACCCTTGCCTCGCATCTGGTGGCCAACAACTACGATCCAAAACTGGCACAAGAACTTCTGCGCCACAGCAACATTCGGACCACCCTGGATATCTACGCTCAGGCCATCACACCCAAAAAGCTGGAAGCCCAGGGAACATTCTTGCGTTCGTTGCTGGCACAAGGCGAAGCGAACGGATTCGTGCAATAACTGTGGGTAGACTGTGGGTGAATTTCGGCGTAGTAGAATTCGAAAAACCCTTTGGAATGATGGTGGCCAGGGACGGAGTTGAACCGCCGACGCCAGCCTTTTCAGTCTGTGAATTTCACGTACCTACAACAACTTAGATGACAACGGACGGCACCGTAAGTCATTGCAGGGATTAGTGAGGCACACCAACTGTGGGTAGAAACGGTGGGGGATCTTTTACGTGCGGTTTGATTGCTTTCGTGGGTTGTATCCTCAAGTTCAGGACACTATGGTTAAGAACAGGTGATAACTTCTACATGCTTCTGCTTACACTAACGGGGGAGGATTGCATTGCAGTACGGACATCGCACATTACCCAACCGAGCGGCTTGCATCCGAGTTTGAGCTTGCTGCAGCGTGGCGTCTGAACAATTATGATATTTCCAGTGACCCCGGTTCTGGTCCATATCTCTCGCCATCTGGCGGATTCAATTTCCGCGGACAGCTATTTCCAGCTAACAACCACTCCCGCCCCAACGCAAAACATCACTGCAGTTGCCACCCAACCCAAATATTTGAGATAGCGCGTTATGACAAACTTGCCCATCACCCTGCGACTTGAAGCCATGACCATAATCACGACCATCAGCGGTCCTGCAACTAAGCCGTTTAAGACTGCCGCCCAGAATAGAGCTTTGACGGCATCAATATGGAGGAACTCCAAAGATAATCCCACAATCGTCGCAGCGCAAATGACAGCGTAAAACTTCACGGCTTGTTTTGGCGCCCTCTCGAGACTGGCGTTCCAGCGGCAAGCTTCTCCAATTCCGTATGCAGCGGATGCGGCCAAGACCGGTACAGCCAGAAGTCCGGTTCCGACGATTCCACAAACAAAGAGCGCGAAAGCAAAACGACCAGCCAATGGTTCGAGAGCCGTGGCGGCCTGGGCGGAAGTGGAAATTTCTGTCAACCCATGAACATGAAGCGTTGATGCGGCAGTAAGAATTATAAAAAAGGCGATAATGTTCGAGAATGCCATGCCAACGTAGGTGTCGATGCGAATACGCTTCAATTGGGATTCAGCCTGTACCGGAGCACGCTTGAGCGCTTTCTCTCCCCGATTGTTTTTAACTTCTTCCACTTCTTGCGACGCCTGCCAAAAGAAAAGATACGGGCTGATGGTCGTGCCGAAAACCGCTGCCAAGGAAGTCAGATATGGTCTCTTGAATTGCATATGAGGAATAAGTGTTGAGTGCACCACCTCTCCCCAAGAAATATGAACCAGGAAAATTACGCCCACATAGGCAAACAGCGATAAGGTCAGCCATTTGAGATATTTCACGTATCGCGAGTATGGAACAAACAGAATGGCAATGAGCGATATCACTCCGAATATGCCAACGAAGATGCTCACCTTCCCGGGAATTAGCAAGTGGATGGCGTCTCCCATGGCGCCGAGGTCAGCGCCCAAATTGAAGACATTTGCTATAGCTACTGCGGTCAGTACGGTATATAGCAGCGGCTTGGGATAATTCTTGCGAAGATTGCCGGCGATACCGCAACCCGTAACTCGGCCAATGCGAGCACAGATCTCCTGAATTGCTGCCATTAACGGATATGAGAGAAGCATGGTCCAAAGAAGACCATAACCAAATGCCGCGCCCACCTGAGAATACGTCGCGATTCCGCTGGGATCATCATCGGAAGCACCGGTTACTAAGCCAGGCCCCAGGATTGTTGCCAAACGCTTGGCCACATTCAAGGGGCGCTTTTTTAGTTTGACCGGTAGCGAGGACGGTTCAGTATGGCTTTCGGAATTTACCAGTGGTGTCATCAGAACTGCCTGTGGCAAACACAAAAAAGGAGGCGGCAACAACATGCTCCCGCCTCTTCTTCTATAACGATCTAAGCCGAGTAAATCTTATGCAGCCCGCTTCGCATTTTTGCGTGTCTTGCCAGGTTCTTTCGCCTCGCGCGCTTCATTTGCTTGTGGGTTGATCTCCTTGGCAAGTTCAGTCAGCTTTTTGTCGGTTTCCTTCTCTTCCTCGAGAGTCTGTTCCAGGAGCGACACATGTTCGGATTCGCCAAGAATTTTGGCAAATTCCGACGCCGTTCCATAGGCAGCGATTTCGTAATGTTCCACGCGCTGCGCTGCACCGATAAGCGCAGCGTCTTTGACGGCATCTTCGAAGTCTTCGTCAATCGCCTCGCTTCCTTCCTTTACCAAACTCTCCATCCCTACGCATTTCTTGCCCTTGGGGCTTTCATCTAGGTCCTTGAAGATCTTTTCCAACCTAGTGACGTGTTCTTTGGCCTGTTCGAGATGCTCCTCAAATCCCTGGCGAAGTTCTTCGGAGGCGGCGGCCTTCGCCATCTTTGGGAGAGCCTTCACTAGCTGGTTCTCGGCACTATGGAGGTCTTTTAGTTCGTCGATATACAGTTCCTTCAGTCCTTCGTTTGGCATGTGTCCTCCCACATGATGAACAAGAAATCGAGTCAAATCGCGGATTTCCTCTTAGGCGAGATAACTCGCGTGCGGTTTAGTTGCGTAGACCAATAGATGGGTTGGACAAGACACAGTCAGCTCAGAAATGTACGCCATAGCGCGAGTCATCGTGCCCACGGGAGAGCAATCAGTTGGCGCGGTCAACTCGTATAGCCGTCCGCCCGACACCGCCGAAGAGCAACAGGTTGCACGTGGGGAGCGGTTCGCTGAGTCAGAGAAAAACGGGCACCCGGCGTCTTGACCGGATGGAAAGCTCAATTTCCCAAAGGTGGAGTTCTAGCTCTTAAAGTTGGCCCCCCGCCCATGTGCAGGCAGCCTAGAATGTGGAAAGTTCCATCGAAGCGGGGTCGGCGGCAAGAAGCGTTGGCGAATCATCTCGTAATGCGCAGGTCCGCTTCCCCATGCCTGCCTCGAACGAAATGCGAAAATAAGCTACGCCAGGGGGAAGACGAGAAGAATGTGAATCGAGCCGCCGGCCAGGTGAAAAATAACAGGCCGGAGAACCACGCAACGATTAAAAGCGGGAACGCGACTATGTAGATACTCATAGCAGTCTTTCAGAACTGTAGTTCTTCACAATTGATTGCGCTCTCGGCTCGGCAAGTAGGGATCGTATTTTCGCTGCGCAACGATGCCCTCCAAGTCCAGGCGGCAAGCGAGGTCGAAAAGCTCGCGGCCTGCGGATTCGATGTGATCGCAATAGAGCAAACCGTCGCGAGATGATGGGATGATGTTGCGCAACCTATTCTTGCGCTCTATTTCAATTGCAGGTTTAGCATATATATTTCTCAAGGGTTAATCTGCATACCTCAGCAAGTTCGGCTGAGACCGTAGATAGAGCCTGCGCCACTGGGTCGCCTAACCAACCAAAGGTTCGTCATACGCCTTCGGAAGGCGAAGGGCCGGATGTTGACGCTGGACCGTCGGATTAAGGGGAAGGGCGGTGTTAGTTGGAATATCCGGCCTAGCCCACTCCGCGACCGGCAAAACCCACCTAAGATCTTGCAGACGAGAACCGCACACGCAATCCACGTAGTATCGGAGCCGTCAATAGGCGAAAGAGAGTCGCGTCTGGCGAGACACTAGCGCAGCGTACCGCGATACTCGCCCCGCCGAGTATCTGAGACTCGATTCCGAGCGGCTGCGCGCAGGAAGATTTTGTTCCGGCTGCGAAAGGGGCCCCACCGATGCGGACGAACTAAATGGGCAGATTGTTTCCTGGATGCTTCGCCATCAAGTGCTCTCGCATTGTCGCGATCAGTGCGTTTGTATTTGTGGGCTTCAGAACATAGTCATCTAGGGCGTGGTGAATGCCACCGATGGCAGTTTCCAAAGATGGGTATCCGGTGATAATTATCGCGACACACTGTGGATTGACGTCCCGCATAGCGCGAACGACTCTGAATCCGTCTCCGACGCGATCAATATTTAGGTCACAGAGAAGCAGATCGAAGTGCTGGCTTTGTATTTTGTCGAAGGCCTCTTGGACCGTGGCTGCGACAGCAACGTCGAACCCGTACTTCCGCAGTACCAGTGGCATCGTGGCGCGAATGCGTGGTTCATCATCAACAAGCAGAACACGTTTGTTACCTAATGAAAGATCGTTTTCCCCGGACATGGATTCCACCGAAATTAATAAACTCTACTAGCGTGTAAAAAGACATACGCTCGATACTGGAGTAATGCTATTTTTTCATTAGTCCAGATGAACTTGGCGGTCAAGTGATGACCGGATATTTGCGAATCTCGCGTCTTCCGATGTTGTTTCGCCAATTTGTCCGATAGCAATGCAACAAGCGTGTCGGCATTCGCGGGCTTGATGATGTAACCATCAACGCCTTCGTGGATTCCCTCTATCGCGCTTTCCACATCCGGATAGGCAGTCAAAACGACGACAATACAATACGGATCAATTGCTCGAATGGCGGCGGACCACATGGTAGCCGTCGTTTTCCTCTTCTATATTTAAATCGCACAGAAGTATGTCGAACTGCTGCCTGCGTATTTCTTCTAAGGCCTCCGCGACCTTGCCGGCAACTGCTACCGCAATCCGTACCTTCGCAAAATGACCGGCAGGGTTTCGCGTATTGCGCGTTCGTCATCGACAAACAAAAGACGCTTTCCCTCGCCCGGCTTCATATCCTGGGTACAGTTTTACCAGAGATGGAGAACCAGGGCCACGCAAAGCCAGCGATTAGCGCGTTTGGCGGGATTGACGCGGTAACGTTGCCTCTGGGAAATTATCGTTATGCCAAACAATCCCTGCCTGCACATTGTCAGCATTGACCCTCCGAGGCTTGAATGCTCGGAGTGCAAAGAGTCTTTCCCGGTGACATCAGATTCTCTTCGCGCAGTGCTGGCGGAGTTTCGCGAGCATGTAAATGGCCAGCACTCAAGGGATCAAACACAATCGAAGGAAAAAGCCAGAAAGGGCCTTTAAGCCGCCTGGTCGTTCGGCTCTTCAATGAATCTTCGGCCCTTAGGCGTTGGTTCCGATGTGGCTCGGTGCAGCTCGGCCAGACTGAAGTTCGCACTTCTGTCCCGCCTTCGCGCCACAGCTCGGACAAGGGACAGCCCGGATCTCTTCGATCGTCAGATCATTAATGGCTTTCCTTAATTCCCAAATTCGATCAAGTTCGTCGGTTAATTCGCTGTGCAATTGGCTCATCAAGATTCACTAAGCAACTCGTGCCGAAGGTTGCATTAGGAATCGGAAGCGCTCTCTAGCCGATTCAGCAGGTATCGCACTGATAAGGACAAATTGGAGCGATGATGAGCACTTAGGGCAGGCAGGGAAGCGCCCATCTTTTAGGATCTTGATGTCCCGCATCGGGTGCTTGCGATGAGCGACTCGGTAAACTCCGCTTCTCGGGACCTGTTCATAAGTTTTGAATCTTTCAACGCGCCTGTTCATAAAACAAGCATCGCTCTTCCATAATCAGACTTCTGTTCAATTTTGCTCAGAAGGTGTGTGTCTGGGTGGAATAGTACAACCCGCTACCGGCATTTGGGGCTTCACGAGACAGACAGGTTTTGGCTTCACGCGACAGTCATGTTGATCCGGATAGGAATCATCCGTTGGTCGCCTAGCACGTTAAATCGAAAGCAGTGGATGCTCTTAAAGAACATGTTGCGTCTGTGTCGAACGAAATAAATTTGCTCGAGAGAAATGCGGCGATGATAAGTCATTCGGCCCGTCTCCAATGGAAACGTCAGAAGACATTTTTGCCGCAGTCCGAAAACTCCTCACCTCACGGTCTGAGCGTCCAAAACAGCAGCAGCACTGCAAGACGTGTGGCCTCCCTATGCAGCGACTCGACAGCCCGTTTTGGGTTATTGAAACCGAAGCCAATGGCAGCTTTCTCTTCCAGTCTGCCCGAAGTGCGAACGAGAGTTGGCCGCGCCTCCCCCCACGCAAACCATCCAGTAATCTACGAATGTTTACTTGTGTTCGGCCCGTCGGGAGCCTGGGCCTAATTGCTACAGGCAAGTGTAGCGACTGCCCTCAGCGCCGCGGTTCGGCGCTGTTGGCATGACTACACACGAATGTATTCTGAATCCAGATCACGGTCTGTCAGGCGAAACCCTGATAGACCTCTCACCCAGACTGCCCACTGTCCAACCAGAAAAGCTTGATTTAGGCGTTCAAAATGCTACCAAGGCGTCAGGCCTGCGGGGTGGTGTCCTGAGTGTTGGCCTCGACGGTCACCTCCACTTCAGCGCCGGGCTTAAGGCTGACCTCGCGACCGTTCTCGTCTATTAACGTGTTCTCAATGCGAAGCTTTCGGTACAGGTCGTCTCCTCCTTCAACCGCAACCTGCGCCTTTTCGGGTTCATGTGGAAGCTTGATGATTTTCTCGACGACGGCAGGCAGAACTGCGCTTGAATTTTCGTTCACTTTGGAGCTCCTTCCATAGGCTTCTTCGTTCAGATGCCGCCAAAGAGATTCTGAGGCAGCACCGATCTTTTTTTGCCGAGAGGTGGTGGACAATAACGTACTCTCTTAGATCGAACGCCATCACCATCTTCACTTTTTCGATCACTTTGATGGGCGGACCTTTTTGATGATCCAACAGAAAGCAGGCCAGCACGAGGCTGGCCTACTTCTCGTGACAAAATTCGCTTCTATAGCCTATTTGCCCGCCACCCGTTGGAGTGCGGACAGCAATGACTGTGCGGCCTCTGGCGCTTTTGCCTGACCATCAAGGATCGACTTGATCGAAGCGCTTGGTCCGTACAGATTGTGATTTGCGTCGTCATCAAGATCGATCTTTGAACCTTGAAGATTAGCTCCCGCATAAGCTCCGCTAGAATGCGAGTAAGAGAGAACCGGCGCTTTCCAGCCGGTACTTTGAGTTGCACCTGCGCTGTCGCCAGTGGGCCCAGCAGCAACCGCTTCCGCTCCAAGATCCCAGTGTCCATTTGTCAGTTCTTCCTTGCCCTGGTTGTTCATCAGCAGCACGATTTCCTGATGCTCGCCGCCCGCCTGCAGACCTACGCTCCCGCCAGTAATGGTAATGAACGCCGGCGCACTCCAACCGCTCGCCGTCCGGCAGCTTACCACGCCGTTGCCATGTTCACCTCCTATGATGAATCCGCCTTTGGTCAGTTTAGGAACAACTGCAATGCATTTTGCATTGCCCAGCAACGACGATGGAATTGGGTTACCGCCAGTGGTCATATTCTGGACGGTTTGAGTGGCAGCAGTCAGAACCTTGCTGTTGTCCACAGCCCACATCGCCAGAGCACATAACGGAAGAAGTGCCGTTATCGACAAAATTCTTCTCATAAGTTTTCTCCTTGTATAATCGATGGTGATTTTGCACTTGCATCTCCGCCTGGCCGCACAAGTACTTTCCAGTATGGGATCCCCGCGCTAAGATTGATACATTGTCGTTCACGCGGCCACGTGAAGTCTGCTCACTAATGCTCAGTTTCGGGTGTGGTCGGAACCCGGTTCTGACCCCCGCGCGGTCCGCTGAGATTCCAAATAAGGCTCGGTAGGCTGCGGAGAGTTAAGCGACGGTATGCGGCCATTCTTGAGTCCGTCTCGCTTTCCGAATCGGTCTTAAATCGGATTTCAAGGTCTGGTACACGTCATCAACGGGCAGCAAGTCAGGGCGATTCCGTTCCAGCCAGCCTTGAAACACCATAAGGTGATCGAGCATAGGTGTGCTTTCCAACCAGAGACGAATCAGGGCGGCTTGCCGTTTCTCATGTCTCATAACTTGGGAAGCTGTTAGTGTGGCCGCCTGCGAGACTTGTCATCGCTTTCCAGGAGGCGATCAAGCTCAACCTCAAGATCCATCATCTTCTTTGAGTCTTTTTCATCACGAATTTGTTCAGCCACGTATCGCCAATCTCTCGGTTGCGGTGTTCTAGGTTGCGGGGTCATGGGAAAACCGCCCTTCTGTGTTTTTGGGGTTTCCACCAACCTACTCCGGATGAGGATCGCAGTCTGAGCAATATTGCTCATCACTGCGCCTTCGATAATGAGAGTAATAAGCGGCTTTTCGACAGTTATCTCGCAGTGACTCGCTACTTTGGCCTGACTCATACGAGTTGGGCTTTTTTTGTTAGTGCTTGTGAGCATTAAAGACCAGCCAGCGCGCATGCCTGTCTCTGATAATTGGTAATGGCGATATTTCCAGTTAGGACTGCATCGTGCCAAAGCAAATCACGACTCTAAAGAAGAGACCTGATTTCAATCCTCACACCTTCCTTTCGACGATTGGAAGAGGTAGAGATCTAAGGTCGTTTGAAAAGAAAACAACCATATTCGGTCAAGGAGACGCGACGGAAGGACTGTTTTTCATCCAAAGCGGGAAGGTGCAGCTCAGTGTCGTATCGGAAGGCGGCAAAGAAGCAACCCTGGGTATTTTGAGCGAAGGCGATTTCTTCGGAGAAGGCGGTCTTGCCGGTCAGCTCTCGCGCATGTCGTCGGCTGTCGCAATTACAGACTGTGTGCTTCTGCATGTTGAAAAGGAGGCGATGACGCTTGCGATGGGCCGAGAACCAAAGTTATCTGCACTATTTGTCAAATACTTGCTCAGGCGGAACGTCAGGTATCAGGATGATTTGATCGATCAACTGTTCAATTCTAGTGAAAAACGCCTGGCGCGAGTTCTTCTGTTGATGGCCCAATTTGGTGAAAAGGGCGTGTCGGAAATGTCAATCCCGAGACTGAGTCAGGAGACTCTGGCCGCGATGGTCGGGACGACACGCTCGCGGATCAGCTTCTTCATGAATCGATTTAGAAAGCGCGGGTTCATCCACTATGCCATTGGAGATAATTTACGGGTTCACAGTTCACTCCTGAATGTTGTTCTTCAGGATAATGACGGCATTACAGTCAATCCGAATCGCGGGAACTCAGCTGCTTCAGTGAGCAAAGAACCGCCAGCAGAGCCCGGCGAACCAGCAGACAAAGATCGGGCCAAGGGGCCGCCTTTGTCTGGCATTGCGCAACGCCGGAACTGAACGCGTCGCAGGCCAAAATGTATCCTGGAGCGAATTTGGAATTTTCTTTCGAAGCGTGTGATTAGCCAAGTCACGCACACTCAGTGAACACCCAACCTGCCAAGAACAGGTGTTGAGTGAAATCGCAATGTTTTGCCAACTACTCTGCGCATTGGGAATTTCAGTCGAGCCGGATGGATATTGGTTCTCAGGTGGTTCTCGCACATCGATGTTCCCCCGCAGCATGGACTCGACCGATCAGGCTGAGCTAAGTACCCTCCCACACTCTAGGCAACAGATTTCGTAGCGGGGAGTGACAAGACCACAAAAGGGGCACATTCTCAACGTCGCGAAGTCACCGGCACGCGGCGTAGGTCCTGACATCTTTCTCAGCCCAGCAAGCATGAAGGCGCAAGGTCTGCGAAGGCGAGCAAGTAGCGGATGACGGATTGAATCCATACCTAATTCTGCGTCCTCTAAACTTCCGAGGCGGCTGCCTCCGCTTGAGAAGACATGCCAGACACGTTCGAAACACACATTCATAATGACACTTCAATTAAGGGGATTCTGTGCCGGATTGCTCATCGCAAGAAAATGAGCTTTTTGTGTGCCTTGCGAGTTGAGCCCACATCTAGTTGGCTTGAAACGGGCTGCGGGCCAGGAACGCGAAAGGTTCGGAGCAAACGGACGAAAAATAAGTGATTGACCGACCGGAACCAGTCCCCATCAAATGAGAAGATCAGATTTTCTTCACCAAGGTAGGCGCATTCTGCTTGTCGACCTGTCGCACTGCAGTGCTTGGGAAGTCGAGGAAACAACGCGCCGTGTTCCTGACCTGATGAATGGTACAGCCGCGGCGTTCTCTTCTGATCATTACAGTCTTCAGCGGAGCAAAGTTCGATGGCCGCAGCCATGCGCGCAATCAAAGAGACGCCAGTACTTGACAAACCTTTTGTGAAAAAGTCAGCGGCTAATCGGAAGCCTCAGCCTTCCGCACGAGTTCCATGATGAAATGGAAAGCTTCTCCAGACGGGACTTCGAGGTTTTTCAGGAGATGGGGGAAGCTTTGAGTTGGTGGTAGAAGATTAGGGTACTCCCCTTAAGACGGTCAAACCGAACTAAGATTTTGCAGATAATCGAGAGTGGCACACGCAACGAGTGTCGTGCTTATGTCGTCATAGCCACAGAGAGTCGGGATTGGCGAGATATTAGGGGTCGTGCCCCCTTCTACGTGAAGCCTCTACCGACTCTCGGTACGTGCCTAGATTAAAAGAGCAGCGAAGACCTGAGCGTAAGCGCACCCTGCAGGGTCGCTGCGCACGAGTTGCGCCTAGGAGAACGCGACACTGGACAAGGCCTTCGTGACGGCACGATCATCTGCATTTAATGTTCCCGTGAGTTGATCTAGCTGTGCAAATCTTCAGCAATTAAGCGTCGGTCACGATGTGGCTCTGTGCGGAACTGCCCGGAGTGCAGTTCGCACTTCTGTCCCGGCTCTGCGCCGCAAGTGGGGCAAGGCACAGTCTGGATCTTTTCGATTGCCAGACGGTTGCTCATAAGCAGCCCGGCAGATCGGGAGTCCCGCGCTTTCCTTAAGACCCGAATTTGTTCCAGTTCGTCGATTAATTCGCTGTGGATTGAGTCGGAAGGGCTTGGACAAGGGACAGACTTGATCTGTTCGCGTGTAGGAGGATTGCTCATTGTCCGCCAACCGACTCTAAAACGAAAGCCCGGTATCTGTTTTGAAGACCATCCATCAATTCTTCATATTCCGCGATAAGCTCGGGGCTTCTTGGTGGTCCGTCACTTTGGACCTCGAGAAGCCTCCGTATCAACTCAGCGAATCTTTCCATGACTTCCCCAAATCCTGAGGTCAGGATAGATGGTACTGAGGAAGAAAGCTGTTCTAGAGTGATCACTCTAGGCGATCTTGTTCGCCTCGGGGTACGCTTGCTGTTTTTCGCACTCCGTGCGCAGCCGAGCGACTATTCTTAGGGCCAATCGATCATCTTCCGCCACATTCTCAGGACTTCTTTGACTCCTGCCAGTTAAGAATATGCGAAGTCTGCCTATTAATTGCGCGATTGCTTTCATGACTTCTTCAGTTGTCACGATAGATCACAATGGACGCCGAAGACTGTGCAAAAGTGCTCAGTCCCTGGAGCTGGCGATGTTTGAACCCGAAAATAAAACTAGTCGCCCGATGAGTGGAAATATTGCGATTTGATAACTATGCTTGGAGCGTTGCCGACGCGGACCTCCAAATCAGTGAGAGCACTATTGCTCAGACTCCTGCTCCCATCCTTGGTAATTTTGGGAACATGGCTGACAATCCAAGCACTTCCGTAGATGCTGTCGTAGAAAAAATTATCAAGGTCCCTGGTGCACCCGAAAAAGCGCAGCTTATTGTTGAAGCCGGCGACGACTTGTATCGAGAACTTCGGATTGAGAACACGTTGATTGACGACAAAGGTGAGGAGGTCTCCCTTAAGCCAGGCGCTGAAGTTGAGGTAACTATCGAAGCCCAAGATAAGGACACTACTCAGAGATCTTGAAGCTGTGAAGCATCTCCTGGGTCGAGCGCAGCTACTACCTTGGCCTTCTCATCCCGTCCGCCGAATGAGTCCCAGAATGTCAGACCGCACCAGCCGTGCGCAATGCCCCCGACAATTTTCTGGGAGGCGAAGCCACGGAAAGAGAAAAATCAATTATGTACTTGACGGTATTCGAGCAGAACAGGCAAGGCGTCTCCCGAACCTCGGGGTTCTGCTCTGTGGTTACATTCAGCGGGAAAGATCGCAGACACTCGGTACACGTGATCACGATGTAAGGCACCCCATTCGAATCTTTGCCGTTGCGAGGAATCCAGACCGGGGCCGTCGCATCCTGATGGGCTATTGCTTGCGCATCCGACGTTTGGATCAGCATTGCGACACTGTTGAGGAGGGTTCGCGGATCCCCTTCCCCCTTCCCATAGAAGGCGTCGGCGAGAACTCCGGTCGGTACAACTCTGCTCGCGTAGGCTCCGCTGCTCGCAATTACAGAGATTTTCGGGAAGCGACGTCGAACTACCGAGAGAAATTCAAATCCCGACATCTTCGGCATGTTGAGGTCAGAGACGATCACCTCGGGTGAAAAATGTTTAAGCTTCAAAAGGGCGTCAAAGCCGTTTTCTGCAGTAGCGACTTCATATCCTTCTGCTTGAAGGATCCGCGCGAACACGTCACGGACTGCTTCTTCATCATCCACCACCAAAATCTGATGTCGGACGGGGGACGTAGCCATGATGCCACCTCATTTCACCTACTCTTATTTCGCTGGGTATGAGGTATTGTCCCATCCGGGAACTTGCAAGTCTGAGCACAATTGAACAGGGGTTCAAAGAAATAAAGTCTGCGGTGAATTAGACAAGGATCGGGAATGCGGCTAAGGCCGATAGTTGAAGAGAAGCCAGGACATCGGGATTCCGAGTGGCAATTCGCTCATGCACGAGTGTCTTAGACACATTTTCCTGTAACGAAGGTGCTAGTCGTGGAGGACAACACTCAGAAGTGAACTGTGAACTTGCAATTCATCGCCGGCGTGATAATCAATGAATGCCAATTTCCTGAACCGGTTCATAAAAAAACTGATGCGGGAGCGAGTCGTGCCCACCATCTCGGCCAGAGTTTCCTGACTGATCTTCGGAATTGGGACCGTTGACTTTCCCTCCTTGCCGAAGTGAGCTAGCAAGAGGAGCACCCGAGCAAGTCGTTTCTCGCTGGAATTAAAGAGCTGGTCAACCAAATCTTCTTCGTAACGGATGTTGCGGGTCAACAAATATGCCACGAACATATCGGAAAACGCATGTTCGCGATGAAGTACGTCGATCATAGAGGGCTTGTCGATTCGCATGACACAACAATTGACCACGGCAGTGGCTGAGCATAGGCGGAAAGCTTGCCCTGTGAGACAACCTTCTCCGAAGAAGGCGTCTTGCTCCAGAAGAGCGATTGTCGCTTCCTTCCCACTTTTGGAAACGACCGTGAGCTTCACCTTTCCTTGCTGTATATAAAAAACAGCATCGGCTGAACCACCCTGAGCAAAAATCGTCTGGTTTTTGGAGATATCGAGAATCTTGCGCCCGCCGTTTATAGTTGAAAGAAATGTTTTAGGATCAAAAACCTGTTTCTTCTTAACCGTTGCTGCAGGAGTCATTCCAAGCCTCCCTCAGAAGCCGGAGGACGTTTCACGCTGGTTGGATACTTCATCCAGAACATTCGCCGGATATCTGTTTTCGCACTCTGAAGATACGGGTATGGTACCACTGGTACATCTCGATCCGTGGCCGCTTTTCGCGGAATACCGATACGCCGAGATGTCTCGATGAGTGGCTAGTTCGGCACGAGAGGATAGGCATCGCTAAGGCATTATTGCTACGGCCAGCGGCCTCACAGTATCGCTAGGAGCGCCACCTTCATCATCCATTCGTGACACGGCTTCTTCGTCCAAGTGCCGCTCAGTGTGCGAAGAGTATTCTGAGGGGTCACTCTTCTGTGTTCGCCAGGAGATGGTCAGCAATAGGGCACTCTCTTCCCGCGCTTCTACGTCGTGCAAAACGCCGCAGTCCAGCACCAACAAATGGCCGGTCGACATGTTCACATTTCGATCGGCCAAATGGATGCGGAGCTGCCCTTTTATTTGCTGAATAGATATCCTTCCCTCTGCTCTATGCTGTTCCATGCGTGTGCCGCTCTTCATGAGAATTAGAACAATCCGGAAATCTGGATATTTCGCGAGGGTTTTGGAACTGCGCCCGGTTTCTCGTTGCCAGGAGTCTGCTTGCCGCAGTTGTTCCAGTTCTTGTTCGAAGTCGATCAGTAACACTGATTGCGCCAACTCCGGTAGTCGATTCAATGCTTCAATGCCATCATCGGAATGGCACGTGCTGACATTCGTAGCCATGACGAACACCTCCCTTCGTCCCGCTTGGACGTGACTGTGTGGGGCCGGATGACAATTTCCGGCGCACTGTGTATGTCTGGAGACCTAGGTAAACGATGATCGACGATATCTCGCGCAAAAACTGGTCAATATTGCTCACCACTCGGCTTGCCCATTTTCCTTGACGACTTCGACCAGTGTCGAGCGTACTTCAACGTCAATTTGACTCAAGTGAAGTTCGTTATAGGAGATTCTTAACTCGAAGCAGTCCGTTGAGATTCTGTTCATCAACAGACCCCTGATTCGCCCGATTCGCGCCCCGTTAGCCGGCTTGGAAGGTTTGTTTTCGCAAACGTGCTCCGCCGTAAAGCTCGCTTCCATATAGTATTGCACCAATAAGTTGACAGATTCTCTTTCAATTTCTATTTATCGGGAAGCCTCGTTAAAAAATCCCCGTAGCACTGTGGACACTGGGCCTGAACCACGCTCTGATTTCTAGAAGACTTAGGACTATGACCATACCTACTTCAGTGCGGAAGTGAGCCATAATGCACAGTATTTACCGTGGAAGTGGGTGAAAGTTGTTGTATGGCTCGAGAGAGCAGTTTTCCGGCAAACCGGATGGCCTACCGATCTCTCGGGCCAGCGGTTCACCCTGACAAGTGTTCGCGAGCTGTCGGGAAAAACACATGCGTTCGAATGAGCTAATGAAACCAGACCTGCTCATTGAAATCGTGTTGTTGACCTTTTGGACCTTGATACTCGCGTCCTGTTGCTGTTCGTGATGACTACGCTTGCTCAATCGTGATCGGTATTCCTGTGGAGGATTTATAACGCCAACCCTCAAAATCGGAACCATTCTGATTGAAGAGCGCCCGCTGATCACGAAGTTTCTTGGGCTGGAGTGTGACTCCTGCTCGGGAAGATGGAGCGTGGTCCGAGGGCTCGACGGATTCGCCCTCGATCGCAAGATCCATGCAGCTGGCTGGAATTTTCTTTTCATGGCGGCAGAGGTCAAGGTAACGTTCTTCGGAGCTCTGGGAACGAAAAAGATCCATAATGCCTTACGGCGAATTCTGGCGAAGGTGAGTCTTCAGAACTTCAATTGCCTCGAAGTGACCGGTATTGTAGCTAAGCGCTTTCTCGGCTTGCCTTATGCCATTGTTTCTGCACACTCACGTCACATCCAACCGAGCTGTTATTTGGATCACCACGAAGAACGGCAAACGGCCCGACGCGACTCAGAATCAGCCGAGGGTTGAGGAGTTCGTCAGGCGCATTCTTCAGGACTAGTCGCGCAGATGGCCCTGGGGCATTCAGACAGCTTGACGATCCCCTTGTTGCTCTAACCTCGCCATAGCATCCATCATGAGGTGCTTTTCGATGTGCGACCCGCGCTCAGCAGTGATCTGCCGTGCTCTGTAGCGTATGAGATCAAATGCCGTTTTGATTAACTTGGATTGTTCGTGGGAGTCTATCTCACCCATTGCCGTCCGGTACGCAGCAAACCATTTCGTTCGTAATTCAGACACAAAAACCGCCGTCCTGCCCAATAGGATTCTCGGGCCAACCGATCGAAGAGATTGTTTGAAATCGCCGACTTTTGGCTCTTTGCATTGGGTCTACCTTCAGACTACGCTTCGTCCTATTCTGATTCAACCGGGGACTTATTTCTGGCGACTGGATGCGCCTTGTGCTCAAGGCGTTAGAATTGCGAAAGCAAGCCCAGAATAAAGAACTACGAGGTGATGGTGCTCGCAACACATAAAAAAGCAACATGGCTGATGGTTAAACAGTTGCTGATAACAATTTTTAACGACATTTATGACAAACATCTGTTCGTTTTCGCCGCGGGATTGTCTTACTATTTTGTGCTCTCATTATTCCCGCTGCTGGTTTCCATGGCCTCGCTACTAGGCTATGCACCCATTCCACACTTATTTGACGGTCTTTTAGGCCTGATGGCCAAGCTGGTACCAGGAGATGGAATGAGCTTGGTGCGCAATATTGTGTCTGATGTCAGTCACAAACACACCCACTTTCTAACACTCGGATTAGTGTTCACAATTTGGACAGCTTCTAGCGGATTCGCTGCAATTATTGACGGTCTTGACCTGGTTTATCGGGTCAGTGAAGCCCGTCCGGTTTGGAAGACTCGACCGCTCGCACTGGGATTGACGACAGTGGCGGGCTCTCTGTTAGTGGTCGCTGTCGGATTGATGGTTGAGGGAACGCTCCTCGGGACCTGGTTTACAGGCGAGTTTAACCTGAGCCCAGCGGTGCTTGAGGCGTGGCGTAATCTCCGATGGGGAATAGCAACAGCTTTTGCCATTCTTGCGTTAGAGCTGCTATACCATTTTGGACCTAATGTGAAGCAGAGATTCCGGGACAGTCTTACGGGGGCGATAGTTGCAGTAGCAGCCTGGATTAGTTTGTCATACTTGCTGGGGATTTACTTTCGACACTTCGAGTCTCTTGATAAAACCTATGGACCGCTAGGTGCTGCCATTGGCTTGTATGTGTGGTTTTATTTGTCAGGTTTCGCTATCCTTCTCGGTGGAGAAATCAATTTCCTCCTTGGCGAGATACGACACCGCGGCACTCAGCATTCGTCCAAACCAGGCTATGCCGAGATCAACAATTTGAAGCCCGCCGCGTGAGTCTCTTCCTATCCGGAAGCTGATGTGGCCGCGAAATGTAAGCTGGTATAAATCGTTTGCTGCCGGCGAACTCTTGACAGTTTCCCCAGATGAGACTAGGGTCGTAATTGAGGTGGTTACCACCTTCTCCTCTTTCAGGTTTCCTGAACTAAGTCAGCCCATCTGAAGTTCTATCTCTTAGCAAC
>Ga0105240_10006542_pt1 | contig 17109 bp, 14 predicted proteins | sample KBSC54metaG_FD_80426 | JGI IMG/M metagenome (GOLD analysis project Ga0105240, IMG submission 80426) | Corn rhizosphere microbial communities from Kellogg Biological Station, Michigan, USA - KBS C5-4 metaG | ecosystem: Host-associated > Plants > Roots > Rhizosphere > Soil | place: Michigan, USA...
AGATGAAGCGGCCGACGCCCAGACCGTAATAGACCTGGCGGCTGTTGGTGTTGCGGTCGGTATCGTTGTAGTAGCCGCCAACGGTCGGCGCGATGTACCAGCGGCCGTCATAGCTCGGCGTGCTCGAAGCCGCCTGATCCTGTGCATGAACGGCGCCAGCGCCGCCCAGAGCCAGGGCAATCAGAAAATACAGGCCCTTACGATTCATTGGATATCTCCTTTCTTGGTTTTTCTTCGTATTCGCTTCGGGGCACCTGGCACACGCATCGAGTTAACGCGGCACACAGAGCGGGGATTACTTGCATCCAGTACGGGCGGCGGCAGTTTAGCAAAAACTAAACATTTAGGGATTTACCAGACGCGCCCGTTCAGTTTCGGCTCACATCAATTTAAACCGCAAAAAGCGTCATGAAGTCGTGAATAGGCATGGCGTCGAGCTTGGCGGGGTCCTGGGTGGCCTCAAGGATCGCCTTGACCTGATGGGCCGGCAGGTACCCGCGCATCGCCGCCTCGAACTTCTTCAGCAGCACCGGGATGCCCTCGGCGCGACGATTGCGGTGGCCGATCGGGAAGTCGATCGAGACCTTGTCCGTGCTCGTGCCGTCCTTGAAGAACACCTGCACCGAGTTGCCGATATAACGCTTATCGGGATCGAAATAATCCTTGGTGAACTGCGGGTTCTCGCGCACTTCCATCTTGTCGCGCAGCGCATCGATGCGCGGATCGGCGGCGACATCGTCGTTGTAGTCGTCAGCGGTCAGGCGGCCGAAGATCAGCGGCACGGCGACCATGTACTGGATGCAATGGTCGCGGTCGGCATAGTTGGCCAACGGGCCGGTCTTGTCGATGATGCGGCAACCCGCTTCCTGGGTCTCGATGACGATCTTCTCGACCTGATCGAGCTTGCCGGCCACCTGGCCGTGCAACTGCATCGCGCATTCCACCGCCGTCTGGGCGTGAAATTCGGCCGGGAAGCTGATCTTGAACAGCACGTTTTCCATCACGTAGCTGCCGAACGGGCGCTCGAACTCGAACGCGTTGCCCTTGAAGGCCACGTCGTAATAGCCCCAGGTCTTGGCCGACAGCGCGGACGGATAACCCACCACACCGCGATACACGGCATTGATCGCATGTGTGACGGCACGCCGGCAAGCGTCACCGGCAGCCCAGCTCTTGCGCGGGCCGGTATTGGGTGCGTGGCGATAGGTACGCAACGCACCGTTGTCGATCCAGCTATGCGACACGGCGGTGGTGATCTGCTCCTTGTCGCCGCCAAGCATCGCGGTGGCGACGGCGGTCGAGGCCAGGCGCACCAGGATCACGTGATCCTGGCCAACGCGGTTGAAGCTGTTCTTGAGCGCGTAGCAGCCCTGGATCTCGTGGGCCTTGATTGCGTAGGTCAGCACGTCGCGCACGGTCAGCGCCTTGCCGCCTTCGCGCTCGGCCTTGCGGCTCAGGTAGTCGGCCACGGCCAGGATGCTGCCGAGGTTGTCCGACGGGTGGCCCCACTCGGCCGCCAGCCAGGTGTCGTTGAAATCGAGCCAGCGGATCTGCGTGCCAATGGCAAACGCGGCCTGCATGGGGTCCAGCTCATGGCTGGTGCCTGGCACGCGTGCGCCGCCGACCATGTTCGCACCAGGTACGACCGGACCCAGATGCTTCACGCACTCGGGAAACTTCATCGCCAACATCGACGTGCCCAGGGAGTCGAGCAGCATGTAGCGCGCGGTGTCGTAGGCTTCCTTCGAGTCGATCTTGTAATCGACTACGTAATTGGCGATATCGACCATCGGCTGGTCGGGATCGGGACGCTTGGCGGAACGGATGTCGTGCGCACTCATGGGGCGAGTCTCGTCGAGAGGAAAACGCCCATTCTAGCCCGAGGCGGCTGGGTGGGGCACGCGGTAACGCAGCACGCTATCGCCCTTCCCCGCGCCCCTGTACAATCCGCGTCGTAATTACATCCCAAAGGGGAGTAGTTCCAGGGAGCCACTTGTATGGCCTCCTGTGTGGCGATCGTCATCACGAGCGGCTCTTCCGCTCCGGGCGTCACGGCGGCACGAGCTGCGAACGAGACTTTTGCGATGACGGCAGGCCGCGCGCGCCTGCTGTCGTCGCTTGAGTCAAGCGCGCAAGGAAACCCGCATGGAACTGACCGGCACCGACTTTCTCTCCAGCCTGCTGGCGATCATCCTGCTCGACCTCGTGCTGGCAGGTGACAACGCCATCGTGATCGCGCTGGCCGCCCGCAATCTGCCCAAAGATCTGCAAAAAAAAGCAGTGTTCTGGGGCACTTTCGGCGCAGTCGCCGTACGTGTCGCACTGACCGCCGTCGTGGTCTATCTGCTGAAGCTGCCGGGCCTGATGCTTGTCGGCGGCCTGCTGCTGTTGCCGATCGCCTGGAAACTCCTGAAACACGACGATGGCAATCATCATGTGGGCCCGGCGGGCAACTTCTGGGCCGCACTGCGCACGATCATCGTCGCCGATGCCCTGATGGGCATGGACAACGTGCTGGCGATCGCCGGTGCATCCAGCGGGCACATGGTGCTGGTCGTCATCGGCCTGGCGATCAGCGTGCCGCTGGTCGTGTGGGGCTCGACCTTGATCCTCAAGCTGATCGAACGCTTTCCGATCATCATCTATATCGGCGCCGGCGCGATCGCCTGGACAGCCGCACGCATGATCGCGCACGACCATCTGTTGTCCGCGTGGTTCGACGCGCGCGAGTGGATGAAGTATGTCCTCGATGTGTTGCTGGTGGCCCTGGTATGCGGCGGTGGCTGGTGGATGCAAAAGCGCAAGTCCTTGCCGTCCGCTTGAGGCGATAATGGAATCAAGGCTGCGCCAGACAAGGCTGGCGCAGCCGCAATCACACACGCCAAGGAGCGACGATGAAACTGTTTTGCCTGCCAGGTGCCTGTTCGCTTACCGACCATATCGTGCTGGAATGGATCGGCCATCCTTATGACATCCACGTACTGGCCCGTGGGGAACAACGCGAACCTGCCTACCTGGCAATTAACCCACGCGGCACGGTACCTGCGCTGCAACTGGACGATGGCAGCGTGCTGACACAGAACGCCGCCATCCTCAACTACCTTGCCGATCGCTATCCGGAAGCGGGACTCGGCGGCGAAGGTATCCAGGGCCGCGCCGAAGTCATGCGCTGGCTCGCCTATATCAACGCCGACGTGCATGGCGGCTTCAAGCCGTTGTTCTCTCCCGGCGCCTTCGTCGACGATGAGGCCGCCCAGCAAATCGTGCAACAGAAAGCACTGGCACGCCTGCACGACATGTTCGGCGTATTGAACGAACAACTGAAAGGTCGCCAATGGTTGACCGGTGCAGTGTCCATCGCCGACCCGTATCTGTTCGTGGTAACGCGCTGGGCCAAGGCCAAGAAGGTCGACCTGGACGGCTTCGACCACCTGGAAAGCTTTTACCAACGCATGCATGAAGATGCCGGCGTCAAGGCAGCGATGAAGGCCGAGGGGATTTGATCCCTGGCGGGTGAGCCCGCATGACGCACTTTGCCTGGCGAGGAACGGGCCGCCCCGTTCCTCGCTTCAGTACATCATCGGCACGCGCACCGTCACGGTCGCATCCGGAGTGTCGCGCGTGACGCCGACACCCAGGGTGAAGTTGACCGTCCGCTTGGGGTTGAAGCGATAAGAGCCGCCGATCAATAGCGTGCCGAGTACCGACTTGGCCGAACCCGGTACGGTCTGGTTGTTCTGCTTGGTCGTGCCAATAAAGCTTTGGTCGTAGCCGATACTGAAAGAAGCTTTTTCATTCAGTGCCAGGCCCATGCCGATACTGACATCGACGATATCGCCCAGCTTCACCTTGCCCAGGTTCTCCTTACCGGAAAGCACCAGATTGCGTGTGACGTTGTCGCGCGGGAAGTTATGCAGGTAGCTCAAGTTGCCGAAGAACACTACCGGGTCGGACGGATAAAGCCAGGTCACGCCTGGCTGCAATGAATAGAAGCCCGATCCAGTCGGCGATTGCAGTGGTAAGCCAGTACCGGTTGCGTTTTGCACGCAGCGCGTCACGCAATCGGTCGTCACCTCGAAGGGGTCGGTGCCGGTGCGCGACTTGAAACGCAGCCACGCGATGTAATACGCCCTGTCGGCGCCACCGTCGTTGACCTGATAGCGCGCCGTGGCCTCGACGTCGCCGATACCGTGACCACTGGTGGTAAACACATTGTCCTGCGCCGCACCGGTGAATATCTCACGACTGATCGTGTCGGTATGGGCGTAGACATAGGGCACGCGCACTTCCAGTTCCAGGCGATTGGTAATGCCGTAGCGCGCAGCGACAGCACCGGTCTGTGTGGTGGTCTTGACCTGGCGTGCATCGATCAGGCCGATAAGAATGGCCGGAATCACTGTGTAGCCCACTAGTGCAACGCGATCGGCCGACGAATAGCCAAACTGATAGGACGGTTCGACCACCAGCTTGCCACGCGGCGTAAGCACGCCGGGCTGGTCGAAGATGGGGGCGACTTCCGGTGGGCGGTCATCATGCTGCGGCGCCTGACCGACAGGCTGCCTGCTGTCATCGGTGGCCGCATCGGCAGCGGCTATCGCATCGGCGGCAGGCATCGGCAGTGCCGACGCACGACTACCTCCGGCGGCGATATTGCCGGCCCGTTGCTTGTCGAGCACATCCATGCCGACGGCATGGCGCAATGCGCGATAGTCCGCCTCTTGCTTGGCCAGTTCGCGCTGCATGGCCGCCAGCTGTTCAAGCTGCGCATCGATCTTGTCGCGCATCTCATCGATGTGTTGGCCCTGCTCGGAGATACGCTGACGTACATCAGGCGCCGCCTGGACGTCGTCAGGCGTCTGTTGCGCAACCACCACGCCACTGAGCATGCCAAGGCCGGTCAGGCACCCGATTGCGCACTGTTTTTTCCATGATCCCTGTGCCATCGACGTTTCCCCTTAAGTCCAAGCATCAATGTCCCTGCGAACCGATCAATGCCGATTGCAGGCTGTCTTGCAGTCCCATGGCGCGAAACAGATTCAGGCTGTTGGTGCTCACATTGAGTGTCGTCAGCGCCTGGATCTGCTGATTGTTCAAGGTGTTCTGGATAATCGTTGCGCCGCGCGCCTGGCTCAGCGTCGAAGGATCGACGCTGTTGCCGGGGCCGATCTGCACGAGGTTGACTGAGTTCATTACCGCAGCCAGCGCAGTCGCCTGGGCACTGTCGATATGGCTGATGTCGGGAATGTTGACGCTGGTATTCGTGACCAGGTTTCCGTTGACATAGACCGCGCGATCGATGCCCAGCGACGCGACGATGCCGCTGCCGAGATCGAAACCGCCGCGCATCTGCTCAAGACGCTGGTCGCTGACTGCCTGCCAATATTTGATGCCCGCGGGCTCGACGCCATTGGCAGCAAGAGCCGCGTGGCTTGCGACGCTGAGAACGACTCCGAAAACAAGAGCGCGCTGGAAGGTCATGACGTCGTCGCCTATATATCGCCTGGACCGCGCTTGGGGATGGTGATCCGGTCAAGCCCACTACGATCGATGCTCAGGCCCAGCGGTGCCATCGGCACGACGCGCCAGTCCTTCGCGCTGTTAAACACCGCCTGGCTGCGGCGGTTGTGAATCACGAAGACCAAGCCGTTCTTCCAGCTCGCTTCGAATTGAGCGATCGGTACCGAACGCGTACCGAGGGCCGGATCGCCTATCAATACACGTCCATCGCGCACGCCCTTGATCACCACGAAATGGTGATAGCCGCGCTCGTCGACCAACGCGATCGCAGGCAGGTTTTCTTCTTCCAGCTTCTCCAGCGGCACCTGGAAGCCATCGGCATCGAAGCCGTTCGCCGCGAGAAACATCTTGATGTCCAGCAACGAGAATCCTTCCTTGTTGATCTTGCTGCGATCGCCGTGCGCATACATCTGCGCAAAGGCCGTCTCTTCATTGACTGGATAACCATACTGGTAGGTCAACAGCGTCGCTACCGCCGCCGAGCCGCAGCTGAAATCGTATTTTTGCCTTACCGTGTTCTTGAATCGCGCTTCTTTCAAACTGGTGAGGTGCAGGTGATATCCCTCACCCTGCACACCAGTCAGATCCACCGCGCCGGCGCAAAAAGGCGCCAGCATCAGGGCGAATCCACAGCATAGAGCGCGCTTCTTCATCAGGGCTGAAACTGCACGTTCAGTATGGTCGCGTTCTGTATCAGAACGTTGTTGCCGGTGTTCTGTATCACCATCGGTATGCCCGTGGCGCCACTGAACGAACCGCTCGCAATATCGTTGAACCCGGTAGCAACATTGGTGTCGACATTGTTGCTGACAGTGCCTGTCAGGGTCATGTTCGATGTGACATTGGTGCCGCCACTGAGCTTCGCCAGGGTGGTGCTGTCGATGCTGCGGCCAAAGCCGGCGACATCATGTGCATCGCCAGGTTTCGGCGGATCGGAAGCGAACGCACCAGCGCTCACGCAAACGCAGAGGAGGCCGAATAGATACTGGTTGGATCGCATGGCGTACTCTCCTTCTTTCGCCGCAACGATCGAGGGGCGCTTGTGCGCCCCTCGATGTCGTTAGCGATCTTATGGACCGACGTTCAGATTGGCCTGGACGTTCACGCTTTGCTGGATCAGCGAGCCTAGGCCGCTGTTCTGTGCAATGACGCTTACGCCTGCCGCTGCCGATGCGGCTCCGGTCATCGTGTTGGACATGTCGAACGTGCCTGCATCGGCCATGGCCGTGCCACCAGCCGCGCCGGCACCACCGGCACCACCCGACCCTGCACCGCCCATACCCTCGGCGCCCGCGCCACCGGCTCCGCCTGCTCCGCCAGTACTCGACGACGAACCGCTAGCGCCTCCGGTAGCAGTCGACGCGCCACTGCTGGCAGTCGAAGCGCCACCCGTACCGGCACCACCGGCCCAGCTTGCGGCACCTGTGGTTGCTGTACCGCTGCCGCCCGCACCACGCTGATGGTTGCGTGCATTGCCGCTGGCGCCATTGCTGTTTCCACCGGATGCCGCACTGAGTGCGCCGGCATCACCACTGGAGCTATCGCCGTCACCGCCCGCACCACTGTGCGAACGAGCATTGCCGCCATCACCGCCAGCGCCACCGCGACCACCGGTGCCGTCGCCGCCATTGCCGCGACCACCTGCGCCGCCATTACCGCCACTGGCGTCGCCCGTGTTACGGGCTACGTTGCCGATGTCGTGGATACGGATATCGGTAACGGTGCCTTCGAGAGCACTGGTTGCGATCGCATTACTGGTATTGAACGAGCTGGCGACCGATGAGGTTGCCGTTCCTCCATTATTGGCTGCTGCACTGCCCAGTCCATTGGCATATGCATCAGCAGTTACGCTTGAATGGCGCTGCGCGCTGGGTCCGGCTCCGCCGGTCTGCGTATCATCCGCCAAGGCCGGAAGTGCAAATCCGAGTCCGAGGCATACGGCTGTTACAAGTAGAGTCTTGCGCATGATTGGGTCTCCGTGAACGATGCGGTAACCCCCTGTTTGTCTTTCGTTGCAGCGCTCACTTCTTGCAGCTTGTGTGCCATGGCATGCGAGCCACGCGCCCTTCTTTCTAAACCATATAAATCAAAGGCTTGGAATACAGGCTCGCCACTCAAATGGCAATTCGTTCAGCCGTCTGGATGGCCAGGTGATGCGTGTGTGTTACATGCGCTTGCTTGGGAAACAGGGTGTTCAGTCGGGAGTGGCTGAAACGTCGCCATGGATTTCATGCACTTGGAGCGCTCTACTCAATGAAGACGTCGGTGCGACGCGCGTATGTATCGAGGGTGTTACACCTGACCGGTCGGTTCTTCAGCTTGGGTTTTGGTGATTTTGTTGTTGCTGATTGAAGACCGGGCTGCTGTGTTTGTCGTTGCGAGCGCTGCGGTTTGCTGAGGATTTTCACCGGTTGCCGGTGAGCTAATCGCTCTATCTTCGCTAGTCGAAAGAGTTTGTCGTCTTGAGGCTCTTCCTACATCGTCATCCCGGCGAAGGCCGGAATGACGGATGTGTGGGAATGGGGAGGGATGTGTGGTTTGCGCTCTTACTCACCCCTCACTCCTCTTCACTCACTCCTCTCCCCAGGCAACGCAGAGAGAGAGTAGAGAGAGGGCGAGAAACTCCCGCCCCCTCCTATCAGCGCTTCTCAATCGGCACGTAAGCCAAATCTTCCGGACCCGTGTAATTCGCGCTGGGGCGAATGATCTTGCCGTCTTCGCGCTGCTCGATCACGTGTGCGCTCCAGCCGGAGGTGCGGGCGATGACGAATAGCGGTGTGAACATGGCGGTGGGTACGCCCATCATGTGGTACGCGCTGGCCGAGTACCAATCGAGGTTCGGGAACATCTTCTTGAGTTCCCACATCACCTTCTCGATGCGCTCGGATACGTCGAACAACGTCGGGTTGCCGCCATCGGTGCACAGCTTGCGCGAGATTTCCTTGATGATCTCGTTGCGCGGGTCGGACACGGTGTAAACCGGATGGCCGAAACCGATGATGATTTCCTTGCGCTCCACGCGGGCGCGGATATCCGCTTCCGCATCGGCTGCATTGCGATAGCGCGCAATGATTTCCATCGCCACTTCGTTGGCGCCGCCATGCTTGGGGCCACGCAGCGCACCGATCGCGCCGGTGATCGCCGAATACATGTCCGAGCCCGTACCTGCGATGACGCGCGCGGTAAAGGTCGAGGCATTGAATTCGTGCTCTGCATAGAGCACCAGCGATTTGTCCAGTGCCTGTGCGTGCAACTCGCTCGCCTTTTTACCGTGCAGCAAGTGCAGGAAATGCGCAGCGATAGACTCGTCGTCGGTCACAGTTTCGATGCGCTTGCCGTTGTGACTGAAGTGGTACCAGTACAGCAGGATCGAACCGAAACAGGCCATCAGGCGGTCGGCGATATCGCGTGCACCGGTGACATTGTGGTCGTCCTTCTCCGGCAATACCGTGCCGAGCGCGGAGCAACCGGTGCGCATGACGTCCATCGGATGGGTGGCAGCCGGCAGCAGTTCGAGCGCGCTCTTGACCGGCGCAGGCAGGCCGCGCAGGCGCTTGAGCTTGGCGCGGTAGGCATTGAGCTCGGCCCAATTCGGCAGTACGCCGTGCACCAGCAGATGGGCGACTTCTTCGAAGCAGCCCTTGGCGGCCAGATCATGGATGTCATAACCGCGATAGTGCAGATCGTTGCCGCTGCGGCCGACGGTGCACAATGCGGTGTTACCCGCAGCCACGCCGGACAGGGCGACGGACTTCTTGGCCTTGGGAAGGGTTTGCTCACTCATGGGTGATTCTCCTGGAAATGCCTTAAAGCAGCGCGAGGGCATCATGTGCCCCCGCCGGTGATGGGGTATCAGCTTTTCTTGGCGAACAGCGCATCCAGGCGCTTTTCGAAGTCGTGGTAACCGATGCGGTCGTAGAGTTCTTCGCGTGTCTGCATGCTGTCGATCACGTTGCGCTGATGACCGTCGCGGCGAATCGTCGTGTACACGTTCTCAGCGGCCTTGTTCATCGCACGGAAGGCGGAGAGCGGATACAGCACGATGCTCACGCCGGCGGTACGCAGTTCGTCGACGCTGAACAGCGGGGTCTGGCCGAACTCGGTGATATTGGCGAGCACCGGAACCTTCACCGCATCGACGAAGCGACGGTAGGTCGGCAAGTCGTAGGCGGCTTCGGCGAAAATACCGTCAGCACCGGCTTCAACGCAGGCGATGGCGCGTTCGATCGCGGCATCCACGCCATCGACCGCGATGGCATCGGTGCGGGCAATCAAAAAGAAGTCCGGGTCGGTCTTGGCATCGGCCGCAGCCTTGACGCGATCAGCCATTTCGCTGGCAGAGACGATTTCCTTGCCAGGACGGTGGCCGCAGCGCTTGGCGCCCACCTGGTCTTCGATGTGGCACGCCGCAGCGCCTGCCTTGATCAGGCTTTTCACCGTACGCGCGATATTGAATGCGCTCGGGCCAAAGCCCGTATCGATATCCACCATCAGCGGCGTGTCACATACGTCGGTGATGCGGCGCACGTCGATCAGCACGTCTTCGAGCGTGTTGATGCCCAGGTCCGGCAGACCCAGCGAGCCGGCTGCAACGCCACCGCCGGAAAGATAGATCGCACGGTAGCCTGCGCGCTTGGCGAGCAAGGCGTGATTGGCATTGATCGCGCCGATCACCTGCAAAGGTTGTTCAGCGGCCAGGGCTTCGCGAAAACGCGCGCCGGGAGATGCAAGCTGGGCCATATCGCCTCCGGGGAAAAGCGCCATTTTAGCGCACTGGCGAGAACCTCGCCGACAGGCCGTTATTGCAGAGCACCATTTCAACGCATTGCAGTAATATGGGCATGGGCTGACATGACGTCACTGCCACGACCCCGTACATTGGACGCATGAGCAATTCTACTTCGTTGGCAACACGCATTCTTTGGGGCCTGGCCATCGGCGTCATCGCGGGCGTGATCACGCTGGTTATCGGCCATTTCCATCCGATCGTCCTCACTGGCGCACGCGCATTGTCGAGCAGCTTGCTCGATCCCTTCGGCCAGATATTCCTGCGACTGCTGTTTTTTGTCGTCATCCCGCTGGTATTCGCATCGTTGGCGTCGGGCGTTGCCCAACTGGGCCGACTGGATCGCCTTGGCCCCCTTGCCGGTCGAACGTTCCTGCTGTTTTTCGCCAACATGGCCATCGCTGTCGTCATTGGCCTGATCATGATGAACATCCTGCAGCCTGGCCATCATCTGGCCGCCGGTTCGCAGCAACTGTTGATGAGCGAATACGGTGGCAGCGCGCAGAAAGCGGTCGAGGTGGAACGCGAGCAACCGTCAATGAGCCTTGCCGTGTTGGTCGACATGTTCATGCCTCGCAATTTGTTCGGTGCATTCGTCGGCCAGAGCCGCGGCGCCTTGGGCGACGTGCTTCCGTTGATTCTCTTTGCGATCCTGGTCGGTGCGGCAGCCACCCTGCTCAGCGAGGAAAAGCGCGCCCGCCTGCAGGCCGGGCTGGATCTGATCAGCGAGGTCATGACCGGAATCGTGGGTTTTGCGCTCAAGCTCGCACCGTATGCGGTACCGGCGATGATCTACAGCGTGATCGTCAAGGTGGGCGTCGATATCCTGTTGACCTTGTCGGTATTCGTCCTGGGCTGCGCTGCGGCCCTGATGCTGCATTTGTTCGGCACGATGTCGCTATGGCTGCGCCTTTTTGCCAGGCGTCGGCCGCTGGCTTACTTCAAGCAGATCCGGCCACTGCTGATCACTGCCTTTTCAACCAGCTCCAGCAGCGCATCCCTGCCCGCTTCGCTGGCCATCGCCCGCGATGAGCTGAAGCTGTCGCCCAGTACGGCAGGCTTTGTATTGCCCCTGGGCGCGACCATGAACATGAGCGGCACCGCGCTGTTCGAAGGCTGCGTGGTGCTGTTCGTGGCGCAGGCCTTCGGCGTCGACCTCTCGCTGGCGCAACAGGCGCTATTAATGTTGCTGGCCGTGCTGAGCGCGGTTGCGGTAGCTGGCATCCCCGGCGGCTCGCTGCCATTGATCGCCGGGCTGCTGGCCACGTTCGACGTACCGGCCGAAGGCATCGGCATCGTCCTGGGCGTCGACCGGATACTGGACATGCTTCGCACCACGGTGAACGTCGGTAGCGATATCGTCACGGCTACCGTGGTCGATGCGCAGATTCGCGGCAAGTCCGCGGCAACACTGGGCAAATCGCCCTAGCGATAGCCTGCGCCAATCAAAGTAATCCCCACAATCAATTAGATTTATCGCCAAACAGACGATAACCTTAGTGCTTTCCAACCAACCACACGGGAAATAATGATGTCGTTGATCAATACCGAAATCAAACCGTTCAAGGCCCAGGCTTACAAGAACGGCCAGTTCATCGAAGTCACGGATGCCTCGCTGAAGGGTAAGTGGTCCGTCGTGGTGTTCTACCCGGCCGACTTCACCTTCGTATGCCCGACCGAACTGGAAGACCTCGCCAACCATTACGCCGAGTTCCAGAAGCTGGGCGTTGAGATCTATTCGGTTTCGACCGACACGCATTTCTCCCACAAGGCATGGCACGACACCTCCGAGGCGATCGGCAAGGTCCAGTACACCATGCTGGCCGACCCGACGGGCACGATCACCCGTAACTTCGACGTGATGATCGAAGAAGAAGGCCTGGCCCTGCGCGGCACCTTCGTGATCAACCCGGAAGGCCAGATCAAGCTGTGCGAAATCCACGACAACGGCATCGGCCGCGACGCCAGTGAGCTGCTGCGCAAGCTCAAGGCTGCCCAGTACGTCGCCGCTCACCCGGGCGAAGTGTGCCCGGCCAAGTGGAAGGAAGGCGAGAAGACCCTCAAGCCGTCGCTCAACCTGGTTGGCAAGATCTAAACAACCGCTTCGCGTAAGTAACTTGCAGCCCGATCCCTACGGGCCGCGCCGGACCCGGCACGCTTGCCGGGTCCGCCTTGCGAACTTTCAGTACCGACTATCAGGCGCCCGGCTTCCCGGCAGCAGCTTTGGCGGTACCTGTTCCAAACCCATATTTCCAAACCCATATTTCCAAAACAATATTCCCCCTGATAGAGCCATTGGAGTACACCCCATGTTGGACGCCGATCTGAAGACCCAATTGCAGGCTTACCTCGAAAAGGTCGTGCACCCGATCGAGCTGGTGGCCTCTGTCGACGACAGTGAAAAGTCGCAGGAACTGTTGGGCCTGTTGCAAGACATCGAATCGATGTCGCCCAGGATCTCCCTGCGCCGCGCCGATGGTGCGCGCAAGCCTTCGTTCTCGATCGATCGCCTGGGCACCGACGTCAGCGTGAGCTTCGCCGGTATCCCGATGGGCCACGAGTTCACCTCGCTGGTGCTGGCGCTGCTGCAAGTGGGTGGCCATCCTTCCAAGGCCGCGCCTGAGCTGATCGAGCAGATCCAGAACATTGAAGGCGAGTTTGTCTTCGAAACCTTCATGTCGCTCTCGTGCCATAGCTGCCCGGATACGGTACAGGCACTGAACCTGATCAGCGTGATCAACCCCAACATCAAGCATGTCGCCGTTGACGGCGCGCTGTTCCAGGATGAAGTGGACGAACGCCAGGTGATGTCCGTGCCGACCGTATTCTTGAACGGCGAGCTGTTCGATACCGGCCGCATGTCAGTCGAACAGATCGTCACCCGCATCGATGCCGGCGCCGCCAAGCGCGACGCGGAAAAGATCAAGACCAAGAAGCCATTCGACGTACTCGTCGTCGGCGGTGGCCCGGCTGGCGCGGCGGCAGCGATCTATGCAGCGCGCAAAGGCATCCGTACCGGTGTTGCATCCGAGCGCTTTGGTGGCCAGGTACTGGACACCATGTCGATCGAAAACTTCATCTCCGTGCCGTACACGGAAGGCCCGAAGATGGCCACCGCACTTGAGCAGCACGTGCACGAATACGATGTCGATGTCATGAATTCGCAGCGCGCCGAACAGCTGATCGCGCCCAAGGACGCCAACGGCCTGATCGAGATCAAGCTGGCCAACGGTGCATCGTTGAAGGCGAAGTCGGTGATTCTTTCCACCGGTGCCCGCTGGCGCAACATGGGCGTGCCGGGCGAGCAGGATTACCGCAACAAGGGCGTTACCTATTGCCCGCATTGCGATGGCCCGCTGTTCAAGGGCAAGCGCGTTGCGGTTATCGGTGGCGGCAACTCAGGCGTCGAAGCGGCGATCGACCTGGCCGGCATCGTGGGGCATGTCACCTTGCTCGAATTCGACGGCCAGTTGCGTGCGGACGACGTCCTGCAGCGCAAGCTGCGCAGCCTCTCGAACGTCGACATCATCGTAAGCGCGCAGACCACTGAAGTGATCGGCGATGGCCAGAAGGTGCAAGGCCTGATCTACACCGACCGCAACAACGGCGAAAGCCGCAAGGTCGAGCTGGAAGGTATCTTTGTACAGATCGGCTTGCTGCCCAACACGGAATGGCTGAAAGACTCGATCAAGCTATCGCCGCGCGGCGAGATCGAAGTCGATGCGCATGGCCGTACGTCGGTGCCGGGCGTGTTCGCCGCCGGTGACGTCACCACAACGCCGTTCAAGCAGATCATCATCGCCATGGGCGAAGGCGCCAAGGCCTCGCTCAGCGCATTCGATCACCTGATCCGCATGCCGGTCGAAATCAAGGAAGACATCGCAGCCTAAGCAACGCGCCTCGCAGGGCGAGTGTTGGCAAAGCCCCGGTCATGTACCGGGGCTTTGTTTTTTCAGCAGGCCAAAAGATCAGGCGCCCTGATCCGGCCCCCGCTCCAGCGCCTTGCGAATTTCCTCCAGCGCACTGGGGTCATCCAACGTCGACAAGTCTCCGGGGTCACGATCCTCCGCCAATGCCAACAGGGAACGTCGCAGCAGTTTGCCGGAGCGTGTCTTGGGCAAGGCATTGACCACATAGACGCGCGCGGGCTTGGCGATGCTGCCCAACTGGTCAATCACGCACTGCTGCATACCCTTGGCAACGTCCATAGCAGTGGCAGAGCCCTGTTTCAACGTAGCGAACACCACGGGCACCTGCCCTTTCAATTCATCGTGCACGCCAATCACCGCCGCCTCCGCAACAGCCGGGTGCGTGGATACAGACTCTTCGATTTCTCGCGTACCCAGGCGGTGTCCGGCCACGTTGATCACATCGTCGGTGCGTCCGAGGATGGTGGTATAGCCCTGCTCGTCGCGAATCGCCCAGTCGAGCGAGCTGTAAAGCAGCTCGGAAAAGTGGCTGAAGTAGCTGCTGCGATAGCGTTCGTCATCACCCCATACGGTGGTGAGGCAACCTGGCGGTAATGGCGGCTCGAAAACCAATACGCCCTTCTGTCCGACAGCGGCCTCGCGACCCGTGCTTTCATCGATCACTTTCATGCGATATCCCGGAGCGGGCAATCCAGGTGAGCCGAACTTGATCGGCTTCAGTTCCAGGCCCGGCATCAGGGTAATCGCGGGCCAGCCGGTTTCGGTTTGCCAATAGTTGTCGATCACCGGTACGCCCAGGCCATCGGTAATCCAGTGGGCGGTGGGCTCATCCAAGGGCTCGCCCGCAACGAAAAACCACTTCAGCGGCGAAAGGTCGTATTTCTTCAACCAGGATGCATCCTGCTTCTTCAGGATGCGGATGGCGGTAGGAGATGAAAACATCGTGCGGACACTGTAGCGCTGGCACAACTGCCACCAGATTCCCGGATCGGGCCGCATCGGCAGCCCCTCGTAGAGCAGCGATGTCGCGCCGCCAATCAATGGGCCGTACACATTATAGGAGTGGCCGACCGCCCAACCGACGTCCGAGGTGGAAAAGATCACCTGCCCCGGCGCGACGTCGAAGATCTGCCTGATAGACATCGCCATCGCTACGGCATAGCCGCCGACGTCACGCTGAATACCCTTCGGCTTGCCGGTGGTACCGGACGTATAGAGCAGGTAGCTCGGCTCGTTGGACTCCAGCCAGGTAATCGGTACATCGGTGCTTTCGAAATCGCGCCGCAGCTCACCGTAGTCGAGGTCGCGACCGGCGATGCGTGTCATCTGCGCATCGAGCTTTCGATCCACGATAAGCACATGCGCCGGCGCGAACCGGGCTTCATCCAGCGCAGCGTCGATCAAGGGCTTATAGGGAATGACCTTGGCACCACGCATCCCGGCATCGGCCGCGATCAGCAAGCTGGGTTTCGCATCGTCAATGCGCAGGGCGAGGTTATGGGCCGCAAAGCCACCAAAGACGACCGAATGGATCGCCCCCAGCCTCGCGCAGGCCAGCATCGCAAACACCGCTTCGGCGATGTTGGGCATATAGATGACGACGCGGTCGCCCTTGCCCACACCCAGCGAGACGAGCACCGCCGCAAATGTACTCACCTCCCGATGGAGCTGACGGTAGGTCAGTTCGCGAACAACGTCGGTTTCGGTGGATATCGCCACTAGCGCGAGTTGATCGCCACGCTCGCCCAGATGGCGATCGAGCGCGTTGTAGCAGAGGTTGGTCATGCCACCGACAAACCAGCGGCGAAAAGGTAACTGCGAGATATCCAGGATTTGCCTGGGCGGGGTTTGCCAATGAATCAGCGCCGCCTGCTCGGCCCAGAATGCCTCGGGCTCCTCGATCGAGCGACGGTAGAACTCCTCATAACCCATGACCACGGCCTACGCGAATTATCTTGCTGGCAAGACTGGACCACCTGCCGGGCCGCGCGCACTAGACGATGGTCGAAAAATGCCTGCCGCGTGAACGCCATTAATAGTCGGACTATTAAGACCTGTGAATAAGGCCCGCGAATCGATGTTGCATACAATTAAAGCCCCACCCAAAACACCATTCAAGAATCCTGCCATTCTCCTTCGCGCTATAAAACCAATTCACGTTTCCGATATAAATGTTTTCAAAGCAAAACCTTCTTCACAAAATAAGCGTCGACACAAATACTTTTTAACTAAATTTAAACGTATTTTATTTTGCTCATTCACGGGGCAAGTTTAAATAATCAGCCATCCGAATGAGATGCTGGGGATAATTGAACTGCCCATATCAGTTAATCGATTATCGCCCTCCCTTCATTAGTTCGGATTAGGGGTGGCTAATCTTCAGGGGACCTCTAACTAATGAGCCATTCGCCCACTAGCTGAAGGAGCGCCTGAGCCACACGGTGGACACTTGTGGAGAATGGTCATGGACAAAACGCGTATCAATACGGTGCTAAAGCAGACCCTGCTAGCGAGCTGCATTATTGCAGCCGCCGTCTCGATGTCGGCTTGCTCCGGATCCGGCTCTTATAAATCCTCCAGCGGCGGTGGCGTCGTAAATCCCGGCGGCGCCGGTGGCGGCGGCCCGGGTGGTGGCGGAGATAATGGTGGAGGCTCCGGTGGCGGTGGCGGTGGTGGTGGTGGTGGTGGTGGAGATAATGGCGGCGGCTCCGGTGGTGGTGGCGGCGGTGGAGATAATGGTGGCGGCTCCGGCGGCGGAAATGGAGGCGGCACAGGCGGTGGCGGCGATGGTGGCGGTACAGGAGGCGGTGGGACCGGTGGTGGTGGCACGGGCGGCGGTGGCACTGGAGGTGGCGGAGCCGGCGGCGGCACAGGCGG
>Ga0105240_10006546_pt1 | contig 17106 bp, 21 predicted proteins | sample KBSC54metaG_FD_80426 | JGI IMG/M metagenome (GOLD analysis project Ga0105240, IMG submission 80426) | Corn rhizosphere microbial communities from Kellogg Biological Station, Michigan, USA - KBS C5-4 metaG | ecosystem: Host-associated > Plants > Roots > Rhizosphere > Soil | place: Michigan, USA...
CAGCACGCTCGGCAAGCTGGAACTGCGGCTGTCGATCATCAACCTGTTCGACCGCGTCTACGAGATCCGCGACGGCTCGGGCATCGGCGTCGGCGCGCCGCAGTACGGTCCGCGCCGCACGGTGCTGGTCGGCATGAGCAAGGCGTTCTGAGCCGTCGCCCGATCCGCGCAGCAGCGGCCGGCCTCGGCCGCTGCCTGCCGGCGTGCGCAGACGGGATCGCCGGTGTGCAGCGAGGTCTCGGCGCCGCGCGCTCGTCCGTCGGCGTCTCGATGCGCGACGGGCTCGACGGGCTCGACGGGGCGTGTGATGGACGCGCCGTGGCGCTTTTGCTCGAGCCGAGCGGGGCGCCGATGGCCTGGAGCACCTGCCAAGTGAAAAAGCCTTGCAAGTCGTTGACTCGCAAGGCTTTCGGACGATCTGGTGGCGCTTCAGGGATTCGAACCCCGGACCTGCGGATTATGATTCCGGCGCATAGGCCTGCAGTAGGTCTGCTTTGTCTTGAGAATCAATAACTTAGCTTTGTAGTACTGGCTTTAGGTCGGCACTGCTTGGCTATGTGGTTGACGATCCGTTGACACGCGTGGCGCAAATCATGGCTCACTTACTCTCACGCACATCTACGGCTGCAGGTGCATCTTCTAGGCTTTGTGGGGCTCGATCGACAGTGTCGCCTCGCTCAGCTATCGCGCGATTCATCTCGGCAATCGTCACCACCTTGACGGGGGGACCGAACATCCCCTTAAGCGCAGTCACGGAGCAGGGGCTCAAGTCCTCGACAGTCATTTGTCTTTGGCTTTCCGTTGGGGGTAGTGCCCACCTGCATCGTAGACGTCGCGGACGGCGGGGACGACAGTTCAGCCCCGTGGGCGTCGCGAAGCGGAAGGCCGCCGGGGCAAGCAATTTGACCGCCGAGCAGCATCGGGAAGCGTGTCGCGGCGTCGTTCAGAACTTCACGGACGACGATCTCGTTCACCTGAAGCATACGGCCTCCCCGCTGCCTGCGCGCAGAGCTGGGGTTCAGCGCCGCGGCGGAGCTGACGAGCGCGCGATCACGTCCAGACTGGCACGTCGGGTAGCTCGGGTCTGCTTTGCCTCGACCTCCTTTATCGCCTGCTGAATCGCCTCCCAGTCGTTTACTTCGACCGCAGAGTGGTGGCAGGCAGCCTCCGCGCCGCCTGTCTTCTCGCCGGCCGCAGCCAGGGCCGCAGCGAACGCGCGCAGGCGCTCTTGGGATTGTTTGTCCATTCAGCACTCCTTTCGAGAGCTCAAGTTAAGAGCTCGGTTAAGTTCCTCCGCCAATACTGCGCGAAGGGCTGCATCCTCGACCTGAGCAAGAATATCGGAGAGTGTCGCGATGTTGTCGTGCAGTACACCAGATTCGACCCGAAGGCGCGCGCGGGCGTACGCTCTGTCTACTTCGGTGACCTCGTCCAAGCACAAACAGCGGTCGAAGAGCTGACACAGCAGGCTAAACACTAGCATCGCCTGCAATATTCCAAAAGCAGGCCGGTGCTTGTGACGCCACGGCGACCAGTATTGTCCCTGTCCGAATCCCTGCGGTTGACGCTCTGTAAGCATGGTGTTCAACCATGTATGCGTGGCCTCGTGCAGAACGGTCTCCGCACGCCGTAAAAGGCTGTCAACCCGATCGCAAAAGCAAGTCCCGGGAAGGCCGGACAACGTGTAGCTGTCGCTTGCCTCCAATAGGGTCTTGTCTGCCAGCTCGACTACTAATCCGACGCAGCCCTCAACCGTGTTCATAAAGCCAGCGCGCCGCAGCAGCCCTATCGCGGCATCGTAGCCGGAATCGACCTGCTGCGCGCCCGCCCGCACAGCAGCAGCAGTCGCTAGCAAAAGCGGAGTCTCGTAGGCGTGGTCTTCAACTTCAAGACAATCTGCCCCCCGAACGGCGAGCGGTTGCGCGGCCTGCTTCAACCCGAGCGCTGCCAGGAGTAGCTCTCGGACTTCGGCGAGTGAACTCTGGCCCCTGGCTGCGAGCTGCGCTCGATAGACGACGTGCTCCAGCAGCGCGCCGGCTGCATTGCAACGCCAAAGGGCTGTCGCACCGAGCTCTTCGCTGAGTTCGGGAAACAGAAGCGACAGTGCGGTGCACTGTGCCTTGCGGCGGCGCGATAGCGCATTCTTCAAGGTTGTGTCGAGTGCGCGATACTCGAGCCGCTGTGAGATGCCACCGGCGTGGCCTACGCACAAGGCGGCGATGGGGGAACCCTGTCCGACGGTGAGCAAATTGGGCAACTGAGCTCCCAGCGGCTCCCAGTGGAAGTCAAAGCGCTCGGGGGCTGCGTCGCCGGTGTCAGGATGCTCCTCCCAGTGCGTCCACTGCTCGATTTGCTCCGAGTCGAGTCGAACAAGAAAGGCATGCCGCTGCTGCTCTTCCTCTCGAAACGGCCGCATGTCGTACTCAAAAACTCCCAGCGGCTCAAGCATTCCCTCGTTTACCTGCAGGCCGGCTTCCTCGGCCAGTTCGCGCACAGCGGCCGCCGTGACTGGTTCGCCGGGCTTGACCGTGCCGGACGGAACCTGGTAGCCGACCTCTGGGTGGGCGACGTGGGCGAAAACAAGCAGGCGACCATCTGAGACTACGTAAACAGCGGCCTTCTTTCGGAATTTCGTCATGGCGATGCGATCGCTGCGAAAAACAGGTTGTCGACGCACTCTGCAACGTCGGTAGGCATACCGGACAGCACCTGTTGCGATTCGCGCAGCTGCCAGCCAGTACGCTCGAGAAGTTCGGTCACGCCGTCGGCCTGGAACAGCTCGATAAAGGAATGAATCGATGCTCCCGCAATGCCTCCCGAAACTGAGACGTAGCGGTGCCCAAAGTACATTCCGTCGTCGGAATGTCCGCTTTCATCGATTACCAGGTCAGCTTCGGACGGCGCAAAGTAGACGCACCCATGAGCTGGAGCCCACTTACGTCCGAAGCCTACGTCTACGCTCCGGAGCCGGACGTCGCCGATCAGCCATGTTCCCGGAGAACATTGTCGATGCAAAAGGCCTAACAGGTCGCGTGCGGCGCGCGCGCCGAGCGCGTTAAGGCATTCATAAAGAACCAGAACAAGCGACGCGCTAGATAGACTCTCTGCGCGCGCATACGCTAGCGTATCCGCGCATACGAAGTTCGCGTTGCCACCGTGCAAATCGCGCGCGGCGCTTATTAGTACAGGATTCACGTCAACACCGACATACGATTGAACACGACCGCAACCTGTCAACGATCCGGTTCCGCAGTACAAGTCTAGAACGTTGTGACCGCGCAAGTCGCCGGCGATCGCGCCGATCCAGGTCTCGATAGCGGTGCGCAGTACGGAACCCCGACTGGCCTGATCAGTATTGCCATCTAAGTGAACCGAAAGTAGTCGGGCTCCGAGAGCGGGGTCCTCCCATAGAACATTTGACAGCCGCGTCAGCGGTAGCCGTTCAAACGGCTCGATGTCGCCTCGCGCACACAGGCTTTCAATCGTGTGGCGCAACATGGTCGCATGGCGCGGCGGCCGCACCTGAAAGGGTGTCGTGCAGGAATGCTGCGACGCTCAGTGCGTCCTCGCTTCGATGCTCGAAATAGTCGTATAGGTCCTTGCGAGGGCGCCGATGCAAATATAGATCGATCACCGGAACGTGGCGAGCGCTGGCTTTGTCGTATAGATACCAGGGGTAGACGGCTACTTGGCAAACCAAAAGGCGCCGGTTGAAACGCGCCACGCAGGTCCGCAGCGCCCGAAGCAGATACCGCAGCTCGCATACCCTGCGCGGTACGATGCCGACATGGCATTCGCTGCTTGCTCCTTCGTAGCGATGGCCCTCGCAACTTGTATAAGTCACGAAGCCAGCGCGGGTGAGCGCCTCGACAAGGGGGCGCACGCCCGGCTCCAGCGCGGCGGCGAACTGCGCCTCTTGCGGAGTAAAGATGTCGGCATAGGTGCCGCCCAGCTCGCCCGCTTGGTTGATGTTGCCGGCCGCAGACACTAAGAAGCTCTTTCGGACGGCAGCCGGCAAGCCGTGATCCCACTCGCCGAACAGCTGCGCCAGAGAGCGAATCGAGTTCACGTCGCGCGGTTTAGTGCGATTACGCGGCATTGCGAGCTCCGTCGGCGATTGACGCAAGCGACGCGAGCAGCGACTTGCGATGTGCACAGTAGGAATTGTGGTCGCCCGCTGCTAGCAGACGTCGGCGCGTCGCGAGGCAACCGCCACCGCACGTTGAAGCGATATCGCAGCTGCGGCACATCTGCAGCAGTTCGTGAACATCCGGCGCAGCAGGGCCGCCCCACATTGCATGCGCTGCCGCCAGCGGCGCCGTACCGCCGATCGGCCCGTAGTCAACGAGACGACGATCGAGTTCGTCGCACGCACCGAACGTGTCATCTGGGTAGAGGGTGTACACATGCGAGCATTTGCTTGCCGAGAAATGGCAGTTGTTTGTCGAAAGCCCGCCAATTGCGCGCAGCGCGGACGCAGCTGGTTCCAGTACAAAACGGCGCGGACCGATGTTTGCGATCCAGAACGCGATCGCCTCTTCGACAAATGTTGTGTATTGCGAGGGCGTGATTCCCCACGGAAGGGTCGCACCGCGGCACTCTCTGATCGCGACACGCACAACGCGGCGACGCACAGGCCCTTGGTCCTGGCGAACTAGCGTGTCAAAGCAAGGAACCAACTTCAAGACCTTTACCGCGGGTTGCATTTCGAAAAAGCGCAGGATCTTTTCGACTCCGTCCAACGATCCGCGGTGGACGACGCAGATGACGCCGACAGCAACACCTTCAGCGGCACACGCCTGGAGCGCCTCGACCACGTCAACGGTCGAATCCTTACCCCGGAGGTCGACCCGCATGCGGTTGAACTCCGTCGGCCCGTCAAGACTGATCCCAAACTGCAAAGTCGGAAACAGGCAGCGAAGGAAACGGATGCTCTTACGATTTAGCAGCACACCGTTGGTCTGCATAGTGAGGCGCACTAGGCGGCGTGAATGGCGATGCAGCACGGCGGCGAGTTCCTCGAACTCCTCCGGAGGGTAGAGCATGGGCTCGCCGCCGTGAAGTTCCAGAGCCAACTGGCGTTGTGGTAACTGTTCGAGGAAGCGCTCGATGCTCACGGCACGCAGGATCCTGGAACCGCTGTAGGGCTTGCGCTTCTCGTAGCAATAGCTGCAATCCAGATTGCAACTTTCCCCGACCAGCTTAAGGATCACCGAAACCGGATCGTCGTGGCGAACGATCTGAAACACCGGATAGTTCATTGGCGCTCACACTTCGCTGCAGGTATTCGTCTCCTAATCGCCGGTACTAAAATTGTCTGCACTCGCTCACGCAACGCCTGGATATCCAATGCGTTTGGAAACCGCAGGAGCTCGACACCTGCAAGATCCGTATACGTCAGCAGCTGTTCGTAGCCAGCCACAATTCGCCGCAGGTCCGAAGGACGCTCGTAGTGCCGGGTGTGTTGTCCGCGCCGCAATATGCGCTCATAAGCTCGGTCAGCTTCGACGCTGATGTAGATCAGCAGGTCAGGTCGCACCGTGCCTGCGCTGCTGTGTTGTTCCAGAGTGGTCTGCTTTGGTATCCCATAAAGCACCTCGTGATAGACAGCGTCGCTGTAAAGCCAACGATCGGCAATCACCACGGCACGCCTGCGCACGGGCTCGACGTTTCGAAGACCGTGCAGCCTCTTGTCTTGAAGATACGCTTGCGATAGCTGGTTTGGCGGGACATGGGTACGCTGCTCGCGTGCGCACACCAGTGCGCGTGCATGCCAAGGATGCAGCCAAGAATGCTGTCCGACAGTCACGGTTGGCACGCCGATCGCCTCAAGTTCGACGCGTAGCATCTCACGCACCGTCGTCTTCCCGGAGCCGTCGCAGCCTTCGAGAACGACAAATGGCATCATCCGTGCCAGCCCTCGTACAGCGCATCGAGCGTGGCGGCATAGTCGAACTCGCAGCCACGAAGGAACATCTGGCGGTTCCAGGACGCATTCCAGAAGCAGGCTAGGTGCCTTGTTAGCGGATAGTCCGCAAGCGCCTCCTCTATGAGCGCGGGCCCAACGGGCGGGTACCTCACGTCGCTGCCGGTGCGGGAGGAGAGCTCGGTGCCCATGAGCGTCGCCATCGAATCGGCGGCGACACGTTTTGCGCGATCGACGTCCGCGGCCTTTCGCGGCACAACAATAGCCTCGGCCGCGATCCACATCGAAGCAAGAGCATGCGCTGCCTGCTCGACAGTGGCCGCAGCCGCCTGTTGGCCGTTCATGGTTGTATTGAGGTTTACCGTACAAAGGTGGTGATCGAGCGCGTCTAGGACGAATCCGCCCACCGATAACGCAGGCAGCCAATCCATTCCAGCCACTGTGATGCACGCCAGGGCCTCATCAATCAATGCATGTGCAGCCGGCTGCAGGGTGCCGTCGCCGTATAGGCCATAAATTCGCTCGTCTGGCGTGCGGATCTGGCCCAGCCGACAGGTTGTTAGGACGGGGTTGGCGGCCTCGCAAAGGCGCAGTGGACATAGCGCACCCGCCCGCAGGCCCGGTTCGGCAAAAGCTAGCGCGGAACGGGTGCGAAGCAAGACGGGCTCGATGAATTGGAAGTGGAAATGCACCGTACGACCATCGAGCATGCTCGCTTGCATTTGATCGAGGTCGAAGTCCTTGGCCGGCTCAAACGCGCTCGCCGGGAACTGCTCTCGACTGGGTCGAAAGCAGATTGGGCGGGTATCGCGACGGCCCTGTGGGGTCGTGCACTCAGTTTCACTCAAGTGCGATCCTCCCGTATGCAACGAGCCGCGTGAAGACCGTCAAAGTCATTCGGTGCGCTATAGCGCACCACCGGTCGCGCTGGCGCGCAAGGCTGCCCGCTGGCCGAATCACTGCAACGCCGCGGCCAAGGTGCGTCACACAATGTTCTCCGTAACTTCGCTGAAATCGATCGCCCGAAGCCGCCGCGGCGCGGCGACTGGTTCTGCAATGCCGTCCAGACGCACACGAACCCACCGACCTTTGTCGAGCTCCACCCGCTCGCCATCCACGAGGTCTGTGTCGAGTGCATACAGTGCGCCCGATGTCGCGAGGCAGATTACGTCGAACAGAAGCTGCGCTGATTCACCCCACCCAATGCAGTCAAGATTGCGGTGCAACATCCAGCGGTCGAACAGCCCGATGCAATCCAGGCCGCGTGCGTGCACGCGGGCCAGCTTTGCGAACCGCCATTTCACGTTGATATCGGTCTCGCCGAACAGTGCGGTGTATCCGTCGATGCACATACCTATGCACATGCCACGCGCATGACATGCCTGCAAACTCTGCCCATCGATGAGAGCACCCACGGCGTCCTGCCACCTGGCGCGCGCGCCGATCAGATTTGACAACGCCCAAGACTTCGAAAGCGCCGTCGCCACTGCGCGTTCGCGCGGCAATGCCAGCTCCTCCCAAGGCGTGGTAAGCAACACGCCATGGCACACATCGTGCAATTGCTCGAGCACGTCGAACGGCACCGTTCTCGATCCGGACCAGTCGGAACAAATTCCGGAAGATGAGTACAGCGTGGCCAGACTGAGACTCAGATCTCTGGTGGATAGGTGGGTGACATCGATCCAGCGGTTGGCGCTTGCCAAGTGAAATACTGTCGTCGGCCGCTGCTTCTCTCCACCGACGATTAGCACGTCGAAATCTGAAAGCGAGTTACCGAAGCCCTCAACAACCGAACCAGTGAGCAAGACGTGCTCGCTTGCCGCGTTGTATTGCAGTTCGCTCAAAAGATCGAACCGGTTCACTCCCAGCGCTCCCAGACCGGAGATCGCAGTGGCGCGCGGGCGGCAGGGATACGTCACATCATCGGCTCCATCGCCGAGACATAAGGGACGGCATCCTCGCGCCTTGCATGGATAGCCGATATCAGCTCGTGGGTTCGCGGGTCGTCCACGAAGCGCAGCGCCTCCGCAGCGTGCGTTTCTGCGTCCGCAATGTTTCCTTGTGCTAGTTCTGCCAGAGCGATATTCTGGTGCGCGAGCCACAGCTCACCGCTATCGGCAGAGCCAAGCTCAATGACCTTCTTCGCCGCCGCATGCGCCGCTTGCGCATCGCCCGGCTGCAAGCGTCGCAGCTTCACCTGCGCCAGCTTGTTTAGGATCTCCGGTCGCTGTCCCCGCGGATCGCTCGCCAAGGCGTTTAGTTGTTGTGCGGCAAGGTCATTCATGCCTACGTGCGCGTGGATGAAAGCCTGCGCGCGCATCGTCTCGAAGTCGTCCGGAGCGGGTGTAGCGTTGAGGCGGTCCAGTTCCTCACGCGCGCGCTGCGCCAGGTATTCGTGGCTCGCCACCAGCATTTCGAGTCGGCCCATGAGCTTCGCTTCCATTCGCTCTCCTGTCGGGGGCTGATGCTACCGGACGCGGTAGCGGTCGACACACGGCGCCGCATCAAGTGCGTGCGCCAGCTACTCTTGCATTTGCATGTCGCCAATGTCAACCCCCCGAACTCGCGCCCACCTAGTTTGGCACGCGCCCCTAAGGTTCTCGGGTCGCGGGCTGGCGCAACGTATCGACACTGGTCGGATTAAACGCGTTCGCGGCCCCCGTCGCGCATAGCCTGCGCGCGCACCTCGCGGATACGCGCTGTATGTCCCTCACCGGCTTGTATACAGCGTCCTGGGCTACCCTCGAGGCTTAGTTCGATCCTCGAGGAAAGCGACATGCGACATGCCACTCTATGGCGTATTACTCGACATGCAGCCTACGAAGCGACGATTGAGTTTCTCGATCCCCTGCTCGCCCTCGCCCGAGGATGTTGTCGCAAACTTCTCAGTTTGCGGAAGCTGTTGACGCGCTTGAACAGGTGATCCTCGCGCTTGCGCTTGCGTCGCACGTCAGAATGCCTACGCGGGCAACTGGTGGTCTGTATCCGTGGCAGCTGAAAATGGAGTCCGACATGCAGGTTCGATCGAGCGATCTCTACGAGTTCTGGTTTGACGCGAGACACCTCATGAACGAACTCGCAGATCTCCTTGGCGCGGCTGTAGTCATTGCAGCTCCCGGAGGCACTGGCTTTGCTGTAATTGCCGGAGATGACATCATTGACTGCGAGCAGGCCGTGGGCCACGCCACGATTCTTGATTCAAGGACATCTTAGAAGAGCAGACGGCCACCGCAGGTTCGCCCAACGCGTTCTCAAGCCGCACGTCCCGGCTAGCACGACGACCGCCCCGCACACGTTCCGGCCGTTCAAATCACGTTGGCCCTCGCGGTCCAACGCCGGACCTCCGTATCGGATATTCGCCCAAGTGGGAACTGACGAACTTCAAGGGTCAGGTCGGGGGAGCCAAGTCGGCGACGGCCTGGCCTTTTTCCGACGTCGGAAGTTGTCCTCGTTGCGCATCGTTCCTCAAGGGTCAGCGCGGCCGCGTCAACGCTCGCCACAACGTGACGACGAACACGAACGGCGACAGCAGCACGCCGATGGCCGCTCCAAGCACCCAGCCGCCTGCACGAGCAAGCGCGCCGACTATGGGCATCGCGATACCGATCAACAAGAGGAATTGCATGGTCTGTTCCTTTCTGGCTGTATTGCCTTCCCTGAGCCTTTCCTCCCTTTCCAGCCAGGCGGGTCGGCCGCCTGGCTGAAGGGGCGGGGCCCCGCTCACCCGAGCGGCGGGGCCCGCGGCCCTTCAGCCCTTGCGGAACTCGTGAAGAAAGCGCAGCGAGAGGCAACCGCCGCCGGCGGGCATTCCAGTTGGAAGGCCGCGGCGGGCCCCAGCGAGCGGCATGACAGCGCGAAGCGCTGGCGGGACGATTGCAGGGCCTGTCGCGCGCCGTTGCCTCGAGAAGTCACGAGCCTTGAGTGGACGCAAAAAGGCCCGCGCGCAGCGGGCTTGAAAGGGAGGAAGCGATCCGACCAAGGCGTCCGCTACGCGTTCAGCTCGGTCTCGACGCCGGCGAGGTGGAGCACCTCGTGGTCAGGCGTCGCAGTGCCGAACGTGTCAGCGTAGGCCTCGAGCACCTCGAGTTCGCGCACTTGCTGCGCGAGCAGTCGAGCGCGCAGCACGTCGAGGCCTTGGGCCTCCAGTGCGCGCAGCGAGCTGGGCGTATTGACCGCCCATCGGTCAAGGACAGCCCACCCTCGCAGGTTGAATGGCCGACCGTGGACGGCTCGCAAGGTCGCGGGCTGGAGCACGCGAGCAGCGAGGGCGAGAGGGGATGTCTGTTCAGTCAACATCGGTGCGTCCTTTGCGCGTTTCGAGCGCCTGTCGCGAGCCCGGCGCGTCGTGACACGCCAGGCCAGCACGAGCGCCAACAGGTACGCGGCGCCCACAGGGTTGTTGTTCAACGTGATAACGAAGCTGGTCACGTCGGCCAGCGAATAGTGCAGCATTGCTAGTCTTCTCCTGGCCCGAAACCTTCAGGCCTTGAGCGTGTAGCAACACTGCTGTCACCACCGCTTTAAGAGGTCCGCGGCGCCGTCATTCGTGCGAACCGTGTCCCAGGCTCGCCGCCAGGCCAACGGTGTGCTGATCTTGGGGAATCTGGCTGGCGATGTCACGAATGCGCTGCTGCAGCCCTGGCCCACGCTCTGCGCGGGCGCTCGAGGTTGGGGTAGGCCCGCCCGAGCTGCTTTTCGGAGCGGCTCCTTCGAGGCTCGCCGATGTGGCGTCGCCTGATGGGCTCGGCACGGCACCAGGCGCTGCCCGCTCGGTACTTGCGGGACCGGCGCCGGCGGCCGTGGGACCCGCTCCACCTCCCAGGCTCTCCGTGAGGGGCCTTCTACCGACATCAGAATTGCCAGATGCCGAGACGCCGCTCGAGCCTAGCTGGCCAGCCGATGTTGACGCGGCGCTGGCCTGGCTGTCGCCGGCGCCAGCGCCGGGGCCACCTTCTGCCTGGCCGATGCTGCCGCCCCGGTTTGCATGAATGCTCTGTGCGATGCGCCCGCCAGTCGATGACGCGATCTTTTCGCCAAACGATGCTCGAGCGCCATCGGTCATGCCGGCCATCGACGTCCTTGCGATGCCAAGGCCGTGGGTCGCAACCTCACCCACGGCATGTGCCGCTGCGCCCATGCCGCTCTTGCCGAAGTCGCGCGCGGTCTCAAACCCCGCGCCCAACGCTTGTGCCAGGCCAGCGGAACCGGAGATAGCAGAGTTCGCCGCACCGGCCGCGGCTTGTACACCGCCGGCGACTGCCGCTCCGCCGACCGCGGCAGCGCCCGCGACGCCCGCGGCGCCCATCGCGACGTTCTGCGCAGCGTCGCCAGCCGAAAGCGACGCCGTGCCGTTCATCAGGTCGGCCGCGAGCTTCGGAAGCTGGAAGCTCAGGTACGCAAGGAGCCCGGCTCCGAAGATCACTTGCCAGATCGGCGTCCAGTTCGAAAGCGTGACCTGGTTCATGGCATCGCCCCACGTCGGCGCGAGCGTGGTTGCGACTGCCACGACGAGGTAGACGGCCACGATCTTCATGCCGATGGTGATCCCGCCCTTGAGCGAGCTGACCGCGATGTCCCGCGTCCACTGTGTTGCACCGAAGCTCAACATGATCGGAGAGACGGCCAGCCAAAAATAGCCGTTGACCATTGTCAGCGCCATTTGCCACGCCAGCACGAGAAAGCTGATGAGGATCACGATCGCGGCGAACGCGAGCAGCAGCGACGGAAAGAAGTTCTTCATGATGCCGAGGAAGCCGTCCGTCGTGTTGAACTTCACCAGCATCACGTCGACCAAGTCGCCAGCTTGCGCAACGATCAGCGACGGCGACAGCTCGTCGACGCCGGCGCCGGTCTTCCCGTACTGCACGAAGCCCGCGATGATCGCCGGGATCCAGGAACGCATCGGCATCAGCAGGCCGAACCAGAAGCCGGCGGAGAGAATCGTGCGGACGAGGGAGAACAAGATTTCGTCGATCTCCGACTTCTTGAGCAGGCCCTGGACTCCGCCCCACGAGATCTGGATGCCTAAGAGGAGCCAGAAGGTGTGCGCGGCAAGGCCACGGACGCGATCGGCGAATTGGGCCGACACGATCTGGTAGGGAACCAGCGTGCTGTCGATCGACCCAGCGGCCGCGGCGGCAGCCGACGTGGCGACGACCATTAGGAACACCAGAGCGAAGAGCGAGACGAGGCTACTTTTTCGCATGATCGACCTCGGACGGCTGCGGCATCGAGGCACTCTGCTGCGCCTTGATCCCGGCCAGCGTGCGGACGCGCTTCTGGTCGCGATTGAGGAACTGCCGCATGGCCGCGTCATCGGGGTTGGCGTTCGTCGCCGTGGGTGCCTGCTGCGGCTCGCCGCGGCCGCATGCAACGAGGGTGGCACCGGCGACCATCGCCAGGAGAAGGTGCTTGAAGTTCGGCATGGCTGGCACCTCAGTTCCCGCCCTGCTGGGCCTTGATCTCAGACAGCGTTCGCACGCGCTTTTGATCCCGATTCAGGAACTGCTGCATCACGCCGTCGGCGGCATCAGCCTGGCTCTGCTGACCGGCAATGAAGGCGTTTTGCGCGCTCATCTGCGCCATCTGCAACTGGCGCAGCTTCTGGAGTTGGCCCACCATCGAAAGGCTGATCTGCTGGCCAGCCTGCAGCGCCTCGAGCTGTCCGCCGGCGGACTGCGATTTCGCCTGCAGCTCGTTGATCATCCCCTCTTCGGTCGCGAAGTCGTCTTGCTGCGCGGACGTCATCGCGATCGCGTTCTTCACCGCGCCATTCGTCTCGTCCGACCAGCTCGAATAGGCCTGGCCGAAGTTGAAGCCTTTGCCGAATCCCGAGTAGCCCGGATGCTGCTGCTTGAAAGAGGCGTCGAGGTGCGAGAGCGAGTAGTCCAGCTTCTGGCCTGCGACGACGATGTTGCGCAGCCCCATGAAGGTCCGCGTCATGTTCTGGTCCTGCCAGAGCTTCACCGCCGCCGAGTCCAACATCTGGCTGGGCGTCATGTGCACGAGGTTCTGCACCATCGAGCGGTATTGCTGGATCTGCGTCACCGTCTGCTGAGCCTGCTCGACGTAGGCCATCATGAGCTGGATCATGTTCAGGATCTGCGTCGGCTCCGTCGCGCCGATGACGGCGCCGGCGCGCGCCGGCGGCGCACCGAGGACAACGCTCACGGACACGAGCGCGGCGACCAGTTGGCGCTTATTCATACTGCGCTCCCCGACGCTCGATGCGCGCAAGCGCGAAGTAGCCAACCGCCATCACTGCGATGCCTGGGATCGCGAAAAGGCCCGTCGCGAAAGCAGCGATCAACATCCCGACCGCGGCGATCGTGAGTGCCGCACACTGGAGCTGGCTAGCCCTCATTGCGCGCCGCGCGATAGCCGATGCAAGCGCGAGGACCGTCATCGCGATCGCCAGCCCTTGGAAGGCGGTGTCGAGTGGCCATTGGCCGAGTGCGCCGCCAACGAGCGACACGACTACCAAGACTATGACCGCGAGCGCAATCAGCTTGGCGGTAAGTCTTGCGGACCATCGAGGCATGTTGGGAATGTCGCCGCCTCCGACCTTAGAGATTTCAAATTGCATTGGTCTCGCCCACGAAGGTATTGTGTGAGATCCAATTTGGCGCTCAAAAAGCGATTATGTCGAGATATCACAAGTGGCGTACCGTGATATCACGGGTGGCCGAAAAGTGATCTCCGACTAACGAACTTTCTGGGATTGATCGCCATATCGCTCCGAGAGCTGCTCAAGCCGAAATGCAGGTCCTGAGAACTTCGGTCTTTGCATGGCGGGGGGTCTCGGGGCGCAGCCCTGAGTTCAACCAGAGGGCGAGGCGCGCGAAGAGGGCCGCTAGGCCATCGAGAGTGATCGCCCGGTGGTGTGCGCAACATTCATGTTGTGCCCACAACTGGCATCCTGTCCTAGAGAAACCTATGGCCAAACGGAATAGCTTCCGGAATGCAAGTGGAGCTGCGCGCGGACGTCGGGCAGACGGCGAGCGGAGCGCGGTCGGGGCGTTGGCTGGAGAGTGGTCATGACTTCAAAGTGGATCGGCCATCGGACTCGGGCGGCATGCGCAGCGCCTTTCGTGCGGAACGAGGTCGCCGCGGACTTCGGGCTCCGTGCTGGATATGGACAAGGCCTGGCTTACTGAAGGCGGCTTAAACCGGAGCAGGCTGATGTCTGATGGCACGCTGGGGTGCTGTCGAAATTCGGAACGCAACGGTGGAAAAAATCACGAATGCGGCCAATAAGAGACATGAGGTCACCTACTTAATAGTATCTTAAGAGCGACTTAAGATTATGCAAATCTCTTGTTTGCCGTAGTATTGACCATCACCCCGAGGGTCAATACTCGTGAATATTCAAAAGCTTTTGCAAATACTCTTTTTCTTGATGCTCACTGGCTCAGCTTCGGCTCAGCCGATCAGGTGCTCACCTGGCTATCAAGATGCAAGCTGCGTAGGCGTGCTCGTGAATCCACCCCAGGTGGCGCCAACGTGCTCCACCTCGGCCGGTTGGACGACTGTTACCCCGGCTCAATGGATCGGGTCGCGCTATTCGACGCCGGTTTGCAACTACACGCCACCGCCGACGTGCGGGGCGTCGTCGACGCAGACTGCCGCGCCGACCTGGAATGGCATGACCTGGACAGGGCTTCAGTGCCAAGCAAACTCACCGCCATCTCCATTGGCAACGCTGGCGGGCAACGCGGACATGTACGGCTATTTCACGCCGAGGCTGAGTGCATCGGGCTCGCAGACGTTCCAGATCCGCAGCGATGGCACCTGGTCCCTCGCGCGAAGCGGCTTCTCATCGGTCGGCCTGCAGGCTACCGGATCTCCGACTTCAGGCATCTGGACGTCCGATCCGTCACTGGCGTACGAATACACCATCACCGTGTCCAACTGGGCTGGCATCGGCACGGTGTCGCCGAAGACCACCCAGTCGACCTGGACGACGCTGTCGAACATCTCGCTTGTCGCGTCCACACCCGGTGGTGGGGTGCCCGAAGCAGAAGGGATGTGGATCGTCAACATTCGCCAGAAGGGCACGACCAGTCCGGTTTTGACGATCAACATCGACCTCGACACCGCAAACGGCGACTGAAGCCAGCGACCGCGACGACTGAAGTTTCGGCGTTCTCTGACGCATTCACAGAGTCGGACGGCACCTCGCCGTCTCATTGATAGAAATCGAAACCATGCACAAATTGCCCTCTATCTTGACGCTCGTGACAGCACTGCTGATGGCTGCGGCCTTGGTCGCATGTGGCGGCGGCTCACCCGACGCGTCGAGCGCTGGGGCGGGAGCGAGCAACAACACGGGCAGTGGCAACGCGGGCTCAACAGGATCGAGCGGTTCGTCTTCGGGTAGCTCGTTGACCACCACCATCCCGACGGGCACCACGCACATCACGGCGACGTATGCCTTCGGCTCGGCCGAGGCGCAGGTCTTCTCCAGCGTCAATGCCTATCGCTCGCAGTGCGGCTTCCCGGCTTACCAACAGAACACGATCCTCGACCAGGCCGCAGCGAACCATGCGAAGTACATGGTGGCTAACGGTGGCACCGTCACCGACGAGGAAATGCAAGGCAATCCTGGCTTCACCGGCATCACTGGACAGGATCGCGCCGATGCGCTCGGCTGGCCCTCGGCGGTGTTCGCGACCGCTGCCGATGCCGGTCTCTGGACGAGCGATGCCCTGACGCCGGCTCAATACGGCCATTCGCTCGTCGACCAATGGAGCGTCGGCGTGTATCACCAGGTCGTGATCACCCTGCAGGCAAACCTGATCGGCGTCGGAGCGGCACAGACATCCGCCAACGGCCTCGCCGGCGCGCTTGGGGGCGTCGAACTCGCGACGAACAGCGCCACGCCTTCGCCAATCACCTCGTCCAGCGCCGCGCCTCTGACGTTCCCGTGCCAGGGCGTCATCGGTCTGCCCTACAAGAGCGTGTCCGAGCAGCCGGCGCCGCCGAATGTGTCGGCGGACGGCTGGGGAACGCCGGTGACGGTGATGGGCAACGTCGGCGATGTGGTCACGCTGTCTTCCGCGACGATGCTGGCTGCCGGCGACAGCAACCCCATCACCCTGAACATCCTCACCAAGGCGACCGACACGACCAGCCTCATCGGTCAATACCAAGCCGTCGCCTACCCGGCGAATCCGCTCCAGCCCAACACCTCGTACTCGGTGAACTTGGCCGGCACCATCAACGGCACGCCGTTCACGCGGAGCTTTACCTTCACGACGGGGAGCACGGTCGGCTGAGCCGACGTGACAGTCAAGATGGCATTCCAAAAATCCGCTGACCCGAAAACCGAGCTGATCAAGTTCAGGGTGACGCCCACCGAGAAGGCCGCGATCGAAGTTGAGGCCGCCGCGCGGCACCTCACGGTCTCGGAGTTCGCCCTTCGGCGAATGCTCAGCAAACAGGCGCCAGTGCGTTTCGACCGAGACGCGATCGACACTCTGGCCAAGCTTGTCCAGGAATTGCGCGTCGCGTACCGCAGCGGTGTAGCCGGCACCGCCGGCGAAGAAGTGATCGCTCGCTGGAAGGATCTCGCGGTCGAGGCGATCTACTCGCTCGGGCGCAAGTAGTCCCGGTTCGGGCGCTGGCCCAAGATCCACTGATCGGCCACTTCACAAGCGATTGATCATCCTCATTCATCTCCCTTTCTCGACCCAGGCCTCAGCCGGGCCTCCCAATGCGGGAGGCCAGCCGCGAGGCTGCCGACACAGTGGGCACCCCACATCGCGTAGCAATTGCCTGCCCCGTCGATGGCGCTACCGGGGCCACCGTGACGGCATACTGCTCGTTGAGCAGCCGCTAGGAGGCCAGCGGTAAACACCCCGAGTTTGGCCAAAGCTGCCGATCGCGAATGACGCCTTCAGGGTAGGCTAGGCTACCTCTCGGCAAGAGATTGCATGCCGCTAAATCGACATCGGATGAGATGAATCAGTTCTTGTGGACACCTGGGGGCGGCGTCGACCCGGCGGCGCTCGAACGGCTTCGCGCTCACTTCAGTAAGCCGGCCGAGCCGATGGGCGAAGCCTGGTTCATGGGCACAGAACGGGAGATGTATCCCGAGTTGCTCGGAGACCTCAGCGGGGTAGCCACCGAAGACCTACAGAAGCCCCTGGGCGAAATTGCGAGCGGCACCAGTTCGTTCG
>Ga0105240_10006547_pt1 | contig 17105 bp, 13 predicted proteins | sample KBSC54metaG_FD_80426 | JGI IMG/M metagenome (GOLD analysis project Ga0105240, IMG submission 80426) | Corn rhizosphere microbial communities from Kellogg Biological Station, Michigan, USA - KBS C5-4 metaG | ecosystem: Host-associated > Plants > Roots > Rhizosphere > Soil | place: Michigan, USA...
GCGGCGTGGTAACCAAAGTATGGACCGGAAGGCTACAACCCGATCAGGAAGAGCAGGTGTTGAGTTTCTTGAGGAAAGGATAGGGCACATGTCCAAATTGCTTAAGCAAATTAGCTGCAAATCGCTGGCGCTCGGCCTTCTTCTTGTAGTATCTGCAACTGTCATGCTTGCGGCTCAAGGCGAGAAGAAGATCGACTGCGGTGTTGCGGTATCGAATGACGCGGTTGTGATTACGAAGACAACGGTGAAAGAACGGGTGGTGGAGTGTATGGCGGCGCCGGGGCCGCCCAACGGCAGGGGTCCATATCAGAAGGCTCCGGCTTTCCTGGCTGACGATGACTGGCTGGAAAACGTCACGATTTACTTTTTCAACCGGACCAACAAGACGATCGTCTGGGCCGGTATCCTGATTGGATTCCCGCAAACCGGAGATGGCGGCAGCCCGGCGACGGCCCAACGCACGTACTCTATTGAGCTAGGACACCGGCCGGCGATCGCCAACTTCAATCCCCGCACGGGCCAGCAGATGCGAAATGAAGGAGTGCCTCTGGCATTCGGGAGGGAGCAGACTTTGTTAGTTCGCCTCAGCGACCACATTGAAGCCATTCGAGAGAATATTCGCGATCGGCTCTTCGTACCGGTGACGGCGATAGAAATCACTCCAATCCAGTTCATATTCGACGACGGTATGAGTTGGAGTGCTGGCGGCCAATTCACCATGCCGGATGAAGAACATCCCGGTAAGTGGAAACATCTCCCATTCACTTTTTTTCCCGGAGATGTACGGGCGAACTGGCCTCCGGAAGGGATAGGCAAGGGCCGCAAGTGAAAGACGATGTCATCAGCAGGAGGAGAACGTTATGAAGAAATTCCGAGCTCTGATACTGGCCGGAGCGGCGTTGATCTTGCTACGGCAGGCTCCGGGGGCGCCGCAAGGTAAGCACTGAGCGATGGTGGGGCCTGAGAGCTGCCGCGGCCGGCAACCCTCAGGCCTCTACCGCCTTTTTGGCGCGGGACGGACCGCCTGTTAGAATAAAAGCGTTCCCATGCCAAAATCTCTACCGGAACTACAAGAAATCGCGAAGCGAATCCGGCGCGACATCATTCAAATGATAGGCGCTGCCAAGTCCGGCCATCCGGGTGGCTCGCTCTCCGCCGTCGAACTGGTCGTCGAACTCTTCTTCGACTACATGAAGATCGATCCGAAGAACCCCACGTGGGCGGATCGCGATCGCTTCATCCTGTCCAAAGGCCACGCCGCGCCGGTGCTCTACTCGGCCATGGCGGAAGCCGGCTATCCCGACACGCCCAAGGATCAGTTGAACACCCTCCGCAAGCTCGGCTCGGTCTACCAGGGCCACCCCGACGTGCGTTACATCCACAGTCTGGAAGCCTCCACCGGATCGCTCGGCGGCGGCGTTTCGCTGGCCATCGGCATGGGACTTGCCGCCCGCCTGAACGGCAGCCCGTCGCGCACCTACGTGATGCTCGGCGATGGCGAGATTCAGGAAGGACAGATCTGGGAAGGCGCCATGGCGGCCGCGTTCCATAAGATGGATAACATCGTCGCCATCACCGATTACAATGGCATCCAGCTCGATGGCTGGGTTAAGGACATCATGGAAGTCGCGCCCCTCGCCGACAAGTGGCGGGCGTTCGGCTGGCACACTATCGAGATCGACGGCCACGATCTGACCGCCGTCAAAAAGGCTTACCAGGAAGCCGAGGCCACTAAGGGCAAGCCCACCGCCATCGTCGCCCACACGGTCAAGGGCAAGGGCGTTTCCTTCATGGAAAACAATCCCAAATTCCACGGTACGGCGCCCACGCCGGCCGAAGTCGATATGGCTTTACAGGAGCTGAGATAACATGCCGGCGAGAACTAAATTCGAAGTCAAACTCGGCGCTGCGACGCGCGAAGCCTTCGGCCGCACCCTGGTGGAACTGGGCCGCGAGAACAAAGATATCGTGGTCTGCGATGCCGACCTTTCCAAGTCGACCATGACCACCTACTTCGCCAAAGAGTTCCCCGATCGTTTCATTTCGCTCGGCATCGCCGAGGCCGATATGGTCGGTGTCGGAGCGGGACTGGCCTATGCCGGCAAGATCCCCTTCGTCGCCAGTTTCTCGGCCTTCGTCATTAATAAAGGTTTCGAGCAACTGCGCGTCGCCGTCGCCTATCCCAACCTGAACGTGAAGGTGGTCGGCACGCACAGCGGCATTTCAATCGGCGAAGACGGCCCCTCGCAGATGAGTGTGGAAGAGACTTCCCTGGCCTGCTCGCTGCCCGGCTTCATCGTCATCTCGCCCGCCGACGAGAACTCGTGCAAGGCGCTGATCCGCGAAGCCACGGCGCATGTCGGACCCGTCTTCGTGCGCACCGGCCGACCCAAGTGCCCCATCATCTACGGCGCGGATCAGAAGTTCGAAATCGGCAAGGCAATACAAGTGGCCGACGGCAAGGACGTCACCGTCATCGCCAACGGACTCCTCGTAGCCCAGGCGATGCTGGCCGCCGACATCCTCGACGCGGAAGGCATCTCCGTTCGCGTCGTCGACATGCACACCGTCAAGCCGCTCGACCGCGACGCCATCCGCAAAGCGGCGTCCGAAACCGGCGCAATCGTAGTCGCCGAAGAGCACCTCGTGAACGCCGGACTCGGCGTGCGCGTCGCTCAAGTGGTCGCCGAGACGGTCCCCGTTCCCATGGAGTTCGTCGGCATTCAGGACACCTACGCCGAATCCGGCCAGCCCGAAGAACTGCTCGAAAAGTACGGCCTGGTGGCGAAGGATGTCGCCGGCGCCATTCGCAAAGTAGTTGCCCGCAAACGCTAACTACACGCCTGTGGCTGATACGCAATCTTTTGCCGAGCTGCTGCTGGAACAGAGTCCGGCAAGCTTTTGGGTCGTCACCACGGGCGGCGTGTTTCAAACCGTGTACGGCGACCCCACCTGCATCCTGGGCAAGCCGGCCGCCGAATTGACCGGCCACAAACTCGCCGACGTAATGGACCCCGAGATGGCCGCCCTTTGGAAGAGCCGTTTCGCCCAGGCCGCCAAAGGTGAGCGGCTCCACCTACGCGACCGTTGCGGCGAGGCCAGTTGGAGCGTCACCGTTTTTCCCATCCGCATCGATGGCAAGGTTCGCTACGTCGGCGGCTTCGCGCACGAAAGCACCCAGTGGAGTAAGGCCGAACAGGAACTGCGCCATACCGTGCTCGGCGCTCTCAAAGCCCAGGAATTCGAACGCGCCATGCTGTCGAAATTCCTCCACGATTCCGTGGGCCAGAACCTCACCGCCCTTGGCCTGCAGCTCGACCTCATCCGCATGGACCTCGAAACCGTTTCGCCCGGCACATGCGGACGCATCGGCGATATCCAGAAGCTGCTCGAGACCATGATGGAACAGGTCCGCGAGTACAGTTACGAGCTGAATCCCTCCACCGTCGAACGCGCCGGATTGCGCTCCGCTCTCGACCGCCTGGTGACCCGCATCCGCGAGCGATTCACGGGCTCCGTGCGGCTGAATGTGGACCCGTCGCTGAAGATCGATCCCCGCTTTGCCATCGCCCTTTACCAGATCGCGCAGGAGGCCGTGGAGAACGCCGTACAACATTCCAGTTGCTCTATGATTGAAATCGCGGTAAAGTCCACAAGAAATGCTCCCGTATTAGAGGTCCGCGACAACGGGAAGGGATTCGACCCCGGCGATGTCGCTGGCGGCTGCCGCGGTTTGGGGTTGTTGAGCATGGAACATTACGCTGCACAAGCTGGACTGGACCTTTCCATAACGAGCAACCGGAATTCGGGCACGAGCGTACGCGCCGCCGCCACGGAATCGGTCTAATAGGAGACTATGCCGTTCGACATTGTTCTTGTCGATGATCACAAATTGGTACGCGACGGCGTCAAGACGATTCTGGAGCGCGGAGCGGAATTTCGCGTCGTGGGAGAAGCCGAAAACGGCGGAGACGCCGTCCAACTCTGCAAGAAAACCAGCCCCGATCTCGTCCTCATGGACATCGGCCTCCCCGGCATGAACGGCATCGAAGCCACCACCGAACTTCTGCGCCACTGCCCCAAGGTCAAGGTCGTCATCCTATCCATGTACGACGACGAGAATTCCGTCGTCAGCGCCATCCGCAGCGGCGCGCGCGCGTTCGTCTTGAAGAAGGCGTCGTCCACCGAACTGCTGGACGCCCTGCGCACCGTCGCGCGCGGCGGCTCGTATCTCAGCTCGCAGGTTTCCGACCGCCTGCTGCAGCGCATTCAACGCGGCGACCTCGAAACGCACGACCGCAGCCCGCTGGAATCCCTTTCGCCCCGCGAGCTGCAGGTGCTCCGCCTCGTGGCCGAAGGCAAGACCAGCAAGGATATCGCGGTGCTGCTCGACCTCGGCCTGCAAACCGTCCGCAGCTATCGCAAGACCATGATGAAGAAGCTCGGCGTCAACAATGTCGCGGGTCTGACACAGCTCGCGCTGGCCGCCGGCATCACCCACTGGAACAAGCCCGATGCAAACACCCTGGGGTGACTGCGAAGTCGCCGACGCACACGTCCATTTCTTCTCACGCCGATTCCTCGAAGCTCTCGGTGTGCAATGCGGCAAGGACCCCCGCGAGGTCGCGGCCGCGATCGCATGGGACTTCCCCGGCAATGCCGAGGAGCTGGCGGAACGCTGGGCCGCCGAACTCGACCGCCACGGCGTCTCGCATGCTTCGCTGATCGCCAGCGTCCCCGGCGATGAGCCCTCCGTGATCGCCGCCAGGACCGCCGTCCCCGGCCGCTTCTTCGCGTACGCCATGATGAATCCGCTCGCGCAGGACCAGGTGAATCCGGCGCTCAACGCGATCTGCCTTTTTCCCGCCATGCAAGGCTATTCGCTGCACGATCAGCGGGTCAGCGCACTGCTCGATCAGGCCGCCGCCAACCGGCAGGCCGTCTTCGTCCATTGCGGCGTGCTGACCGTCGGAGTCCGCAAAAAACTCGGCCTCCCCTCGCCCTTTGACATGCGCTATTCCAACCCGATGGAACTCCACGGTGTCGCCCTTCGCTATCCGCAGATACGCTTCATAGTGCCCCATTTCGGCGCCGGCTATTTCCGCGAAGCCCTGATGCTCGCCGACCTCTGCCCCAACATCTTACTGGACACGTCTAGCAGCAATTCCTGGATGCGCTACGAAGGCCTCGATCTAAAGACCCTCTTCCGCCGCGCCCTCGATGTCGTAGGTCCCACCCGCCTCCTCTTCGGCACCGATTCCTCCTTCTTCCCCCGCGGCTGGAACGTTCCCATTTACGAAGCCCAAACCCGCGCCCTCTCAGACCTCGGCATCTCCTCCCCCGACGCCCGCGCAATCCTGGGCGAGAACCTCCAACGCCTCTTCTCGGCCTGACTATTCTTGCTTTTCTCCGCGTCTTCCTCCGCGCCTCTGCGCCTCTGCGGCGGCTTTCCCTGCGCGGCTTTCCCTTGACATTCTACCCGAGCCGGCGTATTCTTCACCTAGAATGTCTACCGAGGACCGCATTGAACTCCTGCAAGGCACCCTCGACCTGCTGATCCTCCAAACCCTGGTCTTCGGCCCGACCCACGGCCACGCCATCGCCAAGGCCATCGAGCAGAATTCCGAAGACGTCCTGCAGGTCGAACAGGGCTCCCTCTACCCCGCCCTCCACCGCCTCATCAAGCGCGGTTGGATCGCCGCCCAGGAAGGCCTCTCCGAAAACAATCGCCGAGCCAAGTTTTACCGCCTCACCCCCAGGGGCCGCAAACAATTGCAGATCGAGACCACCAAGTGGGAAAAACTGGCCCGCGCCATCGGCCGCATCCTCAAGCCCGCCGGCGAGGAAGGCATCCCATGAACCCCTACGACAGCCTCGACGACGACATCCGCGACCACATCGAGCGCGAGACCCAGGATAATATCGATCGCGGCATGACCCCGCCCGCCGCGCGCCTCGCCGCCCTCCGCAAATTCGGCAACGTAGCCCGCGTGATAGAAGACACCCGCGATGTCTGGCGCCACGTCTGGCTCGACCAGCTCCTCCAGGATCTCCGCTACGGCCTCCGCTTCCTCCGCCGCAATCCGCGCTTCGCCGCCATCGTCACCCTCACGATGGCGCTCGGCATCGGCGTCAACACCGCCGTCTTCAGCGTCGTCAACACCGTCCTGCTGAAGCCGGTCGGCTACCCCGACGCCGCGCGCCTCGTTTGGATCGGCGCGTACGACCCCAACATTCACCGCGCCTTCGCCCGCAATCAGGACTACCTCGAATGGCGCCGCCTCGCCCACTCCTACAGCGGCATGGCGGCCTACGGACTCCAGCAGCCCGCCGTACGCACACCCCGCGGCAGCAGCCAACTCACCGGCATTTTCGTCGGCGGCGATTTCTGGCGCATGACCGCCGCCCAACCTGCGGCAGGCCGCCTCTTCGCCGACACCGGCCAGGACTGCGTCGTCCTCACGTGGGACTATTTCCAGCGCGAATTCTCCGGCGACGCCTCGATCGTCGGACGCCCCATCACGCTCAACGGCCACCCGGCCACAATCACCGGCGTCCTCCCGAAGACCTTCCGTTTTCAGTTCCCCATGTGGTGGGCCGCCGCCCAGCCCGATCCCGTCGAGGCCTACCTGACTCTGCCGCGTCCCGGTGAAGGTATCGCGCAAAGCATGCAAGTCGTGGCAGCGCTCAAGCCGGGCGCTACCGTACAGCAGGCGCAATCCGAATTGACCGCCCTGGAGCAGCACCTCGGCCGCACCGATGACCTGCGCGTCGAACCGCTCGAACGCCAACTCGGCGGCGGTTCGCGCAAGGCGCTGCTGATCCTGATGGCCGCCGGCGCCTGCGTCCTGCTGATCGCAATCGTCAACGTCGCCAACCTGCTGCTCGCGCGCGCTACGCTCCGTCACCGAGAGGTCGCGATCCGCGCGGCTGTCGGCGCGGGACGAGGCCGCGTGCTGCGCCAGATGCTCGCCGAGAGCCTGCTGCAATCCGTCGCCGGCGGCGCGGCCGGACTCCTGCTGGCGCGCGGCGCCCTCGCCGTCCTGATCGGCATCTCGCCCTACGCCGTCCCGCGCCTCGTTGAGACCACAATCGATGGGCGCGTCCTGCTATTCACGCTAGCGCTTTCGCTATCCGCCGGACTCGCCTTCGGCGCGCTCCCCGCCCTCACACTCCGCCGCGGCGATCTGCAGTCCGCGCTCAAAAGCGGCGCGCGCACCACGTGCGGAGGATTCCGCTTGCGCCGCCTGCTCGTCGCCGCCGAACTCGCGCTCGCCATCGTACTCCTCACCAGCGCCGGACTCATGCTCAAGAGCTTCGCCCGCATGAACGCGCACGCTCCCAACTTCGACCCCGACGATGTGGCCGTCATGAAAGTCCGCTTTACCGGCGGTCGCGACGCCGATGCTTTCGTCCGCGAATTGCTGCACCGCATCGACACACTCCCCGGAGTGCGCGCCGCCGGAGTCTCGTGCTGGATCCAGCAGGGCCAGCGCATCAACGCCGTCTCCCCCGGCTACCTGCCCGCTCTCGGCATGCGCCTGCGCCAGGGTCGCTGGCTCGCCGCCAACGAGCCCCGGGTCGCGCTCATCAACGAAAGTATGGCCCGCCGCACCTTCACCGGACTCGATCCTCTTGGCCGCCAGGTGCTGCTCCCCCGCCCGTACACCGTCGTGGGAGTCGTCGCCGACGTCAAGTACACGCGCCTCGACGCCGACCCGCCGCCCGAAGTCTACATCCCCATCGAACGCGCGCCCGACCTCTACGGCCTGGAGATTGCCGCCGCTCCGAAATCCATCCTGCCCGCACTCCGCCGTGAGGTGCGGCGGACCGATCCCTCGCTGCCCGTCTTCGACGTGAAGACGCTCGGCGACGCGCTCTCGCAATCCATCGCGCCGCGCCGCTTCAATCTCTTTCTGCTCGCTGGATTCGCCGCCGCCGCGCTGCTTCTCGCCATCGTCGGCATCTACGGAGTGACGGCCTACTCCGTCGCCGAGCGCACCCGCGAAATCGGCATGCGCATGGCGCTCGGCGCGCGCCGCGGCCAGGTCGCCGCCATGGTCCTCCGCGAGATGCTGCCCATCGCCCTCGCCGGAATCGCCGCCGGCCTCATCGCCACCCGCGCCCTCGCCGCCGTCCTCGCCAGCCTGCTCTACGACGTCCAACCCACCGATCCCGCGACCTACGCCGCTGTCGCGCTCATCCTCGCGCTCGTCGCCGTCACCGCCTGCCTCGGTCCCGCATGGAAAGCCGCCACCATCGATCCCCTAGTGGCTCTCCGGCAGGTAGGCTAGCCCCCACCGATCAGTTGGCCGCCGGCTTCTCGACATGGTCCACCACCAGGACCTGCACCGGCCCCTTCCCCGCCTTCAACTTCAGCCCGAGTTCCGCCTCGACTGTGCGTAAATCACGACCGAGGGCAGCCGGATGTTGTGCATCGTGACCCGGTCGCCCGAGCGGCGCGGCGTGAAATCGGGAAACTCACCGGCCGTGTTCTGTTTTACCGGCGCCACTTCAAACGAAGGGCGTCCAGCCCTAACCCTTTAGGCCTCCCCTCATCTTTCATCTAACCCGGCAAGCTACTCGCAGATTCGAGGAGGCCCGCACTGTCTCCTGACTTCTAGCCTGTGACTATTTCGTCCGCCAGAACGTTAGGGTAGGCCTTTTCGCCTGCCCACCTCCTCGGTTCGCATTGCCAGTCACACCCTATGGCACCCGCTGACTCCTGACTTCTGCCTCCTGACTCCTTCTTCCTACTCCCACCGCAACGCCGTCATCGGATCGATCCCCGTCGCCCGCTGCGCCGGAATGTATCCCGCCAGCGCCGTCACTCCCGCGATCCCCAACGATGCCGCCGCCATCGTCAGCAAGTCCGTCGCCTGCACGCCGAAAAGCTGCGTCTGGATCAGCCGCGTAATCCCGTATGCGCCCAGCAATCCTAACCCGACCCCGATCGCCGCCAGCGTGAGCGTCTCGCGCATCACCATCCACACCACCGACGATTGCCGCGCCCCCAGCGCCATTCGGATCCCGATCTCGCGCGTCCGCCGCGCCACCATGAACGCCATCACGCCGTACAGTCCCAGCGCCGCCAGCAGCGTCGCCAGGCATCCGAACACCGTCGAAAGCGTCGCCAGCAGCCGCTCCGTCAAGAGCGATATTTCCATCTGGTTATCTAGCGTGCGCATGTTATCGATCGGCACGTTGACGTCCACCTCGCGCACCGCCTCCCGCAGCGTGTTGAAGAAATTCACCGGATCGGCCGCCGTCCGCACGTACATCGTCCCGCCATTGAGGAAATTCTGCTGCGTCACCGGCACATACATCTCCTCCGGAATCTCGTCCCGCAGGCTCTCGTATTTCGTATCGCCCACCACCCCGATCACCTGAATATCCAACTTGGTCCCCGGATCGATCCCCATCCCTATATGCCGCCCCAGCGGATCGACGCCGGCGAAATACTTCTTCACGAACTTCTGATTGACCAGCGCCACCTTCTGCGAATTCTTCACGTCGCGATCCGTGAAGTCGCGCCCCAGCACCACCGGAATCTTCATCGTCTTGAAAAAGCCCGGCGTGCAATATTGCATGTGCGGATCCGGCCGCTCGTCCTGCTTCGCCGAGTAGCCTTCGATCGTCACCCAGTTGTCCCACTCGTTGTTCTCCAGCAGCGGCACCCACGCGAACGTGTGCGCCTCCACGCCCGGCGTCCCGTTCAGACGATCGTCCAACCGCCGGTAATACGCCTCGCTCCAACTGCGATCGTATTTACTCAGCGTCGGATCCACGTCGAACGCCAGCAGCCCCTTCGTCGTGAATCCCGGATCCAGCGTCTTCAAATTCCGCAGACTCTGCAGGAACAGCCCCGCACCGATCAGCAGCAGCAGCGACAGCGATACCTGCGCCACCACCAGCCCCTTCCGCAGCCCCGCCGACCCGCCGCGGATCACGCCGCCCGCCTGATCCTTCAGCGTGCTCGCCAGCTTCGGCCGCGTCGATTGCAGCGCCGGCACCAGTCCGAACACCGCTCCCGCCAGCAGCGAAATCACGCAGGTAAATCCGAGCACCGTCCAATCCGGCGTGGCCGACAGCGATAGCGGCGAGTGGCCCGACGGCAAAAACGCCAGCAGCGCGCGATCGATCACCACCGCCAGCCCGACCCCGAGCAGTCCCCCGACCGCCGCCAGCACCAGGCTCTCCACCAGCAATTGCCGCACCAGCCGCGCCCGCCCCGCACCCATCGCCAGCCGAATCGCGATCTCCTTCTGTCGCGCCGACGCCCTCGCGATCAGCAGATTCGCCAAATTCGAACACGCGATCAACAGCACCAGCCCCACAATTCCCATGAGCGCGAACAGCGGCTTCGAGTACGCCTTCCGCAAATTCGACCGGCCTTTCGACCCCGGCATCACTTCCATCCACATGCGCAGGAATTCCTGCTTCACCTGCGGCGACGCCTTTGCGAACGGCGGCAGCGTGACCTCGTGGTCGATAATCTGGTGGAACAGCGGTTGCAGTCCGGCCTGCGCCTTTTCGATGCTCACGCCCGGTTTCAACCGGCCAAAAACTTCCGTCCATCGGAAGCGCTCCGAATTTAACCGGCCGCCGCCCTGCGCATGCGGCAGCTCGTCCTTCATCGTCATCGGCATCCGGATCTGCGGCGCGCGCCCCGGCTCGACCCCATCGAATCCCGCGCGACTAACCCCGATAATCGTCAGACTCGTGCCGTTCACCACGATCTGTTTCCCCACGATCCCCGGGTCGGAGTTAAACCGCGTCCGCCAATACCCGTGACTCAGCACCGCGAGCGGATGCCCGCCCTGATACAGGTCGTCCGACGCCGTGAACACGCGCCCTACCGCCGCCCCAACTCCCAGCACGGGAAAGTAATTCCCCGACACGAAGTCCGCGCCGATCAGCTCCGTGCGATTGTCGAACGTCGCGCTGACGGTGGTAGGGTAGGTGCAAAACATCCCGCTGAAGACTTCGTTCTTGTCGCGGATCTGCTGGTACATCGGATACGACAAACGGTCCGGTCCATTATTCCCGCCGTAGTGTTTTCCCCGACCTGCCAGCATCACCAACCGCTCCGGGTGCTTCACCGGTAGCGGCTGCAAAATCAATTGGTTAATGAGTGTAAATATCGCAGTGTTCGCCCCAATCCCCAGCGCCAGCGAAAGTACCGCCACCGCCAAAAACACGGGCGACCTCCCCAGCGTACGCAAAGAATATCGGAGATCCCTCAGCATTCCAGCCATTGATGCTTATACTCCCCGCCTCTGAAAAGGTTACTGGGCTCTTTATCTGTGTTCATCTGTGGCCCATTGTCTTTTTCCGCTAAACTGACAAGTTGAACATCAGCGATCTGGCAGAGCAGCGCGGCGTACGGGATTGCCTGCAATGGTTCACGCGCGAGAAGCAGTGGATCAACGAGACTCACGTCCAGCTTTGCCGCGTCCCCGCTCCCACGCTCATGGAGCACGAGCGCGCCGCGTGGTTTCTCGAACAATTCCGCACCGCCGGATGGGACGCCTCCATCGACCGCGCCGGCAACGTCATCGCCGCCATCGGCCAGGCCCCCTACGTCGCCATCACCGCCCACCTCGACACCGTCCTCGCCCCGCGCGCCAAGGACGACATTTACGTCGAGCCCGACGGCCGCCTCCGCGGTCCCGGCGTCTCCGATAACGGCGCGGGACTCGCCGCCCTGCTCGCCATGAGCCGCGCCTGGAAAACCGGCCAGAACCTGCCCGCATTCTCCCGCGGCCTGCTCCTCATCGCCAACGTCGCCGAAGAGGGCGAGGGCAACCTGCTCGGCATGCGCTTCCTCTGCAAGCAGTCGCCCCTGGCCCGCAAGATCGAAACGTTCCTCATCGTCGACGGCGCCAATCTCGACCACATCACCACCCGCGCCCTCGGCAGCCGCCGCTTCGAGGTCGCCTTCACCGGACCCGGCGGCCACAGTTGGAGCGACTACGGGATCGCCAATCCCGTCCATGCCCTCTGCCGCGCCGTCGCCCTCTTCGCCGAAACCCGCCTCGACGGCGGCCCCAAATCCTCCTTCAACGTAGGACTCATCGAAGGCGGCTCCAGCGTCAACGCCATCGCCCAGACCGCCCGCGCCAAAGTCGATATCCGCTCCGAGAGCAATCAGAAAATGGACGAGCTCGTCGAACTCCTCGGTGGCGCCGCCGAACGCGCCCGCGACCTCGAGAATCAGCGCGCGATCGGCGGCAAGGTCGCCTCCAAGGTCAAAGAGATCGGCTCCCGCCCCGCCGCCGCCCTCCCCGAAGGCGCGTCCATCCTGACACATCTCCGTGCCGTCGACGCCCACCTCGGCATCCGCTCGCACCAGGACTGCTCCTCCACCGACGCCAACATTCCGCTCTCCCTCGGCGTCCCGGCCGTGGCCATCGGCGCCGGCGGCATCGGCGGCGGAGCGCACACGACCTCCGAGTGGTTCCATCCCGAAGGCCGCGACCTCGGCCTCAAGCGCATCTTTCTCACCCTCCTGCTCCTCCGCCTGGAGGCCAACGGACAGTGAGCCGCCGGACGGCGGCCGAACTGGCGCTCGCCGGAAACACCATCGTCTGGGGCGCCACGTTTGTCCTCGTCAAGGCTGCTCTGCGGGACGTCACGCCCATCCTCTTCGTCGCCCTTCGTTTCGGACTCGCCGCCGCCGTCCTGCTGCTGACCTTCGGTGCCCGCGCCCGCCGGCAATTGACACCCAGATCCCTGGCAGTCGGCGCCCTCGCCGGCACCTTCCTCTTCGCCGGCTATTTCTTCCAGACCCTGGGACTCCGCCTGACCACCGCCCCCAAGTCCGCCTTCATCACCGGACTGGCGTCCGTAATGGTACCTTTGCTGGCCTCGCTCGTCTATCGAATCAGGCCGCAAATGTCGGAATGGATGGGAGTTGCGCTCGCCACCGCCGGCCTCGCAATTATGACTCTGGAAGGCAACCTCGGCGCTATCGGGCGCGGCGACCTACTCACGTTTTTCTGCGCCCTGGCCTTCGCCTGCCACGTGCTCACGCTCGGCAGATTTTCGGCAACTGTGGGCTTTGAATTGCTCGCAATCATGCAGGTGTTTACGGCTGCAATCTGGGCATCGCTGCTGTTCCGCGCCATGGAGCAGCCGCACGTGGAGTGGCGTCCGGCCGTCGTGTACGCGATACTCATAACAGGCGTCTTATGCACAGCACTGGCCTTTTCGGTGCAGGCATGGGCTCAACAATATACCACCTCGACCCGTACCGCCCTGCTCTACATGCTGGAGCCGGTCGTCGCCTGGATTACCTCGTATTTCCTGGCCGGCGAGGGCTTGACGGGACGCGGTGCGGCGGGCGCAACCCTCATTCTGGGAGGCGTCCTGATGGTGGAATTGAAACCCTGGAGCGGGAGGTCACATCCACTCCAGTAGGGCTTATACTATTTCGAGTTACGTAGAGGAGTTAAAGAATCTCATGAGTCTCTTTGACAGGTTGCGCACACAGAAGCTGCTTTCGTTCACGCTGACCGTTTTCACGCTCTCCATCGGGATCGTAATCGGCACCCTGATCACGGGCGGAGTGAAAGCAGCCAAGGATGACAAAGTCGCGCCCGGTGCGACGCCGCTGGTCATTCCCAATCCGGTGGAGCTATCGAATGCCTTCACCCAGATCGCCAAGTCCGTCGAACCGTCGGTGGTCAACATCTCGACCACCTATCTACCCAAGCAGACCCCGCGCAGTGGCGGCCGCCGATCCACGGTGGTCCCGCGCGACCGCGACCAGGGCGGCGACCAAGGTGGCGATCAGAGCGGTATGGACGATTTCCTCTACAAATTCTTCGGCAATCCCTTCGGCGGCGGCGAGGGCGGCCCCGGCGCGAGCCGCAAACAGGAAGCTCTCGGCTCCGGCGTGGTAGTGGATAAAGCCGGCTACATCCTGACCAACAACCACGTGGTCGACAAGGCCGACATCATTAAAGTGAAGTTCGCCGGCGACTCGACCGAATACAACGCCAAGGTGGTCGGCGTCGATCCGCAGACCGACCTCGCAGTCATCCACGTCGAAGGCAAGCACGAAGTGACTCCGGCCAAAATCGGCAACTCCGACGCGGTACAGGTCGGCGACTGGGCCATGGCGATCGGCTCGCCCTTCGGCTTCCAGGCGACCGTGACCGCCGGCATCATCAGCGCCAAGGAGCGCGACATCCCCGGCGACACCACGCAGTACCAGCACTTCCTGCAGACCGACGCCGCCATCAATCCCGGCAACAGTGGCGGACCGCTGCTCAACATGCGTGGCGAAGTGATCGGCATCAACACGGCGATCGCGTCACAGTCCGGTGGATATCAGGGTATCGGTTTCGCTCTGCCCATCAACACTGCGGCCGGTGTCTACAACCAGATCATTAAGACCGGCAAGATGACCCGCGGCAGCGTCGGCATTACGTTCAGCGCTCTCGAAACGCAGAACAACGCCCTCCTCCGCATGGAGAAGGTGTCCGAAGGCGTGTTCGTCCAATCCGTCCAGCCCGGCGGACCTGCCGAGAAGGCCGGCCTCAAAGAGACCGACATCATCACGGCCGTGAACGGCAAGCCTGTCCGCAACGGCAACGAACTTGTGAACATCGTCAGCATCACGCCGGTGGGCACGCCGCTCGATCTGTCGATCATCCGCAACGGCAAACGCGAGAACGTCAAGGTGATCGTCGGTGACCTGTCGCAGGTCTTCCCCGAGCGCTTCGGCGGCGTGAAGGAAAATGAACAGAGCAAGCCGGAAGCGACTACCGTGTCGTTCGGCATGTCCATCCAGAACCTCTCGGAACAGCAGCGCTCCAGCCTCGGCGTGAAAGAGAAGGGCGGCGTTCAGGTAGTGGAAGTCGAGCCCGATTCGTTCGCCGAGGAAGTCGGCCTGCTCCAGGGCGACATCATTCTGTCGCTCAACCGGCAGCCCGTCAGCTCCACGGAAGACATCAAGAAGATCCAGGCGACCCTCAAACCCGGCGACGCCGTGGCCTTCCACGTCATCCGCAAACTCCGCGGCCGCTCCGGCGGCGGTGACTGGCAGTCCAGCTATCTCGCCGGCACCCTATCCACCAATCCGAGATAAGAAGTAGGGCAGGCGCTTTCGCCTGCCCAGCCCCCTCTCTTGGATGGAAATCATGAGACTGGCAATCTTGTGACACGCAGCCGGTTTCGGCTCCGTTCCGCATGCCACAAATCATATTGAAGCTGCTGATTCAACCAGCTCTCGGCACTGGTCTTGAAAACAATCGAGAGGCGGACGGCCACCCGTTCCGGATGGACGATAGCGTTTTGCGACTTACTCCCAAGCCTCGCGAAGCTTCAGTGCCGTTCAAATTCAGGGGTTCCAGACAGAAAGCCCTTAGGACTTCGCCCGGGGGCGGCGGATTGTGCATCTTCATATGGACCTTAATTGCAACTTTGCAGTCACCCTGGACCAAAGGACCGTCGCGTACCTCGATCGGTGGGTGAGGGAGGGCTGGTTCCCGAACCGCAGCCGGGTCCCTTTCCGCGTACCTGTCGGAGCCAGTTGATACACTTCGCTCATGTACTCTCCAGGCAAGTCGCGCAGCCAAAACCTTCGCTTCATGCCCGCCATTATTGCTGGACTCTTTGTGATTGAGTCGCCTGCTCTCGCCCAGTCCACCCCCGCCGCGATTCCTACCGATTGCTCCGCATACGCAGCCATTCAGCTTCCGACAGAAGCCGAACAAACGGCAGTCCCGAAGACCCCACCCAGTTGCGCGTCTTACCGCTCTTACCGCGGGATCGGGCGTCCGGTAAACTACTCGGAAGCCCGTCAATGTGCTTGGCAGGAGCGCCTTGCGCAGAAGGCGGATCTCGGCCAAAACCCGAACGAGCCCGCCGCTTGGGTCGTCGGTGGTTCGCTCATCCTCGCCGACATCTACGTGAACGGCGCGGGAGTCAAGCGCAGCATCCCGCTCGCGATGCGCTTTGCCTGCGAATCCGAGGAAGGCATGGCGATTCTGGCCGCGCCCGAGATCGCAAAACTCGACCGCGGGCACTCGACCGGCGAACCGTTCGAATTCTGTGATTATGCCTCCTCAACTTTCCAAATGAACTTTTGCGGTGCGTACGCATCTCAAATAAGTGATGAACGCCGGACCCGCTTCTTCAATTCGCTGAAGTCCTCCATGACTCCGGAGCAGAGAACCGCCTTCGAAAAGCTGCTTTCGGCCCAGAACGCCTATGTTGAGGCGCATGGCTCCGAGGTCGATCGGGGCGGCGCCATCCGCACCATTCGAGCCATCGGCTCACAGTCCATCCTCAAAGATCTGTTTCGCACCGACATCGTTCACTTCGAGGGCAAGAAGTGGCCCCGACTTTCTCAGAAGGAACTTGCCTTAGCCGATCGCAGGCTGCAGCGCGAATATGAGCAAACGCTCCGGGAGTTACGAACGCACACGAACGATGACATCCAGCAGGGTGCAGTTTCTGCCGACCAACTCTCGAAGGTCGAAACAACCTGGCAGTCCTACCGCGACGCCTGGGTCGAATTCGCGCGCCTTCGTTATCCTGCCGCCGTCGCTGTCATCCGCGCCGGGATCACGCTCGAACGATATCGGCTACTGAAGACGATCAGATGATGTCCTTCGGCGATTTCCACACCCCGGCAACGATCTGCCGGGCGTCCCGCCCCCCACCGATCGCCCGCAGTGTCTTTCTTTTTCTCTTTGCGCTTTTTCTTCTTTGCGGCTTGGCGTCTTTGCGTCTTGGCGTGAACCCGCTCCCCGCCCACACTCGCACTGTTTCGAACGCTCGCGCCCTCCTGACTTCTGACTTCCGACTCCTGACTCCTCTTAGCGCCACTCGCCACGCCTTTTTCATACCGTCATTCAAGCCATTGACAAGAATCTTCGAACCGGATTTTCCCTGGAATCAATAATTTCGGATTTTCAGACCCCTTGACCGAAACAGACCCGTGCAATGATTCAATTAGTGAGAGGTTGCGCAACAGCGCTTCTCTCCCCCAAAGTAACTCCCAGCCACCAGCTATCAGCTACTCGAAGGGCGTAATCCGCCTTAGCTGACAGCTGAAAGCTGATCGCTGAAAGCTTCCATTTAGGAGATAA
>Ga0105240_10006549_pt1 | contig 17103 bp, 13 predicted proteins | sample KBSC54metaG_FD_80426 | JGI IMG/M metagenome (GOLD analysis project Ga0105240, IMG submission 80426) | Corn rhizosphere microbial communities from Kellogg Biological Station, Michigan, USA - KBS C5-4 metaG | ecosystem: Host-associated > Plants > Roots > Rhizosphere > Soil | place: Michigan, USA...
AGGTACGACAGCAACAGATAGTCGATATGGCTGCGATGACAGGGTACATAGACGACTTCGTGGCCCGGCGCGATCGCGCGCAGCTTGTCGAAGTGGTGCATGCGCACGCCGGAGTAGATCTTGTCCCACAACCCGGTCAACAAACTGGAGGCCGAACGCACGACCGGGTGTGATTGGTCCGCAGCGATCTCCCAGGCCATCGCGCGCGCCTTCGCCGTCGCCACGCTTTTGTCGACGTTCTCCTTGCTCGCCGCCGTCGCGATCGCGACCTGCACGGGCGCGGCGTTGATCACCGCATCGATCAGCGTGCGCCGGTGCGAAAGATCGGCGCCGATGACGACCGCGCGCTGGCGCTGGAAGTGCACGCGCAGTACGCGCGACACCTTGCGTAGCGTATTCGGCGCGTCGCGCTCACCCGCGATCACCGCACGCAGCGACACGGGCGCGGCGAAGTGCGCGATCGTGTTGCGACCGTTGAGCAGTAGCGCGAGCAGGCGGCGGAAGCGGCCGACCACGTTCCAGTTTTCCGAGAACAGCACGCGGAACCAGCCCGATTCGCGATCCGGCGCGCGGCCGACGAAGATGGCCACCGGCACGAGCTGCACGTCGATGTCGGGATGCATGCGCACCGCATCTAGCAGCTGCGCCAGCGTCTGCGAATGTGTCTTCGAACGCGGTTTCTGGAACCACCAGCCGTCGCGCCGCGACAGCGCGAACATCGCGCGCTGCTTGGACAAGCCGGCGATGTCGAACGGGCGCAGCGGCTCCGGCAGCCCGGCTTCGCGGCAAGCCTGTTCCAGGATCAAGGTGTCGGACAGGCCGTAGCGCTCGATCACATAGCAGACCGGCACGGCCGGATCGATGTCCGCGCGCGGATCGGCCGGATCGCGCTGGATCTTGAGCCACGGCTCGGCCAGTGCGCCGAGCGCACGCAGCCACCACGGCGCTTGCGGCTTGGCGCTGGCCGGCGGAAACGATGCGGATTGATCGTTCATGTCGGGAATTGTACGCAAGCGCGCGCGAAACGGCTGTTATGGCGCACTGCGCCGCAGGAGCGGCGCGAACAGCCGCGTAGCGGCAAAGGGCAGGATGCCCGAAGTCAACGACGACGGCGCCCATGAGGCGCCGTCGCTGCGACGCACGAACGTCTTACTTGTTGGCCGGTGCCGGCGCCGTTTCGGGCTTGGCCTGCGGATTCGCGGCAGCCGCGGCTTCGGCCGCCTGTGCCTTCTGCCACTTATCGACCGCCTGCTTGCCGTACCACTTGCCATCGACCTTGACCAGTTCGCTCTCGGTCGTGAACGGCTGACCGAACGCGGAATAGGTGACCTTGACCTTGGCCGCATCGCCCGTCGTGCTCACCGTTTCGGTCTTGACCGAATCGAGCCACTCGTCGATCTTGAGTCCGTACGCGCCGGCCACCTGCTTGACGCCGGCGAGAGCGATGCCGGCCTTGACCATGCCCTGGTCGTAATTGAGGGCACGCACTTCGTCGAGCGACTTGAAGTTGAGGTCGCGCGCGGTCTTGCTCACCGCGGCGATCGCCGCCTTGGCCAGTGCCGGATCGGTGAACTTCACGCCTTGCGCCCACTTCGCTGCGGCGTCGACCAGCGCGGCAGACTGCTTCTTCTGCTCCTCGGTCAGGTCCTGATTCTGCTGGATCGCACTCTGCAGGAAGCCTTGGCCCATCGCGATCATCATCGGAATCTGCGCAGCCTGCGCCTCGAGCTTCTTCAACTGCGGTTCGGCCTCGGCGAACAGCTTGTCTTCCGCGCCCGGCGCGGTCAGCTTGGCCATCTGGTCGGCGAACTTCTTGCGATCCTCGTCGGTGATCGGATCCTCGGTCATCTTCTTCGCCCAGTCGCCCTTGATCTTGGCGACTTCACCGGCCGGCAGCGCGGCGCTGAGGAAGGCGTTGATGTCGTTGCCGCGCAGCGCGCGCACCGAAGCAAGAACGGCCGCATCCGGCGTCACCGTCGGAACCGCCGCAGGTGTCGGCGTCGCGGGCGTGGTTTCTTCCTTCTTGCCGCAGGCAGCGACAGCAGCGGCGAGCGCAAGCAGCAGCGCAGTGCGTTTCAACATGACGGACATGGCGTTCCCCGGAATGAGTGGAAAAGTGCGGCGACTGTAGTGAGCCGCACCGCGCTTGGCAAGGAAGCCGAATGGGAGCGCGCTTAAAAGAAGAAGATTTCGTTGAGGAGGGCGGCCAAGGATCGTCGCTTTTTGATTTCGCAATCAGGGACGATCGCAAAAACAGACCCGCAAAAAAATCGGACGACTCAGGGTCGTCCGGCAGAGTGCTGGCCGTTCGCCAGCGGGAACCGTTTCTTGTTGTTTGCGGTGTTCCTACGGCAATCGGGGCGTTGTGTGAGGCTCGTTGTTTGGTAATCGCCGTATTCGTCGAACGCGGTCAAACGCTCGTGGCAGAATATACTTAAACGACATTGCTAATGCAATACCTTAGATTATGTACGCTAAGTCATTGAATTTATAGTTCGTTCAGTTTCAGAATGCCGGCAACAATCAGTCGGCCAGCAGGCTCGTCAGCCGGGCGATATGCGAGGAGGCCAGTTCCTTCTTCGCTTCGGCGTCGGCCACTTCGTCCAAACCATCGCGATGCAGATCGTCCGCCGGCAGTTCGCCGAAAAATCGGCTCGGTTCGTTGCGCACGATCTCGCCGTAGCGGCGCGAGCGCGCCGCATAGGACAGGCACAGGCTTTCGCGCGCTCGTGTGATGCCGACGTACATCAGGCGCCGCTCTTCGTCGGTACGGCCTTCGTCGATGCCGGCCTCGTGCGGCAGCTTGCCTTCCTCGACGCCGATGATGTTGACGAAGCGGAACTCGAGCCCCTTGGCCGAATGCAGGGTCATCAAGCGCACCGCGTTGCCCGCGTCCTCACGATCGGCATAGGTCAGCAGCGCGAGCTGCGCGGCCAGATCGCCGACGCGCGAATCACCCTTCTGCATCGCGCGGAACCAATCGCCGAGTTCGCGCAGGTTCTCGATGCGCCGGCCGCGCACAGCCTGGTCTCGCGTTTCGGCTTCGAGATGCTCCAGATAACGCGTACGTCGGATCACTTCATCGACCAGATCCGCCGCGGACAGCGTGTTCGCCGCAGTTTCAAGCTCGTGCATCAGTGCGGCGAAGCCGGCCAACGCCGACGCCGAGCGCGCCGCGAGCTGCTTGAGCACGCTGTCGCTGTTGGTCGCGCGCAGCATCGAGGAATGCCGCGCCTGCGCGAGTTCGCCGAGTTTTTCCAGAGTCGTCGCGCCGATGTCGCGGCGCGGGATGTTGGCAATGCGCACGAACGCCGCGTCGTCGTCGGGATTGACTATCAGGCGCAGATAGGCGAGTACGTCCTTCACTTCGGCGCGGTCGAGGAATGCCGTGCCACCGGTCAGGTGATACGGCACCTGCGCGAGGCGCAGCGCCTTTTCCAACGCACGCGATTGGAAATTGCCGCGATAGAGTATCGCGAATTCACTCCACGCCGCCTTGTGCTTCTGCGCGAGATGGGCGATGCCGGAGGCGACGCGCTCGGCCTCGTGCTCGTCATCGCGGCATTCGAGCACGCGGATCGGCGCGCCTTCGGCGTGCTCGCTCCACAGACTCTTCTCGTGCACGTGCGGGTTGTGCCGAATCAGCGCGTTCGCCGCGCGCAGGATGCGTTTGGTGCAGCGATAGTTCTGCTCGAGCTTGATCACCTTGAGCCGCGGATAGTCGCGGCCGAGCTGATCGAGATTGTCCGCGTTCGCGCCACGCCAGCCATAGATCGACTGGTCGTCGTCGCCGACACAGGTCAACGCACCGCGTTCGCCGGCAAGCGCTTTCAGCAGGCGATACTGCGCAGTATTCGTGTCCTGGTATTCGTCGACAAGCAGATAGCGGATGCGCTCCTGCCAGGCTGCGCGCGCTTCTGCGTCGCTTTCGAGCAGGGTCAGCGGCAGCCGGATCAAGTCATCGAAGTCGACCGCGTTGAATGCGGTGAGACGGCGCTGGTAATTAACATACAGCGTAGCCGCCTCATGCTCGCGCGGGCTGCGCGCGCGTTCGAGCGCGGCCTCGGGTGTCAGTCCCTCATTCTTTGCCGCGGAGACGAGATTGCGCAGCGCGAACAATTGGTCGGGCTTGGTCGCTGCGGGCAGCAGTTCCTTGACGATCGCGCCGGCATCGTCAGCATCGAGCACGGAAAATCCGCGCTTGAGGCCGAGTTTCGCGTGCTCGATCTGCAGGAACCTCAGACCGAGCGCGTGGAACGTGCTGATCGTGAGCTGTTCGGCGGCCTCGCCCTTGATCAATTTCGCCGCGCGCTCGCGCATCTCGCGCGCGGCCTTGTTGGTGAACGTGATTGCGGCGATCTTCGCCGGCGCGAGATTTTTTCTCGCGACAAGCCAGGCGATCTTCTCGGTGATTACGCGCGTCTTGCCCGAACCTGCACCGGCAAGCACGAGCAAAGGCCCGTCGCCATATTCGATCGCGGCGCGTTGTTGGGGATTCAAGCTCATCAGGCCGGCAATTGTGCCGGGATATTCCCGTTTGCGGCAGCTTGACAGCGATACTTATGCACTCGTCCATGATCGCGAACGTCGAAAGCGGTCACCCTTGACCGCACTCTTCAGCAGACAGCAGAACTTCTGCGCAGTCGCCTTCGACTTTCAGCGCGAACAAATCGTCGGCGCGCGTGCGCCCCCGATTGATCGCGGCGATAGGTTTTCCGCTTCGCGCCGCCTCGCGCGCGAAGCGGAAGCCCGAGTAAACCATCAGCGACGAGCCGACGACGAGCATCGCATCGCTGGCCGCGAGATGCGCGTAAGCCTTTTCCACCCGCGCGCGAGGCACGTTCTCACCGAAGAACACGACATCGGGCTTGAGCATGCCGCCGCAAGCTGCGCAGGCGGGTACGTCGAAACTCGTGAAGTCCATGCCGTCGAGATCGGCGTCGCCGTCGGGCGCGGCGAGTGCGTCGAGCTCGCGCCATGCCGGATTGCGCGCTTCGAGTTCGCGCTGGAATGCCTCGCGCGGAATACGTTGCTCGCACTGCAGGCAACGCACTTCGTCGAGGCGGCCATGCAGATCGATGACGGTGCGGCTGCCGGCTGCCTGATGCAGGCCGTCGACGTTCTGCGTCACCAGCACTTCGATGCGACCTTTGTTTTCGAGACGGGCCAGCGCTGCGTGCGCAGCGTTGGGCCGTGCGCTGCCGAAGCGGCGCCAGCCAATCAGGCTGCGCGCCCAGTAGCGCGCTCGTGTCGCCGCATCGGCGACGAAGGCCTGATAGGTCACCGGTGGTCGCCGCTTCCAGCCGCCGTCGAGGTCGCGGTAGTCGGGAATGCCCGAGGCCGTACTGATGCCCGCGCCGGTGAGCACGAACAGGCGCGGATACGCGCGCAGAAAGTCCGCCAGCGCCACACCCGGCGCTGTCATCGGATCGAGTATTGCTGCCGTGCCGTCGAACATGAATATCATCCTAGCGCGCCGCTGGGAGGCCGTGCGGCGCATCGCCAAGATGGGTCGTTCAACCCGGTTTCGCAAGCGAAGAATCGTCCAATTGCAACGACATCCGCGGCGAGTGGTTCTTCTCGCCGCCGACTCGGATTAGGATGCACCCTGCGGTTTTGGAACGACCATGGCCAAACTCTACTTTTATTATTCGGCGATGAACGCCGGCAAGACGACCACGTTGCTGCAAAGCGCGCACAACTATCACGAGCGCGGCATGCGCACGCTGATCTTCACACCCAAGCTCGACAATCGTTACGGCGACGGCGTCGTCGCCTCGCGCATTGGGCTCAAGGCCGACGGCTGGATCTTTGCGCGCAATGACGATCTTCTGCATATGACGCAGGACGACATCGCCGCCCATGGGCCGTTGCATTGCGTACTCGTCGACGAAGCGCAATTCCTGTCGAAGGCACAGGTGTGGCAACTGACCGAAATCGTCGACCGATTGAAAATTCCGGTGCTGAGTTACGGCCTGCGCACGGATTTTCGCGGTGAGTTATTCGAGGGCAGCCAGTACCTGCTCGCCTGGGCAGACAACCTGGTCGAGATCAAAACGATCTGCCACACCGGCAAGAAGGCGACGATGGTCGTGCGCGTGGACGAGCACGGCCACGCGGTCATCGACGGCCCGCAGGTCGAGATCGGCGGCAACGACCGCTATGTCTCGGTCAGCCGCAGCGAGTTCAAGAAGATCATGGCCGGCGAAGGCCGCATCGAGACCAAGCAAGGGACGTTGCTTTTGTGATCCTCGGTCGCGGAAACCCAAAGCAGTCCGTGCCGGCCGCACTTTTCAGCACACGCTTTAGAAGGGCTTAAGATGGGACAGCGGAAACTCGTCGCCGAAGAGTCGGGAAAAGGCACTGGTTTGCGCATCCTGTTGATCGAGGACCAACGCGACATCGCGGCGAACATCTGGGATTTCCTGGAGTTGCGCGGCTTCGTCATGGATCACGCCGCCGACGGCGCGAACGGCCTGCGCATGGCGCTCGAAGGCGGCTACGACGCGATCATCCTCGATCTCGGCCTGCCCAAGCTTGACGGCATCGACCTGTGCCGCGCGCTGCGCCGCGCCAACCGCGACACGCCCGTGCTGATGTTGACCGCGCGCGACACCCTCGAGGACAAACTCATTGGCTTTGCCGAGGGCGCCGACGACTACGTGGTGAAGCCCTTCGCGATGAAGGAACTCGAAGCGCGCATCCGCGCCTTGCACCGGCGCGGACGCATGCAGCACGGCGACCGTCTCCATGTCGCCGACCTCATGCTCGATCCACTCGACTACACGGTGGAGCGCGCAGGCGAGCGCCTGACGCTCACGCGCGCCGGTCTCGTCCTGCTCGAAACGCTGATGCGCAAATCGCCCAATCTCGTGCGTCACAACGATCTCGCGCACGCGCTCTGGGGCGATGGCGCCGGCGACATCGCCACCCTGCACACGCACCTGTCGGTGCTGCGCGCGGCGATCGACCGGCCGTTCAAGACCCACCTGCTGCACACCGTGCACGGCTTCGGCTATCGCATCGCCGAGCAAGCGGACGCCTAACCCGCACGTCGGGTGATTGCTTTTGCACAGGCGAAGCCGCAGCCTATCGGCATGCCCTTCAAGCTCAGCCTGCGCACGCGCGTCGCGCTCACCTTCGCCCTGCTCGGCCTCGTCGTCAGCGCCTGCCTCGCATTCATCTCGCTGCATTTCTCCGCCGCCTACGTCGGTCGCGTTGCGCGCGAAATGCTGCGCGTGGAAGGCGAGTATATCGTCCAGCGCTACGCCGAATTCGGCGCGTTGCCGCACACGCATTCGGCGCATTTCCGCATCTTCCTCAGCGGCGCAAAGGGCAACGAGGCGCCGCCGGCCGAGCTGGTCGGTTTAGAACCTGGCGATCCGTATGAGATCGGCGACAGCGGTCCGCACCGCTACGTTGCTGTGCACGCGACCGCCGATAGCCGGCGCCTGTACATCGTGCTCGACATGGGCATGGAAGGTGTACGCGAGCGCCGCTGGACACGCGACCTGATCGCGCTCGTTGTGTTCGGCACGATCCTCTCTGCCTGGCTCGGCTGGTTCTGGGCCGGACGCGCGATCGAGCCGGTGCGTCGCCTCGCCCGGCGCGTCGAGGTCCTCGAACCCTCGCGCCGCGGCGCAGAGAAGCTCTCGCCCGGTTTCGCCGAGGACGAAGTCGGTGCGCTCGCACTGGCCTTCGACAACTACCAGGAAAAACTCTACGGCTACGTGCGCCGCGAGCGCACCTTCACCGCGGACGCGAGCCACGAGCTGCGTACGCCGCTCGCGGTGATCCGCGGCGCGATCGAGGTGCTGCTCGACTCGGGCCAGTGCAGTGCGGCGATCGTGACTCGGCTCAAGCGCATGCAGCGCGGCGCCGACGAGCTGCGCGACCTGCTCGATGCCCTGCTCGTGCTCGCGCGCAGTGATGAGTCGGAGGCGAACGAAGGTCGCACGCCCGATCTCGACGAACTCGTGCGCAGCCTGCTCGCCGAGCGCCGCGATGCACTCAACGAAAAACATCTGGGCCTGCACCATGAAGGCATGGCGAACGTCGCGGTCGCTGCGCCACAGAAGGTGTTGCGCGTGATCCTCGGCAATCTGTTGCGCGCAGTGACGCAGTTTGCCGATGGCGGCGTGCTGCGCGTCGCGGTCGCTGCGGACGCCGTCCGCATCGTCCACGAAGGGCCGCCCGTGGCCGTGGAGGCGGCGCAGCTGGACATGCGCGAGCACGCGCTCGGCCTCGGCATGATCCGCCGCGTCTGCGAGCGCTGGGGCTGGCGGCTCGAGGAAAACGTCGCCGCGAACGGCGACCATGCGTTCGTGCTGCGCTTTGCCTGATCGTTACGGTGAGGGCAGAGTCATGCTCGCCGGCTGCAGGAAGTGGAACGCCAGCGCGATCACGATCAGATAGGCGAGCAGGACGAAGGTCCAGCCCATGTTGTGGCGGATCACGTCGCCTTCCTTGCGCACGAAGCGGCTCGTCGACACGCCCACGCTCGCGGTCTGCGGCGCGATCGGCTTGCCGATTTCCGCGCCGACCGAATTCAGCGTGGGAAGCAGCAACGGCGGCAGGCCGAGCTGCGCACCGACCAGCGCCTGGAACTTGCCGAACATCGCATTCGTCGAGGTGTTCGAGCCCGACAGCGCGACGCCGATGAAACCGAGGATAGGCGCGACGACGACGAAGGCGGTACCGAGCGAGGCGAAACCTTTCGCCAGCGATGCCGCCATGCCGGAGAAGTTGAACACGTAGGCGAGCCCGAAGATGAACACGCCGACCAGCAGTGCACCCCACATCTGCGCGAAGGTCTTGCGGAAAATCTGGCCGAGCAGGTCACCGGTGAGCTTGCCGATCGCGAACAGCCACGCAGCGACCAGCACCCACGCGACCAGGATCGCCGTGCCACCGACCCACGGCGCGAAGTTGAACACCGCACTGACATCGGGTTTGGCCGCCGTGCAGGCGGACCCCGCGGCGCAGGCCACCGCGGCGGTCTTGAACCAGCTCACCTTCGGCAGCGGCGACCAGGGTCCGGTCCACAGCGCGACGACGACGAGCAGGATCGCGAACGGCAGCCACGCCTGCACGACCTCGCCCGTGGTCAGTCCATGGTCGCGCTTATGTTGCGCAAGCGCGGCCGCATCGAGCGGCACGCCGCCGTAGCCGAGGATCGCGCTCGGCTGCCAGAATTTGAGCAGCAGGAGCAGCGCGGCGAAGCAGACGATCGATCCGGTCACGTCGGGCAGGTACGGCCCCATATACACCGCGACCGGATATTGGCCGAGGATGTAGCCGAGTGAACCGACGATCGCGAGCGGCCATGCGCTCCACATGCCGGCGCGACCGGAGACGAGATACAGCAGCACCCACGGCGGCAGCAGGGCGAGCACGGCGACGACCGAGCCGATCGAACCCGACAGCGCGAGCAGCGGATATCCCGTCACCGCAGCGAGGCCGATGATCGGCGCGCCGAGTGCTCCGTAGGAGACCGGCGCGTTGTTCGCGATCGCGGCGACGCGGATCGCGTTGAGGTCGGAAATGCCTAGCGAAATCAGGATCGGCGCGACCACAGCCCACGGGTAGCCGAAGCCGACCAGGCCTTCGAGCAACGCGCCGAAGGCCCAGGCGAACAGCATCGTCTGCACGCGCACGTCGGCGCTGCCCTGCGCGATCAGCCAGCGCCGGAAATTCTCGAATAGGCCGGTCAACGACAAGGTGTTGAACAGGATCAGGCCCCAGAACGTAATCCAGTTGACGTTCCACATGCCGGTCGCCGCGCCGTTGAGGAAGGCTTGCGAGCCGACGTCGAACGGCATGCGCCAAACCCACATCGCGAGCAGGAAGGTGACCAGCGAGCCGGCGATCACCGCGATCCACGCCGGCGCGCGGAACACGGCGAGCAGCACGAGCAGGAATACAACCGGAATCAGCGCGACCAGGCAGGTCAGGGTCAGATTGCCTAGCGGATCGAGTACTTGCGTGAACATGCAGCCTCCCTAAAACGGCGATGTCGCAAAGTATATTTTTATCTTTCAGCGGAGCCAGTCGCGTGATCGGTGTCGCCCCGCCGTGGCCGATATACTCCTCTTCCGCTTCCTTGTCACTACGCCCTGTTTCCGGGACAGCGGCTGTCGCGGCGAATCGTTCGGGTTTAGCATGCCGCAATGTCTCCCGGCGAAACCCACGCTCCCTCCACGCCGTCTGGCGACCGCCGCAGCGGACTCGAGCGCGCGCTCACCAGCGTACTACCTTCGTCCTGCCTTCTGTTCGATGCGGAGCAGACAACGCCGTTCGAATGCGATGGCCTGTCCGCGTTCCGGCAGAAGCCATTCGCCGTGGCGTTGCCGGAAACCGCGGCACAGGTTCGCGAGGTGCTGCGCGTCTGCCTTGCCTTGCAGATTCCCGTCGTCGCGCGCGGTGCGGGCACGGGACTGTCGGGCGGCGCAATGCCGTGCGCGGATGGTCTCGTGCTGTCGCTGGCGAAGTTGAACCGCATCCTTGACCTCGATCCGATCGCCTGCACCGCACGCGTCGAACCGGGCGTGCGCAATCTCGCCGTGTCCGAAGCAGCCGCGCCGTTCGGCCTGTACTACGCGCCCGATCCGTCGTCGCAAATCGCCTGCTCGATCGGCGGCAACGTCGCGGAAAACTCCGGCGGTGTGCATTGCCTCAAGTACGGACTGACCGTGCACAACGTGCTCGGCCTGCGCGGCTACACGATCGAGGGCGAAGAAGTCGTGCTTGGCGGTGGCGCGCTCGACACGCCCGGGCTCGATCTGCTCGCGCTTGCGATCGGCTCGGAAGGCCTGCTGATGGTCGTCACCGAAGTGACGCTCAAGCTAATCCCGCGGCCCAATGTCGCGCAAGTTGTCATGGCTTCGTTCGACGATGTGATCAAGGCCGGCGACGCGGTCGCCGCGATCATCGCCGCGGGAATCATTCCAGCGGGTCTGGAAATGATGGATCGCAAAGCGACAGTCGCTGTCGAGCCGTTCGTGCGCGCCGGCTACGATCTCGACGCCGAAGCGATCCTGCTCGCCGAGAGCGACGGCACGGCCGGCGAAGTCGCCGACGAAATCGCCGAGATCGAACGCGTACTCAAGGCCGCCGGTTCGACCGGGTGCGTCGTGTCGCAGTCGGAGGCCGAGCGCATGCGTTTCTGGTCGGGACGCAAGAACGCGTTTCCCGCCGCCGGCCGCATCTCGCCCGACTATTACTGCATGGACGGCACAATCCCGCGCAAGCATCTCGGCCGCATGCTGCGCGCGATCGAGGAGATGGAGGAAAAGTATACTTTGCGCTGCATGAACGTATTCCATGCCGGCGACGGCAACCTGCATCCGCTGATCCTGTTCGACGCGCACCGCGAAGGCGAGTGGGACCGCGCCGATCGCTTCGGCGCCGACATCCTCGCGCTCTGCGTCGCACTCGGCGGCACGATCACCGGCGAACACGGCGTCGGCATTGAGAAGATCGGCTCGATGTGCGTGCAGTTCACGCCGGGCGAGCGCGAAGCGTTCTTCGCGGTCAAACGCGCTTTCGATGCCGACGGACTGCTCAATCCCGGCAAGGCGATTCCGACCTTGCACCGCTGCGCCGAATTCGGACGCATGCACGTGCACGACGGCCAGCTTCCGTTCGCCGACCTGCCGCGCTTCTGACGACGATGGAAACCTCGCTCATCGAACTGCGCGAACGCATCCTCGCCGCCAATGCCGCGCAGACGCCGTTGCGCCTGCGCGGCGGCGGCACGAAGGATTTCTACGGCGAAGCGCTGGCCGGTGAGATGCTCGATGCGCGCGGCCATGCTGGCATCATCGACTACGAACCGTCCGAACTCGTGATCACCGCGCGCTGCGGCACGCCGCTTGCCGAGATCGAAGACGCACTCGCGCAGCACGGTCAGTTCCTGCCGTTCGAGCCACCCGCGTTCGGCGCGGGCACGACGATCGGCGGCGCGATCGGTGCGGGCTTGTCCGGACCACGTCGTGCCTACGCCGGCGCCGCACGCGACTTCGTCCTCGGCGCGCATCTCGTCGACGCGCAGGGCGAACTGCTGCGCTTCGGTGGCCAGGTGATGAAGAACGTCGCCGGCTTCGACGTGTCGCGCCTCTTGTGCAGCTCGCTCGGCGTGCTCGGCTTGATCGCGCAGGTGTCGCTCAAGGTGCTGCCGTGTGCGCGCGAAGAAATCACTCTGCGCTTCGATGTCGGCGTGACGGATGCGCTGGTGATGTTCCACCGCTGGCGCGCGCAGCCATTGCCGGTGAGCGCGACCTGCTGGCACGATGGCATCGCGACGGTACGCCTATCCGGATCACCGAGCGCGTTGCGCGCCGCGTGTGCGACGCTGGGCGGCGCAGCGGTGAACGACGCCGGCGCGCAGGCGTGGTGGCGTGGCCTGCGCAACCAGACGCACGAATTTTTCGGCAGTGGCGACAAACCGTTGTGGCGCTTGTCGCTGCCGGCCACGGCATCGATCGATCAATCCGGCGGCGAACTGATCGAGTGGTCCGGCGCGCTGCGCTGGCTGCGCGGCGATGCACCCGCGCATGAGATCCGTGCCGTGGCTGAAAAGCTCGGCGGCACAGCAATGCGCTGGCGCGGCAACGGCGATACAACACCGATGTTTCATCCGCTCGCGCCGGTCAATCTCGAATTGCATCGCCGCCTCAAGCGGCAATTCGATCCGCACGGCATCTTCAATCGCGGCCGCATGAGCGCGGAGTTCTGAGCATGGAAGCGCATCTCGCTGATTGGATCATGACCGCGCCCGATGGCATCGAAGCCGAATCGATCCTGCGCGCCTGCGTGCATTGTGGTTTCTGCAACGCGACTTGCCCGACTTATCAACTCACCGGTGACGAGCTCGACGGCCCGCGCGGGCGCATCTACCAGATCAAACGTGCGCTCGAAGGCGAGGCGCCGAGCGCGTCGACCCAATTGCATCTCGACCGCTGCCTGACCTGCCGCAACTGCGAGACGACGTGTCCCTCGGGAGTGAAGTACGGGCGTCTGCTCGATATCGGCCGCGCTGTGGTCGCCGAGCAAGTGCCGCGACCCGCCGCGCAGCGTTGGCAACGGAACTTTCTGCGCTTTGCGCTGACGCGGCATTGGCTGTTCGATCCCGCGGTACACATTGGCCGCGCGATGCGCGGCTTCCTCCCGCAAATGCTGCGCGACAAGCTCACGCCCACACGCGCCACCGGCGCGCGTCCGCAAGTGACCCACGCGCGCAAGGTGCTGCTGCTCAACGGCTGCGTGCAACCCGCGTTGATGCCGAGCATCGACGCCGCCACCGCGCGCGTGCTCGATGCCTGCGGCGTCGAAGCGTTCGTCGCGCCAAACTCCGGCTGTTGCGGTGCGCTTGACTTCCACCTCGATGCGCATGCCGCCGCGCAGGCGCGCGCGCGGCGCAACATCGATGCATGGTTGCCGCATCTCGAAGCAGGCGTCGAAGCGATCGTGATCAACGCCTCGGGTTGCGGGGCGATGCTCAAAGAGTACGCGCAGCTGCTGCGCGACGATGCTGCCTACAAGGACAAAGCACAGCGCATCGCCGCCGCAACGCTCGATCTCGCCGAATATCTGCCGCGGCTCCTGCAATCGTCCGGCGCACGCGCACGCGCGCCCCTGCCTGACTCGCTGCGGCGTGTCGCCTTCCATCCGCCGTGCACCTTGCAGCACGCGCAGAAAATCACTGGCGCAGTCGAAGCAACTCTGGCCTCGCTCGGTGCCGAGCTTGTGCCGTTCATCGAGCCGCATCTGTGCTGCGGCTCGGCTGGCACATATTCGATCCTGCAGCCGGAATTCTCGCAGCGCCTGCGCGAGCGCAAACTGGAAAACCTGCAGCGCGGCCGACCCGCGATGATTCTGTCGGCCAATATCGGCTGCCTCGCCCATCTGGAGACAGCCGCACAGGTTCCAGTCCGGCATTGGATCGAGTGGGTCGATGTCGTGCTCGCGCGTCAGGACTAGACGCTCGCGGCATCTGGCTTACACTCGAAAGGCCTTAAACCAGTCGATTGCACAATGCCTCCATCTCCGATTCGCGTCGGCCTGATCGGCTACGGCTACGCCGGCAAGACCTTCCATGCACCGCTGATCACGGCGACACCGGGTTTGCAGCTCGCCTGCGTCGCGTCGAGCGACGTGGCCAAGGTGTATGCCGACTGGCCGCAGGTCGATGTCGTCGCCGACGCGCCGACCCTGATCGCGCGTGACGACATCGACCTCGTCGTCATCGCCACGCCGAACGACACGCATGCGCCTTTCGCGCGCGCCGCATTGCGCGCGGGTAAACATGTCGTCGTCGACAAGCCGTTCGCGCTCGATCTCGATGAAGCGCGCGACCTGATCGCAACGGCGCGGGAAAACGACCGCCTGCTTTCGGTGTTCCACAACCGTCGCTGGGACAGCGATTTCCTCGGCGTGAAACAGGCCATTGCCGACGGTCTGCTCGGCTGCGTCGTGCATTTCGAATCGCATATCGACCGCTTTCGCCCCGATGTGCGCGCACGCTGGCGCGAAGGCGCGGGACCGGGCGCGGGCCTGTGGTTCGATCTCGGTCCGCATCTGATCGATCAAGCGTTACAGCTGTTCGGCCCGCCCGAGCGCGTGCAGGCGAATTTCGCGCGCCAGCGCACCGGCGCGCTCAGCGACGACTGGGCGCATGTCGTGCTCGACTACGTCGGCGGCCTGCGCACGATCCTGCACGCGAGCATGCTCGTCGGCGGCGGCAGCCCGCGCTTCGTCGTGCATGGGGAGCGCGGCAGTCTGATCAAGCGCGACGCGGATCGGCAGGAAGCGCAACTCAAGGCCAGCATCGTGCCCGGTACGGACGGCTGGGGCATCGATCCCGACGCGATGCAGTTTTACGACGGCAGCGACTCGGCGCCTCGTTCGATCCCGCCGCCGAACGGCGATCAGCGCCAGTACTACATTGGCATCGAACGCGCGCTGCGCGGGCTCGGCGCCAATCCGGTCACGCCCGACGAAGCGCTCGCGGTGATGAACTTGCTCGAAACAGCACAACGTTCGGCACGCGAGCGCCGTTCGCTGCCGGTCGCGCCGCTTACGCCAAGCTAACGTCCGCGATGCCAGCGTGTGCAAGCCGTTCGCGGTTTTGCAGGTCGTCTTCGCGTCACGCGAATTTTTGCCGCTGCGTTTGCTTCGCTCCTCCGCACATGTACATCATCGACGCCGACGGCACCTGCGCTACATGGGCGGGACCGATTCGATCGCGAGCGCGGACAAGCACGATCTCGCTAAGGCAACGCAGTACGTGCCGCAAGCACTCGCCGAACTGCAAGCCGGCAAGCCGCTCAGCGTGGCGGCATCGGAGCCGTACGGCTGCGCTGTGAAATACGGTCCGTAGCGCAGCGCGCGAAGACGCTCAGGACTCGGACTTGGCGGGCAGTGTCGCGGATGACGCACGCGAAGGTTCGGTGTGCCCGACGCGCGCGATCCAGAACATGGCGAACATGGTCAGCGCGGCTGCGATCCAGCCGTTCGTCTCGTAGCCGAGGAGGGTATTGCCCGGCCCGGTGTCGAGCAGCATGCCACCGACCCACGAACCCAAGCCCACGCCGAGCGACTGCATCGCGGTCGCGATGCTCATGAACGCGCCGCGCTGTGCGGGCTCGGGCACGGTCGTGAGCAGCGCCTGCATCGGAATGAAGCGCCCCGATGCCGCGACCATGAAGAACGGGAAGAACGCGACGATCGCGATGAACGGCAGCGCGGGCAGATGCGTGATGACGAGCAGCGTCGGGATCGAGAACCCGGCGACCCAGCGGAACACACGCACCTTGCCGTAGCGGTCGGCGAGCTTGCCGATCGCACGCGCGGTGAACAGTGTGCAGAGGCCGCCAGCGATGTAGATCCACGCGATCTGGTCGGGCGCGACGCCGTGATTGGCGACAAGCACCGGCGAGATGAACGGGATCACGATCATGTTCGAGGCGACCACCGACAAAGTCAGCGCAAACGCGCGCAGATGCGCCGGCTTGCCGATCAGGCGCAGCAGGTTCGGCACGACCTGCGTGAACGGCGGCGGCGTCTTCGCCAGATGCGCGGTCAGCGATGGCACGAGCAGCATCGCCGCGACCCATATGCCGACGCAGAGCACAGTCAGCAGCACGAACGCTGCCTGCCAGCCAAAGTGTGCGCCGAGCGCGACGCCGGCCGGCACACCGGCGATCGAGGCGAGCGAGAACGAGGTCATCACCACGCCCATCGCCGTACCGCGGCGCGACTCGGGGATCACATCACCGATCACGGCGAGAACCATCGGCCCGAGCACGCCGGCGGTCACGCCGGCGAACGCGCGCGCGAGCAGCAGTAGATGGAAGTTCGAGGCGAGTGCGCAGCCGAGATTGGACAGCGCGAACAAGCCGAATACGACGAGCAACAGCCGGCGTCGATCAAAGCGGTCGATGTAGGTCGCGGCGAACAAGCCAGTCAGGCCCGAGCACCAGGCGTAGGCCGACACCGCGGCGGCGAAGCCGGCGGGGCCGATGGCAAAGGCCTGCATGATCTGCGGCCCGAGCGGCATCATGACCATGAAGTCCATGATGACGGTGAATTGAATCAGCGCGAGCAACCAGAGCAGGCCGCGTTCGCGCGCGGGCGCGAGCAGGCCCGGCTGCGCGGCCGGAGAAGTTTGAGTGTTCATGTCGGTTTATTTATTGATTTAGGGGAGTTTGCGGATCTCGGCCGCGGCGCGGTCGAGAATCGCGACGATCTTCTTCATCTTTTCTGCGGAGAGCTCGGCCTGCGCTTGCGCACGCAGCAGATCCTTGATTTCGTGCATCGCCGCGCGGATGGCGACGATGCCGTCGCGTTCATCGCCGCGGCCCGCGCCCATGCGCGCGAAGATCGCATCGACGAACGCGCGGTTTTGCTTGAGAAAAGCGCGGCCTTCGGCAGTCACTTTGTGCAGCTTCTTGTTGCCGTCCACCGTTACCTCGACGTGGCCCAAATCCTCGAGCAGCGCGAGCAGTGGATAGATCGCACCGGGACTCGGCGCATAGCCGCCGCCGACGCGTTCCTCGATCTCCTTGATGATCTCGTAACCGTGACGCGGCCGCTCCGCGATCA
>Ga0105240_10006550_pt1 | contig 17103 bp, 19 predicted proteins | sample KBSC54metaG_FD_80426 | JGI IMG/M metagenome (GOLD analysis project Ga0105240, IMG submission 80426) | Corn rhizosphere microbial communities from Kellogg Biological Station, Michigan, USA - KBS C5-4 metaG | ecosystem: Host-associated > Plants > Roots > Rhizosphere > Soil | place: Michigan, USA...
CGCGCGCGTTTTATCTCCGAACGGATTTCGGAGAACCCATGATGCGCGCCCCGATTGTTGTTGTAATCGCTTCTCTGCTGCTCACCGCTTGCGGCACGTCGCATAAGACGGTCGTGGTTGCGCCCCCGGCCGGCAGCACCACCGTGGTCGACCAGAATGGCAACGCCCATGTCGTCGAACCTGACGACCGCTGACGATCAGGCGTTGAAATTGAGCGGTCCGTGACCGCGTCCCAGACCGGGCGCGGTGCGGATTGCGTACTGAACAAAAACATGCGCCCGCTCCACCGCCTCGTTCAGCCGCTGGCCCTTCGCCAAGCCGCAGGCGATCGCAGTCGACAGAGTGCACCCGGTGCCGTGCGTGTGGCGGGTGTCTTGGCGCGGCGCTTCCAATATCAGGGACGGCGCATCGACATCGGTGAGAATGTCACGCACCACGGCATGCTTGCCATGCCCATCCTTGAACAACACGCGCTTTGCACCCAGCAAGGCGAAAGCCTGCGCGGCCTGGTGCACGGTATGGTCGTCGGTGGGCAGGATGCCCACCAGCGCCTGGCTTTCGGGCAGATTTGGCGTGACCAGGGTGGCGCGCGGCAACAGCCGGTGCTTGAGAATCTCCAAGGCGTCCGGTTCCAGCAGCAACGACCCGCTGGTTGAAACCAGCACCGGATCGAGCACCACCGGAATGTCGGTTTCGCTTAACGCGTCGGCGACCACGGCGGCGATAGCGGCATTGGCCAGCATCCCGATCTTGACGGCGTCGGCACCGATATCGTCCAGAGCGGCACGGATCTGGCCCAACACGATCTCAGGCGACATGACCTGGATCGCGGTCACGCCTAGCGTGTTTTGCACGGTGACGGCCGTGACCGCCGTCTGGGCATAGACCCCGAAACGCTGCGCCGTCTTCAGATCGGCCTGCAGCCCGGCCCCCGCCGAGGAATCCGAACCGGCAATCACCAGCAGACGCGGCACGGCTGACGCGGTCAGGCGGCGACCTCTTCGATGGCGCCGGCAATGGCACGCACCACGGCGCGGACGGTCTTTTCGTCTTCACCTTCCGCCATCACCCGGATCAGGGGTTCGGTGCCGGATTTGCGCACCAGCACGCGGCCGTTCTCGCCCAGTTTGGCCCGGGCGGCATCGATCGAGGATTTCACCCGCGCGTCGTCCAGCGGCGCGCCTTTCTTGAAGCGCACATTTTCCATCACCTGCGGCAGGGGTTCGTAGAGATGCGCGGCCGCGGAGGCGGACTTTCCTTCCTGCGCGAGCACCGCCAGAACCTGCAGCGCCGCGACCAGGCCATCGCCGGTGGTGGAGAAATCCGAAAGAATGATGTGGCCGGACTGTTCGCCGCCGACATTGAAATTGCCTTTGTGCATTTCCTCCAGCACATAGCGGTCGCCCACCGAGGCGCGCGCCAGCTTCAGTCCCAGCCCGCCCAGATAGCGGTCCAAACCGGCATTCGACATCACGGTGCCGACCACGCCGCCGCCTTTCAGGGTCCCGCTTTTCGACCAGCTTTTTGCGATCAAGGCCAGGATCTGGTCGCCGTCGATGATCTGGCCTTGTTCGTCGGCCATCACCACCCGGTCGGCATCGCCGTCGAGCGCGATACCGAAATCGGCGCGCACTTCGCGCACCTTGGCGCACATCGCCTGGGGCATGGTCGAGCCGCAATCCAGATTGATGTTGAGACCGTCCGGCGTCACGCCAAGCGTGACGATGTCCGCGCCCAGTTCCCAAAGCACTTCCGGCGCCACCTTATAGGCCGCGCCATTGGCGCAATCGATCACGATGCGCAGACCATCCAGGCGCAGATTGCGCGGAAAAGTGTATTTGGCGAATTCGATATAGCGCGACTGGCTGTCGTCGACGCGCTTGGCACGGCCGATGCCCTTGCCGGTGATCAGGCCCGATTCCAGGCCGCCATCCATCAGATGCTCGATCTCTTCTTCCACCGCATCCGAAAGCTTCTGCCCGTCGGGACCGAAAAACTTGATGCCATTGTCCTGATAGGGATTGTGCGAGGCGGTGATCATCACTCCGATATCGGCGCGCAGCGAGCGGGTCAGCATGGCAACGGCGGGCGTGGGCAAGGGACCGAACTGGAACACATCCATGCCCACGGCGGTGAAGCCCGAGACCAGCGCGCTTTCGATCATATAGCCCGACAGGCGGGTATCCTTGCCGATCACCACCCGATGACGATGCGCGCCGCGGGTGAAGATGCGGCCCGCAGCCATGCCCGCCTTCATGGCGATCTCCGGCGTCAGCACGGAGGCGTTGGTGCGGCCGCGAATGCCATCGGTGCCGAAATATTTGCGCGTCATGGAAAAACCCTGATGATCGGTAGGACTTGGTGCGGCCTGAATTTATCACAAAGCCGTTGCGGGAAGTTAACGGTCCTTGCCCAGTGCTTTCAATATCTTAAGTCCATCCCGAAGAGGCCCGGGGGCGTGGGTGCGGATATAGGCGGCACCATTAGCCTCGGCGAACAGCTCCGCCGCCAGGCTGGCCGCGCCCGCCTCCCCGGGCGGGCGCCCCGTCAGCTTGCGCAGAAAAGATTTTCGGGACACCGATACCAGCAAGGGCAAATCGAACCGCGCCTTCAGTTCAGGCAGGCGGCGCAGCAGGGTGAGCGAATTTTCCGGATCGCTGCCGACAAAGAATCCCATGCCGGGATCCAGGATCAACCTTTCGCGCGCGATGCCGGCTTTCGTCAACGCCACGATCCGGTCCTCGAAGAAGCGTGCCGCGCGATCGAAGATTTCAGCAGCGGGAATATCGTCCCGCGTGGCGATGCCGCGGGCCAGAACCGCATGCATGACGATCAGCTTGGCATCGGCGCGCGCCAGCTCGGAGTAAAGCGCAGGCTCGGCAAAGCCATGAATGTCGTTGAGATAATCGGCACCCTGGGCCAAAGCCCAGCGCTGCACTGGCGGCTGGAAACTATCAATGGAAAGAACCGTGCCTTGCTTTTTCAGCGCCGGAACAACGGACTGAAGCCGCGCTATTTCGACGTCAGGCGATACCGGCTTGGAGTCTGGATTGGAAGACGCCGCCCCGATATCGAGAACATCGGCGCCGCCCTTCAATAGCGCTTGGCCATGCGCCAGCGCCGCATCGGCTGCGAGAAATTTCCCGCCGTCGGAAAAGCTATCTTCTGTAATGTTGAGAATGCCGAGGATTTTCATTCGCCCTCATATAACGGAGCGATAGGGCATCAATAAGGACCTCATACAGCGAAGCGGTAGGCCAAACAAACTTGAGGCACAAACAAATAGGGCGGCCGAGGCCGCCCTATCTAACATATTTGCCCGATGTCAGTGCCCAGGCTGCGGCTCAGGGGAGATGATCGGCCCCGGCCCCTGCTGACCGCGCGGCTTGCCGGCGGCAGGAACGGAGGTGCCTTCGCCCCGCGACGGCAGCACCGGATCTTCATACGGCGTGCGGACCGGCGGAATGCCCTTGAGCAGCGCGATGATTTCGTCGCCGGTCAGGGTTTCATATTCCAGGAGCCCGCGTGCCAGCACATTGAGATCGGCCTGGCGCGTGGTGAGGATGTCCTTCGCCCGGGCATAGCATTCGTCGATGATGCGATGGATTTCCGCGTCGATCTTCTGCGCCGTGGCTTCCGAGATATTCTGGGTGCGCGACACCGAATGGCCCAGGAAGACTTCTTCCTGATTTTCGGCATAGGCGATTGGGCCCAGCGAGTCGGACATGCCGAAGCGCGTCACCATCGCGCGGGCCATGCGCGTGGCCTGCTCGATATCGCTCTGCGCGCCGGTGGTCACTTTCTCATGACCGAACACCAATTCCTCGGCCAGGCGGCCGCCAAAGGCGACGGCCAGATCGGCCAGCATCTTCTGGCGGGTCAAGGACAAGGCATCGCGTTCCGGCAGGCGCATCACCATGCCCAGCGCGCGGCCGCGCGGAATGATGGTGGCCTTGTGGATCGGATCGGAGCCTTCGACCGTGATGGCGACCAGCGCATGGCCGGCTTCATGGAAAGCAGTGAGCTTCTTTTCTTCGTCGCTCATCGCCATGGAGCGGCGTTCCGCACCCATCATGACCTTGTCCTTGGCGTCTTCCAGCTCGGTCATCATCACCACGCGCTTGCCGCGGCGGGCCGCCAGCAACGCGCCTTCATTGACCAGATTGGCTAGATCGGCGCCAGAGAAGCCGGGCGTGCCGCGGGCCAGAACGCGCGGATCGACATCGGGCGCCAGCGGCACCTTGCGCAGATGCACGCGCAGGATCTTCTCGCGGCCGGCCAGATCGGGGTTGGGCACCACGACATGACGATCGAAACGGCCCGGACGCAGCAGCGCCGGGTCCAGCACGTCGGGACGGTTGGTGGCGGCGATCAGGATGACACTTTCATTGGCTTCGAAGCCGTCCATCTCGACCAGCAACTGGTTGAGGGTCTGCTCGCGCTCGTCATTGCCGCCGCCCAGGCCGGCGCCGCGATGGCGGCCGACCGCATCGATTTCGTCGATGAAGACGATGCAAGGCGAATTCTTCTTGGCCTGCTCGAACATGTCGCGCACGCGGCTGGCGCCGACGCCCACGAACATTTCCACAAAGTCGGAGCCCGAGATGGTGAAGAACGGCACATTGGCTTCGCCCGCGATGGCGCGCGCCAACAAGGTCTTGCCGGTGCCCGGCGGGCCGACCAAGAGCACGCCCTTGGGAATGCGGCCGCCCAGGCGCTGGAATTTCTGCGGGTCGCGCAGGAAGTCCACGATTTCCTTCAGGTCGTCCTTAGCCTCGTCCACGCCGGCGACATCTTCAAACGTGACGCGGCCCTGGCGCTCGGTCAAAAGCTTGGCGCGCGATTTGCCGAAGCCCATCGCCTTGCCACCGCCCGATTGCATCTGGCGCAGGAAGAACACCCAGACGCCGATCAACAGCAGCATGGGGAACCAGTTGACGAAAATGCCGACCAGCGAGGGCATGCCTTCGTCGGCCGCCGTCACGGCGGTATCGACATTATGGGCCTTCAGCATCGGCCATAGCGTGGTATCGTTGGCCGGCACGGTGGTGGTGAAGGTCTGGCCAGAAATGAGTTCGCCTTTGACCTGCTCGCCCTGGAAAGTGACTTTGCGAACCTGGTTCTGCACGACCTGTTCGTTGAATTTGGAATAGCTCAGCGTGCTCGCCGTGGCGTGCGTGCCCGTACCCTGGAAGAGGTTGAACAGGAACACCAAAAGGACCGCGATCAGAATCCACAAACCGAGATTGCGCAAATTGTTCAAGACCTCAGTCCTTTCAACTCAAAACCAGCTTTTTGGGCTGGGGCTACTCATATCGGCCCTACGGGCGATGGCGACGGGCCGGAGCCCGGATCTACGCCTCTCCATCCTATCAGATAGGAGGTTTTTAGCGTATTGCCAGCCAGCAAAACGTTAAGAGTTTCGGCCCGCTTCCGCAATGCGCGGGCCTGCGGCCGGTTAACGGCACTTTTGTCCGCTCCGGGAACCTTCCCGCACTAGAATTAGTGTTTTTTCCCCGAAAACCTGACTTGCGCGGGGTGCGGGAAACAGGCGGCAGCCATGCAACGTGGCACCCTGTCCCAGTTTCCCGTTAGTGATGCTGTCAAATAGCCGCTCCAGCGCATCGAAGCGGGGACGGTAGGGCTCGCCCGACACTGCCATCAGGAGCCCTGCCAGGCCCCTGAGCCCCACTTCGCGCGGCGCCGCCATCAGGGCCTCGGCATCCAGCAGCACGCGGCTGTCATCGGCTCGTGCCGCGCGGGCGATCACCGCTTCCGTCACTAATTCCAGAGCCGCCCGCGCCCGGGCCAGATGGGCGGCCGCGTCGGCAATGCGCACGGGCGACAACCCTGCCGCTTCCAGTGCGGGCATCAGCCCGCGGATGCGGCTTCGTGCGAAGCGGGCCTCGCTGTTCATGGGATCTTCCAGCCAGACATGGTCCCGCTGTTTCAGAAAATCGCGCAGGCCGGCGCGCGGAGTGCGCAGCAGCGGCCGTGCGAGTGTGAGATCCGCAAATTCCGGCAGCGGAAACGGCGCCAGGGCGCGCATCGCCGCCAGCCCATCCAATCCGCTGCCCCGTCCCAGCCTGAGGAGGAATGTTTCGGCCTGGTCGTCCAGCGTATGTCCTACATACAGCGTGGCGAGCCCATGCCGGCGCATCCAGTTTCCCATCAGGCTGTAACGGGCATCGCGGGCCACGGCTTCGATCCCCGATTGGGGCGCCGGGCCTTTGCGTGTGAGAATATGCGCGGCGAGGCCTGCCTTGCGGGCGAAGCCTGCGGCCTTGCGCGCTTCGGCGGCGGATTCGGCGCGCAGTGCGTGATCAACGATCAGCGCCACGGGAGGCTTCAGGTTCCGCGCCCGCGCCCAATCCGCCAGAAGATGCATCAAAGCCAGAGAATCGCCGCCGCCGGAAAAGGCCACCGCGCCGGGCCAGGCCGCGCCGAGATCGTCCATGGCCCGGGCAAAAGCCAAGCCGAGCGCGGCCTGCTTCTTCTGCCCGGCCTCGGAACGCTTAGCGGCAGGCCGCTTTGCGCGCGCCGGCTGCGGCCGCGAGCGTGGCGGGGGCCGCTTTGGGGTATTTGGTCTTGAGCGCAGCAAGGGTGGTGCATCCTGAACTGGTCTGGCCCTGCGCGATCAGCGCCTGGCCCAACTTCAGCATACTGTCCGGGCTGCGGATGCTGTCCGGATATTTCTTCAGCTGTTCGGCGAAAGCGCGCGTCGCGTCAGGATAATTTTTCTGCACATAGGCGATGTTGCCGATCCAGTAGATCGATTGCGCCGACAGATCGGTGTCATTGGGGTTGGCGTCGGCATAGGCCCGGAACGCCGCACTGGCTTCGATATACTGGGCCTTGGCCAGCAGATTCATGGCGCGATCATATTGCGCCGTGCCACCCACCGGCACGCCGACGCGTGGCGGGGGCGCATTCATCGCGCCGTTGCCTGGTCCATTGTTCGTGGGGCCGCTGTTCATGGGAAGCGTTCCCAGATTTCCCGGCGGGCGGCCAAACTGTTGCGATCCGCCGGGGGGCGGATTGTTGAACCCCTGATCGCTGCCGCCAAGCGGCGGCAAAGGCGCGCCGGGCGTATAACCGCCGCCGGAGGGCGGCGCGCTTGCGGCCGGGCCGGCACCCACCGCGTTGCAATTCAGACCCTGCTCGTTGCCGTCCGCGCCCAGCTGCTGCGCCGACACCATGCAAAGCCGGTAGGCGAAATCCTTCTGCTGCGCATCGATCTTCTGGCGCAGTTCCTGAATCTGGTGCGCCAGCTCTTCATTCGTGCCGGTGGCGGTAGAGAGGCTCTGGGTCAGGCCCCGCACCCGGTCTTCCAATTGCTGCACCCGGCCGGAAAGCTGGCCGATCTGATTGTCTTGGCCGTCTTCATGCGCCTGGCGCGCCGCTTTCTCTTCGTCGCTTTCGCCGAAAAGCTGGGCGTGAGCGGCAGGAGCGGTGATCGCCGCGCCCGACAGCATAAGGCCGAGTGTAAAAATGGCAGCGCGCGTATTCATGGCCTGTCCTCAAGACTGACAGAACGGTTAGTTGGCAGAACGATTCTGCAAAGAAAAAGGGCGCGAGTGCGACCACCCGCGCCCTTTTATTACTCTAAAAGGCGATCACGAGCTCGCGCCACCGGTGATGACGCTCACGCCGCGGCGGTTCTGCGACCAGCAATCTTCGCCCGATTCCGTGCAGATCGGACGTTCCTTGCCGTAAGACACGGTTTCCAGGCGACCGGCGGCCACGCCCTGTGCGACCAGGAATTCCTTGACCGCATTGGCGCGGCGCGCGCCCAAAGCGAGGTTGTATTCGCGGGTGCCGCGTTCGTCGGCATGACCTTCGACGGTCAGGCGGACGGACGGATAGCGGGTCAGCCAAGCAGCCTGCTTGGACAAGGTGCCCTTGTCGTTCTCTTCGATATTGTACTGGTTGAGGGCGAAATGGACGGTGTCACCGACATTGACCTTAAAGTCCTGGGCGCTGCCCGGGAGGATGCCGGACTGGACCTGAGAGGGTGCAGCGGCCGGCGGCGGCGCGGCCGGCGGCGGGGCGGTGTTCACCGCTTCCTGCTTGTGGGTGCAAGCGCCGAGCAGCAACGCGGCCGACAAAGCGGCAAATTTCAACGTGCTGGAAAATTTCGTCATGGCAATGGGTCTCCCGAGAAAGTGAAGGCGGCAGGGGGTGGCGCCTAAGTTCCAAATCTTATGCATCGAAGGCGAAACGTACAAAGCGGCAAAAAGAGCCAAAACTTGGGCGGATTTGACCCTCGAATCACTAAGGGGAAGTTTAGGATTCCGTTGGCGTTTGCCAATGCCGCCTGCATCGAAGATGAGCGCTTTTACGCAATTTTCATGCGCTTACACCCGAAAAATACATGTTTTCGCTGAAAACACCGTGGAACGATAAACACTTACTGGATCAGCGGCGACCAGGCGGGGTCGGACGCATCGCCCGGGGTCATGACCCGCTGTTCGTTGCGGCCCGTCACGTCCACCGACCAGATCTGCGAACCGCGATTGTTTGACGCTTCCCGGGTGAACATCAGCACCCGGCCATTGGGCGCCCAAGTCGGGCCTTCGTCGTGATAGGCGTTGGTGATCATCCGCTCGCCCGAACCGTCCGGCCGCATCACCCCTATGGTGAAATGCGAGCCCTGTTGCTTGGTGAAGGCAATCAGATCGCCGCGAGGGCTCCAGACCGGGGTGCCGTTCTCGCCCGCGCCGAAGCTGACGCGATGCTGGTTCGAGCCGTCGGCATTCATCACATAAATCTGCTTAGAGCCGCCGCGATCAGATTCAAACGTGATCTGACGGCCGTCTGGCGAAAAGGACGGGGCGCTGTCGATCGCCGGATCATTGGTCAGGCGCATCACCGCCCGCGAACGCAAATCCATCACATAGACATCGGAATTGCCGCCATTTTCCAAGACCAGCGCCACCCGGTTGCCGTCGGGCGAGAAGCGGGGCGAGAAGGTCATGTTGGGGAAATTGCCCAATTCTTCCTGCCGTCCTGTCTCCAGATCGAACAGATAGATGTGCGGCTTGGTGGCAATATAGGACATATAGGCGATCATCTGTGCGGTCGGATTGAAGCGCGGAGTCAACACCATGTAATCGCCGCGGGTGAGGAAGATGGGATTGGCGCCATCTTCGTCCATCACCGCCAGGCGCTTGACGCGCTTGGTCGCGGGGCCGGATTCCGACACGAACACGATGCGGGTGTCGAAATAACCCTTCTCGCCGGTGATGCGCTCATAGATCGCATCCGAAACCAGATGCGCCACGCGCCGCCAATTTTCCGGCTGGGTGAAGAATTGCTGCCCCAGCATCTGGCTTTCGCCGTAAACGTCCCAGAGGCGGAAATCCACGCGCAGACGGCCATCGGGCTGAAGCGTCACCTGCCCCGCCACCAAACCCTGGGCGTTGATCGCGCGCCAGCTTTGGAAGGTGGGCGCCACATTGATGTTGGTGATGTGCTCGACAAAGGCTTTCGGATCGATCGACCGGAACAGACCCGAGCGGGTGAGGTCGGCGCGCACCACGCTGGCGATATTGGCGCCCATCGCCGCCTGGGCCGGATCGGCGGCGATCATGTCGGGGATGGCGATGGGCAAAGGCTGGGCATTGCCCTGGGTCACGTCCACCGACAGCGCGGCAGCCGCCGGCAACGGCGCCAGCGCACCCCAGGCCGCGAAGAACACGGCGCAGACCAGAAGAATTTTCCTCATGCCATTCTCCAAAGACATTCCGCCCAAGCTGGTTCCCGAAACGGGCCTTTTTTGGGCGTCATTGATTCATCATCTGGCGCGGATCGAAACGCAACGGATTGATCTCGCGCCACTGACTGTAGCGGTCCTGCGGCAGCCGGTAAGGCTGGCATTGGAAGATGGCGCGGCGCGCCGCCTCGGCGGCGGCGCGGGTGTAGGCATTGCCGGACGAGATCGCATCCGATGTGGCGCGCGCGATGCTGCCATCCGGGTTCATGGCCACATCGAAATCCACCACCAGATCGTTGGCGTTGGGCGCGCCCACCGGCGGGCTCCAGCATTGATAGATCTGGCTCTTCAGCGCATCGGCCAGGTCCGCGGTCATCGCATTGGCGGCGCCGATGCCCTGTATCACGCGCGGCCCCACCTTGGCGTTGGGCGGGGTCTTGGGCGGCGCGGTCAGCTTATTCAGGAGCGCGGCAAAATCCTGGCTGGGCTGCTTTTTGGGCTCCGGCTTTTCCGGCGGCTTGGGCGTGTCCTCGACCTTTTTCGGCTCGGGCTTGATCTTGATGTCCGGCATCGGCGGCTCGGGCGCAGGCTCGACATCCATCAATTGCGGCGGCGGCGGCTCGACCGGCGGCTGCGGAATGTCTTCCTTGGGCGGGGTGGGCGGAGGCGGCGGCGCCATCGCCTGGACGTTGGTCTGGTCGGTCACGGTGATCAGATCCACCGGCACCGCATGGCTTTCCGGTGTCGCGTCCAGCATCCGCGACCAGGTGAAATAGGTCGCGCCGATCAGCGCGGCATGCAGCAGCAACGACAAGACGATGCCCGCACCCGATCCGCGCTCGGTGGTGGGGCGCGTGGGACGCTGCGGCAACAGCCGTCTAGTGTTGCTCGGGCTTCGGCTTTGCGACATCGGTTACCAGTCCGATATGAGTGAAGCCTGCGCTTGCCAGCAGGCCCATCACCACCATCACCCGGTCATAAGCCACGGTCTTGTCGCCGCGTACGAAGATGCGCTGGTCATAACCATTCTGCGAAATCGCCTGCAGCTTGGGCACCAGCACATCGGCCGTGACCGCTTCCTTCTGCAGATAGATCTTGCCGTCCTTGGCCACGGTGATGGAGAGCGGCTCCTTGTCCTGGCCCAGTGCCGGCGCGCGGGTCTTCGGCAAGTCCACCGGCACACCCACGGTGAGAAGCGGTGCCGTCACCATGAAGACGATCAACAGCACCAGCATCACGTCCACAAAGGGCGTGACGTTGATCTCGGACATGGTGGGGCTGCGCTTGCGTTTGCCCCGCGATCCGACGTGGTGCATCACTGCGGGCATCAGCGCGCCTTTTCTTCCAGCTGCCGCGACAGGATGGCGGAGAATTCTTCCGCAAAGGCATCCAGCCGGTTGGCGTAACGGCTGATCTCATTGATGAAGCGGTTGTAGAAAATCACCGCCGGGATCGCCGCAAACAGGCCCATCGCCGTCGCGAACAAGGCTTCGGCGATGCCGGGCGCCACCACGGCCAAGGTGGTGTCGTGGCGCGCCGCGATAGCGGTAAAGGAATTCATGATGCCCCATACCGTGCCGAACAGGCCGATAAAGGGCGCCACCGATCCCACCGTGGCAAGGAAGCCCAGCTGGCGCTCGATCCCGTCGGTCTCGCGCATGATGGTGACGTTCATCGCTTTTTCGATGCGTTCCTTGATGCCGGCGATCTGGGTTTCCTTGGGCGAGCCCGCTTCGAAGGCCCGGCGCCATTCGCGCAACGCGGCCACGAACATGGCCGCCATGGGATGGTCATTGCGGGCGGCGAATTGGGTATAGAGTTCATCCAAGGACTGGCCCGACCAGAAAACCTTCTCGAACTTCGCCGCCTTGCGCTTCAATCCGCCGATCGCGATGCCTTTGTTGATGATGATCGCCCAGGACCAGAGCGAAGCCAGGAGCAACAGCACCATCACTGACTTCACGATGATGTCGGCACGTATAAACGATTCCACGATCGAGAAATTGCCGCCGCCGGCACCGAGCTGGGCCAACCCGCTGGCATCGACGATAGTGGTGGGGGCCGCGGACGGCGCGCCCAATTCCTGACTGGTGGCAGGCTCGCCCGTCGGCGCGGCAATCGGCCCGCGCGATTGCGCCTGGGCGGGCGATGTCACGGCGGGCAATGCCAGGCACGCGAATATGACAAAAAATACAGAGGCGAGTACGCGCTTAAATGTCATGGGAACAACCTTGTTCGCGCCATTCAAGCGCGCGTCGCAGATGCGCATTCAAAATTGGCCGAAGTAGGGCGACCAAACCCCGAATCAATCTCAAGTATCTGTTTCTACTAGAAAAGGTGTCAACAAATCCCGCAACAATTGCGGCAATCTTCGCGGGCGTCCCGTTAACGTGATGATGCAGGCCTGGATCCGTCCATCCATCAGCAAATTGTCGCCCGCGTAAATCTTCTGCACCGCTTCGATGCGCGCGCCCGAGATGGCGACAAGCGTGGTCCTCACCGTAAGCGCGTCATCCACCCGCGCGGGACGCAGATAACTGGCGCGGACTTCGCGGATCGCCCAGGCGGTGGGTTCGTCGCTTTCCAGATCGGCCATCTTCGTCACGCCCGCCAGGCGGAAGAATTCGGTGCGCGCCCGCTCCATGAAGCGCAGATAGTTGGCGTGATAGACCACCCCCGAAAGGTCGGTGTCCTCGTAATAGACCCGTATCGGCAGGACATGGACCTTGCCATCGAAATGTCCCAGTCCCGAAACAGTCGGCCCCGTCACCGTCATGGCCGCTCCCGTGTCAGGACAAGTGCCGGCCTGTCCAGGTGGGTGACCCGTGCGCTTTCGCGATAGCCCATCCGCGCCGCGAGCCTTTGTGACACCTGATTGCTCTCTGCGATCAGGCACCAGGTCTTGGGCATATCCAAGCGTTTGTCGGCCCAGGCGATCGCTGCCCGGCTGGCCTCGCTGCCCACGCCTTTGCCGTGCACGGCGGCGGCAAACGTCCAGCCGACTTCCGGCAGATCGCCGCAATCGATGGGAAGTTCGCGCCGATTCCACATGAAGCCGCAATCACCGACGAACGCACCGCTCGCCTTTTCTTCCACCGCCCAGAGCCCATATCCCACCAGGGACCACATGCCTTCATTTCTCAGAAAGCGGCCCCAGGATTCTTCTTCGCTGCGCGGCGGCCCCATATGGCGCATGAACACCGGGTCGGCCCACATTGCGGCGTAGGCGGGAAAGTCCGCCAGCCTGTGTCCGCGCAGGATCAGCCGTTCGGTTTCCAGCACCGGCACCGTCACCGGTCTTCCTCGCTGGTAAACAATCCGATCTGGGCGGGATCGCGCGGCGGCGCGCTGAGACCCAGATGGCCATAGGCCTGCCCGGTCAATAAGCGCCCGCGCGGGGTGCGCTGCACGAAACCCTGTTGCATCAGATACGGCTCGACGATCTCTTCGATAGCGTCGCGCGCCTCGCCCAAGGCTGCCGCGATGGTTTCGATCCCCACCGGACCGCCGCTGAAATTCTCCGCGATCAAAGTGAGATAGCGTTTGTCGAAACCATCCAGGCCCCGCCCGTCCACTTCCAGCCGGGTCAGGGCCGCATCCGCGATAGGGGCATCGACGATGGGATGCTTGCCCACCGAAGCAAAGTCCCGCACCCGCTTAAGCAGGCGTCCGGCGATGCGTGGCGTGCCTCGGGCACGGCCCGCGATCTCGCGCGCGCCTTCGTCCGTGAGGTTGAAGCCCAGCACGCGAGCGCCCCGCGCCACGATCGAGCAAAGTTCGTCGGTGGTATAGAAATTCAGCCGCACCGGAATCCCGAACCGGTCGCGCAACGGCGTGGTGATCAGGCCCGAACGCGTGGTGGCGCCCACCAAGGTGAAAGGCGCCAGCTGGATCTTCACCGAGCGCGCCGACGGCCCTTCGCCGATCACCAGATCGAGCTCGAAATCCTCCATCGCCGGATAGAGAATTTCCTCCACCGCCGGATTGAGGCGATGGATTTCGTCGATGAACAGAACATCGCGCGGTTCGAGGTTGGTGAGAATGGCGGCGAGGTCGCCTGCCTTGGCCAGCACCGGGCCGGAGGTGGAACGGAAATTCACGCCCAACTCGCGCGCCACGATCTGCGCCAATGTGGTCTTGCCCAGCCCCGGCGGGCCGGAAAACATCACATGATCCAGCGCTTCGCCCCGCGCCTTGGCGGCCTCGATAAAGACTTTCAGATTCTCGCGCGCCTGTTGCTGGCCCACGAAATCGCCCAATGTTTTCGGACGCAGCGAGGCTTCCAGCGTGTCGTCCTCGGTGCGCTCCGGCGTGGTGATCCGATTGTCTTCGTGTTTCGAAGCCTTGGCCATCAGCGCCCCATGCCCCGGAGTGCTTCACGGATCAGGCTGCCTGCTTCGGCCGTGTCGCCCAGATCGTTCGCGGCCCGCGCCACCGCCTCGGCGGCCTGACCTTCGGAATAACCCAGCTTAAGCAGCGCCGCGACCGCATCGGCGGCTGGACCGCGCGGCGCCGCGACCGGCGCATGCATGTCATCGTCGCCCCGCAGCATCATCGCGGGCGCTTTGTCCTTCAATTCGGTGGCGATGCGCAGCGCCAGTTTGGGCCCCACGCCCGATGCACGCCCGATCATCGCCTTGTCGCCCAATGCCAGCGCCCGCTGCAATTCGCGCGGCGACAGGGTCGAGAGAACCGACAGCGCCACTTTGGCGCCCACATTCTGCACGGTCTGGAGCAGACGGAACCATTCGCGTTCCTCGGCGCTGGCGAAGCCGTAAAGCCGGATCGCATCGTCGCTGACTTTCATTTCAATCATCAGCGAGGCATGCGCGCCCGCCGCCAGGCGCGACAAAGTGGTGGCCGGACATTGCACCAGGTAGCCCACGCCACCCACATCCAGGATCACCGCATCCTCGGCGATGGAATCCACGACACCTGTAAGCTTGCCGATCACGCGCGCACCAGATTCATGCGCGCGCGGCTGCCCGACAGATGCGCATGGGTGATCGCCGCCGCCAACGCGTCGGCGGCATCGGCCTGGCGCACGCCGCATGTGGGCAGGAGCCGCTTGACCATGAACTGCACCTGATCCTTGCCCGCATGCCCCGCACCCACCACACATTTCTTGATGTGGTTGGGGGAATATTCGGCGATTTCCAGCCCCGCTTCCGCCGCCGCCAGCAACGCCACGGCACGGGCATGGCCCAGTTTCAGCGCCGCAGACGGATCGCGCGCCACGAAGGCCAATTCAACGGCAATGGCTTGGGGTGCCAGCCGCGCGATCACGGACGACAATTCCCGGTGCAGGGCCAGCAGCCTGAGGCCCAGCCCAAGCACCGGCTTGGTGGCGATGACGCCATGTTCGATATGGGAAAGCCGGGTGCCCTCCAGCGCGATCACACCCCAGCCCATCGCGCTGAGACCGGGATCAAGGCCAAGAATGCGAATCGCGGTGGTAGCCATGGCGGCCTTTGTGCCCGTTCTGTTCGCCTGCTTCAATCCGAAGGGCCGCCAAAATCCGGGTTATGCGCCCAGCTTGGCCATCAGAGCGTCGGACAATTCGTAATTGCCGTAGACGTTTTGAACGTCGTCGTGGTCGTCCAGGATTTCGACCAGCTTCATCAAGGTCTCGCCCGCGTCGTCCGGCACCGCCACGGTGTTCTTGGGCCGCCAGGTGATGGCGGCGGACGCCGGTGCGCCCAGCTTGGCTTCCAACGCGTCGCGCACCTGTGCGAAGCCGTCGATGCTGGCGAGAAATTCATGGCTGTCGGCGCTGGAAACGCACTCATCGGCGCCCGCTTCCAGGGCGATTTCCAGCATCTGGTCTTCGCTGCCCTTGTCGGCGGGATAAGTGATCACGCCCACATGGTCGAACATGAAGGAAACCGAACCGGTTTCGCCCATCGCTCCGCCATATTTGGAGAAGGTTGAACGCACATCCGCCGAGGTGCGGTTGCGGTTGTCGGTCATCGCTTCCACGATGATGGCGACGCCGCCCGGGCCGCGGCCCTCATAGCGGATCTCGTCGTAATTCTCCGCGTCGTTGCCCCCGGCCTTTTTGATGGCGCGCTCGATATTGTCCTTGGGCATGGACTCCGCCTTGGCGGCGATGATCGCGGTGCGCAGGCGGGCGTTGAGCGCGGGGTCGGGCAGACCGGCCTTGGCGGCAACGGTGATTTCGCGGGCTAGCTTGGAGAAGAGCTTAGAGCGCTCCTTATCCTGGCGCCCCTTGCGGAACATGATGTTCTTGAACTGACTATGGCCGGCCATTGCTGCTGCTTTTTGGTTTGAATGGTCACGCGGTCGGAGGGAAAACCGGATGCCCTTTTTCCTGGCCGCGTTCCTGGGCGGCCAGATAGCCGCCCCGCCCGCCCTCTTTCAAGCCCTGCGCGATCTTATTGATGCGCCTTCGAAGGCGCATCAGGCTGCGCATCACCTTCCCGCATGCAGCGCGGAGGAACCACGGTCCCCTGTGCCTGGAATAGCGTGATTTCGCAAGTGCCTGGAAATGCTTCAATTAACTAATACCTAGAATCGATATGTAATTGATACCTATAGAAAATAGGTATATGACCTCCACATGGCCGCGAATCCGTCCTTCATGTCGGGGGTACCCGAACTTCTGGTCCTTCGCCTGCTGCAGGACCGGGAGATGTATGGCTATGAGATCGTGGCGGCGGTCGCCGCGGCGACGGGCCAGGTGATCGCCCCCAAGGAAGGGGTGATCTACCCCCTGCTGCATGATCTGGAGAAAGAGGGACTGCTCCGGGCCCAGCGCCGCCCGGCCGGCGGCCGCACCCGGGTCTATTACACCCTGACCTCCAAGGGGATCCGGCGGCTGTTCGATCTTACCGACGACTGGAGCCGGATGGCCCGGGCGATCCAGCACGTTCTCAAGGGACTATCTCAGGCCGCTTGAGCTACCGCTCCCAAAACGGGATCAGGTGGGGAACGGATTGCGTTCCGCGAACTGCGCCTGATGCCAATAGGGATAGGTTTTGGGACGTTCGCTGGCGGCATCGAGCTTGGCCATCTGTTCCGGCGTCAGCGACCAGCCCACCGCTCCCAGATTGGCTTTGAGCTGCTCTTCATTCCGGGCCCCGATCACCACCGTCGCCACGCTGGGACGCTGCAACAGCCAGTTGAGCGCGATCTGGGGCACGGTCTTGCCGGTTTCCTCCGCCACCGCATCCAGGGCGTCCACCACTCGGTAGAGATATTCGTCATTGACTTGTGGGCCCATCGATGCGGTCTCATGCAAGCGACTCTGCTTGGGCAAAGGCTGACCGCGCCGGATCTTGCCCGTGAGACGGCCCCAGCCCAGCGGCGACCACACAACGCAGCCCACGCCCTGATCCAACGCAAGGGGCATCAATTCCCACTCATAG
>Ga0105240_10006552_pt1 | contig 17102 bp, 16 predicted proteins | sample KBSC54metaG_FD_80426 | JGI IMG/M metagenome (GOLD analysis project Ga0105240, IMG submission 80426) | Corn rhizosphere microbial communities from Kellogg Biological Station, Michigan, USA - KBS C5-4 metaG | ecosystem: Host-associated > Plants > Roots > Rhizosphere > Soil | place: Michigan, USA...
AGCGCCGCGTGCGCCCGACCGTGCTGTCGCCGCTATGGGGCGCCGCGGGCTTCGCGCTGGGCGCCGTCACCGCGCTGATGGGCGACAAGGCCGCGATGGCCTGCACCGTGGCGATCGAGGAGACGATCGACGAACACTATGCCCATCAGGCCGCGGCGCTGGGCGACGACGAGGCCGAGCTGCGCGCCACCGTCGAGAAGTTCCGCGCCGAGGAGATCGAGCACAAGGAAGAGGCGCTCGCCTCCGGCGCCGAGCAGGCGCCGGCCTACGAAGCCCTGACGCGCGTGATCAAGACGGGCTCGAAGCTGGCGATCTGGCTGTCGACCCGGATCTAAAGCAGCGCATGTGAATGCGCTAGGTCTGGTCGAGCTCGCTGTCCCAGTACAGGAAATCGCGCCAGCTCTCGTGCAGGTAGCCCGGCGGGAAGGCGCGGCCGTTCTCCTGCAGCTCCGCCGTCGTCGGCTCGATCGGCGCGCGCTGCAGGAACATGCCGCTCTCGCGCAACAGGCGGTTGCCCTTCAGCAGGTTGCACGGGCTGCAGGCGGTGACGACATTGTTCCAGCTGGTGCGGCCGCCGCGCGACTTCGGGACCACATGGTCGAAGGTCAGCATGTTGGTCGCGAAGTCGTCGCCGCAGTACTGGCAGTTGAAGTGGTCGCGCAGGAAAACGTTGAACCGCGTGAAGGCAGGCCGGCGCGCGGCCGGCACGTACTCCTTGAGCGCGATCACGCTGGGCAGATTCATCTCGCAGGACGGGCTGTGGATCTTGCGATCGTACTCGGAGATGACACTGACCCGATCGAGGAAGACCGCCTTCACGGCGTCCTGCCACGACCAGATCGACAGGGGAAAGTACGACAGCGGCCGGAAATCGGCGTTGAGGACCAGCGCATGGCAGGACTCAATGGCCGGCGTCACGGCTAGCCTCTCCGGCCCGGGCAGGGACTACTGGGAAAGTCACGGCGGTCGTCCATGCGCGGCATTGTGGCCAAGGTTTTCCGGAAACACAATATGTCGATAGTCGCGTGGCCGTCACACCCCCGCCACAGAACGGCGCTAGCGCGTGAGGCGCTCGCGGGCGGAGGCTTCGGAGCCCAGGGTCGCCGCGGCAAGCGCCAGCGCGGAGGCCGAGAAGATCATCACCGCAGCGTAGCCGTCGGTCGCGTCGTGCAGCAGTCCGCCGATCCAGGCGCCCAGGAAGCCGCCCAGCCCCATGCCGATGCTGATCAGCCCGTAGATGCGGCCGAAGTGCGTGCCGCGGTAGCGCAGCGCCGCCAGGGTGGAGATCATCGGACCGCGCGAGCCCATGCTGCCGCCGAACAGCAGCACGTAGAGCCAGAGCCAGACGTCGTCATGCGGCCCGCGCACCAGCGCCAGCGCGCCCACGCCGGCGATCGAGCAGGCATAGGCCATGATCGCCGCCAGCCGCCGGCCGCCGCGATCGGCCAGCCAGCTGAAACCGATCATGCCGAGCGGCGTCAGGAAGCCGGCGACGGCGAGCGCGCGCGCGGCGTAGGCGCCGTCGAGCCCGCGCTCGAGCATGTAGACCATCGCCTGCGGCACCAGCGCGAAGATGCCGAGCGAGGTCAGCCCGAACGACGAGGTGAGCGCCCAGAACGGCCAGTCGCGGATCGCCTCGCCGACGGTCGGTCCGCTGCCCCTGCCGTGGCCGCCGCGCTGCGGCGCCACGTTGGCGATGCCGCGCTCGATGCGGCGCCACGGCAGCACCAGCAGCAACGGGATGAAGGCGGTGCTCACCAGCGAGAAGACGAGATAGGCATGGCGCCAGCCCGACTGGGCGATCATGTGCTGGGCCAGCGGGAAGATCACGATCGCGCCCACGCCCGAGGCCGACCAGGCCACGGCCAGGGCGACGCCGAGACGTCGTGCGGGAAACCACTTGCTGATCAGCGAGGAACTCAGGATGCCCGACAGCGAGGAGCCGCCGAAGCCCATCACCAGGCCGAGGCCGAGATAGAGATGCCAGAGCGCACCGGCCTGCGAGGCACTGGCCGTCGCCAGCGCCGCCGCCGACATGCCGATCACCGTGAGCACCCGCAGCCCGAAGCGGTCGAGAATCCAGCCGGCCAGCGGCGCGCCGATGCCGCCCATCAGCAGGGCAAAGCTGTAGATCACCGTGACCGCGCTGCGGCTGGCGGCGAAGTCGTGCTGCAGGGCCGGCACGAAGACGGCGAAGGAATCGCTGATCGAGCGGCTGGCCACGCCGAGCGCGAAGCACAGCGCCACCAGCAACCAGGGAACGAACCGCATCATGCTCCTGTCTTGCCATGCCGTCCGACTTGCGTCAGCCGTTCCGAACCGGCAGGTTCCGCGCGGCGGAGAGTGCAGTGAACGACAGGATCATCATCGCGCGCGGCTTCAATGGCCCGCGCCTTTCGGGCAACGGCGGCTATGTCGGCGGCGTGCTTGCCGGCCGCTTCACCGAGGTGATCGGTGGCGACGGCACGGTCGAGATCACTCTGCGCGCGCCCGTCCCCGTCGACCGGCCGCTCGAGGTGGCGCGCGAACGCGACGCGCTGATGCTGCGCGACGGCGAGACGCTGATCTGCGAGGCGCGTGCCGGATCGGTCGCCCATCTCACGCCGCCGCCCGGTCCCACCGACTGGGCCGAGGTCCTGCGACGTGGCGAGAGCGGCGGCAGCGCCGAGGACAGCGCGTTTCACGACTGCATCGTCTGCGGCCGCGGCCGCGCGGTCGGCGATGGCCTGCGCGTGTTCGGCGCGCCAGGTCCGGACGAGGGCCGCTCGCTGTCGTGCTACCTCCCGCACGCCGCGCACGCCGATGCCACGGGCCGCATCCGGCCGGAGTTCGTCTGGGGCACGCTCGACTGTCCAGGCGCGTGGGCGGCGCAGGCGCCCGACGACTGGCGGCCGGCGCTGACCGGGCGCATGACGGCCAGGGTGATCGACCCGCCGAAGGTCGGCGAGCGCTGCGCCGTCGTCGGCTGGAAGATCGGCGAGGACGGCCGCAAGCTCTATTCGGGCACGGCGCTCTACACCGAGCAGGGTCGGCTATGCGCCCTCGGCCACTGCACGTGGATTGTTCTCAGGGGATCGTCCTGAAAGACTAGCGCTCGCGCACGAAGATCGTGGCCTCGTCGTCGCTGTAGGCGCGGCGCCAGCCAGGCAAGTGCGCCAGGAGCTGGTTGGCCGGCTGATTCTTGGCCAGGAACGTCCAGTCGATCTTGTAACGGTCGAGCAGCGTTTCGAACGGCTCGTCGCCGCGCAGACTCACCGCCTCGGCATAGAGCTTGATGAAGGGACCGCCGAACAACTCGCCGCGGCCGTCGATGAAGGTCGGGATGCCGGCGCGGATCAGGTAACCGCCGTAACCGTAGTAGTTCAGCACGCGGCCCTTGATGCCGGCCTCCTGCACGTAATCGAGCGCGGCCTGCGGCACGGTGGCCGTCGGCGCCTTGATGTCGCCGAAGCGGATGACCCCGCCCGCGAACACGAGCCCCACGGCGAGACTGACGGCCAGCATGGCGCGGCCGGCCGGACCGGCCAACGCACCGAGCCGCCCCCTCGCTTCGTCCTCCGGACGCTGGGAGGGCCACTGCCGCGCGATCAACGGCGCCACGACCAGCGGCGCGACCAGGGCCAGCAGTTCGGCGTTGCGGGCGTAGCGCAGGAACATGTGCACCAGGCCGATGACGATCAGCAGCCGCATCAACGGCAGCTTGAGGCCGCGCGACAGGGCGACGTAGAGGCCGACCAGCAGGATCAGCTCCTGCAGCGGCTCGCTCTGGAAATTGGGCGACTTCCACTCCGAGATCAGGCTGAGCGAGTCGCCCAACTGGAAGATGCGCAGCGTCACCAGGATCGACTCCGGCCCGTACGGCGTGATGCAGGCCGCCAGCACCGCGCCCACGCCGAACGTGAGCCAACCGACGAACAGCCGCTTGCGCTCGACGGCGTCGCGCGCGCCGATCAGCGCCTCCAGGCCGAAGGCGCCGCCCAGCATCAGGCCGAAGGTGAAGCCGCCGTGCAGGTTGGCCCACACCACCATGACCAGCAGCAGCACCGGCGCGGGCGCACGGCGTTCCTCGACCGCGCGCACGAGGCCGACCACCCACAGGATCAGGAAGGGAAAGGCGAAGGCGAACGGCCGGGCCATGAAATGCGTCGACACCATCACCACCGCCGCGGCCGTGAACAGGATGGCCGGCAACGGCCTCACGTCGCGCAGCAGCAGGCGCAGCAGCAGCGCGAAGGTGACGCCGAAGGTCGCTGCCGCGAGCACCACGACCGCGCCCCAGCCGCCGAGATCGTAGGCGCCGGCGAGGAGGAGCTGCGACAGCCATTCCTTGGCGATCCAGGGCTCGCCCGCGAAGGTGAAGGAAAAGGTGTCGACGCGCGGCACCGCGCGGTGCGCCAGGATCCAGTTGCCCAGCGCCACATGCCATTGGGTGTCGGGATCGGCCAGCAACGGCAGGTTGCCGTGAAGCGAGAGCCACACGAAGACCAGGAACCCGAGCGCCAACGGCCACGACGGCGTCCATGCCGACCGATTGTCCTGAATGCCGGCCGAAACCGAGAACCCGGAAGAAACAGCCATAATCCGGCTCCGAAAGTACTGAAAGAAATTCAAATAATGCCTTGATATACATTATTTTTAACGCCTGTACCAGAGGGGCTCCCGATCGGCTATACGGGTTGGGATGCAGGCCGCGCCGCAACTGAAGGATCTTGTGCTGGTGGGCGGCGGCCACTCCCACGTCCATGTCCTGAAAAGCTTCGGCATGAAGCCGATGCCGGGCGTGCGACTGACCCTGATCGGGCGGGACATCGAGACGCCCTACTCGGGCATGATCCCGGGTTTCGTGGCCGGCACCTATTCCTTCGACGAATGTCACATCGACCTTGCCCGGCTCGCGGCCTGGACCGGCGCGCGGCTGATCCACGCCGAGGCGATCGGCATCGACCGCGCCAACCGGCAGGTGATGCTGAAGGACCGTCCGCCGGTATCCTACGATCTGCTGTCGCTCGACGTCGGCGCCGCGCCCAGCCTCGACATGATCCCGGGTGCCGAACAACACACCACGTCGGTCAAGCCGATCGCCGAACTCGGCCGGCGCTGGCTCGCCTTCCTCGAGCATGTCGCCGGCTGGCAGGGACCGCTTGCCGTCGCGGTGATCGGCGGCGGCGCGGGCGGCGTCGAACTGGCGCTGGCGATCGACCATCGCCTGCGCACTGCGGCACCGGCGGCGGACGTCAGCGTGACGCTCGCCACGCGCGACGAGATCCTGGCCGACAAGAACCGCTCGGCGCGCGCCCGGATGCGGGCGATCTTCGCGGCGCGCGGCGTGCGCCTGATCGAGAAGGCCGCGACACGAAGGGTCGAGCCCGGCACGCTCGAGTTCGAGAGCGGCGAGCGCCTTGCCTTCGATGCCGCCTTCGTCGTCACCGAGGCGAGCGCGCCCAAATGGCTCGCAGCCACTGGCCTGGCCCTCGACCCGCGCGGCTTCATTGCCGTCCGGCCCACCTTGCGCAGCGACGACGACAGCATCTTCGCTGCCGGCGACTGCGCCACCGTAGTGGCGCATCCGCGGCCCAAGGCCGGCGTCTTTGCCGTACGCCAGGGCCCGCCGCTGGCCGCCAACCTGCGCCGCGCGCTGCTTGGCCAGGCGCTGCAGCCGTTCACGCCGCAAGGCAAGTTCCTGTCGATCATCGGTACCGGTGACGGCCATGCGCTGGCCAGTCGCGCCGGCTGGTCGGTCGAGGGCACCTGGGTGTGGCGCTGGAAGGATCGCATCGACCGCAAGTGGATGCGCATGTATTGCGAGCCGCCCTGGCGGCCGATGCGCGCCGACGCTGCGGCTGTGCCCGATCCGGCGCTGGCCGATGCCGAGGCACGCCGCCTGCTCGCCGACATCGGCATGCGCTGCGGCGGCTGCGGCGCCAAGGTGGGCGCCTCCGTGCTCACCCGTGTGCTGGCGCGCCTGGGCACGCCGCCCGGCGCCGGCGTGGCGATCGGCCTCGACGCGCCCGACGATGCGGCCATGATCGAGGTGCCGCCGGGCCAGGCCCTGGTCCAGTCGGTCGATTTCTTCCGCACCTTCATCGACGATCCCTTCGCCTTCGGCGAGATCGCCGCCGTCCACGCCCTGGGCGACGTCTGGGCGATGGGTGCACGGCCGCACAGCGCGCTGGCGCTGGCCGTCGTGCCCGCCGCCGCCGAGCGGTTGATGGAGGAAGACCTCTTCCAGATGCTGGCCGGTGCGCGCCGCGTGCTCGACGAGGCCGGCGCGGCGCTGATCGGCGGCCACTCCGGCGAAGGGCCGGAGGCGGCGCTGGGCTTTTCGGTCAACGGCCTGGTCGCACCGGCGCAGGCGCTGCGCAAAAGCGGCCTCGTGGCCGGCGACCGGCTGGTGCTGACCAAGCCGCTCGGCACCGGCGTGATCTTCGCCGCCGCCATGCGCGGCGCGGCGCGCGGACGCTGGATCGCGAGTGCCCTCGCCTCGATGCGGCGCGGGTCGGGCGAGGCCGCCGAGTTGTTGCGCGCGAGCGGTGCGCACGCCTGCACCGATGTCACCGGCTTCGGCCTGGCGGGCCACCTTGCCGAAATGATCCGGGCCGGCGCCCCGGTATCGGTCGAGCTCAGCCTCGACTCCCTTCCGGTCCTCGACGGCGCGGTCGAGCTGTTCGCGCGAGGCTTCGCCAGCTCGCTGCAGCCCGAGAACCTGCGCGCCCGCCACCTGGTCGACGGCATGGAGACGTTCGCGGCCCATCCGCATGTGCCGCTGCTCTTCGATCCGCAGACCGCGGGCGGACTGCTGGCCGCCCTTCCCGCCGGCGCCGCACTGCCACCCGGCGCCGTCGAGATCGGTACGGTAAGAGCACACCGCGCGGGCGCGCCGGCGATCCATCTGGTGCCCTGAGCGCAACCTCCCTGTCTTCCCGACGTTGGCGTCCGGACAATTTCGGCAATCGGGAGACGGACATGGCAAGGAAAACGATCGTCGGCGAAGTCGCCGGCTCGGTGACGGACGCGGTGGCGAGTGCCATCGACGCGCTCGCCCATCCGGTGAAGACCGCCGCCAAGGCGCGGCGCGCGCTGGGTCGCGGCGTCGCCTCCGGCAAGCGCGCCGTCGCCACGGAGAAGAAGGCCGTGCGCAAGACCGCCCGCAAGGTCGTGTCGAAGGCCAAGCGAGCCACCTCGAAGACCAAGCGCGCCGTCGGCAAGGCCGCCACCCGCGTCAAGCGCACGACCTCCAAGCGCACCGTCGCCAAGGTGGCGAAACGGGCCGTCCGCAAGGTCGCGAAAAAGGCCGCGAAGCGCTCCAAGCGCCGCTAGACTGAGCCGGCGCGCCCGACCCGGGTGCGCCGGATCGGAGGCGGCATGGCACGGGCAAGGGCAAGCATCGGAACGGTCGACTACGCCACCACGATCGCGACCGGGACGCACACGTTGACCGCCGATGAAGGACCGGACCTGGGCGGCAAGGACGCCGGCCCCGCCCCCTACGACCTGCTGACTTCCGCGCTCGGCGCCTGCACGGCGATCACCTTGCGCATGTATGCCGAGCGCAAGCAGTGGCCGGTCACCGCCGTCCAGGCCGACATCCATTATGTCCGCGACGGCGACGCCGAGCGCATCGACCGCACGCTCCACATCGAGGGCGCGGTCGACGCTGCCCAGAAGAAGCGCCTGGCCGAGATCGCCGAACGCACGCCGGTGACGCTCACCCTGAAGAAGGGCCTCGAGATCCGCACAACGCTCGCCTGAAGGAAGACACCATGCAGATCGGCTTTTCAGCACCCACCGCAGGGCCCATGGCCGCGCCCGATGATCTCACTCGCCTCTGCCAGGGCGCCGAGGCGCTGGGCTTCGGTTACGCCACGTTCAGCGACCATGTGGTGATCCCGACCGACATCGACTCGCGCTACCCCTACAGCGAGTCCGGCGAATTCAGCAACGCCGGCAACGGCGAGCGCAACGAGCAGCTGATCGAGCTCGCCTTCGTGGCCGCCAGGACCACCAAGCTGCGCCTCGTGACCTCCGTCATGGTGATCCCGCATCGTCCGGCCGTGCTGGCGGCCAAGCAGCTCGCCACCATCGACGTGCTGTCGGGCGGCCGGCTCGCCGTCGGCATCGGCGCGGGCTGGATGAAGGAGGAGTTCGAGGCCATCGGCGCGCCGCCATTCGAGAAGCGCGGCAAGGTGACCGACGAGTACATGATGGCGTTCCGCGAACTGTGGACCAACGACAAACCCCGTTTCGCGGGCGAGTTCGTGGCCTTCGACAATATCGTCTTCGCGCCCAAGCCGGTGCAGAAGCCCGGCATCCCCCTGTGGGTCGGCGGCGAATCGGGACCGGCGCTGCGACGCACCGCCAGGCTGGGCGACGCCTGGTATCCGATCGGCAACAACCCGATCAATCCGCTCGACAGCCTGGCGCGCTACCGAGCCCAGGTCGACCGGCTGCGCCAGATGACGGCGGAAGCCGGGCGCGATCCCAAGTCGGTCGCGCTGGTGCTGCGTGCGCCGCGCCATGGCGAGAAGGAACCGCCGCAGGCCGGCGACGGCGGCCGCCGGCTGTTCTCCGGCAAGCCGGACGCCATCGTGGGTGACCTGAAGAACCTGCAGGCGATGGGCGTCGCCTCCGTCGATTTCGGCTTCCCTGGCGCCACGGTCGACCAGGTCCTGGAGGAGATGAAGCGCTTCGCCGGCGCGGTGATCGCCAGGCTCTGACTTCCCGAGGCTTCCCGTGACTTCCCGACCGGTCGGGAAGCCTCCGATGCTTATGCCATCGGGTTTTTGCGCGATTCTTCCCGATTCCCGCCTATGCCCCTCCCTCACTCCTGGGAAAGAGGCCGTCAGCCCTTGCCGCCGCTCTTCTTCCACGCCTCGTAGTCGCGCTTGGCGTCGTCGCCCGCCACCGGGAACAGGCCCTTGAGCGCGCGGCCCTTGGCGACCTCCGTCTCGGCCCAGCTTTCGTACTCGTAGTTCTTCAGCGCCTCTTCGGCGACCGCCTCGACGATATCGGGCGGGATCACCAGCACTGCGTCGCGATCGCCGACGACGATGTCGCCGGGATAGACCGCGACGCCGCCGCAGCCGATCGGCAGCTGCAGATCGACCGGCCGATGCGCGATCGGCGACGGCGGCGAGGACGGCCGCCGGTGATAGGCGGGCAGGCCGGTCTTGAAGACGCCATTGGTGTCGCGGAAGCCGCCGTCGGTCACGATGCCCGCGGCACCGCGCGCCTTCAGCCGGCCGATGTAGAGATCGCCCGCCGACGCCGCGCGCGAGTCGCCGCGCGAGTCGATCATCAGCACGTGGCCGGGCGGGCACTCTTCCATCGCCTGCGGCTGGACCATCGAGCGGCTGGTCGAGCCCGGTCCATCCTTGTCCTCGCGCGAGGGGATGAAGCGCATGGTGAAGGCGATGCCTACCATCGACGGCTGCTCGGGCCGCATCGGGTGGACGTCGAACAGCGTCATGCTGCGCAGGCCGCGGCGGTTCAGCACGCCGGTCAGGGTCGAGGTGCCGACTTTCGCCAGCACCTCGCGCAGATCCTTGGAAAGCTCGGCCATCGGCTTACGCTTTCTTGTTCGTATAGGCGCCGCCGGAGTTGGCTGCCCGCACCTCGGCCGCGGTCTTGGCCTTGCGGATGATTTCCAGGCGGCGCGCCTCGTCGTCGAGCATCGCCTTGGCGTTCTTCACGACCGCCGGCGCATGATGCGGCGGGAACTTGACCGCGCCGTTCTCGTCCATGTGGAGCAGGTCGCCGGGTGCCACGTCCATGCCGCCGACCGAGACCGGCACGTTGATCGATTGCACCGCCATCTCGCCATGGCCGGCGGTGACGCCGCCCAACATGTACTGGAACTTGAGCTTGCGGATCGCGTCGACGTCGCGCGACGGGCCATTCGACAGCATGCCGATGCAGCCCACCGCCATCATCGAGCTCACCATCATCTCGCCCGCGAGGCCGGCCTTCTTCAGGATGCCGTCCGGCCACTTCTGCTGGATCACCAGGACGGTCGGCTTCTTCATGGCCCCCCTCATCTCCTCCAGCGCGTCGAGCACATCCATGAAGGACAGACGACCGGCGTAGTTCGGATCCGGCATGCCATAGACGCATGTCACTGCGTAGCCGACGGTCGGTCCCAGCTCGGGATAGATGCAGCGGATCGAGGTGTCGGTGTACCAGTTCTCCGTCCACGGATTGTAAAGGCCGAGGCAAAGGGGATTCTTGGGATAGGTCGCCACCACGTTGGTGATGGTGGGCGTGTCGATCTTGCGCAACTCGGCAAAGATCTCGTCGGACAGCTCGGCCATTGCGGGCATTTCCCCTTTCAGTTCGAAGGGGGCATTGTCGAGCTATCGGCGGCGGAATTCCAGCGACTTGCAGGCCGGCAGGGCCGCCAGACGGTCTCAGCGCCAGCCGTTGCTGGCGGCGCGCGGCTGGTTGCGCGGATCGCGGCCGGCGGGTTCGCACCAGTTGAGACGCCGCAGCGGCAGATGCTGGGAGTCGGCGACCATCGCGGCAGCATCGCGGTCGATGCAGCGTGCGGCGGCGGCGTTGTAGACCGGCGCCATCAGGCCGGCGTGATCGTGGCCCGCGCCCAGCACATGGCCGAACTCGTGCATCACCACGCCGGTCAGGTCGCGCCCGCCGATACGGTCGGTGATGACGTAGACGAAGCCGTCGTGGCCGTTGCCGATGGTGACCGCCAGCGCGTGAAGCCCCTCGCCGTGCTGGGCGATGGGATGGCGGCTGTCCACCGCCGCCACGATCCAGGCACCCTCGCGGCGCAGGCGGGCGATGTCGGCGCTGCCGGCATTCCTTGGCAGCACATGGGCGCGGAACTGCACGAAGCCGTTCAGCACATAGTTCCACTGGCGCATGGCCGCGACGATCGCCTGGCGCTGGGCGGCGGGAAAGTCGCTGTCGACGTAGAGCACGAAGGTGCGACCGGTCGAGGCCGGGCTGGCGTGGTCGGTATATTCGAAGGGCGGGATCGGCCGGTCGTAGCCGCTGGCCTGGCGGTCGTCGCGACCATAGGGGCTGGCGGCATAGGCCGGGAGACACGACATGGCGATCGCCGCCACAAGGAGGGCAAAGCCGCTTGCCAGAAGAACCGCAACCAAACGTGCCAGGCGCACCGCTGTCTCCGTCGCGGCGGCCCGGGAAGTGGATGAAAGGTGACGATCCCGGGGCGGCGCTAAAACGGTCTACGCCCGATGCGGTTGCACCATCCCCTGCCTTTATTCGACCATCATTCCGGCCTCACGCACGATCGGCGCGTACCGCTTGCGCTCGGCCTGGATGAAGTCGTCGAAGCCCTGCGGCGTGCTGGCCACCATCTCCCCGCCCTGGTTGGCCACGACGCTCTTCACGGAGTCGGACCGGCAGGCCTTCATCACCGCGTCGCTGATCTTGGCCAGCACGGCGGGCGGCATGTCCTTCGGCCCGATCAGCCCGTACCACGCCACCGACTGGTAGCCGGGCACACCCGCCTCATCGACCGTCGGGATGTCGGGATAATAGGGACTGCGCGTCCGCGAGGACACGGCGAGCGCCCTCACCTGCCCCGAGCTGATCTGGGACGGCGAATTGGGCTGGATGATCATCATGTCGACGTTGCCGGCCATCAGGTCCTGCAGCGCAGGATTGCCGCCCTTGTAGGCGACGTGGGTCATCGTCACGCCGGCCATGTGGGCAAACAGCGCGCCGGCGAAATGCTGCGAGGAGCCGTTGCCGCCCGATGCGTAGGTGAGCGGCGGGTTGGCCTTCCTGGCCAGCGCCAGCAACTCCTGCAGCGTCTTGGCCGGTACCTTCGGATGGACCATGACCAACTGCGGGAAAGTCGCGATCAGGCTGATCGAGGTGAAGTCCTTGTCGGCGTCGAACGGCAGGCGCTTGTAGACCAGCGGGTTGGTGGCATGGCCCATCGCCACCAGCTCGAGCGTGTAGCCGTCGCCCGGTGACTTGGCGACGATCTCGGTCGCGATCACGCCGTTGGCGCCGGCGCGGTTGTCGCTGATCACCGGCTGGCCCCAGGCCTCGTTGAGCTGCTGGCCGATGGCGCGCGCCAGGAGATCCGTCGTCCCTCCAGCAGCAAAGGGTATGACCATGCGGATCTGCTTGTCGGGATATTGCTGCGCGCGCACCGCCATGGCAGGCAGGAGCGCGGGCGCCACGAGCAGCGCGCGTCGAGAGAGTCTCATTGGAGATAATGTCCCGACGGCGTGCCCTTCACCGTCGTGCGCTCGAGATGGCGGATCTCGCCTTCGGGATAGTCGCCCAGCGCGATATGCATGGTGCAGCGATTGTCCCACAGGATGATGTCGTCGGTTTGCCACTGGTGGCGGTAGACGAACTGCGGCCGTGTCGCGTGCTTGACCAGGTAGTCGATCAGCGGGCGGCTCTCCTCGACCGTCAGGCCCTCGAAGCACGAGACCTTCTCGCCGATGTAGAGCGCCTTGCGACCGGTCTCGGGATGCACGCGCACCACCGGCTGGGCGATCGGCGGATTGATTTTCTTCTGTTCTTTCTCGCGATCCGAATTGGGATCGAGCACCTTGCGGGTGCCGGTATGGATGCCGTGCAGGCCATCGATCAACTTCTTCATGCCGTCCGACAGGGCGTCGTAGGCGCGATACATATTGGTGAACATGGTGTCACCGCCGACCGGCGGGATGGTGATGCCGCGCAGCAGGGAGCCCAGCGACGGCACCGGCGTGAACGACATGTCGGAGTGCCACTGCTGGCCGGTGTATTTGGAGTCAGAGGGCTTGCCGTTGTCCTGCGGGATGTTGGTCACCAGCAGCAGCTCGGGATAGTCGGGATGGCGGTCGCGCGGCAAGGAGTCGTGCCGGTCGAGCTCGCCAAACCGGCGGCTGAAGGCGATGTGCTGCTCGCGGGTGATCTTCTGCTTGCGGAACAGCAGGATGCCGCTTTCGAGGAAGGTGCGGTGAACCGTGTCGAATTCGGAATTGCTGAGCGACTGGGCAAGGTCGACGCCCTGGATCTCGGCGCCCAGCGCATAGGACAAAGGTCTGACGGTAATCGGCATGGCGGCCTCATCGGCGACGATAGCGGGAATAACCGCCATCATCGCCGATTTGGCTCGCTGGTGCCAGATTAGGCTGCGATCACTGTGCGGGCGCAGCCTGCCGGCTGGCGGATGACGTGACGTCGGGGATGTGCAGGCAAAGCGCGCACACGATCGACGACACCAGGGTCAGGAGCGCCAGGCCATAGAGACCGCCGGAGAAACTGCCGGTCGCGTCCTTCATGACGCCGATCCACCATGGTCCGAAGAAGCCGCCGAGATTGCCGATGGAGTTGATCCAGGCGAACCCCGCGGCAAGCGACGTCCCGCTCAGGAACATCGCCGGCATGGCGAAGAACGGCCCCTTGGAGCCGTAGAAGCCCATCGTCGCCAGGCACACGCCGATCATTGCCCACCATGTGCCCATGGTCAGGCCGGCCAAGATCAGGCCGCCGGTCGACAGCACGCAGGCGGCAAGGAGATGCCAGCGTCGCTCATTCTTCCTGTCGGAGAAGTATCCCCACACCACGAGCGCGATGCCGCCGCAGATGTAGGGGATCATGGTCAGCCAGCCGACCGTCATGTTGCTCATGGTGCCGAGCGACTTGATGATCTGCGGGATGAAGAACAGCAGGCCGAGGCTCGCGGTCACGATGCCGAAGTAGTTGAGCGCCAGCAGCAGTACCTTCGGGTTCCACATCGACTCGAGCATCGAATAGATGCGCACTGTTTCCTTGGCCTTGCGCTCGCCGGCGAGCTTGGCAGCCAACCAGCCCTTCTCCTCCCGCGTCAGGAAGGTCGCCTGCTCCGGCTTGTTGGTCATCACGAAGTAGAAGACGACGCCCAGGACGATCGTCGGCAGGCCCTCGGCAATGTACATGATCTGCCAGCCCTTCAGGCCGAACAGCCCATGCAGGCCCATCAGCCCGGTCGATATAGGCGCGCCGACCGCCACCGCGATCGGCAGGCCGATCAGGAAGCCCGACACGATGCGGGCGTGATGCTTGGCCGGGAACCAGTAGGTGAAGTAGAGGATCAGGCCGGGAAAGAAGCCGGCCTCTCCCATGCCGAGCAGGAAGCGCAGAACGCCGAAGCTGGTCGCACCGGTGACGAAGGCCGTGGCCGTCGCGAAGATGCCCCAGGTGACCATGATGCGCGCGATCCAGATGCGCGCTCCGACTTTTTCCATGATCACATTGCTCGGCACTTCGAACAGGAAGTACGCCCAATAGAAGGTGCCGACGGCGAAACCGTAATCGGCCGCCGACATGCCGAGATCGCCGCGCATGGTCAACGCGGCGAAGCTGCCGTTGATCCGGTCGAGATAAGCCAGGATGTAGCAAAGCATGGCGAACGGCAGCAGACGCAAGTAGACCTTACGCATAGTCGATGCTTCGAGCGCAGCGTCCATGATGGTGTTCCTCCCGGAACAGGTGTGATTGGCGATTTTCGCCTCCGGCTTTTTTGCCGGTTGGGTCCACTTTAGACCGTTTTATCGCTTGGTGAAATCGGGCGGATATCCCAGGGGGCCGAGTTGCAGGCGGCGGGTGGATTGCTCGCCGGCGCGAGAGTGCTCGCCAACCCCTTGTTCATTCGCGAAAAGATCCGCCCAGACGCTCCAGCCATCGGCTTTTTCATGATCCCGGGGCATTACGTGGTATGCCGATACCCACCGGAGTGAAGGAGAGATCGCCATGGCCGTTGTCGAAACCGAACGTCAAGGACAGGTGTTCGTCGTCCGCATGAACCGGCCCGAGCGGCTCAACGCGCTCAACACCGAGATGCGTGCCGAGCTGGCCAAGGCCTGGACGTCGTTCCGCCACGACAAGCAGCTCGAGGTCGCGATCTTTACCGGTACCGGCCGCGGCTTCTGCGCCGGCGAGGACATGAAGGAGTCGCTGGCGAAGGGCAAGGCGGGTGGAGAGCGCCCGGCGATGGAAGACCCGTTCATGACCGGCGCACTGGAGAAGCCAGTGATCGCCGCGATCAACGGCTTCGCCATGGGCGGCGGCTTCATGCTGGTCGAGCGCACCGACCTGCGGGTGGCGGTGAAGGAGGCGGTGTTCGAGGTGTCCGAGGCCAAGCGCTGGCTGCTGGGCGGCTACAATCACGGCCACATCGCCAACATGCCCTACCCGATCGCCATGGAGATGGCGCTGGGTTTCCGCTTCACCGCCCAGCGCTTCCACGAGATCGGCTTCGTGAACCGGCTGGTCGCGGCCGAGGAGCTCATGCCGACGGCGATGGGCATGGCCGAGCATCTGCTCACCCTGCCGCCGGCATCGCGCGTCAACACGGTGCACATGATGCGCCAGATGCGGCCCGAGCCCGCCCCCGAGATGAAGGCGCTGGCCGACGCGCTGCACGACCACGGCGCCAAGAGCGACCTGATGGAATCGCGCGCCGCCTTCGCCGAGAAGCGCAAGCCGAACTTCAAGGGCTGGAACGATCCCGAGGACCGCTACCGCCTGCCCAAGGCCGGCAAGCGCGGCTGACAAGCCGCGCCTACTTGCGCAGCTTCTTCACCTGCGCGAGATGCTCCCGCAGCGTCGGCAGGAGGTCGCGGGCGAACTGCTGCAGACGGGCGTTGTCGCCGCCGGCGGCGTAGGCGCGGAACATCTCGACGGTCTCGACGTGGGCGGTGTACTGCGCCTGGACGTACTGCTTGTCGAACGCGGTGGCGTTCTTGGTCTTCAGATCCTGCACAACCAACCGCTGCTGCGGATCCATCTGGTCGGCCGGCATCGCGAGCTTTGCCTCGGCGACCGCCCTGTCGAACATGTCGGTGGCCAGGGCGTGGTCGGCGATCACCCGGTCGGCGAAGGCCCGCACGGCGCTGCTGCGGCTCTTGCCGAGCGCCAAACGGCTGCTCTTGACCTCGAAGACGCTGGCCGCCACGGTGCGCGCAAGGAAGGCATCGGTGATCGGCGCCGGCATCGGCCGCACAGCCGCACTGTCCGGCGCCGGATCGGCCGCCAGGACAGGCGACGCGAGAGCGGCAAAAGCCATCAGGCAAAGCGAACGACGCAACATGGGGCCTTCTCCACCGGACGTCCGGCGAAGAAGGAACGACGAGCGGCCGTCGAGGTTTCACAGAGCCTGAGCCGAGGCGCTCCGAGCCACGCGTTTCCGCTCGATTGGAACCGCCTTGCGGTTCCAATCGAGCGAAACCCGCACTAGCGGCGACGCAGATAATCGATGGCGAGGTAGGCCAGCGACCGCACGCCGTACTTCAATGCGGGCTCGTGGACATGGAACAGCGGCGAGTGATTGGCCGGTGCCTCGCGCGGATTCTCGTCCGGCGGCGTGACGCCCAGGAAATAGAACATCCCGGGCACGACCTTCGCCAGCAGCGAGAAGTCCTCGGCGCCCATCACCGGCCGCGACTCGGTCACGCGATCGGCGCCGACGCCGTCGCCCAGGCTGCGCGTGCCCCACTGGGTGAGTGCCGGATCGTTGTAGGTGACGGGCACGCCCTCGCCGGTTTCCAGCGTGGCGGTGGCGCCGGCCGTCGAGGCGATCGCCGAGGCGGTCGCCTGGATGCGCTTCTTGATGTCGGCCCGCACGCCCTCGTCGTGCGAGCGCAACGTGCCTTCCATCACGACGTCGTCCGGAATGATGTTGTTGCGCACGCCGCCGTGGATGGTCGAGATCGTCAGGATGGCCGGCGTCACAGTCGAATCGATCTGGCGCGTGATGATGGTCTGCAGCGCCAGGATGATCTGCGCCGAAGTCACGACCGGATCGACGCCGTACCACGGCATCGACGCATGGGTCTGACGGCCGTGAACGCTGAGCTTCAGCTTGTCGGCGCTCGCCATCAGTCCACCCGGCCGGAGCGCGATCACGCCCGAGGCCTGCGAGGAGGTGACGTGCAGGCCGAACACCGCGGTCGGCGCCGGATCCTGAAGGGCACCGTCGTCGATCATCGCCTGGGCGCCGCTCTTGCGTCCGTCGTGGCCTTCCTCGTTGGGCTGGAACAAGAGCTTCGCCGTGCCCGGCAGCTCGGCGCGGTACTCGGCCAGAATCTCGGCCACACCCATCAGGATGGCGACGTGGCAGTCGTGGCCGCAGG